>Ga0209487_1001375_pt1 | contig 20597 bp, 18 predicted proteins | sample Poulit2012_FD_187524 | JGI IMG/M metagenome (GOLD analysis project Ga0209487, IMG submission 187524) | Agricultural soil microbial communities from Georgia to study Nitrogen management - Poultry litter 2012 (SPAdes) (version 2) | ecosystem: Environmental > Terrestrial > Soil > Agricultural land...
TGGTTCAGACATTGCCTCCCCGGGTTATACGATCATGGCGCTTGTCTATATGTTCATGCCCATGGTCTCCGCCATTGTGGTTCAGAGAGGGATATTCGATTTAAAGGTTAAAAAACCATTTGGAGTGAACTTCCGCTGGAACCGATGGTGGTGGATTGCCTGGCTGTCCCCGGTGGTTCTGGTATTTGCAGCAGTGGGGATCAGCCTGATCTTCCCGGAGGTGACATACACGCCTGATCTGTCAGGTCTTTTTGAGCGGCTGGAAGGTGTCTTGCCACCGGAACAGCTGGCTGAACTGGAAGCTGTTGAGTATCCGATGAATCCGGTTCTGTTGACGCTTATTCAGGGTCTTGTGGCCGGTATCACCGTGAATGCGATTGCAGCCTTTGGCGAAGAGTTGGGCTGGAGGGGACTGATGCATGAATCACTGGCGGGCGCCTCCTTCTGGAGAGGGTCGTTTGTAATTGGTGTCATCTGGGGGCTCTGGCATGCTCCGCTCATCCTGATGGGTCACAACTATCCTGGATATCCTGTGATCGGTGTTCTGATGATGGTCACCTGGTGCGTGCTGCTCTCGCCACTTTTCAGTCTGGTACGGATCCGGAGTGGGTCAGTGATTGCAGCTTCTATCATGCATGGAACGCTCAATGGCACTGGTGGGCTCTCCCTCATGATGGTCAGCGGTGGAGGCGTCCTGTTGACAGGTATCACAGGGCTGGCCGGATTCATCGTATTGGTGCTGCTCAATGTGATTATATGGCGGATGAAGCCTGAGCCGTTTCCTGTATACGAAACTGAGCAGGTTATCGGCAATAGATAGTGTAGCGATTGACCTGGTGACCTTTTGGCGGTGAATCGTTCAGGCGTGTCTGACGGCGATATTAGCGACAGGAATAGAACGGTCGCTAAAACCGATAACCTACACCCAGGGAAGCCAATCCTTCGAAACCGATTCCGAATGTCAGAGAGGTGCTGAGCTGTCTGCCAAATTGCACTCCGATCAGATTGAGCTGAAGTGCAACACTGCTCATGGAGCCTTTTGCCTCTTCTCTCGTTTCGTTGTCCCTGCGGGTTTCATTTGCAAATGCAATTCCGATTCCAGCCCCTGTAAACAGACCGAATGACTGTCGTCTCATCCAGTAAAAATCACCGACACCCATGATACTGTGCCAGCTCGTTTTTTGAGTTCCTACTATACTGTTTCCCCGGATCAGATTACTGTTAATAGGTTGAAAAACATAGCTCCCCCCAATATCCAATCTGTTGGAGATGCGGTGTTTGCCTTTCAGATAGAAATTTCCCTGGTATGACGTCGACTCTCTTGATGCATTTCCAAGAGATCCGATGGAAGTGGCAATCCCCTGGAAGCTGTCGAAAAGATTTGGAAACGTCCCTACCCCGGTGCCTATCCAGATTTCAGTTGAACTGTCCTGGGCTGACACATCCTGAAGAGGAACCCCTGTAAGAAGGAGGGTGAGCAGAATCAGAATTGGCTTTTTCATAGTAAAGTTAGTTGCTTTAAGTATAAGTGACCTTTCATTTGAAGGCTCACTGTAATCTGTGTTTATTTTCTAGCATCACATCTATGAAGGGCTCATGTGTTGTAGAATCTCTGCTTGGTATTTTTTCTTACGCACGAAGAATCAGGCTCAATTGATTGTCTATAAAAGCATCTGAATATAATAAATTTATCAAGATGTGCTAAGAAAGCTATACCCCTCCTGCGTTGCTGCATAGATCGAAGTCAACGATTTCGTCTTGCCGGTGAAGTGAAATTACTTATGGTATTGAATTAAGGTGTTTTACAAACCTATTTTTCAGCGTGTGGAATGTCCTAATCGACTTGCGGACCTAGCCAGAATTGGCATAATCATATGGATCGTTGGGCATCTTCAGCTTTTTGGTCGGAGTAGTCCATTAAGTCAGAGTAGTCAATTAAATAGAGCCCGCTGGGTACAGATCAGGGAAGTAATACCCTACAACTTGACCCGGTATATGAAATCGCAAGGGCGCCCGGTGTGATTCCGATGTAACAAGCTCCTCGTTCAGTAACTGCCTGATGAGATCGGTAGCCGTTCGCTCACCCAGGCCTATCAAACGGGGCACTTCCCCACGGGCAATCTCTCCCCGTATCATCACTTCGGTTAACACATGTTTTGTCTCCGGCCTCAGAGGCTTTTCATCAGGTAGGGATCCACCTGCGCGCATAGTCACGTAGTTCTCAATACGGGTGTATAAACCATCCAATGAAAGCATTTTTTTCATAAAAGAGATCTGATCACTCGCAATCTCAAAGAAGAAAGTGCTGAAATCTGTCAGTGCTTTCTCTGATAAATTTCCTCGGCCGTCATAATCTCCCCGCCTTGGGCTGTCTGCGACAGACAACATATGTTTATACTCTTCAGCTTGTCGGGCAAAGCCGCGTGATATCGTCCAAAGACCGTGCGATTCAATCCCTGATTTTCGCATGGCTGCGTAGGTAAACAGGCGAGAGACACGACCATTGCCATCCAGAAAGGGGTGAATCCACGTCAGACGGTAGTGACTGGCTGCAATTGAAATCAATTTTTTTTGACCATACACGTCTTCTGACGCATAAGCGTGTTCAAATCGGTTCAGAAATCCCGGCAGACTTTCCCATGTTGGAGGAACGTGATTCCCGACAACTACATTTTCTTTTCGAAGTTCTCCAGGAACCATTGTGATCTGTTTCTCCCGGTCCCGGGAATAGATCTTCAGAAAACTTTTCGGCACACGCTCATAAAACTCTTTGTGAATCCAGCAAAGGAACTGTAATGAGCAGACTGGCACATCTTCATTGGTCTCAAACTGCTCATCGATCAACTTCTGAACCTCAATATGAGCCACACTTAACATCTGAAGCCGTTTCTTCTCTTCATTCGTACTGTACTCTCTTTTCACTGCCTTTTCAATATCTGCAGGAGTCGTGTGCTCACCCTCAATCCGGTTAGAGTAGTAGCTGTTGATATGCCTGAGTAGCCGGGCAATCTCTTTTCTTGTGATAGGGTGGACCACCCCCGAAAGCTCGGCCGCATCTGCATACACCTTCATCACAAGTTCTGTCAGGTTCTTATTCTCTCCGGGGAACAGGGGCTCCATTTGAGATGGGAGGTCGTACATGTATAAGATTTGCGGGTTTCTTTACGGGTTATAGATGTGAACTAAATATATGCAAAACAATAAAATATCCCATTTATCGATTAGCTATAAAAGGAATATTTTGCGGGTTCCACTGCGGGTTCCACTGCGGGTTCCACTGCGGGTTCCACTGCGGGTTCCATTTCTCGAAAAGTCGGAGGTTCATATATGGTCTCTAATGTCGATCTAATGTCGAAGTCATCGACATGATGAGCTGATGTGTCGGGTCTGTCGACATTGGGGCAGGCACCTTTTCCGGACCGGGCATTATGGTCCGGAAAAGTGTTTGGTTTCAGCCAAAACTTCTGGAGAATTGAAGCCTGGCGAAGCTGAGTGAATGCTCAGAGCTCAGTGGGCGTGGTGGCCGCCTACACCGTGAGTGACTTCTGAGGTCGCGATTTCATAGAGCGGTTCGATGTAGTGCATGAACTTGACGTAAGCATTGACGTAGGCCCGACCCGCTTCGATATCTTCAGGATCGTAGTTCTGAAGCTCAACGACATTGTGGTAGTAGTGGTGGAGCCCCTCTTCAATCTCATCAAAGAGAATGTCGCGCACCTCTTTGAGTGAACCACTCTCCAGAGCCAGATCTGCTGCCGGGACTGCTGGCCCGAAGTCCGTTCCGGCCGGTTTCAGTCCTGTGTAGGTAGCCCCTTCAGCCTCCCTGTGAAGCCTGACTACGGTTTCGAAGAAGTAGCGGTCAGCTACGGATCGAACCTCTTCACTGGTATCCCGGATCTTCAGGGCCTCCTGAAATACCCGACTTACCTCATCTTCCTGATCTTCGGTAATCCAGATCAGTACCGGATCAAGGTTGCCCGACTCCAGGGCTTTGATGGCATCCTGTACAACCGGGCCGTCCATACTGTCGCAGTGGGCTTCTGCTATGGTTGTATAGGTCAGTGTCAGAATCAGGAGTGTGGACAGAGCCACTGTATATTTTCTGAGTAGTCGCATGTTGATCACCTCATGGTGGGTTGATTGATTGTGGACGTCTATCAGGATTGAACTTCTATTGATCTTGAACCTCATCTGATTTTGAACGTCATCGCATTTAAACTTCAATCAAAAGGTAGCCAGAGATGTGTGGGACTAACATGATCCAGATCAATCAGTGAAGTTATTCTGGAGAAATGTCGACAAAGGTGCATTTTTTCCCTTAATTCCCGAAAGGAGCCACAGGATGAACCTGCAACAAATAAACTGGCTATGGAACGCGATCAAAGTACAACGACGGTTTTAAAACGGTTCAGCTGGCTTCTGACAATCCTCACCGGTATCCTTCTGGCGGCATGTGGTTCACCCGAAAAGGACAGCGTGCCCGATGGGATGTGGGTGGCCGATGGCTACTCTGTCGAACAGATCGCGGGACCGGATCTGGTTACCTATCCGATGTTTGCCTCTCTGGCCGCGGATGGCAGGCTGTTCGTTTTCGAGTCGACCGGGCCCAATACCATGTCGACCGAGGAGATGCTTGAGAACCCGACGTACAGGATCAGTACCCTCTTCGATCGTGATGGTGATGGGTTTTATGATGAGCGTCAGACCTTTGCCGATAGCCTGCCGCTGCCGCAGGGTGGTCACTTCTATCAGGGGAGCCTCTACGTCTCCGCCTCACCGGACCTGCTGCGGCTGACCGATACGACCGGCGATGGCGTAGCGGACCGGCGGGAGGTCGTGATAAGCGGATGGACCTTGAACGTGAACGCATGCACGCTGCAGGGGCCGTTCTTCGGACCGGATGGCTGGCTCTACATGCCCGATTGCCGGCGAGGGTTCAGTATCGAGACCAGGGAGGGGGAGCTGCTTGAAGGCGCGGGAGCCAGGATCTGGCGGGTGCGGCCTGACGGTTCGGGACTGGAGTGGCTCTCCGGAGGAGGGTTTGACAATGCGGTTGAACTGGCCTTTATGCCGACAGGTGAGGTGATCGGAACCATGACCTACTTTACCGACCCGCAGCACGGGCAGCGTGATGCTCTGATGCACTGGACAGAGGGGGGCGTCTATCCGAAACCTCACGCAGTGATTGAGGAGGACGATCTGATTCTGACCGGTGATCTGATGCCGGTGATGACCAAACTGCCGAGGGTGGCCCCTTCGGGTCTCCTCCGCTACCGGGGGATGGGTGATGATTCGGAGCTGAATGGAGATCTCTTCTCGGCTCATTTCAACACGGGCCGGATCATCAGAAGCACGATCGACAGGGACGGGGCCACCTTCACGACAGAGGATGAGGAGTTCTTCTACTCGAACACACCGCGATTTCACCCGACAGATGTGCTTGAGGATGCTGACGGGAGCCTGCTGGTACTGGATACAGGCGGGTGGTTTGTTCAGGGCTGCCCCCTGAGTGGTGCGGCGATGGAGGAGGCGACTGGTGGAATTTACCGCATCACCCGGACAGGAGCACCTGCCGTTGCCGATCCGTATGGATGGGATCTCGGGCTGGAGTCCATGAGTCCGCCAGAGCTGATCGGGTATGTTGACGATGAGCGCCCCTTTGTACGGGATCAGGTGATTGAGCGGCTGGTGGAGGCCGGACCGGCGTCTGTAGAGCCTCTTGTCGATCTGCTGGAGAGCTCCCCGGATGTTCAGACCCGAATAGCTGCCACCTTTGCTCTCTACCGGATCGGGGCAGCTGATGCTCGTCAGGCTGTGCGTAATGCGCTGGACGACCCCGATTTTGAGGTGCGTGTGGTCGCCGCCCGTTCGGCTGGAATGGCGAAGGATGGACTAGCTTTGGAGAGGCTGATGGAGCTGGTGGTTGATGATGAGCCGGCTGTCCGGCGCCAGGCGGCCACAGCTCTGGGTCAGATCGGTGACTCACGCGCTGTTGATGCACTGCTGACAGCTGCCGAAGATCCGGAGGACCGGTTTGTCGAGCACGCCATCATCTATGCCATGGCTACCCTGGGCAGTCCCGAGCGACTTGCAGAAGGCCTGAATCCATTATCGGGGAGTCAGACTGCTGGAGGGATGAACCAGTCTGCTGGAGGGCTGAACCAGACGGCAGAAGGGTTGAACCGATCCACTGGAGGGCTGAACCAACAGCCAGATTCAGCAGAGGGGCAGAACGACAGGGAGATCAACAGACGTCGCGCTGCACTGATCGCCCTCGACCAGATGCCGGGCGATCACATGAGAAGTGATATGATCGTACCGCTGCTGGAGAGCGGTAGTGATGAGCTTCGTCAGACAGTACTCTGGATCGCCACTCGCCATCCGGAGTGGTCGGGGGATATCGTGGGCTACCTTCAGAGTGAGCTGGAATCAGCCGCGATGTCGGATGAGCAGCAGCGTTCCGTGGGTGATCTGCTGGTCTCGTTCTGTGGTGACGGAGAGGTTCAGCAATTGATCGCTACGCTTCTGCAGAGTGAGACGACGCCGGTTGCGAAGCGGGTCTATCTGATGGATGCCGCAGGGCGGTGCCACGCTACCATCAGTGAGCCTGTCGTTCAGCAGATCGGTGAGCAGCTCCAGCATCAGGATCCGGATGTTCAGGAGGCGGCGATCGCTCTGATCCGGTCCAGGAACCTGTCGTCACTGGCGGATCAGTTACAGGAGATAGCCGATGACACGGCCGAACAGGAGTCGTTGCGGCTGGCGGCGCTGGGAGCATTCACCATGTTTCAACCTCAGCTCTCCGATGAACACTACCGCTATCTCGTCTCCCGTCTGGATCCGGATTATGAGGTGGCTGTCCGGCAGCAAGCTGCCCGCATTCTGGGTCATTCCGAACTGGATGAGGAGCAACTTCTGAACCTGGGCATCAATTATCTGGCGGATCTGGAGCCACTTCTGCTAACCCGTTTGATTGAAGCGTACGACCGTCCCGTGAACAACCCGGAAGTTGGTCATGTACTGATCGCCGCCATCCGGTCTTCACCGGATAATTTGGACAGTGTTACGGAAACCCAGCTGGAGTCCCTGTTTTCGGAGTATCCGGAGCCGGTGCAGGTGTCGGCAGATGAGCTGATCGGGCAGCTGCGCGAGCGTCACGAGTCACGGCTGCAGCGTCTGGAGGAGATCGAGTTCGGCCTTGTTCAGGGTGATGTGGGGCGGGGACGCGAGATCTTCTTCGGAAACCGGGCGGTCTGCTCCACCTGCCATGCTGTCGGTGAGGAGGGCAGTGATTTTGGCCCCGATCTGACCAATATCGGTGAGATCAGGACCCGGCACGACATTCTGGAGGCGATCTACTTCGCCGATGCCAGTTTTGCCCGCGAGTACGAAACCTGGCGTGTTGAGACATCCTCTGGAGCGCATGTCGGCATCATGGGCGAAGATCTCTCATCATCGGCCATCACCCTGAAAGTGGCTCCCGGAGCCACGATCCGGATCGATCGGGATGAGATCATCTCCATCGAGCAGATGCCCAACTCACTGATGCCATCGGGGCTGGTCAATGCGCTCTCTCAACAGGAGCTGTCCGATCTGATGGCGTTTCTTGAGGCGCTGCCCTACCGCCTGGATCGTCTCATCGAGCAGCAGGCATCCGTTTCCAGGTAAAAGAGGTGTGAACCCGGCACCCTCCCTAGGACACACATGGATTGGGACGGTCTGCAGGGTTCGCCAGAACATTCGTGTGAACCCTACACCTTGACCCCTACACCTTGACCGGTGGCAGCCGCTTTTCGATCATCTCACGCTGCGGTTCAAGCCATGGTGGAAGCATCAGCCTCTCACCCAGGGTCTCCGGATCTTCATCCACGGTATAACCGGGTCCATCGGTGGAGATCTCAAAGTGGATACTTCCGGCGAAACTGAAGTAGACCGAGTGAAACCAGTGGCGGTCGACAATCTCCGAGGGGAAGAGACCGATTTTCATCACCTGCTCCCGCAGCTGGGAGAGCTCATCAAGATCTCTGGCCCGAAATGCGATGTGATCGATGCTGCCCCGCCCTCTGGCGGATGGAACCGGCTTCGCCTTCTCAATAATGACCGATCCACCGAGCAGAGCGTCAGTCGTATAGTGCAGCGCCCCGTTCTGTTGATCCCTCTTTCTGAACCGGAACACATCAGTCAGAACCTCTTCGGTCCCCTCATGGCTCTCCAGCTTCAGCGTGGTTCCGAAGAGACCTCTGATCCCCACGTCAGCAGGCACTGTGCCCTGATCGGGTGCAGAAAGCTGGTTCACACGTTCATCAAACACAAGCTCAAGCTGCATCCGGTCCGGATCCCTGAATCCGAATGCCTGCTTGCCGAACCGGTCATAGGGCCCGTCAAAATCGATCCCCTCTTTGCCGAACTGTTCGGCCCAGAACCCCATGGAGTGTGACGGTACAGCAAGAGCGATCTTGACCGCTTCACCCGGTCCCGGTTTACCCTGGATACCCATTGGCCAGGAGAAGAGTGTCAGGGTCGATCCGGGTGAACCTTTACTGTTGCCGTAGAAGAGGTGGTAGGTGAGAGGGTCCTTCTGATTGACGGTCCGTTTAACCAGGCGCAGTCCCAGTGCTTTGACGTAAAAATCAGCACTGCGTTGAGCATCCCCGGCGAGGGCAGTGATGTGGTGGATGCTGTTGGGTTCGCTATCAATCATGGGATAAATCCGGTTGATTTATTGCCTGTTTCTGAATAACTGTTGAGGAGCCGGTAAGTTGCACAGTTGCAATGATTATCCACAACAGGTCATCGAACAACACAGGCTTATGGAATTGCTCTTCTCCGGGTCTCGACAACTCCCGTTCATCGTGATCACACTGCTGCTGACAGTCCTCAATTATCCCGGTAGTGAAGTGCCGGCAGGTGGTAAGTCACTGCCCGATGGAGAAGTGCTGGCGGGTTGGAAAGCGCCTACAGGTGAGGTACTGACGGGTGATGGGGCGCCGGCGGGTAGGGAAGTACCTACAGGTGAGCCCGTGTTTTTATTGTCAGATTCAGAACCCCTTCAGGCGACCCGGACAGAGAATATCTTCCTCATTACACTGGATGGGTTGCGGTGGGAGGAGCTCTTCACCGGTATCGATTCACTGCTCCTCGCCCACAGCGACTACACCCGAAACAGAGAGGCACTTACCGACGCCTGGTGGAGGGAGTCGCCGGAGTCACGACGCCAGCTTCTGATGCCGTTCTTCTGGGAGGTGATCGCTGCTGAGGGGCAGATCTACGGGAATCGTCTGCTCGGCTGCCATGCCAATGTCTCCAACCGTCACCGCTTCTCCTACCCCGGATACAATGAGATCCTGACTGGATTTGCGGATGACGACCGGGTGGACAGCAACCAGAAAATTCCGAACCCCAACACCACGGTCCTGGAGTTTATCAACCGGCAGCCAGGTTTTGAGGGTAAAGTTGCGGCATTTGCATCCTGGGATGTCTTCCCCTGGATCCTGAATGAACAGCGGAGCGGTCTCCCTGTCAATGCCGGGTTCAGAAAAGCTTCGACTGAACCGTTGAGCGATCGGGAGATCTTTCTGAACGAACTTCAGGATCAGATACCCAGCCCTTGGGGAGCGGTTCGGCTGGATGCTTTCACCCATCACTATGCGATGGAGTATCTGAAAAAAGAGCAGCCCAGATTTATCTATATCGCCTATGGGGACACCGATGATTTTGCCCATGACGGAAATTACGATGACTACATCCGGGGAGCGAATCGGACGGACGGGTTTATCCGGGAACTGTGGGAGTTTGCACAGTCACGCCATCAGTACAGGGGAAAAACGACCTTCATAATTACAACCGATCACGGCAGGGGGAGGGGAGATGACTGGAGGCATCACGGCAGCCAGATTGAGCGGGCTGATGAGATCTGGATGGCCGTCATGGGACCGGACAGTGGTGCACTTGGAGAGGTGAATTCATGCCAGCTCTATCAGAGCCAGATTGCCCGGACAGCGGCGGCCTTTCTGGGCATTGACTTTTCAGGGGATCCGGAGGGAGGCAGACCAGCGGGCGCGATCATCCAGACGATGTTCGAATGAAAACCTTCAATTTTAAAAATGATCTATAAAGAGTTGGTTCAATCTGGATCAAAAAGTTCAAAATTGAGATGTTTCTGCATCAGTTTAAAGTGTTTGTCAAAACTGAAGAGTGTAATCTTTTGATCTACCACTTGCTGTACTATAATTAAATCGGGTATCCCTACTTTATTAACTCCGTTGCTCAAATTCATTAGTTGATATTCACGTATAATCTTCCAATCTATATTTAGTGGGATACGCTCAATCGCTGCTAACCCTTCCAGTGCAATTTTCTGATCTTGCTTCTGTAGAACAGGAGCGAGTTCTGTAAATACTATTTCATTGATGCATGCAAGATCCTCCTCGATTATCCGGTCTAACTTAAACAAGCCACCCGATCTGAAATAATCGATCCATACAGAACTATCAACTAACACACGATAAGCAGACATTAATGACGATCTCTGGTCGTGTCCAGATCAATATCCAGATCAATTTTTCCTTTCATAGTAATCAGACGCTTTCGTTTAATGCGATCTATCTCAGCTTGAAGAACGTTTCTGATGAGTTCGCTTTTCGTCCTGGCGCCGGTCTCTTTCATCGCTTCATCGATCAGCTTTTTGGGAATGTCCAGTGTGGTTCGCATGGCTTTTGATGTAATTATACATGAGTATATATGCATAATAACATTTTTTTCAGAGGTTTATTTCGCGAATGTGGCGTCCGTTTAAAGCCTATCCTTCATGCTAATGCTGTACCATCGTAAAACTTCTTGTCAGCTCTATCAGAACCAGATTGCCCGGACAGCGGCGGCCTTTCTGGGCATTGACTTTTCAGGGGACCCGGAGGGAGGCAGGCCAGCGGGCGAGATCATCCAGACGATGTTCGAATGAAAGCCGCAGTGCGTTCTCCCTACATCACGATATCCATCAGCAGGGAGTCATTCACGCAGTCCAGGAAAATGGTGTTGTTGGTGGCAGGAATGCTCCTCTCTCTGAACAGGGTCAGGAGCTGTCTGTCGATGAGCAGGTTCTGGTAGGCGTCCGCCGCTTCCTCATCATCGGGAAAAAGTGTGTCGGCCGCTTCAGCCGCACGGGTGGCCACCTCCTGCGCCTCCTGACACACATTTGCAACGCGTGAGTTTTCCGGCTGCTGATGAAAAAGGTCGTAGTCGATCTCTGTATCCTTGCTGTGCAGATACCTGATCTCACCTGAAAACATCTGGACACCGACCCAGTCGTCATGCTGTCTCTCCAGCTCAAAGGTATCTCCAAGCTGCGCCTGGATGATCTGGTCTGCAGACGGCATCGGTTCAGGGTGAATCGCAGCGCCTTCAGAGATGATCCGGACGATAGCCTGTGCATGCAGCTCGGTCACGGCTGCCATATGAAGAAGTGGCAGGGTTATCAGCAGGAGGGACGTCTTCAGCAGTTGATATTTCAGCATCCGTGACATTCGAATCAACGATTCAGGTGCTCCTTCCGAATTCGTGCAACCAGTTGTAACGTTCTGGCGTATAATGTCTTGTTAATGTACTGAGCCGCTGATGAAACAACATGAGAATCTTTTAATGATTAATGATTGCAATGGCAAGACTTGGCAAGAACCTCCATTAAATCTGGCTTCTGGTCGCCGTAACGACTCGAAACCTCTGCGACGCAGGGGGTTCTGCAATGCAATTCGTATTTAATTCGCAGCACTGGCTACAGAACCATCGTATAGAGATGACAGCTTCATATATCTAACTCGCTAACCCTAACCAACCTGCACTCAGAATGCGTACACTCACTACGATCCGAATCTGCACAGCGCTCCTGCTGATAACCGGATGGTCACAAGCGGCAACGGCACAGGTGAGCAGTGAACAAACGACAAGTATCAATAATACTGTCAACCTAGGCTTTCAGCTGAACCAGTATCAGCGGGATTTCGGGACAGGCGTTACGCTGACCAGCCCCTGGTTTGCCAATCAGAAAATAGCACTGCGAGCGAGGGGAAATCTGATGTTTCATGAACACCTCGACGGCGAGGTGATGACCTGGACCCCCTACATCAACACAACGCTGGGGGTGGTGAGCATGACCGGTCGGGTCGGGGATGCCATCCGACTCTACGGAGAGGGGGGCGTGGCCGGTCTGTTTCCCTCCTCCGATCTCTCTTCCGAATCATTCGCCTTTGGCGGGTATGGCTTGTTTGGCTTTGCCTTCTACATGACATCCGGCAGCAACTACTTCATCGAGATCGGGGGGATCGGAACCGGTGCCAGGGCGGATGAAGTGGCTGGTGATCCGATCTACTCCAACGGTCTTGTCCTCAGTGCCGGATTCCGTTTCAGCCTGTAGATCTGGATCTGAAATTTCTGCCTGTAGATATGGGATCTGACGTTTCAGCCATAGGCCTGGTCCGTCAGGAAAGGGTCGTTATTTCTGAACCTCGTAAGGCAGATCTAGATCACCTGAAAGCACACTATAAGCCTCATAAACACCGAGCATGGGGCGGTCTTCATCAGACTGGTTCACCTGCATGTAGGCGCTGACCGCATCAAACTTGAAATCCGTATTGTAGTGGACCCGCTGGGCTGGAACCAGCACCTTCAGCGTATTGCCACGCATAACGACCGAAAATCCCGGTGAATCCATGTACATATGCATGCCGGGATTGGTCGGCGGTAACGACTCATCGATCTGGTCCATCGGCAGCTCAATCACCGACAGTCCTCCCTCAACGCGTTCATCCTCTTTCAGCGCCACCCAGTGTGTATGGTAGACAGCGCCGTCGTTATCGAAGTCGCCGTCATTGTTTTCATCCCAGAGGGGCGTATCATCAAAATCGGGATGACTGACGACGGTAAGTGCTATAACCGCATCCCCACTGACATTTCTGAACCAGACATCTTCAGGTTTAAGCGTGGTGGGGAAGACGTAGCCGACAACCGGGGCGCCATCCAGCTCTCCGTTTGCCTCAGGGACCGTGCGGCCAGCCTCTCCTTCTACCTCCTGAGAGAAGACCAGCAGGTCCAGGTCCTCGATATATTCAACCGTGGCACCGGTTATTTTCAGATCATCAGTGACGGGAGTGGGAGTGATTTCTGTGGTAGCCATGATAAAGGTCTCCAATTATTTTTTTCTGCTCATTTACCTTTATCTGAACAAGGCATGATGGTACCGATAAGTTTCACTATCACTGCGGAATAAACGTTTTCCTCATTTTTTTACTTGTTACAGACACTCGCTGACAGAAACTGATTATCATCATGGGAGAGCTGGACGGGGTCATTATGGTCTTCGGAGGGGTGCTTGTCATCCTTTCACTGACAGACGCATTCCTGACCATCCTGCACAACGATACCGACGGACCAGTTATCCGGTTCAGTTTCCACGCCTTGTGGAAGTTGTTGATCGGGGTCACCCGTATAGCTCCCTCCACACGCCGCTCCCTTGTCCCGCTGGCAGGTCCGCTGATGATCGTTCTCGCAGTCATGGTGTGGGTCGGCCTCTTTATCCTCGGCTTTTCACTGATCTACTGGCCTAACCTGAACCACTTCTACCTGCAGGACTCCTTGGAGGCTACCTTCATGACGGCCCTCTATTTCAGCGGATCAACGGCTACGGTTCTCGGGTATGGCGATATATCACCTGTGAACCCTGTCTTGCAGTTTATAACCTTCATTCAGGCGGGAATGGGCTTTGCGCTGATCACCGGGATCATCACCTATCTGATCAGTGTTGTCTCCGGAGTCACGGAGCGAAACTCTCTGGCTCTGCGGCTCTGGGCCATTACAGGCCGGACAGGCAGCGGGGCAGAAGCGTTTATACGCCTGATCCCCTATGAAAACCCGGATGATATCCGCCGGCGCCTCCAGAATATCCACGACCTGATGTTCACGGTTCACCAGAAGATGTATCAGTTTCCTATCCTCGACCTCTACTACAGGTCACGCATTCCTGTATACGCTCCGGAGCTGATGCTGCGGTATGCGATGCATGTTTCGATTGCCGCTCTGATCATCTCGGCCGATCCAAAGTTCAAAATGTTCAGGGTGGTCGCTGAGGATCTGGCGGATGTGACAAAGGACATGATGCATCAGATTCTCGATGTACATCTTGGTGAAGAGGCCTCGAAAGGGCTGAACCGTGAGATGCCGGATCAGGAGGACAGGCTTCGGCTGAACCAGTTGAGGTCAAAGCTGGAGTCTGAACTGCCTGATCTGGAGCTGGAAGGCGTGAACGGGAATGAGCAACTGCCCAGGCTTTTTGCACAGCTGCACCGCTTTATGGATGAGATGGACGACTTCACAGGGTGGCGCATGGACAATGTGCTGGAGTGATTTTTCTGAACCTGTTTACCAAGAATCCATCTCTGCTTTATCCGAAATGCATCTCTTCTTTACCTGAAATCCATCTCTTCTTTACCTGAAATGCATCTCCGCCTGTTGGTGAGGCTGTTGAGGTTGAAGTGATGATTCCCACTCTAGCATCATCCTTTTCCGCTCGACCCCCCAGTGATAGCCGCCGAGGGCGCCATCTGACCGGACCACACGATGGCAGGGTATGAAATAAGCCACCGGATTTCTGCCGATCGCCGAACCGACGGCGCGGACAGCTTTCGGACGACCGATCTCTCTGGCAATGTCACTGTAGGTGGACCGGGATCCGCATGGGATCTCCAGCAATGCCTTCCACACGGCCATCTGGAATGGTGTTCCTTTCAGGTTCAGCCGGAAAGGTAAATCGTTTCGGGTGATTTCTGCTGCTTCACCCCTCAGGCAGGTGGCTGCTTTTTGGTGGGAATCTGTGGAAGCTTCTACCAGTTCACGGTGCGGAAACATCCTTCTGAGCCTGTTGATCGCACTTTCCAGCTCTGTTTCACTGTCCGCAAAAGCGAGCATGCAGATCTCGTCCGCCTTCGATGCGATCACAGCGGTCCCGTAAGGGGACTCTTCCAGGCTGTAGAGAATATCCGCAATGTCACTTTGAAGATCGTCTTCGTGGTGTGGAAGATCGTTTTGCCTCTTCGGTTTTGGGGATGTCAGAAGCTTGCACCATGAGGGGTTATCAGGCGTTTTGCCAAGGGGTGGATTGTTTTCTGAGGAGGTGATAACGGCGGGTATGTGGGACTGACTCATCTCGTGATCCTGTGGGTTGTGTTCGGGTCTTTTTTATGACTCTGAGGAGGTAAGGTATATATAACTGCAGTGATTCTTATAAACATATAAAAGGTTCTCAGAACTCCAGGATCAGGATGGAAATCGGTAGCGGAGGGATATGAAACTGCCCACAGAGTAGAGACGAACCTGACCCCAGCCGACATCTTTCACAGGGATCCGGATAAATGGTTCAGCCCTCAGGCTCCAGTTGGGGTGTATGTCCAGCTCGTAACCGACCGACAGGCCTGCGTTGCTCATCCAGTGACCGGTTCCTGTCCTGTCACTCCAGCTCTGGAGCAGATCCGGATCACTGTTGTAGCCGCTGTAATGAAACTGATAGGTCTCATTCAGCATCACGTAGGAGGAGAGGCCTGCTGTTAGGAAAAAGCGTGAACCGGAGAGGGACAGGATGTCGACTTTCAGAGAGATCGGTGCCCGGCCATTCTCTGTATAGTAGGCAGAGGCATCGAGCGTATCTTCAGGGGCAGTCTGTGAACTTCCGGGAATGACCTGCGGTGATGGCTGAACCAGGATCAGTATCAGTATCGAAGCGTACATCTGCTTCACCTCACGGGTCTTCGACGGTGACGGTTCCGGCCATGCCTACGTGGGGGCGGCAGAAGTAGGGATAACTGCCGGCCTCTTCGAACGTGTAGGAGAAGGAGGCTCCCGGGGCGAGATTGCCGCTATCAAAGAGGTCATTATGGACTCTGTCTGCACCACTGGTGACGGTGTGGATCACATTGTCACGATTGGTCCAGGTGACGGTGGTTCCGGTTTCGACGGTGAGGTTTGACGGCCCGAAGGCAAGATTTGCAATGGAGACCTCGTCAGCAGCAGGCTCTTCGTCACCGCCATCTCCGTTGCCGGCGGCGCCATTGTCCGGATCTCCGTCACTGTCCGGTCCTGTTGAGCTGTCACCGCACGTGGTAAAGGCGGCAGCAAGTGTCAGGATGGTGATGAGAGTGAGCAGTGACCGAATCCAGTTGACAGGCCGGTTTCCAAAAGCCCGTTTGCTGGTTGAGCGGATGCTTGCGGGGCCGTCGTTGGTTGAGCGGGTGAGTTTCATCTGTCAGAGGGTTAAATCGTGGAGCGACGGGTGTCTCCTTTCCACACCAGGTGGTCGGGAGACAAGGGAGGAGCCCGTCGCATTTACTGGACTCTACAGAGAAACATGCTGTCAGGTTGTTTGTAGCTTTTCTGAATTTTTGGTGAGTATCAGCAGTGAACCCTGTGCAGCTACCCCATTTTCTGATCAATCGGGGCTTTGGATTCGATGAAAGATCAGCTCCCCACGTGCTCCTTCAGCTTGTCAGTAAGCTCATTGTTGACATGTGTTGAGACGGGGATCTCGATTACGCAGAGCTCCTTCCTTTCGATCGTCTTCCGGAGCGTCGATCTCAGCTCCTCCAGCGTTTCGGGACGATAGCCTGCGATGCCGAACGATTCGGCGTAGGCCTTGAAATCGGGATTGTCAATTCGCGTACTGACAGAGCGCTGTCTGTGCTGGTGCTGTTTCCAGCTGATCAGGCCATAGTCGTCATCATTCAGCACGATGTTGACATATCCCACTCCCAGCCGTTTGGCCGTCTCCAGCTCCTGGCTGTTCATCAGAAACCCTCCATCCCCCATGACCGAGACGATCTGCCGCCCCTGGTTCAGCAATCCTGCGGCAATCCCCCCCGGAAGAGCAATCCCCATACTTGCCATGCCGTTGCTGATAATGCAGCCATTGGCGCAGTAGGTGGGGTAGTTCCGGGCGATCCACATCTTGTGCGTACCGACATCGCTGATCAGCAGCGCATTGTCTTCGAGGATGTCCCGCAGCTCCAGGAGTGCTCCCGGTACTGTAAAGGGCTCTCCCTCCTGCAGGCGGTAGCTTTTGATATCATCAAGGATCCGTTTTCGGTAGGGTACATACCAGTCAGAGAATTCCAGGTTGGAGTCATCCAATTTCTGGTTCAGCTCCCAGAGAGCAGCGGAGATGTCACCCACCACCTCTGTCACAGGATTGTAGTGGGTATAAACTTCAGCCGGATCGAAGTCGATATGGACGATCGGCATCTTCCCATCGGGGTTCCAGCGTTGAGGCGCGTATTCAGCAATATCATACCCAACGGCCAACACCAGGTCAGCCTGCTCGACCGCTTCATTGATATAGTCTCTGAACCCGAGGCCTATGCTGAACAGTGACTGGTCGTGGCGGTCGGACAGGGCTCCCTTGCCCATAAAAGTAGAGACGACGGGGATGTTGTGACGCGTGGCGAACTCGGTCAGGTGCCGGCTGGAGAGCTTGCGGATGGCACCGTTGCCCGCCAGAATAAGTGGTTTTTCGGATGAACCAAGCAGATCCAGAGTCTTCTGCAGCGCTTTGTAGTCCGAGGCCGGCCTGCGTACCCGTTTCGGCTGGATGGGTGCGATGTCCGAGGGGACGGTTTCGGAAGCGATATCCTCAGATAGTTCGATGTGAGTCGCACCCGGTTTCTCCATCTCGGCGATCTTGAACGCTTTCCGAACCACTTCACTCACCACTGAGGGAGAGGCGATCGCCCCGTTCCACTTGGTGATGGGCCTGAACATGTTGACGATCTCGATCAGCTGATGACTCTCGTTGTGGAGACGATCGAGACCACCCTGGGCTGTGATGGCAACGAGCGGAGCCTTGTCAAGGTTGGCGTCGGCCACACCGGTAAACAGGTTGGTGGCTCCCGGTCCCAGCGTGGATAGACAGACGCCGGCATCACCGGTCAGACGGCCCCAGACATTGGCGATAAAGGCTGCTCCCTGCTCATGCCGGCACGGGACAAACTCGATGGACGAGGCATCCAGAGCAAAGAGAAACGCTTCGTTCTCCTCACCCGGGACACCAAAGATATGAGTGACACCCTCTGTTTCGAGGCACTTTACGAAGAGTTCAGCGGAGTTCATGGGGCGATTCTCTTTAGATGTGGTCATGGGTGATCAGTCTGTTTACTCTTTTGATTCTTGTCAGCTCTCTGGAGACGTCCTCTGGAAAATCTCTGGAGGCGTATCTGGAAAATCTCTGGAAACGTCCTCTGGAAAATTGAGTCTCGTTCTTGCTCAAAGGTTTTTCGGTGAAGTCTCCACAATAAACTACATCGGGCTCTCTGTTCAAAATAATCTGTTCAGACCATCAAAGACGCGCGGAAGCCTCTGGCTCCATAGTAGGACTCTGCCCCGTTGTGGTAGGTGAAGGTGGTGCCGTAGCGGAAATCACAAAATAGCGCGCCTCCCAGTTCCCTGATATCAGACGGGGTGACGATCCAGCTCGAGGTGGTTGTATCAAAGGGCCCGAACTTCTGCAGCTCTCTGTACTGCTCTTCAGTCAGCAGCTCGACACCCATCTCTTTTGCCATACCGACTGCACTGTGATCCGGTTTATGTTTTTTCCGCGACTCCAGTGCGGCCGGGTCATAACAGATACTCCGGCGCCCTTTTGGGCTCTGTTTCGACAGGTCATAGAAAACCATACTGCCTTTGTGAGATTTCTCCTGAACCACATCCGGTTCGCCGCCCGTTCTCTCCATCTCGTGCAGCGACCACAGCTTGTCCGGCCGGGACTCCAGTCTGGTCTGAACATCGTCCCATTTCAGGCTCTCATGGCGGTCCAGATGTTTTTCAAATCGTGATTTCAATGTCCTAAACAGCTCTTCTTGTTGCTCCGGGGTCAGTTTTGGTTCAGCCATTATCTCACTTTTTGGGTTTTTATTGGATTACGGCCTGTCCTGTCCTGTCGAATCATGTCATCGCGGATTCCAGGATCACTTCAAAGCACGTTTGTAAGCAGCAACCGTTTCGCGAAGTCCGGATTCATACGGCATGGGTGCATATTCAAAACGTCTTTCAAATCGACTGCTGTCGAAGAGATAGTCCCGATCGTACTGATACATCATCTCAGCGAGCTCGCGGACGGCAGGAACCAGCAGCCCTGCCGCTTTCATCAGCCCGGCCGGTACCGTACGGTATCTGGGCTTTGTACCCGCTTCCGCAGCAATGGCCTCTATCCAATCCCTGCCCGTCCAGGGATCCGTAGCCGTGGGCAGGTGCCAGACCTGATTCCAGACATCCTCAGCGTTACCCAGCATAGCTGTAGCCTTGGCTGCATCCGGCGTGTAGGTGAAGGAGTGTCTGAATCTGTCTGAACCCATCCAGTTCGCTTTGCCTCCCTTGATCAGAGGCTTGATTGCTGTCTCTGCCAGGACGCTGGTGTTGGAGATATGAGGGCCATAGAAATCTGCTGATCGTGCTATGAGAGCCGTCAGCTCTCCACTCTCTGTTTCCTCTAATATCTGACGGGCAATCCGGGCACGTACTCTCCCTTTGCGACTCGGAGGATTGACCGGTGTCTCCTCCGTCATTCCGGAGAGGTGATCTTTGTCGTACATATAGATGTTGTCAAAGAAGACCAGCTTCGCCTGGTTCTCTTTGCAGGCGGCAATGACATCTGTGATGAACCGGGGCCAGACTCTTTCCCAGACCTTGGCCTGATAGGGGAAGCCGACGGTCACGTAGACGACCGAAGACCCCTGTACAGCTTTATGAACCTCAGATGATATCGTCAGGTCGGCAGACATGAGTTCATTCGAAGGATTCACATTTTGTGGATTCCGGCTGACCAGCCTGATCCTGTCGGTGAACTTCGTCAACTCCTTAGCCAGTTCAATGCCGATTGCACCCCCCGATCCCAATATTGTTTGCATAGTCTGTCCTGTCCTTTGATGTGGTTGCGCTTACGAGTCTGCAGGCGCTATTGAATTATGTAGTTGCTTGCAGTACTTGCCATTACGCTATAATATGGAATATGTTACAAGGAGCTGTGAATCACCAGAAACCTTTTCTTCTTTTGATCTCCGGTTGATCGAATGTACACCTGGTCCGCAAGGTGAAGCCTATGGAATTAACTTAGAAAGAATTAGCGGATCATTTGGACATTCCAGGCACATACGATTTTGTGATTATCGTAAACGATCAAAATGGTGAACAGCTGGAAGAAGACCATTGACATTTACCTCCCCGAAAATCTTCCGGTAGATTTACACTTGGAAATATTCAGTATATTGCAAAATTATAATTTCTTTTACAGGGAAGCTTACAGTAAGATTAATCGATATTCACTGACCTGACAATATGATGAAGAGAAAGACCCTGTTATCAATTTTGACCATTTTGATCGTCCTGATCGCCATTTATACCTATGCCAATTCCAGACAGGATCAGCATCAGGACGAGGAACATCACACACACCAGGTGAGCCGGCCGATGGAACTGCACAGTGTCATGCGGCTTCTGATGCTGGATCTGCACACGATCAATGAGGGGATCTTTACCCAGAACTTTGATCTGATTGCCAGCGGCGCTGCTTCCAT
>Ga0209487_1001376_pt1 | contig 20595 bp, 33 predicted proteins | sample Poulit2012_FD_187524 | JGI IMG/M metagenome (GOLD analysis project Ga0209487, IMG submission 187524) | Agricultural soil microbial communities from Georgia to study Nitrogen management - Poultry litter 2012 (SPAdes) (version 2) | ecosystem: Environmental > Terrestrial > Soil > Agricultural land...
CGCGCATGAAAACTTCCTCTGCTTCCCACCACTCGCTAAAACTTATCATTTCACCCCTCCTAAAAAGGTGTGTCATCGCCCATGTTGTCAAAGGGCTCGCTGCTTTGTTGCTGCGCTGGTCGCTGCGTTGACTGCGACTGCTGTGCATAACCACCGCCTTGCTGCTTCGGTGTGCTGTTATCTCGGCTGCCCAACATCTGCATTGACTGAGCTACTATCTCTGTCGTGTAGCGGTCTTGCCCAGACTGGTCGGTCCATTTTCTGGTTCTGAGCCTTCCCTCTACAAAAATTTGGCTGCCTTTTTTCAAATACTCGCCGGCTACTTCAGCCTGGCGGCCGAAGAGTACAACCCGATGCCACTCCGTCTCTTCAGTGCGCTGACCGCTCTTGTCTGTGCGACTGTATGTGGTAGCCACGGACAGGTTGGCCATTGCTGTGCCCTCAGCGCTATACCGAATGGTGGGGTTTGCCCCCAAGTTCCCGATTAGAATTGCCTTGTTAACTGACATTAGGCGGCCTCCTGCGCTCTGATGATCTCGATTGACTGCAGCGTAGTGAACCCAGCTGCTTCCATCTTTTTCTGCAGCGCCGCTTTGATTTGCTCATCAGTTACTGTGTCACTTACCTCGATTGTGAACGTAGCTATGACAGCTACCTCCCCTTTGCTTACCTGGGGCTTCTTGTAGCCAGCAGGGGGCGCCATGCGGTTTTCCTTGATGAGCCGCTCTTGCAGTTTTTCCTGAGCTACTTTTTGGCGCTCTATTTCTGCTTGGACGATGCGCTCCACCTCGGCTTTGTATGTGTCATCATCAGCAAAGAGGATGCCTGCAACATGGTCACGGGTGAGCGGTGTGACGAGGCCAGCCTGATAGCTGATGCTTTCTAGCTGAGCGATACGCATGTGTGTGCGATCCTGTAAAGCACGGTCTGCTTGCACCCTTGCTATGACCTCATTGCCAGCGCGTGCTGTGAGGTTGCCTGTCTTTGTGATGTTGCTCAGTATGGCGAGGTCATCAATCGTTGCTCGCCTGAACTCTTGCTCGACCTCCTGATCATCCCACTGCCCGTTGAGGTACTCGGTGAGCAGGGCATGTACTTGCTCGCGCACCTCGTCCTCAAAAACTTTGACTTGATCAAGTAGCTGCGCCCGACCGTCCTTGCACATCTCGACCAACTCACGCATCTGAGCGTCAAACTGCTTTATGGGCTCGGATACTGCAGCAACTTCCTCTTTGCGCCGATCATCGATGGCCTTGGCGGTCTGATTAAGCTCTGTGGCTAGTTTCTTGGCATCGGCCAAAGTTTCTTGCGTGACAACAACGCCGTCGTATCTTGACAGCTCGGCTGCAAGCCGCTTTTTTACTTCCTCAAAGTTAAGGGCCAGCTTAGCGGGGGCGCTATCTATCGTTAACTGATACATGAGTCATCTCCTAAAAGTTGATTTCTGGCTGCACCTCTTCGCTGACTTCCTCAGCAGCCTCATCTGTCTTGTGTTGTGCTTGCTTCTGCAGGCGCTCTTGGACCAGCTGCTTGGCCTTGCTGGTAGGCTCTGATGGCTGCTCAGATACATCCTGGGCTGGCTGGGCAGGGGTGACATCAATGATGCGCTGTGCCTCGTCTTCATCAACAATGCCGGTCAGTCCGAAAGCATATCGAGCTGCCTGAGTAGCGGCCTTGTGGCGCAACATCCTTGCTGGCCACTTCTTCCATGGCTCCGTGTTTCTAGAGCACTCCGCAAGGTACTCTGTCACTGATACAGGGCGACCTCTGTCCTTTCTGTAAATATTGCAGGTGATGGCGGTGATATTTCCCTCATCGTCTACCCGGTCCTCAAACTCCATGCCATCAAACTCGGGGTGACTGTTGATGATTTTTAGCCACCCATCGATACCAACGATGGGCTGGATGCCGCCTGCCTTGGTTGGAAATGCATATATTTCTTTTGTGATCGGGTTCAGGTTGTATTCTTTTGCCACCAGCAGGAAAGCAGCGAACTGCTCCCGTGATGTGTTTTGCGGCACTACTGTTTGGCGTAGCGTTGCCTCAAAGGCTTGTGGCTCCATGCCGTATCTGCCGGCCATATCGAGCAGCACTGAGCGCCGCTGTGGTTGAGTAACTGCGTTCATAACAATCTCCTGTTAATTGCAAATCTGCGGTGGCCTTCACGACCTCCTATTTCCTTGCCCACCATGTCCTGGGTGATGACCCGTGGGGGCGTGTCGTTAACGGTTGCGGTCACAATCCGGTGAGCTTCAGTTGTGACTTCCTTGTTTGCGCCGATGATGGTGAGTATCTCGGCACGTGCTGCTTCTTTGCGCTTGAGCGCTTCCAGCTCATCTTGGCTGGCCTGCTCGTATGCGTAGCAAAGCTCAGCGAGCAAGCCGTCGTCGCTCATGTCCACTTTTTCGTCGTTGGTTTCCCGATGCATGCGGATGACTGACTGGGCGTCTCTTTGAAAGTTGGGCGCTGGGTCGTAGCCTTGCTCAAGCTTTTCCCAGAACTCTGCCACTACTAGCTGGATTGCCTCGCCGATGTCTGGGTCGTACATGCGATAGAAGGGCTTGGGTGTGTTGCCACCAATGAGTGGTGCTCCGATGGCCCAGGTGATGCCACTGACAAGCATTTGGTGTTGCATCTGCAGCTCGATATGCGGTGGTGCTTCGATGCTGCCGTCCTCGTGCTCGGTCCAGTCGCGTCGAAAGACAAGGCCGTCCACGTTTTTAATCTCCATCAGCCCTTGGCCGTGCTGCTTGAATAAATTGCGGTAGGTCTCATCGCCGTCATGCTCGTCTGTGATGCCGGTGACGATGAAGTCAAAAGATGATCCGATGCGGTGCTCAGGCAGCCTGACGTATGACTTAAAGGGCTCGACGATAAGCCCTAAGTCCTCAGCTATGCCGTAAGCAATGGCTTCCTCCAACCTGCGACCCCACTTGATGCGGTCGTTATCTACAAAGCCGTCATCCAGCAAGCCGCGCTTGAGTTGATAAACCTCCCATTCAGATACATAGGGTGAGCAATCGAAAAGGGCTGAAACCTGCGTGCTGGTAATATCCTTTTCACGCATTTGCAGCCACTGTTCATGCGAGAGCTCAGAGAATGTTTGTCGCTTCATCCCCCCCTCACTCATTGGCGATGCAGTCGCACATGCGGCGCACAACATCCAGGTTTTTACATAGCTGCAGCATCTCTAAAGTTGCTGTATCGTCTACTAAAATTGCGTCAATAATCCATTCCTTGAGTTCTGACGCTGTCTTGCCGTATGCGCTGCTGTTATCGTCCAGCGCTTCAAAAATCTCGCGCACAGCTTCATCGGTCGATATTTCCTCTGGCTCAATCCGCTCATGTGGGTAATAGCCGTAGTCGGCAGTTCGTGTTGGGCCATCAAAACGTACGGGCATGTCTCATTTCCTCCATTGCTAAGCGTTTCCTTTCTTCCTCTTGCGCCTGCTTTATTACCTCTTCCCAACGCTCGGCTGCTTGCTCCTCAAGCAATGCGTCTTGATAAGCCATGTGGCCAACCAGGCCGAGGATAAAAAGCGCAACAACAAAACCAAGGCTGTATTGGATAGCTGTTTTTAAGCGAGCGTTACCCGCCCGCTCGAATAGAGTGGGTTTCATATCTAGTCCTTTTTGGATATGTGGGCAGGTACGCCCGATGGATGGTGCTGGTTACGCCAGCTACTCGGTCAGCCCCTAGCGCTTTTTTCCCCAAGGAGGGTAGGAGATATGCCATGACTGACTGCTGCTGTTATTCATCCCCACCTGCAGCTGGGGTCTCTTGATGTAGTCTGCTTTTATTGCCCCTTAGTCTGCTCTCGCCATCTTTAGCCACCCTTACCCTTTCTCTTCATGCGCAAATGGTTATTAATAGTTGGGCAAAGGCAGCTAAAGATGCCCAGTCGTTTAACGCCTGACTGGGCAAGGCGTGCTTCTTAGCAGGAGAAGCTATGTCATCAGTAGCACCCCTCAGCCCCGATAAAGCACGGGTTGTACTGTGGAGGATAAAAGGATTTGGCGCCGCTAACACGCCGCCCCAAGGGGTGCTACTGATGCGGCCTGTTTCCAAGCCGCGAAAGGTACAAGTTGTTAAAGAACTGGTGAAGCGTTAGATTAAGTATAGAATTATCTAAACCCAAATGTCAAGAGAAATCTAAACAATCTGTTTAGAAAGGGCTGTTGTCAGGCTGGAAGGTACAAAAACCCAGCCAACGCTACTGGTCAGCTGGGGCTATGTATCAGGGGAATTCAGCCAGAACGGCTGGGGAGGGGAATGAAAAAGCCCCTCGGGGAGGGGCTGGTTGCTAATAGAATATTATTTGAGTGAACGCTAACCTTAGTCCATGCTTGGCTGTAGGGGAATATCAGTAACGAAGGCGCCCCTAATCTCATCTCCAACCTTATTAACTTGGACCTCCAGTTCGATTGGCTGGTTGTGCTGCGCTGCACGCCAAAACTTATCAATCTTTTCTCTGGGGAAGTTCTCTTCATCCAAGATGGCGTTAAACTCTCCGTGCTCGCTACCTAACGTAAATCTTGATAGGCCCTCATCACCCTGCCTTTTGAAGCCTATGATTCTAAATGTTTCGTGGATGGGTTCGGTTTTAGGGGTTTCCCGTGATGAACGACTGTTAATTTCCTGGATGTCTCCTTGAGTTAAAACAGCCTCTCCGTACTTGATGCTTTGAGCGTCTGGCGCGCTCTTAACTATTGCCTTCACTCCGTTCTCCCCAGCATCAAGCCATCTTTGTGCGTGACTATTGTTTGCGGCCAAGCCAGCAATCAGCTCCATTTGTTTGGTTCTTTCTCTTTCTAGCTCTAACTCCGCATCAAGTGATATTTGCTGGGATTTGAGCATATAAATAGGGATGCTAGTTGCGAGGGCAGCTATAGCAAAAATCAACACTATTGCTTTATGCCTGCTATTCATGCTAATAAACCCCTCTTGCAGGGCCTTTGCCAGCTCTTTGGTGTGTGCCAAGAGGCCGGTAGAGCCCTCACTGACCTTAAAGTTTAAAGTGTAAGGCTCTAGAGAGCCTGAAATTCTTCCAATATTGTCATACCCAGTGGTGCAGAAAGCAACAGCTCTATATATTTCTTGCTGAAACTCCCAGAGGCCTCTTGCGAGAGTGCCAGGCACAGTGCCATTGTACCTGTCGCCGTCTATTTTGAACCTAATTTCCGAAAGCTCACCTGCAAATTCGAACCTTTGGATGTTGGGCACAGTGTGGTCATCGTTTACGATTTTCTGCAGGTATTCCAGCGCCTCATCTAAGGTTGACAGTGTTATTTTATCAGACAAAATATGACTCCTTTATTGTTGTAGTGCTTTTCTCCGTCATGCCCCCTTAATGGACCACCAGCCCTTAACTAGAAGCAAGCCTTTGGGGCCCAGCCTAAGAGCTTTAAAATTTATTTAGGTGAATATATAAATTTACCAGAAGGGCTTTAGCCCCTCTGGCTTTTTAATTGGTTAGCTTGTATGGCAATCAGGGCAGCAATGAATACAGCCATTAGTCCTGTATCGCTCTGGGTATTTCGTCTTGGCAAATGCTACAGCCTTATGGCAATCTGCATGCCAACCAAGGTCTATCTGGTTTTGTGGATCTGGCATCCAATCGCAGCCTTTAGTTGTATTGTGTACTTCATAGTCTCCGTTGGCCTGCTGATTATTATTCAAAATAAATCTAGGCATAATATCCTCCTTTGGTTAGTAAGTACTGCTTGGTTGAAACCCTTGAATACAAAAAAACTGTTTAGTTACACTTCCTCTAAAAAAATAGGCCTTCAAGGTAGGCCGCACGCCGTACTGATTAACATCATGATCCAGTCAGCACATCTGGGGTTTTGTTTTCCAGCCCAATTTGGTCGCATAGGAACAGTTCTTTACGGCCATTGATAGCCTGCTTTTTTGCCATTTCACAGGTGGGCCAGTCATCTCTAAGCCCTAAGAGGTACTCGACCCTGTCATGAAACAAGCGAAAATCCATTGGGTTTTGGTGGGCGCTAATCGCAATGTTTGACTTGAAGCTCACCGGTATCGGGCTAACAAACATACTTGAATACATTTCCCCGGCGAAACCAAAGCGAGCTGCAGTTCCATTTTCAACGTCTGCTAGCTCAACGCTATACCAGTCTCTTCCGAACCCCACCATGAAGACGGCATAATAGGTTGACCACCTGGTTGCCATGAGCTCGTTTTCTGTTACATCAAATTCAATATCGCTGGGGTCAAGCAGATACAAAACTTTTTGAGCAGCCTGTCGCACTTCATCGGTTGACTTGCCGGGGTAGATACGAGTTGCCTCTCTCTGGTTGGCTGCCAGCGCGGCATCCATTTCCTCGAGGGTCATTGGCGTTTTAGTTGGAGCGCACCCAACGGAGAGTGCAGCAATGAATAAAATAAAAAACAATCTAAACATGGCTCACCTTATGGTTTTAATAAGTATTGGTTACTCACGCCCCCTTAATGGACCACCAGCATTTCACAAAGCCACATATATGTAATTGCGCAAGCTCTTCTATGGTGACCGTCTCTATTCCATAGTTGCTGGTATTGTCTGAGATGATTTCAATCCTTTGGCTGGCAAGGGACGCCTTGAGTCTTTTGATTAAAATTCGGCCATGCCAGACAATCACGTAAATACCTTCCGCATCAAAGGCTTTAACGCTCGTGTCCACAAACACGAGGTCGCCATCATTTATTGTCGGGCTCATTGAGTCTCCGGACACTGGCAGGACACGATACTTTGATAGGTCTCGCCCAAGCCTATGCTTTGCCCAGGCCTCGGGCACTTCTAAATAATCAATGACCGCTGGGTAATCAACTGGCTCACGACCAGCGCCAGCAGCAGGGGATACCTCGAGGATAGGTAGGTGGACGTGGGAGCTCCTGCTGGTTGAGTTCAAGGCTCTTTCTTGCGGGTCGCTGCCAAAATCCAGCCACAATGGCTCTAGCCCGAGGCTCTCCTCAATCCTACGAGCGACTTTCTCTCCTATGCTCCGACCATCGTTGTAGGTCTCGGATAAATACTGCCCAACTTGCGACCGAGTCAGATCCAGCATCCGCGCAAACTCAGCGGCGTTGCCGTTTGCACGCTCCTCTATTAGCAGCCTGAGATTCGCTCTACGAGTCTTGTAAATATTCATAACTATTATTAAAGCAAGAAAAAACTAAACTTTGGTTTAGAAGTTTGTTGCCTTTATGTGTAGAATTATCTAAACTAAAGGCATGATGAATGCCACAGAATTTATTACCGCATTAGGCGGACGACAAAAAGTCTTAGAAATAACCAAGCTCACTAAGGGGCGCATATCTCAATGGGAGAAGGAGAATCACATCCCTAGGGCGTGGCGGGTTGCTTTTTATGCAATGAACCCGAATCTGCCGGCCCCTGATGTTCCCTTGGAAGGGGAAAAGGAGGCTGTATGAATTCATTATCAAGTGATGTGCAGGAAAGCACACGCAAGAAGGCGGAAAGAATTCAAAGCGCAATCTTGCGTCAGCTTGCATCAACCAGGCAAAGCGTTGCTGCTGAGCGGATGGGCGTTAATGAGAGCACTGTCAGCAGACAAAAAGAAGATCTAGAGCGCTTTTGTCAGCTGCTTGCTGCGATCGGTCTTGATGTGTCGCCCACCGACGCTGTCGTCGTTGAGCGCGCTGAAATAGCGGCGCTCGAAGGGCTGGCATTTAAGTACCTGAAGGCAAGGGTGGAGGGCAGGGGCGGTGAGTAGGCAGCTCTTTAGGCTCATCAATTCGCAAGTTAAGCAGAACGCAAAGACTGCGATAGAGAATGCTCCGGAGGGGTACATGTGCGAAATAAAACCTCGCACCCGGAGCCTCGAACAAAACGCCCTGATGTGGGCGGTTTTGACTGATTTGTCACGACAAGTCATGTGGCCAGTCAATGGGGTTGAGCAAAACCTTTCCCCTAATGACTGGAAAGACATCATCACCGCTTCATTAACTCAGGAAAACAGAATAGCCCAGGGCATCAGAGGTGGCTTTGTGATGCTGGGTAACTCCACCAGCAGGATGAGCGTCAAAGAAATGAACGAGGTTATTGAGTTTGCTCACGCCTTTGGCGCTGAAAAAGGCGTTAAGTGGAGCCCAACAGCGATAGGGATGGGGTTATGAGGAGAAAGGATAAAAAGATGCTCGATGCGTGCCGTGGTGAGCTGTGCTACGTGAACATCCCAGGCATTTGCATTGGGGGCGCAGAAACAGTCGTACCAGCGCACTCGAACGAGTTGGTGCACGGTAAAGGCATGGGTATCAAGGCGTACGACTTTTACACCGTACCTGCTTGCTATGCCTGCCACTATGAGCTGGATCAGGGCAGGAGTTACAGCAAGCAAGAGAAAAAGGTTTTTTGGCGATTAGCGTTTGAGCGCTGGGAGCCAGTGCGCAGGGAGAAATTGCAGGAAAGAAAAACCCGAGCACTGCCGTAACAGTGTCGGGCCAATTAACCACTTTAAAAGGTTTATCTAATGAGTAGAGAAATTATACCAAGTAAACACATAAAGCTCCATAGTTTGCGGGCCCTTAAACCTAATAGAACATGGAGGTAAATAGCAATGCGTGACTATGGGCGAGTACATACATCTTTTTGGTGCAGTCTGACTATGCGCTCTCTTTCTGAGGATGCGCGCATGCTTGTTTTATATCTTTTGACTAGTCCTCACAGCAACATTGCGGGCGTATTCCGGCTGCCAGATGGGTACGTTTGTGAGGACATGCAGTGGTCATCCGATAGGGTTAATAAAGGGTTCGAGGAACTGTTTCGAAAGGGTTTCGCTAACCGTTGCGAAACGACGAAATGGGTCTATATTTGCAGTTATTTGGAGTGGAATCGGCCAGAAAACCCTAATCAGCGCAAGGCAGCCAAAAGAATTGCGCTAATGGTGCCTGATGAGTGTGAGTGGAAGCTAGATTTCATGCGGGATTGGCGTGAATTCTTAGAGATTACAGAGGATGAGTTTCCGAACCCTTCCGAAACCGTTAATAAGGGGTTGCCACAGGAACAGGAACAGGAACAGGAGTATATAAGCCCTGAACAACAAGAAGTTGCTCAGGGCTCGAAGCCCCTCTTTGATAACCCAGAACAAGAACCACAAGCGCTAGAAACTTTAACCCTTGCTGATAAATCCGAGCACCTGATTTTTGACGACGACATTCAGCAGTGGGCTGAGGCATATCCAGGTGTCGACATCCGTGGCGAGTTAAAGCGGATGAAGGCCTGGCTGAACGCAAACCCAAGGCGTAGAAAAACCAAACGGGGCATCAATGCTTTCGTTGTCAACTGGCTTTCCAGGCAGCAAGACAACCCAAGGCCGCAAGCAAGGTCGGGGTCACAGGGAAGGGTCCATGACGATTACAGCAGCTTTCATCACGAGGTTGCGATATGAGGGGTCATGAAGCTCTCACCGCATTACGGCTGTCAGGTTATCGGCCTGAGTACGTCTGGGTTTTTTTAACCGGTAGCGAGTGCTGGCGCTCTTATCCGCTGGATGCGGAGTTAACTCTGGAGTTAAGCGGCATGCCAGAAATACATATCGGCCCAGAGGAAGTCATTGGCTCTTTGGATTTTCGTGTTTTGCGTGGTGTGACCGTGCTCTTGCAGGGCGCTGAAGACGAGCGTTTAAGAGATGCTTTTGCTCGCATACGAGTTTTTGCGCCAAAGCGGATCATCACAGCAAACAAAAGCATATTCCACGACACGGGGGAGAGAAATGAGAGATAACGTTATTCCACTGATTACGCCTGATTCGTTTGATTTCAAAGCGTATATGGAGGAAACCGAGCCGCAGGTCAAGGTGCTTTCTGTCGACACCTGGAGGCATGAGCTGACGGAATGGGTGCGCAATGGCGACGTGTTTACCGGGGCCACATTGCCTTGGAGCAAAACCCATGACCACATTCGCTTTCGTGGTGGTGAGGTGACTCTTTGGCAGGGCACAAACGGGCATGGTAAGTCACAGATGCTCGGGCAGGCAGCGCTGTGGTTTGCAGCTCAGGGCGAGCGGGTTTGTATCGCAAGTTTTGAGATGAGGCCCGTTAGCACCCTTCGCAGAATGTTGCGCCAGTTTGCGATGAACGATAGGCCAGGAGAGCAAGCGGTTAACGAAATGATGGATTGGTCCAAAGGCAGGTTTTGGCTTTATGACCAAATGGGCAGCGTCACCCCTGAAATGATTTATGCAGTTATACGTTATTGCGCTCAGGAGCTGAACATCAAACATATGGTGATAGACAGCCTGATGAAGTGTGTCCGCGGCGAAGATGATTACAACGGTCAAAAGGACTTCGTAGACATGCTGACAAGCTTGGCTCGTGACTATGATGTTCACATTCACCTTGTGCATCATGTTCGCAAAGGGGAATCTGAGGAGCGCATTCCCGGCAAGTTTGACTCAAGAGGTTCCAGCGCGATAGCGGACCAGGTGGATCAGGTGCTCACCGTTTGGCGCAATAAGAAAAAAGAAAGGATTTTAGAGAGGTGCTTGCGAAACGGAGAGGCAGCCCCACAAGACATCGTAGATTCAGCTGATTCTTTGCTTGTGTGTGACAAGAACAGGCATGGGGAGTGGGAGGGGACGGTAGCCCTTTGGTATCACCAGGGGAGTTTGCAATATACGGGTGACAAGAGCTGCACGCCCTTGGATATAAGGAAGGTGAGAGCATGATTGACTGGATTGTATTCGCTGGCTTGGCTGCGTATATCGCCTGGGCAATGGCGCCGTGGTTATGGGCATGGTGGAGGTAAGGCAAATGGTAGAAATAAAACTCGGATGGCCAGACAGGGCGCTATTTCCAAATCGTAGAGGGGGCAGGCACTGGAGCTCCTTTCAGCGGCAAAAAGAAAGCGCCCGTCATGAGGGCTACATGGTCACAAAACAAGTCCTTCGGGGCGGCTCAATCCCAAGCGCCGGGTCATTGCCAGTCAAAATAACATTCTTTCAGCCGGACAGAAATAGGCGTGACATAGACGGCATGCTGGGGGCAATTAAGCATCACTTGGACGGTATTGCAAAGGCGTTGGGTGTGGACGATTACCAGTTCAGGCCGCTCACGCTCAACGCTTACTACGACAAAAACAAGAAAGGATATGTACTGGTGGAGGTCGGCTAATGGCATTTCCGCGGTGGATGTATCAAGACCCGAGTAAACACGTGGACTACATACGTGAAAAGCGAAAGGAGTATGAGGATAACAGCAGGGAGGCAAAGCAAAAGAGGGCTAAAGAGGAACTGGAAAGGCTTTTTGGTGATAAGGGGTGCGATGAGCAAGAGTAATATCGAGTTACTGCTGTCAGAGTGGGGTAGGTGGAAGCGAGGGGAAAACCGCAACATGCTGGGCTACCCGTCGCAGTCACCTTACATGCGCTTTAGAGTTGACGGCCAGCGCTCAGCGTCAGACCCGGATGTGCTGCTTATCGACGACGACCTGCGACAAGTTGACCGGTGCATAGAGAAGCTGTATCCGGGCGTAAAAACAGTAGTAGTCGCTCACTATGTGTGGTTGGGTACATCGAAGTCCAAGCTGCAGCGCCTGGGGCTAACTCGTACAGCCTATTACACACACCTCGACTATGCTCACAATCAGCTGGGGTACTGGATGGGTGGGGAATATATAGCGGAACAAAAAAAGGCTTGACAATGCGAACAATGTGCGCAATAATGGAATCAATGGTTAAGCAAACCAGTTCACACAAACATAAGTCAGGAGAAAACCATGAGCAACGTAAAAATTGAAAATATCCGTAAAGCAACCCTGAATGGTCGTAAAGTAAAAATCTTTGATGTACGTCGGCTAGTCGACAACGCGTGGGTTTTTGATGGGCAGTTCTCGGCACCAGCCCGCACCGCAAACAAAAACCTTATAGAATTTGCGGACCCCTGCTAAACAAAAAGTAAAATGGGTGCGCAGCTCAAGAGCAGCAGGGCTGCGCCTAACAGGCTGGTTAGCATAAAAGGATAGAAATGAATAACTTCGACGGGTTTACGCTTAACATACCGACCTTGCGCCCTTTTGAGGCATATGTCTTGGCGCTGTCTGATGATGACGCCAGGGCGCTATTTAAGAGCGTAAAGGCGCTCGACGCCGAACAAAAAGACGCCACTGTTGCGGTCAAGGTGGCAAGGTCTTATCTGGAAAAGCGTGTCGCCATGGCTGATGGTATAGCCGACCGACACCTGTTCCACGACATAAACTCATGGGCAATAGATTATTTTGCCCTATACCCGAAGCTAACGCACTGGGACCTTATTGAGGTGTTAGCGCATTGCGAGGCGCTATGAGCCCAGACCCAAAAAAGATTAGACAGGCTCGAGAGAAGGCGGGCCTGACACAAACAGAAGCTGCCGACATGGTGCACTCAAGCCTTAGGGCTTGGCAGTACTGGGAGGCAGGCAAACGGAAGATGCACCCTGCCTTCTACGAGTTGTTTTTAATCAAGACCGGCTTGCAAAAGTGTCCGGACTAAAGTAGTATTATTTATGTAGGCTGCGAAGTTGTCAGCCCAGAATATGAGCCCTGCCATTGAGCGGGGCTTTTTTATTGGGTGTCGCCGGCGGCCTTGCTTGCTCATACTTGTAGCGAGTGAGCCCAGCCCGTCGGCTTATCGTTATGAAGAGAAGACTATCCCGCCTCGAGCGGAGCATGCTGTCGATGCAGCAAGCTGTCGAGCGAGTTGAGTGTAAGCTAGACCTATTACTTGATGCGCTGGCTGAAGATGTGGAAGAAGAGGCGCAAGAGCCCATGACCGACCTAGACGGCAATGTCGTCCAATCCTATAGCGACGGAGGTGACACGTTATGAGGCTAAAGACACTAAAGCCTCGCTTGTGCACCCTAAGTCCGCAGCGAGTGCCAGTCAGCCAAGCACATAAGGCTAGAGCACGCCGGCTTACTGGTCGCAGACTTCAAAGGCGTAGACTAGATATGTGGACAGCATCACCGCAGTGCGCCGCATGTGAGAGGTATACACAATACCCCAACGGCTTTGAGTTGGACCATATCGTTCCACTACACCAAGGCGGTGAAGACGCTGAGAGCAACTTACAGGTGCTTTGCATTGAATGCCACGAGACAAAGACACTCAAAGAGCAGGGTTGATTTGTTAATCGGAGCAAAAGATTAGCAAGGGGGGCATGAAAAGTCTGAAAACCGCATCGCACGGAAACCCCCCGCCGCACTCATTTATATTTTTTCCCTTTCACAACTTAATTTTGCTAACCAGGAATTATGAGGTTAACTAGAAAGCAACGCGCGTTTGTTGACGCCGTTTTAGCGGGTAAGTCTGGCAAAGAGGCCGCACTTGCTGCTGGCTACAGTGAGACTGGCGCATCTGTTACTGCGTCTAGGCTAATGAAGCATGAGCGGGTGGTGGCTGCTATCGAGCGTCGCAAGGTAGTCGAGCAGGCGAAAGAAGACGCAAAGGCTGCTGGAAGGAAAGTTGACCTGCCTGACTTGTCGCAGCGCTTTAGTGATCCAAAAGACTTTTTGTTTGAGGTTATGTCCGACCCGTCGGAAGAAATGCGCTATCGGATGGAAGCCGCAAAAGTCTTGATGCCCTATGAGCATGAGCGCAAAGGAGCAGCGGCCCCAAGCAGAAAGCAGGAAAGGGAAAAAGCATTGAAGGGTGCGCTGGAGAGGTTCGCTGTTCCAATAGCGCCAACCATGCGTCAGTAACCTATGAAGCCATTACCAGAATGGAGTACTGCCTGCCTTGACTGGGAAAAGCGAATTATGGCTGGGCAGTCTCTGATACCGCTTGAGCCGTTATTCAAGGACCAGGCGGACGCTGCTTTGCGTATTTTCAAGCAGTTGGTGGTTGTAGACGTTGCAGGCAGCCCGACTATGGGTGAGATATCAAGGCAGTGGGTATTAGATTTTGTGGCGGCAATATTCGGGGCGTACAACCCTGAAACTGGTGAGCGGCTGATAAGAGAGTTCCTTTTGCTCATATCAAAAAAGAACAGCAAGGCGCTGGCACTGGACACGCCTATTGCAACCCCGACAGGCTGGACAACCATGGGCGCTCTAAAGCCTGGGGATAAGGTGTTTGGCGCTGACGGCAACCCATGCAATGTGACAGCTGTTAGCCCGGTGTTTACGGACCATAAATGCTACGAGCTAGAGTTTAGCAATGGCCAAAAGGTTGTTGCTGATGCTGGGCACTTATGGAAAACTCAGGCGCTTGCTGACGCCCCAGGCGCTGGCGTGAAAGCGGCGGGCAGAGTAAGGAATAGGGTTAGGACAACTCAGGAGATTGTCGACACCCTTTACCGTGTGAGCGATGGCGCAAGAAACCACAGCATGCCGATGCCTGGTGCGTTAGTCTGTGATGAGGCTGACCTATTGGTTGCTCCTTACACTTTGGGCGCTTGGCTTGGCGATGGGCACTCTTCTTGCTCTCGATTAACCACAATGGACAAGGAGATTGTTCAGCGAATTGAGCGTGATGGGTATGAGGTAGAGGTTCAGGTAGAGACTAATAGCAAGGCCTCTACCTATGCGGTGGGCAGGACTGACCGTAGTATATGCCGTAGGGGCCACCCTTACAGTGAGGATGGCGTGCTGTCATCAGAGGGTTACTGGAAGTGCAGGAAGTGCGAGCGTCAACTGGATCGCTTCAGTCGGGGTGGCGCTGACCCTGACCCTGTTATTCCGAGGTCTTTGTACGAGCGCTTGGACATACTTGGGGTGATAAACAACAAGCATATACCGCAGTCATACCTGAGAGCGTCCTTTGAGCAAAGAGAGGCGTTGCTGCAAGGGCTCATGGACACGGATGGCACCATAAACGCAAATGGCCGCCTCATGTCCTTTTCCAACGTTAATGAGGCGCTGGCGTATGACGTCAGAGAGCTTTTGTCCACCTTCGGGGTTAAGTCATCAATCAACAAGAGGCTTGCTGCATGTGGGGCCAAAAAATACCCGTACTGGGAGGTTCAGTTCTCGTGCTTCATTGAGGACGTGCAGGTCTTCAGCCTTCGACGGAAAAGCGAAAGGCAGCGCAGTGTTAAAGACGTAAAAAGGAAGCCAAGAAGCAGGACAGTTCATTTTACTCAGGCCAAAGAGGTGCCCTCGGTTCCTGTTAGGTGCATTACAGTGGATTCGCCCGACAGCCAGTTTCTGTTTGGTGAAACAATGCTGCCAACCCACAACAGTACGACTGCCGCAGGGATTATGCTGACGGCCCTGTTGCTTAACTGGCGGCGCTCAGACGAGTCTTTAATCTTGGCCCCAACTGTAGAGATTGCTAATAACTCTTTTATCCCAGCTCGTGACATGATCCGGGCGGACGAAGAGCTATCAGCAATCTTTCACATTCAAGAGCATACTCGAACGATAACTGACAGGCGTACTAACGCAACCCTGAAGGTGGTGGCCGCTGATGCCGAGACGGTTGGGGGAAAGAAAGCGTCCAAGGTTCTGATTGATGAGCTTTGGATTTTTGGCAAGCGTGCCAAAGCAGAAAACATGTTGCGTGAAGCGACTGGGGGCCTACTTTCAAGGCCCGAGGGCTTTGTTATTTACTTAACTACGCAGTCTGATGAGCCTCCTGCTGGTGTGTTCAAGCAAAAGCTGCAGTATGCCCGGGCAGTCCGTGATGGCCGGATTGTTGATAACAAGTTTCTGCCAGTGCTATATGAGTACCCCCAGGAGGTGCTCGACAAAGAAAAGCACCGTGACCCTGAATACTTCTATGTGACCAACCCTAACCTTGGTGCGTCTGTCCAAAAGGAAGACTTAGAGCGCATGCTGTACCAGGCAAACGAGGGTGGCGAAGAGTCGGTTATTGGCTTTCTTGCCAAGCACTTGAACGTTGAGATTGGTTTGGCGTTACGTTCAGACAGGTGGGCAGGCGCTGATTACTGGCAACAGCAGGAAGATACAAGCATCACGCTAGATAGCTTAATTGAACGCAGCGAGGTCATCACAGCGGGCATCGATGGTGGTGGCTTGGATGACTTGCTCGGGCTGGCTGTCATGGGTAGATGCAAGGATACCCGACAGTGGCTGTTGTGGAACCACGCCTGGGCACATACGTTGGTGCTAGAGCGTAGGCAATCTGAGGCACCAAGACTACGGGACTTTGCCAAGCAGGGCGATTTAACGATAGTCGAAACAGTGGGTGACGACGTTTACGACATCGCCGAGATTATTGCCAAGCTAGAGCAAAGCGGCTTGCTCGACAAGGTTGGTGTGGATCCTGCCGGTATAGGTGCAATTTTAGACGCGCTCGTGACTGGCGGTGTTCCGCAAGACAAGATTGTCGGCATCAGCCAAGGATGGCGGTTAGGCGGTGCTATCAAAACAGCAGAGCGTAGGTTAGCCGAAGGCGGTTTGTTTCATTCAGGCATGGAAATGATGGCTTGGTGTGTGGGTAACGCCAAGGTTGAGCCAAGGGCCAACAGTATTTTAATTACAAAGCAGGCTAGCGGAACAGCAAAGATTGATCCATTGATGGCCACATTTAACGCGGTTGAGTTGATGAGCTTGAATCCCAACTCCAAAACATCAGTGTATGAAACACGAGGAATTAGGTACATCTAATGTGGATACGACGATTTTTCAAGCGTAACTCAAAAGCTCAAGCGTCGCATGATGGCTCTTTCACTTTTAGAGATTTTGACGACCCTAGATATAAGCAGATGCTGGCAATGAGCCAGAGTACTGCTAGCAATGACAGCTTACGCAACATGGCCGCGCTTCGATGCGTATCGTTGATTTGCGAATCAATCGGCATGCTTCCCGTCAATCTTTACAGGGATGGCCCCAGCAAAGAGTACGCAAAGGATCATCCCGCTTACAGGCTCCTAAAGCTAAAACCCAATGATTGGCAAACTCCTTACGAGTTTAAGAGCCAAATGCAACTGTCAGCCCTGCTTCACGGTAATGCGTACGCGATGATTGTGCGTAGTGGTAGACGGCCTATACGCTTGATACCGCTCCAAGCTGATCAGGTCGAGCCCAAGCTTACCAACTCGTATCGCATGGAGTACACATACACAACCCCTGAAGGCGGGCAGACGGTCTTGCGGTCAGAGGACATTTTGCACCTGCGCGACTTATCCCAAGACGGGGTGACGGCAATGTCGCGTATGAGCCTGGCTCGTAATGCGCTTGAGCTGGCGAGCAATGCCGAGCAGGCTGCAAAAAGGGTTTTTGAGACAGGGAATATGGCAGGTGGGGCGATAGAGACACCCAATGCGCTGTCAGATACTGCTTATGAGCGCATGCGAAAGTCTCTTGATAGCGAGTACACGGGGCTAGATAGCGTGAACCGCTGGATGCTGCTCGAGGAAGGGGCAACTGCGAAAAAGTTCGCTGTTACAGCGCAAGAGGCCCAACACATTGAAAACAGAAACGCACAGATTGAAGAGGTTGCGCGGGCGTTTGGTGTGCCACGGCCACTGTTAATGATGGATGACACAAGCTGGGGCTCAGGTATTGAGCAGTTAGGCTTGTTTTTCATTCAGTATGGGCTGCAGCACTGGTTTACTGCTTGGGAGCAAGCGTTGGCACGGGCCCTATTAAGCGACGGCGAGCTTGGCGAACTTTACTTTAAGTACAACGAAAAGGCGCTTTTACGCGGCACGATTAAAGACCAGAATGAGGCGTTTGCGCGTGCGTCGGGCGCTGGCGGTCATGCGCCATGGATGACCCAAAACGAAATTAGAGACACCTTGGATTTGCCAAGGTCGGATGACCCAGCAGCAGATGAGCTGCGTAATCCACTGGTGCAAAAAGGGGAAAGCGATGAGCTTGATAAAACTGCCCGAGATTAGGGCGTCTCACAAAATCAACGGCTTGAAGTTTGACGCAAGGCCCGATGCTATGGAGCGTTGGGAGCCAGCGGTTCAAGCAGCTAGGAAAGACGATGCCACGATTTCCATATATGACATTATCGGCGAGTCATGGGATGGCAGTGGGGTGACGTCCAGCCGTGTTTCTGCGGCCTTGAGAGCCATTGGGGATAGGGATGTTGTTGTGAACATCAATTCGCCTGGGGGCGATTTCTTTGAGGGGGTTGCTATTTACAACATGCTCCGAGAGCACCCGCACAAGGTGACAGTGCAGGTGATGGGGCTGGCTGCATCAGCTGCATCGGTCATAGCCATGGCAGGTGATGAAATTCTGGTTGGTGATGGTTCGTTTCTGATGATCCATAACGCTTGGGTATTAGCTATCGGCAACCGTCATGATATGGCGGAAGCTGCCGAGCTGTTAGAGCCGTTCGATATGGCCATGGCTGATGTGTATTCAGCTCGTACTGGGCAAGATAAGGATGACATTGTCCGGATGATGGACAAAGAAACATGGATCAATGCCAGCAAGGCCGTTGAAGAGGGTTTTGCGACAGGTTATTTAGACAGCGCCTTGATCACTGATGATGTGAGCGCCGAGGCGGACGTGAAGTATTTGGCTGTTGTTGAGACAGCGATGGCTAAAGCAGGCCATACACGGTCTGAACGGCGTGAGATTTTAAAAGGTTTATTTTCCAGCAAGCCGGGCGCTGCTGATAATGCTATGCCGTGCGCTGGCGATGATAGTGAGCTAACACTTTTAGTTGATGGAATTAGAGGTTTATTATGAAAAATGCAAAAGTACAGCGCGGTATTGTCGCAGTGCGCGCGGAAAGTTCTAATGCGACTGGTGTTGTTGCTGAGTTGCAAAAAGCATTCGCTGACTTTAAAGCAGCGCATCAGCAGCAGCTTGATGATATTAAAAAAGGGTTGCCAGCCTCTAACCATGAGGAGCGCTTGGCGCATTTTGATGCGGAGATCAGCCGCTTACAGTCCGAGCTTGATGAGGCTAATGTCAAAATTGCCACAGCAAGCATTGGTGCCCCAGGTGACGGCGTAAAGGATAAGGAGTACACCGAAGCCTTTAAGGCGCACATGAAAAGAGGTGACATTCAGGCGGCCTTAAACAAAGGTGAAGATGAGGAAGGCGGATACTTAGCTCCTGTTGAGTGGGACCGAACCATTACCGACAAGTTGGCAGAGGTTTCGCCCATGCGCCAAATCGCCCGAGTTCAGACGACTTCTCGTGCTGGCTTTAGCAAGCTGTTCAACATGGGCGGCACAAGCTCTGGCTGGGTGGGGGAAGAGGCTGTACGTCCCGAAACCAATACAGCCGAGTTTAAGCCATTGGCTTTCACTAGCGGTGAGATTTACGCTAATCCTGCTGCCACTCAAGGCATGTTGGATGACGCAGAGATCAACCTTGAAAGCTGGTTGGCCGAAGAGGTTCAAACTGAGTTTGCTCGCCAAGAAGGGCTGGCCTTCATCTCAGGTGACGGCACCAATAAGCCCACTGGTATTCTCACCTATGTGACGGGCGCGGCTAATGCTACTAAGCATCCATTTGGGGCCATTGGTTTGGTTAACTCTGGCAGCGCCACCGAGATCACCTCGGACAGCATCATTGACTTGGTTTATGACTTGCCATCAGCGTTTACTGGCAATGCACGGTTTATTTTGAACCGCAAGACCTTGGGCGCCATTCGCAAGCTCAAAGATGGCCAAGACAACTACTTATGGCAGCCGTCTTATGTGGCAGGGCAGCCTTCTACCTTGGCTGGGTTCCCCGTGGTGGAGATGCCTGATATGCCAGATGTGGCAGCTGATGCCGTGCCCATTTTGTTTGGTGACTTCCAGCAGGCGTACTTGATTGTGGACCGCGTCGGTATTCGTGTGCTGCGTGATCCCTATACCAACAAACCTTATGTCATGTTCTACACGACTAAGCGTGTTGGTGGTGGATTGCTTAACCCCGAGCCTGTACGAGGCCTGAAGGTAGCTGAGTAACAAAGGGGGCTTCGGCCCCCTTTTTAATGGGAGTGGTCATGGTTTTTATCAAGACTTTTTATGGGTGCAAGAAAGGGGATATTTATCCCACTATGTTCAAGGCTGGCGATAAGTGCCCAGAGGAGCTTGTGAAAGCAGCGCAAGCCGCTGGTGCGTTGGAAAAGCCAAAAGCAAAGGGTAAGTCCAATGCTGATAAAGGCAAGTGAAGCTATAGCCCACCTAAGGCTTGATAGCGACTATCCTGTGGAGCAGGTGCAGCCGTACATTGACGCCGCTGTGTCTTATGTGCAGGCGCATTTAAATCGCAATGTGTACCCTGATCAGCAGCAGCTGGACGACGCAAGGAATGCCGCTATCGACGCTGCCGTTGCCGCCGACACAGCGTACAGCGAAACGCTTGATGAAGTAGGTGAAATCGAAAGCGCACAGGAGCGCAGCCTAAAAAAGCAGGCCGCAAGGCAGCGACTTGAGGACGCTAAACGTGAGGCTAACAGGGCAATCCATGGCATGGTAGTCAACAGCACTATTAAGGGGGCCATGCTGCTAACGCTGGGCAACTTGTTTGAAAACCGTGAAGCGGTTGTTGTTGGCGCTTCAGCAGCGGAATTACCGCAAGGTGTGCCAGCATTGTTGCGGCCATTTAGGTTGGTGCAAATGCCATGAGAGCAGGACGTCTACGCCATCAAGTGTCAATGCAGCGGATGACAGAAACGGTTGACCCCGATACGGGTGCACGCTCAAAGGATTGGGTGGAGGTGGCTAAGGTATGGGC
>Ga0209487_1001377_pt1 | contig 20580 bp, 15 predicted proteins | sample Poulit2012_FD_187524 | JGI IMG/M metagenome (GOLD analysis project Ga0209487, IMG submission 187524) | Agricultural soil microbial communities from Georgia to study Nitrogen management - Poultry litter 2012 (SPAdes) (version 2) | ecosystem: Environmental > Terrestrial > Soil > Agricultural land...
AAATGGGACGGCAGTATCGTTTGAAGACGCCAAGATTGTCGCCGACGAGATCGGTTATCCAGTGTTAGTCCGTCCATCGTATGTGTTGGGCGGCCGCGGTATGGAAATCGTGTACGACGAAGAACAGCTGGCCAACTACATCGAACACTCCACCGCGGAGATCACCGCAGAACACCCTGTGTTAGTCGATCGCTTCTTGGACGACGCCATCGAAATCGACGTCGATGCACTCTATGACGGTCATGAATTGTTTATGGGTGGGATTATGGAGCACATCGAAGAGGCCGGTATCCACTCCGGAGACTCGGCCTGTGTGCTGCCGCCGACTACACTGGCTCCCGATGTGCTAGCTCGGGTGCGGGAAGCCACCGAAGCCATTGCCCACGGCGTTGGCGTGCGCGGACTAATCAATATTCAGTTCGCTCTGGCTGCAGACATCTTGTATGTGATCGAAGCCAACCCACGGGCCTCCCGGACGGTGCCTTTCGTCTCGAAAGCCACCGGGGTCGCCTTGGCAAAGGCCGCCGCTAAAATTGGCGTGGGGTCGACCATCGCGCAGCTGCGCAAAACCGGTGACCTGCCGGCTACCCACGACGGCTGGTCGCTTCCGCTGGGTGCGCCAATCGCTGTCAAAGAGGCTGTCTTGCCATTTACGCGATTCCGGACGCCCGAAGGTCGGGTTGTCGACTCGCTGCTGGGCCCAGAAATGCGATCAACCGGTGAAGTCATGGGCATCGATAAATACTTTGATACCGCTTACGCCAAGTCGCAGGATGCTGTCGGAGGACGGTTACCCACCAGCGGACGGGTCTTCATATCCGTTGCCAACCGTGACAAGCGCGGCATTGTTGCCCACGCAAAACGACTGACTGATATGGGCTTCGAGCTGGTTTCTACCGGTGGGACCGCCGACGTACTGGCCCGAAATGGTATCAGCACGGAAGTCGTTGGTAAGATCACCAGCGAGGAAGCATCACCCGATGAGACGATTCTTGACCAGCTCGAGGACGGCCGAGTTGATCTGGTAGTCAATACCCCGTCAGGCTCTGATGCTCGCGGCGATGGCTATGAGATCCGGGCCGCCGCCAATTCCCTCGGCGTCCCGATCGTGACGACGTTGGCTGCCGTGGGTACTGCGCTGCAGGCAATTCAGGCGCAGCGGCAATACTCGTGGGATGTCACGAGCTTGCAAGAGCACGATCGTCGCTTAGCCGAAGTCATCAAGAACCAGCAGTAGGACACTATGACCCAGCCTTTTGGTATTCGGTTAGCTCAGGCAATGGACCATCACGGTCCCTTGTGCCTGGGTATCGACCCCCATCAGCACTTGTTGAACGACTGGGGGCTCAATGATGACCCCCAGGGGCTGGCAACATTTTCCAAAACAGTCGTTGAGGCCGCCACTGAGACCACCGGCGTGGCGGCGCTCAAACCACAGGTGGCGTTATACGAACGATTCGGTTCCGCCGGCTTTGCGGTGCTTGAAGAAACGCTGCAGCTAGCACACCAGGCTGGCATCGTCACGATTGCCGATGCAAAGCGCGGTGATATCGGTTCCACCATGCAGGGTTATGCTCAAGCATGGCTGGCCGAAGGATCGGCGCTTGCTGCTGATGCTGTGACGCTTTCTCCCTACCTGGGGTATGAATCCTTACGTCCTGCAATAGATCTCGCTCTTGCACATCAACGCGGGATATTCGTGCTAGCGCTAACCTCCAATCCCGAGGGTGCCTCTGTTCAACATCTTGGTTCCAAAGGCGATTCGGTTGCCAAACGTATCGTGGATGCTTGCGCGCGCGATAACGCCACCACCGACGGGTTAGGTTCCGTCGGTCTGGTGGTGGGCGCAACCGTCACGAACCAAGTCAAAGCGCTAAACATCGATCTGGCTGGGGCAAACGCTCCAATCTTAGCACCCGGTTATGGTTCACAGGGTGCTCAAGCCGAAACTATGCGGCAGGGTTTCGCCGACGCGTGGCCAAACGTCCTAGTCAACTCGTCACGGGGGATCTTACGACACGGCCCTCAGATCGCCGATTTAAAATTGGCTATCCGAGAGGCTCGCAAAGACCTAAATGTGAAGTAGAATACACTTCTACTAGGTAAGATAGGTCAAAACACAATGAGGTCATGCACCTTTCAGGGTGTGACTGTCCTAGCTGTAACGGTAGGATCGGGCACGAAAGGCAGTACCGATGGTTTTAAAAGATCTGACACCAGAAGAGCGTCAAGCTGCTCGACAGAAAGCGCTGGATGCAAGAACCACTCGTGCGAAAATAAAGTCCGACTTTGCCGATGGCAAGCTGTCTTTGGCACAGGTTTTTGAACGAGCCGACCAGGACGAAGCAGTTGCCCGGATGCGCACAATTGACTTGCTGACAGCCCTCAAAGGGATCGGTGAAATCCGTGCCCAAAGCCTCATGGAACAGTGCGAGATTTCCTTGAACCGCAGACTGCGTGGGCTCGGGCATCGACAACGCAATGCCTTGATCGACGCACTAGGCCGGTAGAAAAATTCACCCAAAGGTGTTAAAGATTTTTGGGAGATTGTCCCGGGTTGCGATAACCTACACTTAGCGGTATCGCGACGTGAACATCGACATTCCAGAGGGACATCTTGCCAGATCCGACACCACCGGCTATCCCAGGTCCGCGTGACTTGACTCTGCGGCCTGAACATGCCGGAAAGCGGCCCTCGGTAACAGTGCTTGCCGGTCCGACTGCTGTGGGCAAAGGGACCGTGAGTCAGTTTATTCGCGAACATTATCCGCAAGTCTGCATTTCGGTGTCGGCAACCACGCGACCACCCCGTCCTGGTGAGGTCGATGGGGTGCACTACAGTTTCGTCTCGCACGAGAAATTCGATGAACTCATTGCAGACAACAAAATGCTGGAGTGGGCTGAGGTCCACGGGACCAACAAGTACGGAACCCGCAGAGACACGGTCGAAGAAGCGATGGCCCAAGGCAAACACGTGCTGTTAGAAATCGATCTTCAAGGCGCCCGGCAAGTGCGCCGCACGATGCCCGAGGCACTGTTTGTCTTCCTGGCTCCACCAAGCTGGGAAGAACTCGTACGGCGGCTTATAGGACGGGGGACCGAATCCAAAGCCGAGCAGCAACGGCGATTGGAAACCGCTAAACTAGAACTTGCTGCAGAACCAGAATTTGATGCCGTCATTGTCAACGACACAGTTGGACAAGCCTCAGCCAGGCTGGTAGAACTCATGCAGTTACCTGCCCGCCAGCAGTAGGTTCGGCAACCAAATTACCATCCACAATCTCCGGTCGCGCCGGAGAAAATTATTGGAGAGTCCGTGACTGAACAAAAAATTGAAGGTATCGTCAACCCCTCACTCGATGTGCTCATCGACAAGGTTGATTCCAAATACGCTCTAGTGCTCTTTGCTGCACAGCGTGCCCGCCAGATTAATGCTTACTACTCACAACTACACGAAGGCCTGTTCGAATATGTCGGCCCGCTGGTCGATACCGAGCTCAACGAGAAACCGCTATCGATCGCGCTTCGCGAGATCGACGCCGGCCTCCTCGAAATGAAACCGGTCGAAGAAGTTCGTGCGGCTGCTGCTGAAGAGCTGGATGAAGAATTCCCGACGTTTGAACTGCCAGCCAATGATGACGATCCATTCGCGCTGCCAGAGGAACCATCGGCTGAATCTGATAACGAATAACCATTAGCAATTCTGCCGAAGAAAGGGCTTCATGCGGATCGTTTTAGGCGTCACCGGTGGTATCGCCGCCTACAAGGCAGCACTGCTGCTGCGACTGATGACCGAAGACGGGCATGAAGTCCACGTGGTGCCCACTGACTCGGCCCTGAAATTCGTTGGCAAACCTACCTGGGAGGCGTTGTCTGGCCACCCGGTATACAATGACACGTTTGAAGCCGTTGAAGACGTCAACCACGTCCTACAGGGGCGCAAGGCTGATCTGGTGATCATTGCGCCCGCGACCGCGAATTCGATGGCCAAAGCTGCCGCCGGGTTGGCGCCGGATCTGCTCGGCAATATCCTCTTGACGGCTACCGTGCCGGTCATCATGGCCCCGGCCATGCACACCGAAATGTGGGAAAACCCGGCCACGCAAGCCAACGTGGCAACACTTCGCAGTCGTGGAGTCCACGTGATCGAACCGGCTGTAGGACGTCTGACCGGCGTCGATACCGGCAAAGGCCGCTTTCCGGAGCCCGACGACATTTGGGCGCAAGCACAACAGATCGTAGCCGAATCTCAACCCGATGAACGGTTGGCTGGGGCCCAGGTTGTGATATCTGCTGGCGGCACACGCGAAGCCCTCGATCCGGTACGCTATCTCGGGAACCGATCCTCCGGAAAACAAGGCGTCGCCTTAGCAGAGGTTGCAGCCAAGCAGGGCGCACGCGTCACCCTGATCGCTGGCGCTATGGATATCCCTGCGCCTCAACACCCCAACATCCACGTGGTCAATATCGAATCCACCCGGGAGCTACTCGACGCCGTCTTAGAACATGCGCCCAATAAAGACGCACTGATTATGGCCGCCGCCGTAGCAGACTTCCGGCCATCCAGCACCACGGCAGAGAAGATCAAAAAAGAAGGCGAACGAGAGGCACCAACGATAGAGTTGGAACTCACCGAGGACGTCTTGCAAACTGCGGTAGAACGTCGGGCAGACGGCGAACCATTGCCGCGTTTGATCATCGGTTTTGCCGCCGAAACCGGCGATGCGACCACCACCCCGTTAGAATATGGGCGCCGCAAACTTGAGCGGAAAGGCTGCGAAATGTTGGTGGTCAATGAAGTCGGAGTCGGCAAAGTCTTTGGCCAAGATGACAACGATGCCACCATTATCTTTGCCGACGGCCAAGCCGATGTTGCCGTCAAAGGTACCAAGACTGAGGTCGCACAAGAGATTATTGCGCAACTCGCCAACGCGCTAGCGTAAAACTTTACGCTCCATGACCGCCGTCGGTCGGGGTGCGTGCCTAGCAGGTACACTCTCATAGTGTGACTGCAAAAAATACTTCTTCCATGTATGAGCCCTATGCCGGAATTGGTGACGGCCAGCTGCGCCTGTTTACCTCGGAATCGGTGACCGCTGGCCACCCGGACAAGATCTGCGATCAGATTTCTGATGCGGTGCTCGATGCGATCATCGCTCGGGACTCCAACGCAAAGGTTGCCGTTGAAACGCTGGTCACGACCGGTTTGGTTCAGGTCGCCGGTGAAGTCAGCACCTCTGCCTACGTGGAAATCCCCGAAATCGTTCGCCAGACGATCCTCGATATCGGTTACGACTCCTCGAATCACGGGTTTGATGGAGCAACCTGTGGTGTCAACGTGTCGATTGGACAGCAGTCATCTGATATTCACCATGGTGTTTCCACCTCACTAGAAGCTCGCGACGGTTCCGTTGATGAAATCGATAAACAAGGTGCCGGTGACCAGGGCATCATGTTCGGGTATGCCTCCAACGAGACGCCCGCGCTGATGCCAGCGCCCATCTATCTGGCCCATCGACTCTCCGAGCGACTCACCACCGTTCGTCAGCAACCTAACTCACCCATGCCGTACCTGCGCCCAGACGGCAAGACCCAGGTGACTATTGGTTACGATGAGCACCACATCCCACGCAGCGTGGAAACCGTGGTCCTATCAACTCAACACGTCGCTGAAATCTCACAGGAGCAGCTGCACGCCGACATCACAGAACACGTCATCAATCCGGTGCTGGTCAACTTCGGTCTCGCCCACGAGGATGCGGAGATCATTATCAACCCCTCCGGCCCGTTTGTGATCGGTGGACCAGTCGGCGACGCAGGACTGACTGGACGCAAAATTATCGTCGATACCTACGGTGGTATGGCCCGTCACGGCGGCGGTGCCTTCTCCGGTAAGGATCCTTCCAAAGTAGACCGCTCAGCGGCCTATGCCACCCGGTGGGTTGCAAAAAATATTGTTGCTGCAGGACTAGCAGACCGTGCAGAAGTCCAAGTTGCCTACGCCATCGGCAAAGCCCGTCCCGTTGGACTCTACGTTGATACCTTTGGCACCGAGAAGGTTAGCCACGAGAAAATCATCGGCGCAATCAATTCGGTCTTTGACTTGCGGCCCGCAGCGATCGTCCAAGATTTGCAGCTGCTCCGTCCGATCTACCAAGCCACCGCCGCCAACGGTCACTTCGGCCGCGAACTTCCAGATTTCACCTGGGAACGCACCGATAAAGTTGACCAGTTGCGTGCCGCGGTAGGCTGGTGACGTGCCCCAGACAGATGCATTATTTGATCTTCCAGAATCCCGTGCGAGCCTACCGCCGGTAGCAGGTGGCTGGCCGGAACAACCGGTCGCAAAGATTCTGCTCGAGACCCCGGTATTGCATCTGGACCGGCCCTTCGATTACCTGATCCCACACGACCTCGACGCAGCGGCTCGCCCGGGCGTCCGAGTTAAAGTGCGATTCGGACACCAGGAACTGTTTGGCTGGCTCATCAAGCGCTCCGATACGATCGCCACGACCTCGCGGTTGAACACGATCCGCAAGGTCGTCTCCGAACTACCGGTCCTAGAACCCCGGGTGCTTGCGCTTGCCAGCACGGTGGCCGAACGGTACGGGTCGATTACCGCAGATGTCCTGCGTGCGGTGATTCCACGACGGGTAGCAGCCGTGGAACGTGATATCGCACAGCAACTCGACGATGACCGTATCCCCGCACCACCGTTCATCCCGCCGCCCGAGGAACCGGTAGCCGAAGATACCAATGCGCCCATGTTTAGGTGGCAGCTGTTCGAAGGTGCAGAACAGCTTTTCGACCCGAGACACCGAGGCCACTACGCGCTCACGCTGCCCTCTGCCCACGGATCCTGGGATGCGATGGGTGTACTCGCCGACGCGGCACAACGTCTTGCGGCCACCAGCCAAAATACGCTGATTGTGGTACCCGATCACAAACATCTCGCGCGATTGCAAAAACAGCTCGAGAATCGCATCGGTCAGCACGGGTTCGCTGTGCTGAGCGGCGATCAGGGTAATACCGCCCGGTACCGCGCATTCTTGAAAATCCTCACCGGCCAGCACCGCATTGTCATCGGTACGCGGTCGGCCATCTGGGCGCCCCTAGCCAAGATCGATGCGATCATCGTGTGGGAACCGACCAGTGAGCACCTGATCGAACCACGAACCCCCTACTTTCACGTCCACACGGTTGCGCGATTACGAGCTCACCAGCATAAAGCACGATTGGTGTTGGCTTCGACCTCCCGAGCCATTGCGATCCAGCAGTTGGTCGCCACCGGTGACCTCGCTCAGATCGGTGTCAACCGTGAGACCCGCAATGCCCTGGCGCCGAAGGTACTGGCTACCTCCGATTCATTCCAGGCCGAGCGTGATCCGCTTGCTCAAATTGCCCGCATCCCACACCTGGCACACCGCACAGCACAAGAAGCCCTCGAAGGAAAGCATGCCGCCCCCGGACCGGTGCTGGTACAAGTGGCCAGGGCAGGATTTATTCCGGGACTATTCTGTGCCCGCTGCGGCGAATCAGCACGCTGTCGACATTGCACCGGGCCGCTGGGCTACACGGACCGGCTTGCCGCGCAACGCAACGAAGCCTCGTGCCGGTGGTGTGGAACCACCGAACGCTACTTCTCCTGCCCGCACTGCGGTTCATCGAAGCTGCGTGCCGGGGCCCGCGGTGTCCATCGGACCGCCGACGAACTTGGCAGAGCGTTTCCCATGACACCGGTTATGTCGTCCTCGGCCGACCAGGTATTGGTGACCGTGCCTGATCACCCCGCGATTGTCATCGCCACCCCGGGCGCGGAACCGGTCGCACCCGGCGGCTATGCTGCTGCTTTGCTCTTAGACGGAGACGCCCAGTTGCAGCGTGAGGGCCTTGATGTGCCCGAACATGTGCTGGGCCACTGGATGCGTGCTGCAACATTGGTGCGGTCCGCGCGTGATGGGGGAGTCGTCGTGGTCACGGCAGAGTATGACGATGCGGTCGCGTCGTTAGTGCAGATGAATCCGATCTCTTGGGCGACGCGCCAACTTGCTCAACGCCAACAGCTGGGCTTACCACCGGCTGTGCGAGTCGCGGAACTTCTTGGACCACTGAAAGAAGTCCAGACCACAATCCGACATACGCAGTTGCCCTACCACGCAGAACAATCACCCTGGATCGGTCCGGTGCCCTTTGACGAACAGGCCTATCGCGCGCTGCTGTTTTTCCCGCAGCATGTTGCAGCTCAAGTCATTACGGCACTCAAAACAAGCCGGGCTCAGCTCTCCGCACGCGGCGACACCACCACGGTTCGTCTCCGCATCGATCCGACCGATGTACTCTAGGAGCGCAGCCTGGACTGAATCATCGCCGCCGTAGTCGCCGCGCGTTCGTAGTGCAATAGGTGACCGGTGCGGTTCAGCACATATGCTTCAACGTCATTACTTACCTCATCGAGCTGTCGTTCCAGGACTCGAATCTCCTCGGGAGAAGACAGCTCATCGTGTTCTCCCGCCACAATCGTGACCGGCACAGTGAGCTGGTCGGCAACCGCGGTGACGGTGTCGGTGATCGAGGAGCGATATGCCTGGAACAACGTAGCAGGTGACTCGAATCCGGAGAAATAGGCCTGATGCTGATCGTGGGTGTAGGCCAGCACCCGGTCGTCGTCGGCCTTGGTCATAAACGCGCCGGTTGCCCATACCACTAGGCGGTTCCCCAATAGCCAGCGTCCAGAGCTTGCCGGCAGGCGTGCACAGAGCCGATAGAACGCGTCGGTGAGACCGGTGGCCGCGCGATTGAGTCCCGACGAGGCCGTGAGTGCCGGTTTGGTAATTGGGTTGAGTACCACCAGGTGCCTCAATGCGGTCGGCGACCTCGCTGCGGCCTGGGCGGCTATGACGGAACCAAACGAGTGTCCCAACAAAACCGGCGAATCCAACGAACCAGCCAACTGGTGTATGACCGCGGCATAGTGTGCGGCGTGATGCTCGGCGTCGGGCATGGCGGGGGAGACCCCGAAGCCCGGTAGGTCCGGCACCCAGACGTCAAAGTCGGTCAACCCATCGACAATGAGCTCTAACCCATGATGGTCACCGCGAAAACCGTGAACGGCCAGCATTTGTGGTGCACCGGCAGCACCAGGATAACGAAAGACGGTGATCTCAAATGGTCGCCGACTGACCGGGTCGGTGACTTCGACACCGAAGCGCTGAGGTACTCGCTGGCGGTGGCCCGTCAACAGCGAGCGGTCACGTACCAAAAATTGTGGACGTAACCGTCCTGCAATCCGACAAGTCATGTCTGACAGTGTATAAAAACTTTCTAGACACCGGGCGGCTGAGTGACCGATCCGACACGAGTGTGGTTAAGTAGCGCATATGGCCGCCACTATCACTTCCCGGATCATCATGGCGTTGGATTTGGGTACCACGTCGACACGCGTGGCACTGTACGGTGCCGACGGGGACACCATCACCATCGTCGCTCGGGAACATCAGCAGTATTACCCGCAGCCCGGGTGGGTCGAACACGATGCCACCGAAATCTGGTCCAATATTCGCGAACTGACCGCCTTAGCCCTGGCACGGGCACACCTGACGGCAGCCGATATCGCCGCGATCGGCATCACCAATCAACGTGAGACTGTGGTGGCCTGGGACGCGAGGACCTCACAGCCTGTTCATCGAGCTATCGTCTGGCAGGACGCACGAACCGATAACGTTATCCAAGAGCTTCACAAGGCTGGCCACGATGCTGCGGTACAACAGACCACCGGACTGCACCTGTCCGCCTATTTTTCAGCATCCAAAATCGCCTGGATCCTCGAGCACAATGCTGAGGCCACCAGTTTGGCAGAACAAGGCAACCTGCGGTTTGGCACCATCGATTCCTGGATTATCTGGAATCTGACCAACGGAGCCGTCCACGCCACCGATATCACCAACGCTTCTCGCACCGCACTGATGAACATTCACACAGGTGACTGGGATCTGCAGCTGGGCTCGATCTTTGGCATGGATCCCACCCAGTTAGCCAGCATGCTGCCCACGATTCACCCTTCCGTGCACGATTTTGGAACAGTTGCCTCGGGGCTGGCTATTGCGGGGGTACCCATCACCGGGGTGCTGGGCGATCAGCAGGCAGCTAGTTTTGGGCAAACCATTTTTTCGCCGGGTGAAGCGAAGAACACCTATGGCACCGGGTGCTTTTTGCTATACAACACCGGTTCCCAACCAACGTTTTCTACCAGTGGACTGCTCACCACAGTCGCCTACCAGCTGGCCGACGAACCGCCAGTGTATGCGCTGGAAGGCTCTATAGCACAGGCCGGGTCGGTCATACAGTGGCTGCGGGACCAACTGGGCATCATTGACACCGTTGCTGAAATTGAAACCCTCGCCAATAGTGTGACGGACCACGGTGGGGTATATTTCGTCCCGGCCTTCTCGGGGCTCTTTGCGCCCTGGTGGCGTGCCGATGCGTCCGGGACTATTATCGGACTGACCAGTTATGCCAACGCTGGCCACATAGCTCGAGCCGCGCTGGATGCAACCGCGTATCAAACGCTCGACGTCATCAAAGCTGTCGAAACGGACACGGGCCATAAACTACAGCGACTCAATGTTGATGGTGGCATGACCGTCAATGATCACCTGATGCAATTCCAAGCCGATATCTTGGATGTTGAAGTGCACCGCAGCGCTGACGTCGAGATCACCGCCCGCGGGGCCGCCTACGCTGCAGGATTAGGGGCAGGTATCTGGAACTCGACTGATGAATTACGCCAGCTGTGGCAGTCCGGTGGCACCTGGAGTCCAGACATCGCCCCGGATCATCGACGGCAGTTGATTGCTGGTTGGCATGCGGCAATCGATCATGCGATTGGGTGGTCAATTGAGAAGACCAGTTAGACTAATAAACTACACTAGAGCTGACCCCTTGAGAGTACTTGTAGACAGGACATCGTGACGAACACATCGAAGCAAGCCGGATCCGAGCGTGAAGAATACTCGTTTACTGCCATTGAGCAACGCTGGGCCGGCTACTGGGAGAAGCACAAGATTTTCAAAGCCGCCGACGACGGTGAACGGCCGCGAAAATACGTCCTCGATATGTTCCCCTATCCTTCAGGTGACCTCCACATGGGACACGCTGAAGCTTTTGCGATGGGGGATGTGGTCGCCCGATACTGGCTACTGCGTGGTTACGATGTCCTGCATCCGATTGGTTGGGACTCATTTGGTCTACCGGCCGAAAACGCTGCGATTGCCCGCGATGCACACCCTGCCGAATGGACCTACCAGAATATCGCCACGCAGCGGTCGTCTTTCGAACGTTATGCGATCTCGGTGGACTGGGATACCGTGCTGCATACCTCCGACCCCGAGTACTATCGTTGGACCCAGTGGCTGTTTCTGAAATTCTACGAACGCGGGTTGACCTACCGTAAAAAATCTCAGGTCAACTGGTGCCCGAAAGACCAGACCGTGCTCGCTAATGAGCAGGTCGTGGATGGTGCCTGCGAACGCTGTGGCACCGAAGTCACCAAGAAGGCTCTGGAACAGTGGTACTTCAAGATCACCGATTACGCGGAACGCCTGCTGCAAGATATGGACGCGCTCGAAGGACACTGGCCTGAACGTGTGCTCAACATGCAGCGCAACTGGATCGGCAAATCCACCGGTGCCACCGTCACCTTCTCGATCGAAGACGGTCCGGAGATTGAGGTTTACACCACCCGGCCCGACACGCTGTATGGTGCCACCTTCATGGTAGTCGCCGCCGACGCCGAGCTCGCCGAAGAACTCGTTGATGCCGAGCACGCGGAAGCACTTGAAGACTACCGTGAGCAACTCAAACACGTCTCAGACATCGACCGACAAGCAGCAGATCGTCCCAAAACCGGGGTGTTCTTGGGCCGCTACGGGATCAACCCACTTTCGGGCGAACGTGTGCCGGTGTGGGCATCCGACTATGTGCTAGCCGATTACGGCACCGGGGCCATCATGGCAGTGCCGGCACACGACCAGCGCGATATGGATTTCGCCCGGGCCATGGACCTGCCGGTCCGCACTGTGGTGGACACCGGTGAAGATAATCCTGAAGACACCGGGATTGCGACCACCGAACCCGGCACAAACGTGAACTCGGGTCAGCTAGACGGCCTGTCCGGTGAGGCAGCGATTTCCAAAGCCATCGAGCTGCTGGAAGCCAAAGGTACCGGGTATCAGTCCGTCAACTACCGGTTACGCGATTGGTTGCTGTCCCGGCAGCGTTTCTGGGGCACGCCAATCCCCATCGTGCACTGCCAAGAGTGTGGGTTAGTGCCGGTACCCGAAGACCAGCTCCCGGTTGAACTTCCAACGAACTTGCACGGCCAACAGTTGGCGCCCAAAGGCAAATCGCCGTTGGAGGCCGCGGAAGACTGGGTCAACGTCAGCTGTCCAACCTGTAATGGGCCGGCCCAACGCGACACCGACACAATGGATACGTTTGTCGACTCGTCCTGGTATTACATGCGCTACGTAGATTCCAATAATGCCGATGAAGTGTGGGACCGAGACCGACTGGACCGCTGGGCTCCCGTGGACCAATACGTCGGTGGCGTCGAACATGCCATTTTGCACCTGTTGTACTCGCGTTTCTTTACCAAGGCCCTCTATGACATGGGGTTGGTCGGTTTCACGGAACCGTTTACTCGCCTGTTGAACCAAGGCCAAGTGATCAACCAAGGCAAAGCGATGTCCAAATCGCTGGGCAACGGAGTTGATCTTGGTGAACAGCTGGACGCCTTCGGTGTCGATGCTACTCGTTTGACCATGGTGTTTGCGTCTCCACCAGAAGACGATATCGACTGGGCGGACGTCTCACCAGCGGCATCGCTGAAATTCTTAGCTCGTGCCTGGCGGCTCGCCCAGGACATTCAACTTGCTGAGTCAGCACCCGGTGCCGACCCATCGAGCGGAGCGCTTGAGCTGCGTCAGAACACGCACAAAATCGTCCACGAAGTCGAATCACTCATGGACGATCAGAAATTCAACGTCGTCGTGGCCCGCACAATGGAATTGGTCAACGCGACCCGCAAGGAAATTGACCAGGGCGCCGGCGCTGCCGATCCTGCGGTTCGGGAAGCCACCGAAGTGGTCGCCCAGTTGTTGTCACTGGTTGCTCCGTACACCGCCGAAGACATGTGGGCCATGTTAGGTCACGAACCCTCCGTGGCACGCTCAACCTGGCTGCAGGTGGATGAGTCGCTGTTGGTCGAGGACAACATCACAGTCATCGCCCAGGTGCAAGGCAAACTGCGTGATCGGTTTGAGGTGCCAGCCGATATCAGCGATGAAGAGCTCGAAACGTTGGCCCGGAAATCCGACAACGTCCAGCGGGCCATCGGTGACAAACAGATCCGGAAAGTTATCGTAGTCAAAGGTAAGCTCGTCAACTTTGTGGTGGGCTAAGCCTGCATGACCGAAGTAGCCGATTGGATAGCCCGACTGGCCGTCCGCTCGCGAGAGATTCGCAGCGAGGCGGTCGGTTGGGCTCGCTACATTAAACCCCCGCGTCGGGAACGATTAGCGATCGTCACCGACAGCTCGGCAGCCCTACCGCATGAAGTCTATAAACTACCAACCGGACCGGAACTTTTCGTCGTGCCCATCCCGGTCATGATCGGTGACCAAATTTACACCGAAGACGACGACATTTTGCATCACGATCTGTCGATCGCCCTTGCTGCCGGCACACCGCTGCGGACCTCTCGGCCGTCACCTGGAAACTTCTCGGCAACCTACCGTCACATAGCCGATCAAGGTTACGGCCAGATCTTGTCGATCCACCTGTCATCCAAACTGTCAGGTACTGCCGACGCCGCGCGGATGGCCGCTCAAACTGCCCCCATCCCGGTGACGGTCCTGGATTCCTATAATGCCGGTATGTCATTAGGCAACGCCGTGCTGGATGTGCTGTTGCGCACCCGGTTAGGACTGTCGACCCCGTTTCTTGCTGGCATTGCGACCCGCCAATCCAAAGCCGCCCAAACCATTTTTACCGTGCCGAATCTCGATACCCTGCGAAAAGGCGGGCGAATCTCGGCGTTGACCGGATTACTGGGGCAACTGCTGCAGGTCCGGCCCGTGATGCACCTGCACAACGGTGCTATTGAACTGCTGGACCGGCCCCGAAGTGAGGCGAAGGCCTTGGCAGCGATCACCGATATAGCTCGCGAGGCACAACCACCGGTGCGGCTAAGTGTCCAGGCGTACGGGGACTTCGATACTGCCTATCAACTGGCAGCGGATCTGCAAGAATACTCCAGCATGCCGGTCCCCGTGGTCCAACTGCCAGCAGTACTGGCCGCCCACCTCGGGCTCGGAGCCTTGGGTATTGCCATCAACCCGGACCTCGACTACTCCAGTTACGGCAGCGCCTAACACCAGGATTGCATCATCCACAGCCCTGTCAGGCTCGTGGAGCTTCTCCACAATTAGCGTGCTGGGAGACTACCTGACCAACCCTTCCGGCGAAGCTGGAGTCATGGGTAAACATCTGGCAGACACCGACGAGCCGCAACGGCCCCCACTGTGGCGCACCAAAATCACCCTCTCTGCGGCACTGATGCTGGCCGTGGTCGTCGCGACCATCTTTGGTTTCCGCTGGCTGGTCACCGATCAGCCCGCCACACCAGAACCCACCGTGATGGTTAACGACGACGACAGTGACACCATTGATCCAGTCGACGAACCAGCTCCTATTGAAACACCCGACGGCTCCGAAACAGCAATCATCCATGTGGCAGGCGAAGTGCATGACCCGGGCATCGTCGAGGTAGCACCGGGCGCACGGGTAGTGGATGCTATTGACAGCGCCGGAGGCCCAACCGACACTGCGCAACTGGATGCTCTGAATCTGGCGGCGGTCGTACATGATGGAGAATACATCTTGGTGCCCGATACAGACTCTGCAGAGGAACCGAGTGCAACCGGACCGCAGTCTGCCCATGACCCAGCAGGTCCCGGTGCTGGGGAGGCTCCGGTAGTTAACCTCAATACGGCCGATGCAGCAGAACTCGAAACACTGCCTGGGGTCGGACCGGCCACAGCAGACCAGATCATCAGCCATCGGGAGCAACACGGCCCATTCACTCAGCTGGCGGATATTGAGGCCGTCTCTGGGATCGGCCCCGCCACACGAGAACGCCTCGATGGCCTTGTGAGCTGGTAGTGCGCACCGACCATATCAAGCCCGACAATATAGCCGCTCCAATCGATATCCGACTGGTGCCAGCGGCAGGCTTGACCGCCGCTGTGTGCTGGGCTTCGCCTCTATTACCTGGATGGTGGTCGCAACACCTACCGTTCTTCCTAGTGTCGATTGGCCTCATCACCGTTATCCTCATCGTTTGTTTCCGTAGAAACCAGCACACCGTGCACAGTTTGCTCATCGTTTCGATCGCTTGCTGGTTGGCCACGCCTGCAGCGGTGCTAACGCATCAGCAGCAACTCGCGGCAGCAGAGTCTGGTTGGACAGACTTCGTGACTGCACAGGACAGTGCAAACATGTCGGTTCGGATCGTGACCGATCCCGTAGAACGCGAAGGACCTTTTGGTCCGCAGTGGTTCGTCACAGCGGACGTGGAGTCATTCGGACGCGAGCTGACCCCTACGCCTCATCCAGCGAAAATTGTGATCTCTGCGGACAAGTCGTGGTCTGAACTTAGCTCCGATGAGCCAGTGTGCTTCTTAGGACGAATTACCGATAGTGCAGACACCGTCTTTGTACAAGCCCTTACCGATGCTCAACCAGGCACGTGCGAAGCAGGCCCCTCAGAGCCTTCGACGACGGGACGAGATACGCTGCGTACCGCTGTGCGGGTGCAAGCAGCTGAAACACTCGGCTTTGCACCGCAATTACTGCCTGGGCTCATCCTGGGGGATCGGTCGCAACAGTCCCAAGACATTGATGATGCCATGAAAGTTTCCGGGCTGAGCCACCTGTCAGCTGTCTCAGGTGCACACACTTCGTTGATAGCATCTGCGGCCACGCTATTGTTTCGCAGCCTACGGCTACCTCGGCCGATCGTTATCGCTGCATTCCTTGGCACCCTGGTGTTATTTGTGCAGATTGTCGGAACCCAACCTTCTATTCTGCGAGCAGCGACGATGGGGGCCATTGGCGCATGGGCTGTGTTCTTTGGGCGTGGTTCGCAGGCTCTGCCGCTGCTGGCGTTATCTACGATCATTCTGCTGACCGTGACCCCGCAGATCATTCATGAGGTGGGCTTTCAGTTGTCCGTGGCCGCAACGGCCGGGATCGTCTTAGGAGCCCAACCATTAGAGCGCTGGATGCGCCCGGCGTTCGAGAAGTTCCTGCCAGATTTCTGGGCTAGTTTGATGAGCTCCTCGTTGGCCATCTCGATAGCCGCCCAGCTGGCATGCCAGCCGTTGCTTTTGACTTTCATTGACTACATCAGTGTCTACTCTGTTGTGGCAAATCTATTTGCGACACCACTGCTTCCACTGATCACCGTCCCCGGCACGATTGCCGCGTCGTTGAGTCTTGCTGCACCAGCACTGTCGCAACTGCTCTTTCATCTTGTGGCACTGCCCACTGCCGCGATTGGTTGGATCGCCACCACCACGACGGACCTACCAGGATCTACTCTGCCCTGGCCTGAGGGACTTGCCGGCAGTCTGCTCATCGGATTGCACTGGGCTGCCACCGGCATCGTGCTGGTCAAACTCCTGCGCCGTCAGCGCCAACTGTCTCCACCCGTGCGTCTTGAATCTGCTCTACCTCGATGGCGGCAATTCACCCATCGACTCAGCCGAGAAACCACAGTCTGGAACACCCTGCAATATACTGTGGTCGTCATAGCCGTCTTCGCGCACCTGGCAGCATTCTGGCCGACCAGAGTCGGCGGAATCGTCCCCGAATGGGATGTGATCGGCTGCGACGTCGGCCAAGGCGATATGTTCCTAGTGCGGACCGGCCCAACCTCGGCCATGGTAGTAGATACCGGCGAAGACCCAGAACTTGCCAAACAGTGTCTGCAAGCCGCTGACGTAGATCGCATCGACGTTCTTGTCCTCACTCACCTCCATGCCGACCATGTCGGAGGGCTCCAAGGCGTGCTAAATATTGCTGAGCCAGAGCAGATCATCTATTCAACCGGCACAGACCCGACCTATACGCCGGAGTCGACAGGGTTACCACCACGGGCCCAACAGGTAACCGAGCCGGTGATTCAGGTAATCGACCACGCAGCACATGACGACGAGCATCCCGTGCAGCTGCGCTGGTCGGTACTCAGCGCAAACGCTGACGCAAGCAATGAGAATAACGCCTCCGTCGTACTGCTGATCGAGATCTATCGACCCGCAGGGGTAACGACTGCCCTCTTTACCGGCGATCTGGAAGAAGATGCCGCCGCGACATTGCTCGCCGAACAACACATTCCAACAGAGATCGATATCCTCAAACTCTCGCACCACGGAGCTCGTAACGGCGGTACGGACCTCATTGAACACACCCGCCCAGAGGTGGCCCTGATTGGGGTCGGGGCAGATAATAGCTACGGGCATCCACACGATGACATTTTAGAAGCGCTCGATCCCAACACTGATCTGCGAAGAACTGATCTACACGGCACATTTTCCGTGACGCTTGAGCACAGTCCAACGTATGCGGCAGCGCAACGCTAGAATCATACGTATGGCTGCTCCTCGAGGAAGAAAAAACACTGGCACTTCATGGCGTGAGGTCACCGTAACACCGTTGATCCTTGTTCAAGGCAGCGAAGACTATATACATACGCGAGTGACAGAGTCGATCAAGGCTCAGCTGAAACAGGCTGAGCCCGACATCGAGATTCACCATAACTCCGCAGCTGAGTATCAAAACGGGGAACTCCAGATGCTTGCTAGCCCTTCCCTATTCGGAGAGAAAAAGCTTCTCATTTTCGACGATATGCACAAGATGACGGATGCATTCGTCACCGAAGCACTCGACTATGTCCAGGACCCGAACCCAGACGTAACGTTCTTAGGACTCCACGGCGGAGGCAACAGAGGCAAACGCCTACTCGATGCGATCAAAAAAACCGGCGCATTCATTGAAGCCAAACCGATCAAATCAGATCGAGACCGACTGGATTTCCTACAAGCGGAGTTTCGTAGCGCTCGCAGACGGATTGATGCCGAAGCCCTGCGCGCGCTCGCAGATGCCATCGGTGAAAATCTTGGGGAACTAGCCGCAGCCGCTCACCAGCTCATTGCTGACACTGAAGGCACGATCACTGAACGCGTAGTTGAACAGTACTATGGTGGCCGCGTTCAAGCTACGGCATTCAAAGTTGCCGACGCAGCGCTGGAAGGACGCCTGGGCACCGCCATCGCCTTGTTGCGTCATGCATTTGCTACTGGCGTTCAGCCAGTGGCTGTCAGTGCATCGTTCGCGCTCAAGGCCCGACAGGTTGCACGCATCATCGATGCGAAGATGTCACGTGGCGAGCTAGCTTCCGTGTTAGGTATGGCGCCTTGGCAAGTCCAGCGAGTCACAGCCACCGCACGGCATTGGACACCAGTAAATATCGCTGGGGCGGTTGAGCTGATCGCACGTGCTGATGCCGAGGCGAAGGGCCAGGCCCGTGATGCTGAATTTGCAGTAGAGCGAATGGTCACGAAAGTGGCTACGCTTGCAAGGCGACGCTAACAATATTTGAGATTAAATAGTTGAGACCGCCACGTTCGTCGTGGCGGTCTCAACTTATACGAGTTTGAACTTAGGCGTCCATAGCGTTTACACGAGCTGCTGCACCGGATTTCCGATTAGCAGCATTATTGCGATGGATTGCACCTTTGCTGACAGCCTTATCTAGTTTCCGTCCAGCGACAGCCAGAGCCTTTTCAGCGGCATCTTTATCGCCAGCTTCAACTGCTGCGTCAACTTTGCGCAGCATAGTCTTGAGTTCAGACTTAATCGCGTGATTGCGTTCACGACGTTTTGCGTTCGTGATGGCGCGCTTTTTTGAAGATTTTAGATTAGCCAAGATTGGTCCTATTCATTCTAAACATGTGGGTCGGTGAGGGGTATTCCTAACCAGACGACTGAGCGGTGTGGGGGCACCTTGGAAAGCCTGGTTAAGAGTGCCCGTCGACCTGCGCGGACACACAACCTGATAGCTTACCAAAAATCACTCTAGACAGCGAATTCAGGCGCTGGCAGGCAAGAGTCAGCGAAATCTGTTCTGCTGTCTGCCAAGCAAAGCCCGATATGTTGTCGATAGTAGGGGCGAAACGTGAAAGAATAGAGCAACGCGCACCCGCTGCGGTGCTCGAGAAGCTTTCAGCCTCTACTGTACATTTCAAAGGATGGTGCACGTGTCGCCAGTGGCGTCCAATCCGCCTCAGCCCGGTTCGACTGACCAGTCAGTCATCAGAAACTTCTGTATCGTCGCGCACATTGATCATGGCAAGTCCACTCTTGCCGATCGAATGCTGCAAAACACCAACGTGGTGACCCCGCGCAAGATGCAAGACCAGTTCCTGGACTCCATGGACATCGAGCGTGAACGCGGAATCACCATTAAATCGCAAGCAGTTCGCATGCCCTGGCAAGTCGATGGCACGGATTACATTCTGAATATGATCGACACACCGGGCCACGTGGACTTCGCTTATGAGGTTTCCCGTTCACTAGCCGCTTGTGAAGGGGCCATCCTCTTAGTCGATGCGGCACAAGGGATCGAAGCCCAAACATTGGCCAATCTGTACATGGCCATGGAACATGACTTGGAGATCATTCCTGTACTCAACAAGATTGATCTACCCGCCGCCGATCCTGAACGTTACGCGCTGGAGATCTCAAATCTTATTGGTGTGGATCCCGATGAGGTCTTGCGAGTCTCGGGCAAGACCGGTGAAGGCGTGGAAGCGTTATTGGACCGGGTGGTCAGTACGGTGCCGTCACCAGCTGGTGACGTTGATGCGCCCGCACGCGCTATGATCTTTGATTCGATATATGACACTTACCGCGGCGTGATTACATATGTGCGGATGGTTGATGGCAGTCTGCGGCCTCGTGAAGAAATCCAAATGATGGCCACTGGCTCTGATTACGAGCTGCAAGAGACAGGCGTGTACTCACCTGATGCGATCCCCGGCGAGGGGCTGGGGGTCGGCGAGGTTGGATATCTCATTACCGGAGTGAAGGATGTTTCCGAATCAAAAGTCGGTGACACTGTAACATCGAAACGTAACCCCGCTCCGGAACCAATCGGCGGCTATCGCGAGCCTCAGCCGATGGTTTTCTCTGGCCTGTATCCCATTGATGGTTCCGACTATCCGGACTTGCGTGACGCACTAGAAAAACTCCAGCTCAATGATGCTGCCCTAACCTATGAACCCGAAAGCTCAGTTGCATTAGGCTTTGGTTTTCGCGTTGGCTTCCTGGGGCTCTTGCACCTAGAGATCGTTCGTGAACGGTTAGAACGCGAATACGACCTCGATCTCATTTCGACTGCACCCAACGTTGTGTATGACGTCACAATTGAAGATGGCGCTGTCGTTGAGGTGACTAATCCAT
>Ga0209487_1001378_pt1 | contig 20579 bp, 17 predicted proteins | sample Poulit2012_FD_187524 | JGI IMG/M metagenome (GOLD analysis project Ga0209487, IMG submission 187524) | Agricultural soil microbial communities from Georgia to study Nitrogen management - Poultry litter 2012 (SPAdes) (version 2) | ecosystem: Environmental > Terrestrial > Soil > Agricultural land...
TCTTCCCTAAATCCTTGCTCCCAACTGGCCAAAGTCGACTCCCAAAGTTGTTTGCTTTGTTCATGTTCTAGGGACGAGATAAATACGGCAGGCAAAAAAATCGAATGAGACTCTTTAAAAAAAGCTAACGTACTTAGTGCATAGGCTCTTGTATATCTGGCCACTCCAGATAAAGAGCGTTCATAACGTTCCAATAATTGTTCAAACTTCTTAACTGCCATCTTATTCATTTCAAGCAGTAAATTATCCTTTGAGTCAAAATGATATAGGACACCACCCTTTGACAAACTCGATCGTTTAGCCAAATAATCGATCGTCAATTGTTGAATTCCTTCCTCATAGATAATCATTGCAACATTTATCAATAATTCCTCTTTTTTGTTCATTTTTTACACCTCTTAACTATACTGAACGTTCAGTATAGTGTTATACAAAGGAAAATATACATTCACAATCTTTTCGATGCTTTAGCTGAATTTATATAAAAAAAGGCGACTATTCTTATCGAATAATCACCTTAGCCTTCCTTCAGCTTTCTTTATTCATACTCTTTTTCAAACGTAATCGTGCTACGAACTGTATCGATTGGTCGTACCATTTGTTCGATTTGGTCTCGTTTATTTTCTAGAAACGGTGGTAGCGATAATTTTTCCCCTAAAGTTTCATACGGTTCATCCCCCATAAATCCGGGACCGTCGGTTGCAAGTTCGAATAAAATTTGCGGTGCAACACCTGCATAAAGGGATTCAAAAAAGAAACGATCCACATGACCAGAGGTACGAAAGCCAAACTTAGATAAACGTTTATCCCAAGCATCGATTGCATCCCGATCTTCTACACGGAAAGCAAGATGGTGCACAGTACCATACCCCTGTTGAGCGGGCGGTAGTTCAGTATTATGTTCCACGATTAAAGACGCACCATTTCCACCTTCGCCAACTTCGAACAAATGATAAACTCCCTCTGTTGCCACATGACGGAATTGAAACACCTTTTCTAACATTTCTTTAAAATAATCAAAGCGTTCAATTGTAATAAAAGAAGGACCTAAGCCGGTAATCGCATACTCTAATGGAATCGGTCCCTTTTGCCATGGGATGCCAGAAGCGACTCCTTCATTTTTTTCATCGGAAATAAGCTGATACTGCTGATCATCAAAGTCGACGAAAGGTAACACTTTTTTACCGAACTGCTCCTTAATTCCTTCGTGTTTTACATTTAAGCGGTTGAAACGCCTTTCCCAATACTCTAATGCCTCATCACTTGGTACTCGAAAGGACGTTCGAGAAATTTCATTCGTGCCGTGTTCACCCTTTGGAATTCCCGGAAAATCGAAAAAAGTCATATCCGTACCCGGATTCCCTTCATCATCAGCGAAAAATAAATGATACGTTCGAATATCGTCTTGGTTAACCGTCTTTTTCACAAGACGCATGCCTAATGTATACGTAAAAAACTCATAATTTTTCTCTGCACTGCTCGTAATTGCTGTTACATGGTGAATTCCTTTTAATCCTTGCATAATTGTCTCACCTTTCTAGTTTTAAATAGTGTCATATCTTTGCTTACTCTTCCCTAAGAATTTATGACATAAACAACATTTTCAGATTCACTTATCACTTTACTAATCAATTGAAAGGCGGTCAATAAATTTGCCTCGATCTCGAGATATCTTTTATAGAAAAACTGAATCGATTTGAAACGATTCAGTCTTTAAGTTTATTCCTCTAAAAATAAATGGGTCATAATATCTTTTCTTGAAACAATCCCGATTAATTTATTTTGATTATCTAAGACCGGGAGACGTTTTATTTGTTTACGTACGAGTAGATTCGCTGCTTTTTCAATCGAATCCTCCGGCCTGATTGTTACGACATCTTCGGTCATTACTTCTTCAACTGTTAAACCCATCGACCTTTTTACTTCTTCAAAAAATTTATTCGGATTGTCTAAATAAATAATACCACCGAGAAATTCTAAATAAGCTGGTGTAGGAACTTTTGCTTTACGACGGATTAAATCTCCCTCGGTTATCATTCCTTTAACAAAACCGGCTTCATCTACTACTGGTAAACCACTTAAGTTGTTTTCAGCTAATAATTTGGCGCACGTTTCTACGGTTTCTTCTTCGCGAACTGTAATTACATCTTTCGTCATAATATCTTTAATCTTCATATCGACTACTCCCGTCTTAAATGTCTTTTCCTCTATTTTAACATATGAGTTTTCGTTAATTCTAAACATTTTGTTAACCTTTGGATAATGATTCCTATTATTAGTTTGTGGCGATAAGTAATATTTCAAGCAAACAAAGCTAAAAAGAATATTGTTAGCTTTTTTGACAAAGACAACTTTCACATTTTATAAGGCCAATTGGTCTTGCCTTATACTGAATCACTTCGCACTTAAACATAGACGATAGGTCCGCTATACTTTGTGAATAGTTTTTGTATTTTACAATCATAGTAACAGATTTCCTGTAATAAACTATTTATTAAAAAAGATTAGAATCGTTACTTATTCGATTCTAATCCTTTCATTCTATTCAACTATTATTAAAGTAAAACTGGCTGTAGTTGTTTTCCGTGTAATGTCGCTTCAATTGTTTGTTCAATTAAGGTGAAATCAGCTACTAAGGAGTTCGGTTTCCCTTTCGGATCATCCTGGGTAAACGGTACGAAATAAACATTTTTCATATTTAATAATAGGCCGATATTTTTACCATTTGCACCTAGGCCATCATTCGTTGCAATTGCTAAGACGATAGGCTTTTGATTTCGTAATTGTGCCTTACAAGCCATCGTTACTGGGGTATCGGTAATGGCGTTTGCTAACTTTGCCGTCGTATTTCCCGTACAAGGTGCCACTACGATTAAATCAAAATTTAATTCTGGACCAACTGGCTCTGCATCGACAATCGTATTAATAATTTTATTTCCGGTAAGATCTTCTAACTTTTTATTCCAATCGGCCGATTTACCAAAACGGGTGTCGAAAGAGTTAGCTGCATAAGACATGATTGGAAAAAGCTCTATATCTTCTCGTTTTGCTAACTTCTCAATTTCTTTGAAAACGACATCATAATTGCAAAAAGAACCGGTAATTGCAAAGCCAATTCTTAACTTTTTCACGTTGAAACCTCCAGGTCAATTAATATATTGTAAATTGTTTTTCTTATACAACGGGCAGCTGTTAATGGGGCCACCTTCCCTGGAAGACCTAAGGCTAAATACGTTTCTAAGTTTAGTTGCCTTGCAGCATCTCGATCAATTCCACCTGGTTGTGAGGCTAGATCGATTAATATACAATTTTTATCAATTTTTTGTAATTTTTCATCGGTTAATAAAATTGCCGGAACAGTATTAAAAATAGTATCCATCTTGTGTAAATAGTAATCGAGATCCTCTAAATGGACTGCTTCATATCGATAAGCGGTAGCAACTGCAAGATCACTAAATTTACGGGCAACGACATGGACTTTTGCACCGAGATGATATAATCTGTCTGCTAACACTTTTCCGATTCTACCAAAACCTAATACGAACACGTTTGAACCATGGATTGTAATATCTTGCTTTTCCATCGCTAGTTGCAGTGCCCCTTCAACAGTCGGGATTGCATTTAGCCATTGCAATTCTTCGCGGACAAAATAATCGATGATCCTTAAACCTTTTCTTCTACCTTTATTTAATTGTTGTTTCGGAATATGACCACCGAGTAATATTTGCTTGCTATTCATTTGTTGAAAAAGTTGTGCCAAAGTTATTTCCGTATTTGAGTAAGGGACATTCAAGTTTCCTTTTTTATTTGTAAACGGTAGAGGACCAATTAAAATATCGCTTGCTTCTATTGCTTCTTCTAAAGTTAATACTAATTTAGGTTCTGTTGCTTCTAATTTATCAAAACCATAAAAAGTCACTTGTTTACCATCTTCAGCTAACAATTGTCCTAATAAAAAACTTCGACGATCGCCACCTAATATCGTTACTTTCTCCATTATTCGCTCATCCCTCCGTTGTATAAAACTAATATATACTATGACTATTTACGATTTCGGTGAATCTTATATTATTGATGTGTTATGTTACTATTTAGTTTAGTGCGATTGATAATCATTATCATTCATAGTACAATGAAATTAGCAATACGAATAAGATAAAGGAAGATGTGCGATGAAAATTGATTGGCTAAAAATAAAAGAGATTATTGTAGAGACGCCAGAAGTGAAATCCTTTTACTTAGAACGACCGGCTGACTTTTCTTGGGAGGAAGGTTCATTTACTCATATCGGATTAAAAGGCTTTAACGAAGGAGAAAAACCAAATCGTGGTCTCGTACGTCATATGTCGATTAACAATTTACCGAGCGAGTCCACCATTGGATTTACAACACGGATTAAAGAGAATTGTTCTGAGTATAAAGCTCGCTTAAACAAATTGCAAGTAGGCGATGAAGTCGCAATGTTTAAGACTCATATTAACGTTCCTCTCCGTCGAGAGGAAAAACCGATTTACTTTTTATCCGCTGGAGTTGGCTTAGCGACCTTTCGTCCGATTGTTTTACAATACTTTTCTGATACAACGAATGTTCCTAAACTACATTCTTTAAATATTGATTCAACAGAGCAATATTTATTTACAGACGTATTTACAACAAATCAGGCGAAAAATTTTACAGCAGATTTTGTTAGCTCTCGGGAGCAATATTATAAAAACGTAGAAAAACTCACCGAAGATAAAGAAGGTGTTTTTTATATCGTTGGTAGCGATGAGTTTTTGCTACAAAACATTGATCTTTTAAGAAATAGAGGAATTCCAGTTAAAAATATAATGATTGATAAACGTGAAGGAGTACGCGAAGAATTCTTTAAGCAGACGGTAAGTTCATAACTTTATTTTCTAGAAGGGATCACAACATAACGATGTTCAGTTAAACTGAGCATCTTTTTTTATGTTTATATAGCTGATGAATTTATAATTGTTATAACTCTTCATTGGTTTACCTCACTGGATAATATTGTTAAAGGTCCATACTTAGCCTTCCGATTAGATACATTTACAGAGAAAAGAAGCTCAACTTACACAGTAGAAGCGTCCTGCGAGTAAGTTGATAGAAAAAAGAAGTGCAACCTACATAGTGGAAGCGTCCTGCGAGTATGTTTATAGAAAAAAGAAGCTCAACTTACACAGTAGAAGCGTCCTGCGAGTAAGTTTATAGAAAAAAGAAGATCAACTTACACAGTAGAAGCGTCCTGTGAGTAAGTTTATAGAAAAAAATAGTTCAACTTACACATTGGAGACTTCTACTGGGGAAGTAGATAAGAAAAAACACCTCAGCTTACTCAATAAAGACCTCCACCGTGTATCTATATAAGAAAAAGTACTTCAACCTACGCGACGAAGGTCTTTACCAAGTAAGGTTTTTTAAAGAAAACAGTACTTTAGCTTAGTTATAGGAAATCATAAGTCGATTTCTAGATAAATCGGCGCATGGTCCTGCCTTGGTCCAGAATCGATCATTTCTGATTTCTTAACCTTATCTTTTACACGGTCACTTACAAGCCAGTAGTCAATCCTCCAGCCTGTATTATTGATTTTGCTCGTTCTTGCTCGTTGGGCCCACCAAGTGTAGGCTCCTTCCACATCTCCATGGATATAACGGAAAGTATCTGTAAAACCTTTGGCAAGTAAATTCGTAAAACCTTCCCGCTCTTCATCGGTAAATCCAGCGTTATTTCTGTTCCCGCTTGGATTGGCTAGGTCTATTTCCTGATGAGCGACATTGTAGTCTCCCGTTGCAAGCACAACTTTTTCTTCATCGAGACCAGCTAAGTATTTAGCATACTTTTGATCCCAAACTTGTCGCTCAGCTAGACGGGTAAGCTCGTTTCCGGCATTTGGGGTATATACTTGTGTCACATAAAAATTTTCGAATTCCAAGGTAATAATTCGGCCTTCATCATCCATCTTATCGGGAGCGCCAATTCTCGGATAGCTTACTTCTGGTGTAAGATAATTTTTATATAAAAACATCGTTCCGGCGTAGCCTTTCCGGGCTGGTTCAACCGAAGAGCGCCAAGCAACCCTATAATTAGGAAAATATTCTTCTAGTTTTTCTAGATGTTTTTTACTCGGTCCTGTCTGGGGTAATTTCGTCTCTTGTATGGCAATGACATCCGCATCGTAACTGACAATTGTATCTAGTACATTACGAGACAATTTTGCCCGATTAGAATCTGCCGTTAATGCTGCATTTAATGAATCGATATTCCAAGAAATTAACTTCATTGACCTTCTCCTTTATGGACATAAATTCAATTATTGTTAAACTTTGATGACATTATCGTAACATAATTATATAGGGTTTAGGTTAAACTTGCTTATCCCTTAGCTTCCCAGCCGGATATCTATACAGCTTTATAAATTAAAAAACTTCTTCGTATTTTCATAGATTTGTCGATAGGTCGTCTCAAGTGAAAACTGCTTAATTTGGGCGATTTTTTGAATCGATTGGTGAATCATTTTAGGATGGGTCCTTTTCCTGGCAAATTGTTCTTTAAACGGCCAAGGTCCATCGGTTTCTACAAGTATATGTTCCAGCGGTGTATAGTTAACGATTCGTTGTATTTCTTCTTCATAGCAAACATCGGGGGTAATGGAAATAACATGCCCGTGGTCGATGATGAAATTTAGTGTGGATTGATCTCCTTTAAACCAATGAAAATGAGCACGGTCGACTTTATATTTTTCTAGCAAGTTACAGACAAGCGTAGCATCTTCGTAAATCGCATGAAGAACTATTGGCTTGTCGATTCGCTTAGCTAATAAGATAAAGCTTTCCAAAAGTTCAATATAAGGCTCGTTAGGAATGCTTGGATCTTTTCGGCGCAAATAATAGGGCAAACCTACTTCACCTATGGCAACTATTTCTTCTTTATTTTCCTCAACAAGTTTAAAAATCTTTTCGATCTGTTCTTTAGACGGTAGGGGCTGTTCTGGATGAAAACCAATCGCCACCTTAATACGGGAATCCAGCTTACGGAGGGATAAATTTTGCTTGGCAGATTCTAAATCTTTAGAAACTGAGATGAGAGCTTGTACATGATGTGCCTTCAATTCTTGGAGGATTGTCTTTTGTTCTGCTTTTTCATATAAATCTAAATGAATGTGCGAATCAATAATCTGCATCATTCTTGCTCCTTTTAGCTTTTGTCCTGTAATTTTCATTTGATTACCTTTCAGCAACTAGGGTGCCTATGTCCCTGAGTGTATTTGAATCATAAAATGTTCTTCACCGGTACTAATTTACTTTAAGAAGATCATATACGGCAACTTATGAATCGTAAATGATAAAAAAATGATTAAACTAGCAGCAAATATAACTCGATACTCTGGCTTATCTTGTAAATAAAGTGCTTGATAGTATTCAAATGATAAAAATGTGCGCATAACAAAATATAAAATCATAATAATATAAGAAAAATAATAAGCGGGAATAGCATTATCTTGTATATCAACGGGGAGATATGGAATATATTGCTTGATTTTACTGAAAAAGAAACATGAAAAAGTAAAAGCGATGACTGATTTTATCACAAAATGTCTGAAAGTTAGCATCCAAGCATCTTTCTTTACCATTGCTTCTTCTCTAAAACGTTCCGTTGCTGTTTTAAATAATAGAAATAACATGAACAATGCCGGAAAACTTAATATAGGTATGATATATGCAAAGGTAACCTCGTAGGAAGTACGCGATAACCCCGCTTTGTGTAATGCTACAAAAAATGTATACTCAATCGAATGTACCCTAAATATTAAATATCCTATAAATAAATAATCTAATATGAGTGAGTAAAAGCCTATCTTTTGAAATCGCACTAGTTTGTCAGCCGAGACCTCTCCTTCAAATCTGTTCGACTTCACTGTTAATTAACCACCTTTACCTGAAATTAATTCATATTATGTTATATTAAGTATATTATAAAATGAAAGGAATTGAGTTTTTTAAACGTGGAACTGTATTATTTCTAGTCATTTTACTCACACTACAAGGGACACTTGTTTCTAATGCATCTGAGATAGATTTTGTACAAGTCCCTGATGAAAACTATCAAAGAGCGCAGCAGTATGTGCTTATTGAAGGCTATCTTCGAGAAATTGGACTATCTATTGAAGACATATTAAATACGAATATAGACTTAACGGAAATTGATCCAGATGATTATAATGTTCCTAATATTGTACCTTTGGCAAACATAGAATCAACAGGTTATGAATCTAATATATTTTTACAAAGTAAGCATTTTGCAACAAACCTTTATGGTACAAACGCCTCTAATGAAGAAGTTATTAAAACTTTTCTCTTATACTATGTTGATGTTCATGATGTAGATAGAAATGCAGGCCGAGTATGGGGTAATCTTCCAATTCATTATTACCCAGAATATATGACAAATGAAGATGACCGTGTTTATAATATTGTCATGCATAACTTGGGAAATGGTAAGTTAATCGATTTGTTTAGTAATGCCGCACAGACAGCAAACTCCATTCCAAATGTTACTGCACTTCCTAATTTATTAAATAAGGTTGAGAACATAGAAATTGGAATTGAAAATATAAAGTCATTAGTAGATATTCAATCTTTTGGCAATTCAATTTATCAAGGTTTTCAGTCACATAACGGCTTTGAAAACATCTCTGACCCCGAAACATTTATTCAAGAAGTTAATACTATTATTGACTCGGAGACAACCTATACTCAGGCTGAGAAAGATTTACTCAAAAACTATACCACCTCCATTCTAAGTATGGCTTTTGGTGCTCTTGCTGGAATCCCTGGAGTCGGATTAATTCCTATTGTCGGTCTGTATACCACATCCATGCTGATTTTTACGTCGACAATTTATGATCAAGCAATTTTAAATTCACTAGCATATACACGAAATACTAGATTAGGTTTTCGTTATTTAAACTCTATCGGTATGTATTAATTGTTAATAACCTTGACCGATTCATCCCGGTTAGCGGACTAATTAAAAAGTCGCTAACCGGGTTTTCTATTGTGAAAATTGTTGCTTGACAGATTATGACATTATTTTAGTTAAGGATGCAACTGCCTCGACATGATAGGTCTGACTGAACATATCGACGGGTTGCACTTCTTCTGTTTGATAACCACCGTCTTCTAAGATGCGTAAATCTCGAGCCAAGGTAGCTGGGTTGCAAGATACATAGACGATTCGTTTCGGATTCATCGCGAGCATCGCCTGAAGTAACTTCTTGTCACAACCTTTACGAGGTGGGTCAACGACGATCACATCGGGCTTTAAGCCGTCCTTTTTCCATTTTGGCATTACTTCTTCTGCTTTTCCGGCGACAAATTCGACGTTATCGAGCCCATTTAATTCTGCATTTCGTCTGGCATCTTCTACCGCTTCGGGCACAATTTCTACACCGTAAACTTTTTTCGCCTTTTTTGCTAAAAAGAGTGAAATAGATCCAATTCCACAGTAGGCATCTACGACAATGTCATCTTTATCTATTTGAGCGTATTCGAGCGCTTTTTCATAAAGTACTTTCGTCTGAAGCGGGTTCACCTGAAAAAAAGAACGCGGTGATAGGCGGTAACAAAGCGAACCGATCGAGTCCGTTATATAATCTTTACCATAAATCGTTCGCATCCTGTCACCTAAAATAACATTCGTGCGCCCTTCATTAATATTATGGATGATGGACTTTACTTCGGGATGAGCCTCTATAATTTGCGATACCAGTTCTTTTTCATGGGGTAAAGTTTTCGTCCGTGTAACGATAATAACCATCGTATCTTTTGTTTCATAGGCAGTACGAACGACGATATGCCGTAATACTCCACGATGGTGGATTTCATCATACGCTTTTATTCCTAATTCATCAGCAATTATTCGGATTCGTTCGACTATGGTATCACCGGTTTTATTTTGGATAAGACATGTGTCCATATCTGGAATAATATCGTGACTTCGTTCGCGATAAAAGCCAGTAATTAAAGATCCGTCTTTTTCACCTACTGGCATTTGAATTTTATTTCGATAACGCCACGGCTCCTCGTCCATTCCTAGGGTGGGATGAACGATGACATCTTCAATATGACCGATTCGTTTTAGTTGATTCAGCACATTATTTTGCTTCATTTTTAGTTGGGCTTCATAGGTCATATGTTGTAATTGGCAACCACCACAACGGAAAAAGACATTACACGGTGGTTCCACTCGTACTTCGCTTTTCTCTTTTACACTAATTAACTTCCCATATCCAAAGTTTTTATTTACTTTGACAACTCTAACTTTTGCTTCTTCTCCTGGTAGCAAATATGGCACAAAAAGAGGATATTGACCAACTTTAGCAACACCATTTCCTTCATGGGTTAAGTCAGTACATGTAACAATTATTTCTTCATTCTTTTTTACCGGAGGTGTGTGCTTTCTTTTTGTCATGAATTTATTTCATCCTTTATTCTGTAAGTCATTTCCTTGTCTAGACGTTATTGTATCATAAGTTTTTGCAATAATTGTGCTTTATTATAATATATGTATTTTTTAACTTCATTCTCCATAATAAAAAGCCTCACCAATGTATACCTAAAAGGTAGATGATGAGGTTTTAGAATAGTTATTTATTTAATCTTTTTTTCACTTTTTGTTCACGTTCGATAAATTGTTTACTAACTAAAAAAGTTAAATGTTGCGGTAAGTTGACAATTTCCCCAGGGAATTCACCACCATATTCTCCATCTAAGTTGAGAAGCATTTTTTTATGGGGCGTTACTTTGATCCGTTTCGCTTGGGTATAAATAATTTTTTCATCTTTTAGATGAGTTCCACGAAGAGCTGCGGTGACAAGACGGACAAAATCAGCTAAATTCGTTTTCTTTAAAATAATCATATCGAAGTAGCCATCATCTAATAATGCATCGGGAGCAAGTTGGTCAAAGCCGCTAACAGAGTTCGTATTCGCAACTAAAAACAACATAATATCGCCTTCGAATACTTCGCCATCATATTCGATTGTAACAGATGATGAACGGATTGAAGGCAACATTTCGATTCCTTTAACATAGTAAGCTAATCGACCGAGCGTTGCTTTCATTTTTGTCGATACATCGAAAGTAAGCTCTGTTAAATCACCGCCACCAGCAATATTAATGAAATACTTTCCATTCACTTTACCAATATCGAGAGCCCGCTCATTTTCTTCTAAAATTACTTTAATTGCTTCTTTTGTATCTTTTGGCATAAATAAAGCTCGGGCAAAGTCGTTTGTCGTTCCTGCAGGGATAATTCCAATCCTAGGTCGATAAGATGCTTCAGCAATTCCAGAAACTACCTCGTTAATTGTCCCATCGCCTCCTGCAATGATAAGAAGGTCGTATTTTCGCTCAGCTACTAATTTTGCCTCACGAGTTGCATCACCTTCCCCTGTCGTTGCATGGGCAGAAGCTTCATATCCAGCTTGCTCTAGTTGTTCTAATACATAAGGTAATTCACTACGAAATTGTTCACGTCCTGCTGAAGGATTGTATATAATGCGTGCTCTTTTCAAGCGCACCACTCCTCTACTTGTACTCAACTAGATTTGTATCACCCTAACTTGTAAACTACTTTCTTTCATAAAGAAAAGCCTTGCTCACGGGAGGATCGTTTGAACGAGATACGTAAAACGATTGTGAGCAAGGGATCTTTACTTTTTATTTATTTAAAGTTTGTCGATTTCTTCTTTTAGTAATTTGTTAGCTAACTGAGGATTCGCTTGACCCTTTGTTGCCTTCATTACTTGACCGACTAAGAAACCGAGAGCTCGTCCTTTTCCATCTTTATAATCTTGTACTGATTGTTCGTTCTCTGCAAGGACTTGTTGGACGATTTTTAACAATTCACCTTCGTCGGAAATTTGTACGAGTCCCTCTTTCTTAACAAACTCTTCTGGATCGCCACCATTTTCAACAAGATGAGCAAAGACCCGTTTAGCGATTTTCGATGAAATTGTACCATCTTCAATAAGTTTAATCATCTTCGCTAATCCTTCTGGCGTAATTGCAAGCTCTGGTAATTCTTTTAAGTGCTTGTTCATATAAGCAGAAAGATCACCCATTAACCAGTTCGCTACTTGCTTTTCATCAGCTCCAAGCGCAATCGTATCCTCGAAAAAGTCAGCCATCTCAATTGTTCCTGTAATAACGCCGGCATCGTAATCGGATAGACCTAACTCTTCGACGTAACGTTGCTTACGCTCATCTGGTAATTCAGGAATTTCTTTACGGATACGTTCGATCCATTCGTCGCTAATAGAAATTGGTGCAACATCTGGATCTGGCATAAAACGATAATCTTCTGCATCGTCTTTCACACGCATTAAAATCGTTTTTCTCGCTCGATCGTCATAGCGACGTGTTTCTTGTTCGAGAGATCCGCCTTCGGATAAAATCTTTGCTTGACGCTTTTCTTCATATTCAAGACCGTCCCGTACGAAAGCGAAGGAGTTTAAGTTTTTCAATTCGACTTTCGTTCCGAATTCCTCCTGTCCAACTGGACGTAAGGAAATATTCGCATCACAGCGTAGAGAACCTTCCTCCATTCGAACGTCAGAAACACCAGTATACTGAATGATTGATTTTAGTTTCTCTAAGTATAAGTATGCTTCTTCCGGTGAACGTATGTCTGGTTTCGATACAATTTCAATTAGTGGTGTTCCTTGACGGTTATAGTCTACAAGGGTACCACTAGCATCGTGAGTTAACTTTCCAGCGTCCTCTTCTAAATGAATTCGTTCGATTCCAATCTTTTTCTTTTCACCATCAAGTTCAATTTCAATCCAGCCATTTTCCGCTAATGGAAACTCATCCTGAGAAATTTGATAAGCTGCTGGATTATCTGGATAGAAATAATGTTTACGGTCGAACATCATCACATTGGCGATTTCACAATTTAGAGCTAGAGCAGCTTTCATACCATAATTAACTGCTTCTTCGTTTAAAATTGGCATCGTACCTGGATAACCTAAATCTTTCGGATTTACATTGGCATTCGGTGTATCTCCGAAAGCATTTGGACTTTCGGAAAAGATTTTTGATTTCGTCTTTAATTCTACGTGGACTTCTAAACCGATAATTGTTTCAAATTCCATTATTCAGCACCCCCGATCGTTGGACGCTTCTTATGATGGTTCGTTGCTTGTTCGTAAGCATAAGCAACATTGTAAAGCTGCTGCTCCTCAAAATGGTTACCGATTATTTGTAATCCAAGTGGCAAGCCGTCCTCCGAAAATCCACATGGTACAGAAATTGACGGTAAGCCTGCTAAGTTCGCTGGTGTGACTAATATATCGCTCGTCGTCATTGCAAGGGAATTTTCAACATCTTCTTCCAATTTGAAGGCTGGTGTTGCAGTCGTTGGTCCAATAATAACATCGAACTTGCTAAAGGCAGCCTGGAAATCGCGTCCAATTAGAGTACGCACCTTTTGCGCCTTTCGGAAAATTTCCTCATTAAAATCACCACTTAAAAAGGTCGTTCCTACCAATAAGCGACGTTTCACTTCATCACCAAATCCTTCTGCTCGCGAACGTTTGAACATGTCGATGACATCATCGAACTTTTCAGCCCGATGGCCAAAACGTACACCATCATAACGTGCTAAGCTCGAAGTCGCTTCACTAAACGCAATCGCATAGTAAGTCGCATCTGCATAATTTAAATGAGGTAAGGAAACTTCTTCCCACGTAGCTCCTAATAATTCAAGCATTTGTAACGCATTTTCTACTGATTCTTTAACTTCAGAGTCAATTCCTTCTGATAAAAATTCTTTAGGAACAGCTATTTTTAATCCGTTAATTTCCTTCGTTAAATTTTCCACATAATTAGGAACTTCTTTATTTACACTCGTTGCATCGCGCGTATCATGTCCGGCGATTACTTCTAATACACGAGCGTTATCTTCAACTGTCCGGGTAATTGGTCCGGCTTGATCTAAAGATGGAGCCATTGCAATTAAACCGTAACGGGATACAAGGCCGTAAGTGGGCTTCATTCCGACTACACCACAAAACGATGCCGGCTGACGAATTGAACCTCCTGTATCAGAGCCGATAGAGAACATTACTTCTCCCGCAGCTACTGAGGCTGCGGATCCACCGCTTGAACCGCCTGGAACATGAGCTGTATTCCATGGATTTGTCGTCTTTTTAAACGCCGATGTCTCTGTCGTTGAACCCATCGCAAATTCGTCTAAATTAACTTTTCCGACCATTATGGCATCTTCGGAAGCTAATTTTTCTACAATGGTAGCATCGTACAACGGGTCTTCTAAGTTTTCTAACATTTTACTTGCTCCCGTTGTTCGAATACCTTTCGTTACAATATTATCTTTAATCGAACCTGGAATTGCCGCTAGTTTACCATCATAGGCATTTTTCTCATCTAACTGTTTTGCTTTTTCTTTTGCTTTTTCTGCTTCTACTGTTAAAAAAGCTTTCACTTCCTCGTCGACTTCATCAATTTGAGACAAGGAAAGATCGACGAGTTCCTGAGCGTTTATTTCACCTTTATGTAACATCGTTTCGATTTCTTTAATCGAATAATTGCTTAAAGTCATCTTCTTTCCTCCTATTCTATAACCGATGGAACCTTAAAGTGATCGTCTTCGATCTCTGGTGCATTATCTAATGCTTTGTCCCGTAACTCCCAAGTTTTCGGTTCGTCCTTGCGTAGCACATCGTAAACACGATTACCATGAGTAGTTGGTTCTACATCATCCGTATTAATCTCTTGAATTTTCTTTACATATTGAACCATTCTATTTACTTCTTTCGTATACGTTTCAAGTTCTTCATCAGTGAGAGCGAGGCGGGCGTTTTCCGCAACTTTTTCTAACATTTCTTTTGTCATTTCCATTTAAAGTTCACCTCCGTAAAACTAACAGTCCTTATCACTTATATTAAGATTTATTTTCATACAGTCCTTCTGATGAAAAAAGGTAAGTTAGGCCATTATATAAAGTATATAACATATTGATAATATCAAAAAAACAGCTACATTAGCAACTATTCGCTAATTTCATCAGAGTATGGAAAAAATTTTATTTAGTGAATTCATTCTATTAGCTATTCATGTTTTTTAAAAAATCGATGGTAAAGAGTAAGTTCCTTCATTACGTTATATACTATTTACTATCATTTTAAACTCAAATACCCCTCCTAAAGGTATTTGGAAGGGGCTAAATTTAACTAATGTTTTTTATTTTATCACTCTTTAATTCTGACGACAGTCTTCTTAAATTTTCTTTCCATTAAAAATCGCCTCCAGATCTGTTAACGTTGAATACTTTTCACCGTTCCTATTCCAAATCCTTTCACTTGTGATAGTAGAGGTGCGAGGGCCTACCATAATATAAAATTAGATATAGAACCAACCCTTACATACTATTGGTTGATTTTTTCGACAGTGTCAACTTTAAATTGTCCCCATTTTCCACGTAATAAATGTATGCGCACCAAATCCCCCTCTGTATACATTAAAGATTTAGAAGGCATAGCGAAGGATTCATACCCATATCGAACAACATGGTAACCGTCTGGGTGTTCATATTGATATTTTCCGATTAATACAATATTTTCTTCTTCATTTATTTTGGGCTTTTTCAAACTTACTTCAGTCACTTTCTGTAATAATTCATCTCTTTCAACTGTCACATATACTAATTTATTATATGGTAATTCCTTTTCAATAGACCATGTTTCATCAGGTATTTGATTAATTGAATATTCGACGAAAAACTCAGCCTCTCTCTTTTCTTCCGGTAAATATACATAGTCAATCCTTGCCTTCAGAAAGAGCGATTCACTACGATGGTCAATTCGTTCAAATTGAATTGTAACGATTACAATAACAGCAATTTGCAAAGTTAATAAAAAATAAAAGTAAATGCGTCTCATTGACTCGACCGTCCTTCCTTGCGTTTCTTTCGCTCAATCATAACGTAAAAGAAAAACAGAGCAAAACCTGTAAGCAAGAATATAATCGACTTCGTTAGCGTATCCCAATCATATTGTAAAAGAACTGTTACGATTGCTATAAAAAAACTTATAAAACCTATTCCTCTTGAACGAGTATCATCACTTTTTATACTATAAAAAACTAAATATACGGCATAAACAAATAATGTACCAATAATAAATACTTGGGCATACGGTATAAAGAAGATAGGAATAAACAAGATTAGCGTTATTCGTTGTTCCTTTCGTACAAAAGACAAAATAAATAAAACGACTATAAATAAAAGACTATAAAGTATAAAGAATCCTGGACGAAGTTGAACCGCTTCCATCATAAATTCATCTTGAATTACTAACGATTCATATACTTTATAAAGTAAAAGAGAGATGATTGTCACATCTACCATTCGTCTGTAAATTAGTTGTTTTGGTAAAATTAAACTTAAAGCGAACATAGATAACAAAAGTAATAAAAAGAAATAAAACTGTTCAAATACAATAATGGAAAGTAAGAGTAGTTGCCCGGCTAAACCTAAAGAAAAAATATAATGCATTAGCCGTGTACCACGATGGAATACATAGTGAAAATACCCGATTAAATATATTAAAAATAAAATATAGTAAAAAGAGCCAATTTGAATTGAACTATAAAGCTGTCCTGCGATAGTAACGAGTAGTGCAATATTAATTAAAAATGAATGAGAAACAGCTATATAGAGGAGTAGTCCTAATAAACTCCACCATAAAAAGGGCCAAGCCGATAATAAGTTAACATTGTACATCGCAATCGTTAAAAGCATAATTGCACCAAACAATACGTATCCAACGGTTATAAAACTAATACCAATTAAAGCATTACGATCCTGTTGCTTTTTATCCTTTTGATAAAGATAAAACCCTAAGACGTAGACAAACACCATGATCATAGTCATTATTATTATTTTTGCTACATCTGGTATTTGTGCCCAATCCGACAAAACAAAAATAATGACGCTTAAACTTACGAGAATCGTTGCTAACAACACGATAATATACGAACGATCTTTCTTTTCATACATGGACATAATTTCTTCAAGCTGTTTGTCAGAAATAACTCCTGCTTCTAGCCAATTTTCTGCTTCTTTTTTAATTCGATTGCGCTTCATTTAACTCCTCCTTATCAATTCTTATCCTTATTATACTTTACTTTTTTACTTTGTATCATAGTTTTTTAAAAATTATATTAAAATTTTTTAAAATAAAAAGCGATATTCACCATAAATAAGTGAATACCGCTTATTAAATGTGCAATATATTTTTCTTTTAATGAAGGATTACTTTGCTCGTTCTTCTGCAAGAAGTCGTATTGTTTTATCGAATTCTTCTTCGATTTCAGGATTTTCTTTGTACGTTAAGTTACTGACAATGACCGTAACAATTAAGTTTAATAAGAATCCTGGAACAATTTCGTACAAGTTGCTTGACAATACTTCAACGTTACCCCAAATTAAAACTGTTATCGCACCAACTAGCATCCCTGATAAAGCACCTATGTTCGTAATTCGCTTCCAGTATAATGTTAGTAAGATAATTGGACCGAAAGAAGCTCCAAATCCTGCCCACGCAAAGGATACAAGCTTTAAAATTGTATCTGTCTTTGCCCAAGCAAAGCCAAGGGCTACAACTGAAACAATTAATACAGACATTCTACCTAAGAAAACGTAATGACGATCAGATGCATCAGTTTTAAATACAGCCTTGTATAAGTCCTCAATTAGAGCTGAGGATGTAACGATTAACTGCGAAGAAATGGTACTCATAACCGCTGCTAAAATCGCTGCAAGCATAATACCAGCAATAAATGGGTGGAAAATAATTTGACCTAATTCAATAAATACTGCTTCAGGATCTGTTAATGATAAGCCTGGATTCTGCTGGAAGTAAGCTACTCCAATTAAGGCTGTACACATTGCACCAATTAAACTTAATCCCATCCAACCGATTCCAATTCTTCTAGCCTCTTTTGTTTCTTTAACGGATTTAATCGCCATAAAACGGACGATAATATGTGGTTGACCGAAATAACCAAGCCCCCACGCAATAGAAGAAATAATTCCAGCTGCTGTTGCACCTTTAAGTAAGTTTAGGTGAGTTGGATTTACTTCTCGGATACTCGCTGCAGTTTCACCAAAGCCACCTGTTAGAAATATTCCAAATAACGGTACAAGAATAAGGGATAAGAACATAATTAATCCTTGTAAAAAGTCTGTATAACTTACAGCTAAAAATCCACCAAATAATGTATAAGCAATAACTACAACTGATACAATTAATACTCCTGTATGGTAGGAAAGGTTGAAAGAGCTTTCGAAAAATACTCCACCAGCAACCATTCCAGAAGATACATAAAACGTAAAGAAAATTAAAATAATGATTCCCGAAGCAATTCTTAAAATACGTGTGTTATCCTTCAAACGGTTTTCTAAATAACTTGGGATTGTAATCGAGTCGTTAGATACTTGCGTATACATACGTAAACGTGGTGCAACGAAAATCCAGTTTAAATACGCACCGATTGTAAGACCAATTGCAATCCAAGCTTCGACCATACCCGACACGTAAATCGCACCAGGAAGTCCCATTAATAACCATCCACTCATATCCGCAGCACCTGCACTTAATGCGGTAACTGCAGGACCTAAAGAACGACCACCTAACATGTAGTCTGTTAAATCACGAGTTCTTCTAAAGGAATACCATCCAATTAACAACATTGCAACCATATAGATTACGATTGCAATTAACTGATATAAATGTGCTGTTTCCATACTCATTACCTCCTAATTTCATAAGAAAACGTTATCTTTAATACGTTTAAAAGACTTGTTACAGAGTCCTGTAACAAAAAATAAGTATGTAATGCTTTATATATATTGATTCGGCTTATTGTATTAGCAAGTTCATACTTATTATTAGTATGAACAGACTCGTCATAATTATCATTTACTTCTCGCTACTTTTGTGAACCTTTTTTCGTTCCTTTTCCTTAAACAAATGGTAATTATGCGACAATTGGCCGGATTTTTAATAAAAAAAGGATTAAGCTAAGTTTTTCTAGCTTAATCCTTTTCATAATTAAAGCTGTAGGATTAACCTATTAAAACATTTCAGAAACTGTCTTAGCTTGCATATGTTGGATTAAATAGTCAGGGCCACCGGCTTTAGAGTCAGTTCCAGACATGTTAAATCCACCAAATGGCTGATATCCGACAATTGCTCCAGTACATCCACGGTTGAAGTAGAGGTTTCCAACGTGGAAGTCTTCACGTGCACGTTCTAAGTTAATACGGTTATTCGATATGACAGCACCTGTTAAACCGTAGTCAGTATTGTTTGCAATTTCGATTAGTTCATCGAAATCCTTCGCACTTGTCATTGCAAGAACTGGTCCGAAGATTTCCTCTTGCATGATACGTGCTTCAGGATCTACATCCGCAAAGACTGTCGGATTAATAAACCAACCTTTAGAGTCGTCGCCATCGCCACCGACAAGCAACGTACCTTCTTCTTTTCCGATTTCAATGTAGCTTGAGATTTTATCGTACGCTGCTTGGTCGATTACAGGACCCATAAAGTTATTTTGATCTGCAGGATCACCTACAGTTAATTCTTTAGTTAATTCAACGACACGGTTCTTCACTTCTTCATAAACATCTTCATGAATTACCGCACGTGAACAGGCAGAACATTTCTGACCTGAGAAACCGAAGGCAGATTTAACGATTGATTCTGCTGCTAACTCTAAATCGGCTTCTTTATCAACGATAATCGTATCTTTTCCGCCCATTTCTAAAATTGTACGCTTTAACCAGATTTGGCCTTTATCCTCGTGTACTTTACCAGCACGTTCAAAGATACGTGTACCTACTTCACGGGAACCAGTGAAGCTAATAAAACGAGTACGTGGGTGATCAACTAAGTAGTCACCTACTTCACTACCTGGTCCTGGAATAAAGTTTACAACACCTGCTGGCATTCCAGCCTCTTCTAATACTTCGATAAATTTATATGCAATTACTGGTGTTGCACTTGCTGGTTTTAATAATACTGTGTTACCAGTAACCATCGCTGCGGCCGTCGTTCCAGCCATAATTGCAAAGAGGAAGTTCCATGGCGAAATTACTACTCCTACGCCTAGTGGAATATATTTGAATTCGTTGCGTTCAATTGGACGACTATTTACTGGTTCACCGTCTTTTAAGCGAACCATTTGACGACCATAGTATTCTAAGAAGTCAATTGCTTCTGCTGTATCAGCGTCAGCTTCATTCCATGGCTTACCGCCCTCTTTAACTAAATGAGCACTAAATTCAAACTTACGACGACGGACAATTGCTGCAGCACGGAATAAAATATCTGCGCGCATTTGTGGGTCTGATTTTCTCCACCATTCGAAAGTTTCATCGGCAACTTGCATCGCTTTTTCAGCTAACTCTTGGTTTGCTTTTGATACGTGGCCGATCACTTCTTCTTTATTCGCTGGGTTAACGGAGATGATTTTATCTTCTGTTG
>Ga0209487_1001379_pt1 | contig 20561 bp, 20 predicted proteins | sample Poulit2012_FD_187524 | JGI IMG/M metagenome (GOLD analysis project Ga0209487, IMG submission 187524) | Agricultural soil microbial communities from Georgia to study Nitrogen management - Poultry litter 2012 (SPAdes) (version 2) | ecosystem: Environmental > Terrestrial > Soil > Agricultural land...
GTTTACGTCGACTTCTTTTTTGTCCTAGTAATACATGAATAGCCCATGTGTATATATCTTACAAACTCTTTCGTTAAAGTACAAGCATGAAAGGCCAATTAATCATTTGTCATCAATTGTTCACAATCATAAAAGCGAGTTTTTTAACTCTTCATTTGAATTTTCCCACATTTCTTCACTGAAATCAGCTAAAAACGCCCCGAGGAGTTTTTTGGAATGTGCATCCATATGATCCACAATAATATTCCCTTTTAAGGACTTTTCCATATGGTTGACATGCTCTGCCATTGATTTATATGCGCGTCTTATCGAACGGTCAACACGAAGTTCGCTTCCAGCTACCCCCGCATAATATGGTCCTTGATCACCATGCTCTACCGTTACCCAAACAATCCAATATAATAAACCATTCGGAACTTCATCTTTATCTTTTATATATTTAACACGACGTTCCACTTCACTGCGGGCATGCATCGCGTCCATATCCACATAGGCTTTATCTTCACCCGGATCAACGATAATGGATGACATATTCTCTAGCGTAATCGAACCCATTCCATAACCGCCATGCCCATCTGTAGAATCATCCTTTATAATCGTAAATGATTGGCGTTTCTTTTTATTTGAAGATTGATTTGAATTCAACATAGGACCCTCCTTCTCATTATTCATGCATTAATTGTAGCACAAGATATCCATTACTTTAAGTCGATTGTTTATGATAATGGAACTGAATATGTGTCAGTACTCCCATTCGAATCTTGGTGATTGCTATTATTCCAGAAAAGTAGTTTACTCACACGTTTTCATCTCATCGACCTACTCGAATTCCCCTCGACTCGATAAAAGTTGATAAATCTCCTGTTTGACTGTCTCATCCGCAATTTCCTCTATTCGATCCAATGGGAAATACAGTTTATGATCTGTCCGCTTCTTTCTCGATATCGCTTCCACTACATCTGAATGCTTGGATAACTCCTTTAACTCTCCATTTGGCATTAACAGCGAAATGGGCACGCGTTCCGCATCATCTGATTGATAAAAATCATACGGGAGATCAGTGGATGAATCAACCGCAATATAATAGTCTGGATCAATGCCCACCTTCATAAATAACCGCTTTAATTGTTCTAAATCATCCGCTTGTTCAGACGGATCATATTCAATGTATTTCAATAAACGTCGATTCACAAATCGCTCACATAAATCACTCAAAATCGGATCTAATTCCTCTTGCCATAACTGAAAATAATAATTCGTAATCGATTCATCTAATTTTAAATAGTCGGTTAAGGAGAATTGTTGCTTAAAAAAGGATATGAAATGAATTGGCTCCAGTTTAAATCGGTAGTCCATTTCATATAGACGCTTCGCACGGTGTAATATTTTTGTCAAGATGACTTCTGAGCTTCGGGTGACAGGATGGAAATAAACTTGCCAGTACATTTGATATCGTGACATAATATAGTCTTCTACCGCATGCATCCCCGTTGATTTAATCACAATTTGGTTTTCTGTCGGGCGCATCACACGTAATATTCGTCCCATATCAAAGTGGCCATAGCTCACTCCTGTATAATAGGCATCCCGCTGTAAATAATCCATTCGATCAGCATCAATCTGACTCGAGATTAAACTAACAACCAACTTGTCTTTATACGTCTTCCCAATCACCTCGGCAACATGTGTCGAAAAGCCACTTTCAACACGCTCGAGAACGCGATTCACTTCCGTATCACCGAGAATAATAGCTTGTGTATATTCTTCATGATCTAATCCAAAGACCTTTTCAAAGGAATGTGAAAATGGACCATGACCTAAATCATGTAATAAGGCAGCACATAGACATAGCAAGCGTTCTTCTTGATTCCATTCAGGATATTGATTAAATTTCTTAATGATGCTCCGGACGATTTCATACACACCTAATGAATGGTTAAAGCGACTATGTTCAGCACCATGAAAGGTCACATACGATGTACCCAATTGTTTAATCCTCCGTAATCTTTGAAATTCAGGTGTAGCAATTAAATCCCAAATCACTTGATCACGTACGCGAATATAACGATGAACAGGGTCTTTAAACACCTTTACTTCATCAAGTTGTTGTCGTTTATATTCCACCATTGTTATCACCTGCCTATTCTTAACATCTTTGCTATATTATATAGGAGAAGTACAAAGTTAAAAAGGATTACCGGTTTAGAGAGACGCATCCGATAGATTGGATTTCGTAACATACCGTTCACGTAAAGGAGAATCAATATGAATGATTGGCATAAAGTTATGAAGCATTCGACTTTTCGACTGCTTGACCATTCAAATCAAACAACTTTTCATCAGAAAGACTATACAGCATTGACTTCCTTCGCAATCGATGATGCGTTGACATTGTCAATCAGTAATCAACAATCACCCCCTACCATGCGCTTATGGGTACATGAGGATACGGTTGTTCTGGGAATACCTGACTCACGATTACCACATATTGAAGCAGGGATTCAATTATTAGCGGACAGCGGGTATAAAGCCATTATTCGTAATTCTGGCGGACTCGCAGTCGCACTTGATCAAGGGGTCCTTAATATCTCCCTTATTTTACCCGATATAAAGAAGGTATCCATTCATGATGGTTATGAAGCGATGTTTAGTTTTATACAATATATGCTTCGCGATCTGACGAATGAAATTAAAGCCTATGAAATTGTCGGATCTTATTGTCCTGGTGATTATGATTTAAGTATTCGTGGCGTCAAATTTGCTGGCATTTCACAACGGCGGATTCGAGATGGAGCAGCCATTCAGATCTACCTTGATGTGGAAGGTGACAGCCAAGGAAAGGCGAACTTGATCCAGGAGTTTTACGATGTCAGTTTACGTGGTGAGACGACAAAGTTTATCTATCCAGATGTTAACCCTCATGTGATGGGTTCTTTATCCGAACTGCTCGGGATCAAGCTGACCATGGAAGATATGAAAAAAAGGGTCTATCAAACAGTTGGAGAATTAAGCAATCAGATTATCTCGCCACCATTTTCTGAAGCGGAATGGACATCTTTTCAAACCCGCCTCAAGCAAATGGAAAAACGAAATGAAAAAATTGCCGCTTGGCAGTAAAGTGATCCTTTTGAGCACAACAGAGAATGATGATCTCAGCTAATAACGAGTGAACAAAACCAGCTCCTATTAGCCGAGATTCGTTTATATAGCTTGTACAGCTGTAATCAGTGCTAATTTATAAACATCTTCCGCACTACATCCTCTTGATAAATCATTAACCGGTTGATTCAGCCCTTGTAAAATCGGGCCAACCGCTTCAAATCCACCTAACCGCTCGGCCATTTTATAACCAATATTCCCTGCATCTAAATTCGGGAAAACAAAGACATTGGCATCACCTTGTATCATAGACGTGGGGGCCTTCTTTTCAGCAACACTTGGGACAATAGCCGCGTCAAATTGAAATTCACCATCAATAAGCAAATTCGGATCTTTCGTCTTCGCTAACGCTAATCCTGCACGCACTTGCTCTGTTTCCGGGGATTTCGCCGATCCTTTCGTTGAGAAACTCAGCATGGCGACACGTGGATCGATCCCAAACATCCTTGCTGTAGCAGCACTTTCAATCGCAATCTCTGCCAAATCTTCATGATTTGGTGCAATATTAATCGCGCAATCGCCGAATACGTATTTATCCTCGTCACGAACCATAATAAATACGCCTGATGTTTTCTGAATGCCTGCTTTTGTTTTAATGATTTGCAATGCCGGCCTGACGGTATCACCTGTAGAATGGACCGCTCCACTAACTAATCCATCGGCTTGATTCATATAAACGAGCATGGTGCCAAAGTAGTTAGCATCCAATAGTATTTCCTCGGCCTGTTCTTTCGTTGCCTTTCCATCACGACGATCGACAAACGTATCAACCATAAGATCAAATTCCAGAAATTCTTTAGGATTCACAATTTCACAAGCATCAATCGTAACACCTATTTTTTTAGCCTGGTGCTTAATTTCTGTCGCATCACCAATTAAGATCGGAGTGAGAAGGCCTTCTGCACTTAATTTACTAGCTGCAATTAATATGCGTTCATCTAAACTTTCTGGAAAGACGATCGCCTTATTAACACCTTGTAACTTCTCTGCTAATGTGATAAACATATTACTCATCTTTATACGCCTCCAATAGTTGTATTGCTCTTCTTGTTGTCAATAGACAGGCTCACTTGATGCCCTAGTCTTGAGCCGGTCAAGCTCCTTACTTAGATCATAGTCTATTTGTCCTTTTTTTAAAAGGTATCACCAATTTATGGTCGCATATAAATTTGACAAAAGAATGACATTATATTGATTGTTTTTTTAACATATTGCTGATAACCCGTTGCCACGTATGAGTAAGTTCGATGATGGGCATCCTTTTGTAGAAAGAACATGATGGCAATTTTATGATATAGTAAGATCATTGAATGATTTTCATAATTACTGTAACTAGCTATTCCTCTTTGTTGTTGGAGTGATATAGCTATAAATAAGAATTATGAAATTCACTACTTTGGTTAATGAAGGAGAGAGATAAAATGGTCGAAGCAGTTGAAACAATGGATGGATGGTACAGTCTTCATGATTTACGCACGATGGACTGGACATCTTGGAAACTAGCAACAAGTGAAGAACGTCAGGAAGCAATTACGGAATTCGAAAACTTGTTAGATGAGTGGGATGCCGTTGAAGAACGCGAGGAAGGTAGCCATGTCATGTACAATGTTGTTGGACAAAAGGCTGACTTCATGTTCATGTTTCTCCGTCCTACAATGGAAGAACTAGCAGAGTTGGAAACAGCATTCAATAAGACATCATTCGCTACCTTCCTCATTCCAGCTTATACCCATCTGTCTGTTGTTGAACTTTCCAAATATCAGCCACAAAAAGATGGAGTCGATCCAGAAACTCTACCTGAAACACAAGCACGTTTGAAACCAATCCTACCAAAATGGAACCATATGTCCTTTTATCCTATGGATAGACGTAGAGAAGGAAATGACAACTGGTACACATTGGAGAAAGATGCCCGTGGGAAGCTTCTCTATGAGCATAGTAAAACAGGACGGAAGTATGCGGGGAAGGTAAAGCAAGTAATTACAGGTTCGATTGGCTTTGATGATTGGGAATGGGGCGTCACTTTATTTGCCCATGATGTTCTCCAATTAAAGAAAATTGTTTATGAAATGAGATTTGATGAAGCAACATCTCGTTACGGAGAATTTGGTGCTTTCTTCATTGGGAATCACTTACCGAAAGAAGAGTTTGCTACGTACTTACACATTTAACTGAATGAAATTCATAATTGCCAAAATCAGCAACATCGCTACGGCATATAGTTAAGAATGATTAAATCCAACTATATGTTGTAGCGGTGTGGCACTAAACCGGTATTATGAAATTCATTAAACTAAGAAGAATTTTAACAGGCCTTTTGCTAAATAAGCGGAAGGCCTTTTTGATGTGCATAATAAAGCATCTGAAAACATACACATGATAACGGACGATGCATAGGCATTTACAGATGCGAGGTGTATTCTTATGGCTGTTATTCAAGCAACAAAAAATGATGTTGATTTACTAGCCCGCCTCATCAGAGCCGAGGCGAACGCTTTCACCCGGCATCGAATTCACTCTGGTTCTTTGAGCCTGCTGCAGCTTGTCCTGAACAATGGTTCGGGCAATGGAATGTCGGTCGTTATAAAGCGCATTGTTTCTATGCGCCTCTTGCATCTGAATGTCCAGGACTTTATTGAAGCATGAGCAATGAGGATTGAAATGGAGGAGATTTGAATATGAATAATCAACAAAAACCACAGTATATGAACCCGTATCAAGCTTATCCCTATTATTATCCACAAGCATCACAAGCTTATTATCCGAACTACCAAACAAGGCAAATCCCACAACAGCAGCCAACGAGTCAAGGGATGTTACCAATTCAACAATCTTATATTGAAAACATCTTGCGACTCAATCGTGGGAAACATGTATCTGTTTATATGACATTTGAAAATAATCAAGAATGGAGTGCAAAGGTTTTTAAGGGGGTTATCGAAGCTGCGGGGAGAGATCATATTATTTTAAGTGATCCTGAAACTGGGAAGCGTTATTTATTACTTATGGTTTATCTCGACTACATCACCTTTGATGAAGAAATTAATTACGATTATCCCTATGATGGAGCAGATCAACTCTCAAATTACCCACCACGATAAGGTAGCTGTTAAAAAGAGGTCATGGGTGATACTAACCAATTGTCACACATGTCCTCCCTTTTTATATAGCCACCATGAGACTGGCCTAAAGGAGCGATTGAATGAGGCATCCATATGAAAGGCTTATTCGAATTGAACTAACCTCGATCGCCTTGGCAGCTTTCATCGGGTTATTCGCATTCTTTCAAGGTTATACCTTACTCATCTTCCTTTCTGTCTACTTGATCGCACTCAGCTTAGTCTGTGGGGCTCTAATCGACTGGTCGACACACCAAAAGACACAAGCAAGTAAACAGTTCCTCCGTGCCCTTGTACTGTTCATACTCACAACCTATCTTTTCATAAATGTTTAACGATCGTATAACCGAGCACAATCCATCCGACTAAAAAGACAACCCCACCAATCGGTGTAATCATTGCCAACCATTTGGCCCCTGAAGTGGAATAGAGGTATAAACTACCTGAGAACAAAATAATTCCAACAAAAAACAACCAGCCTGACCATGTGATGCTTACGCTCTGTATTTTTGAAAGTAATAGAGCCGTTACAAATAGTGCCATGGTATGGAACATTTGATAATGAACAGCCTTCTCCCATATTCCCAAAGCTTTCTCAGAAACCTTACCCTCCAAACCATGGGCTCCAAAAGCTCCCAATGCTACCGCTAGAAATCCATTGATAACCCCAAGCACTAAAAACAACTTCATATTATCCCGCTTCCTTTCATATCCGATTAAAAGTCAAATAATGAACCTTCATCCAACCCTTTATCAGTGTGAATCGAGGATGATTGGGCCTCTTGCTCAGTCTTTCCTGTCCGTTTAGGCTGGTTTCCCTCAATCATCGCTTTCATTTCTTGCTTCGTAATCGATTTCCCTTGATCCACATCCACACGCTCTACAGATTTTTCATCTACGATCAATTCGCAGAGTAAATGGACCGCTTCAATATGCTTCATCAACCTATTGCGGTTACCTTGTTCCGCTTTCGCTAAGTCTAACTTTTCCTGCATTTTTTGGATAATCACGTCCGTTGCGATTGCCATGACGAATCTCCCTCCCATCCCAATGAATCAGATACTTCTCAGTATACCATGTTCTTTTATAGAGTTAATGCAATATACATTGTCATAACAACCATGCAAAATAAGCCCAGGAAATTTACCAAGGCCAATCATGCTTTACTCTATTGTATTATTTTAAATGTACAGAAGGTGAAGCGCTTATAACCATGCAATATTAAATAGAATCCTTTTTTCTACCTTACTAGAGCGATGATCGTACCTAGTCATTCTCACCTAGAGCAATATTACGCCTCGTTTTTAGTCATTGGCTTATGATGATCCAGTTCTTCCTCATAGCGTTCGTACATCCATTGCAGAAACTCTATTTCTTTCTCTTGCAATCCCCTACCAAGCTTCTCTCTTGTATTGTCACATACTTCTAAAAAGCTCTTCATAACGCTAAGATTCCCTCCCTAAGAAAAAGAGTTCATCGCTATAGTTCTTTTTTCATTATAGCTTTTAGTTTTTTTAAAATCAATAGGGAAATGGAATTATATTCATTTTTAAAACATAACACGCCACCCTATATGAATCATATAGGGTGGCGTGTTGTCTTGAATTGACGGCTTTCCTCTTTCCTTTTATGCAGGAATGACAGCTACCTTTCAATTGCCTCGCGAATAATCGAGGCCTTCCCTTCGACAAGTGGTTGCCAGATCCCTAAAATTGGTTTGCTTGATAAAATAACGACAATGGCTGCTGACACAGCCCCAAGACCAATTAAATCAAAGACTCCTGTCACCTCAAATAAATCAGCCTCTCGGAAGAATTGAATAAAGAACCCGTGTAATAAATAGACATATAGTGTCCGCGATCCGAGCTTCGTGATCCGCAGTTTTTTCGCTGGCACCCAAGCCAATACACTGATCGCCATCATCGTTGACGTAATATAAACGAGTAAACGAGCAAATCCTCCGTATTCTGGCATTCCGAGATCAACATATGATTTAGATGCTAATAACCAGCCAGAGTTAATCTCTGGTACATAATAAATGGCAATCGCTACAATTACCATTGTTAATAAGGCTATGGCCTTGACGCTTCTTCGTTTGATAAACATCATATGGTCCTTTGTGACCCAATAGCCTGTTAAAAAGAATGGAAAAAAGACAAATGTTCGTGATAAACTAAACGTATGCCCTATATCACCAATATAGCCAATGAATAGACCTATTTGGATGGAAATAGCGATACCTAATAGAGCCGGCATTTTTTTGAACCAATATAATAGAATATGCCAGCAGAACAAACTAAATAAAAACCATAATGACCAGTGCGGATAAAAAATACTCGCTAACCAGTCTGTTTTTCCGATATAAAAATAATAGCCTGTATAGAGTAATTGGAAGATCACATAAGGTAAAAGTAATTTTTTAGCTAAATTAAGCACATATTCTTTCGTTCCAGATCCTTTTGCAAAGAATCCTGCCAGAAAGATAAATGCTGGCATACTAAACGTATACATCCACATATATAATGTGTTCATCCCATGAGAATCCCCGATGAACGGTTGAATCATATGACCAAAGACAACAAGGAATATTAATACTACTTTCGCATTGTCAAAATATGGATTTCTATCCATGAACTCACCCTTTATCTGAATAAATCTTTATCTGTATATACATTATAACCCCTTTACAGTCGACAAATACAGAAATCAAGCTGATTTAAACAGATTGTTAATGAACTGTAATGCGTATTACATAATGGTGACGTTTTACAGAGGTTTATGTGTTTATCTGCGTGATTTTACAAAACCGGCTGATTGTCGTATAGTAGATGACTAGATTAATTGAAGATTCAGAAAGGAAGTGTGTTCATGTGAATATAAGACAGGGGATCGATGCTTACCTTGAGATGACGAAGATGATTCGGCTGAAACTAAACTGGAAAACGGATAAAAGAATAGCAATGATTCTTGCTTCTGTTTACATCGTTAATAAGCAAGATTTCCAGTATGGCCGTTTCGCTTCCCTAATCGAGGAACTCCATCATTCTTTAGACAAGTCTGATCAAGTGCCCGATGATTTTAAAAAGTTTTATGCAGCTGCCATCGATGTGAGCGTTGAAAATATAGAAGGCAACATCCCTTATTATCTTGATTTGTATGGCGTATTCACGGAGGAAGGTTTCCCAACAGGTGTTTATACTTATTTATCGAGTCTTATCATATCGGAGAAAAACCATGTTGCCCATACATTGCCGATTATAAACGATGCAGATGCCATCTATCAATCGCTGAAACAGAAACACCGGCTCCTCACGAATGACAAGCAATATCCCTTAGCCACAATGCGAGCAGCAGAGAACCAACTCCATCGGGAGCAAGATCAGGCATTTTTTTACCAACAATTAAATAAAAAGCGTTTTTCTCGTGGCCGTAACCTTCTTTCTTTAAGTCAGATTCTTACCTTATATACGGAATATGACCGTGAGACATTAGTTCAACGGACAGACCAATTTTTTAGTGACTTCATCGAGATGAAAATTGATCCAAGACCTAGTTTATACCCTTTATTTGGATTGCTCGCTTTATTGCCTGAGGACACTGTACAGATTTCGCTCATTTCAGAAATATACAAGCAACTCAATCAAGAGAAGTTATTTAAGCAACATAAAGATATAAGCGCACTGCTATCGGTCATTTTTTTTGTTGATAACAAAGCGTTCCAGCCCTATCTAGTCGAGATTTTAATCTATTCCATATTTACTCAACTTGAGGAGGATGCTGCAAATGACTTCTTTAGCCTCCGAAACTTCTTGCCATTTCAGTGATTCTTCATCGGGGATCAAGCAAGAACAAGAAACGAGCTCGATGGAGACATGAGCTCGTTTTTGGTCAGTGTATCTATTATGGTGTCTCGGGTTTTTCCTCTTTAGAGGAAAACCAACCGACGACCGCAATTCCAATTAAAACGATATAAAATGTGAGTGTCCAAATGGTCGATTGTGGAAAATCACGTGGAATCAGCATGATATCTTCATGTGCTAATACTAAGATGCTCAGCTTCACCCCGACCCAACCAACAATAACGAATGCAGCCACTTCTAAACCCGGTCGTTTTGCTAATAAATCGACGAAGACATTCGCCGCAAATCGCATAAAGATAATTCCGATCATACCACCCGCGAAAATCACAAGGAATTGCCCACCATCAAGACCACCAATTGTGAATAATCCTGTCGGTGGTAAAGCAACGGCGATGGCTACTGCTGCTAAAATAGAGTCGACTGCAAAAGCAAGATCCGCGATTTCTACTTTTACAACGGTCAGCCAGAAACCACTCCCGTTTCCCTTTATCGTTTGCTCTTTTTCCATGCCAAAAAATCGGTCATATAAGTTTTTAAATGCAATAAATAATAAGTAAATCGCTCCTATTGCCTGTACTTGCCATACATCTACAAGGAACGAAATAATAAATAAGGATCCAAAACGCAGGAAAAATGCCCCAACCAACCCATAAAAGAGTGCTTTCTTTCGCTCCTCATCTGGGAGATGCTTCACCATGATAGCTAGTACAAGCGCATTATCCGCCGCTAGCAATCCTTCAATCCCGATTAACACAACGAAGACCCATAAATACTCGATTAACAACTGCATGTCCATTTGTTTCTCTCCCTTTGCAACAAAAGTGATCCTATGAATAGATAAAGGCCATAAAAATAGCGAGACCTTTACCTATTCACGGTAAAGGTCTCGCTAACAACTTTCGTTGCCAAGTAAGCCGGAGAACTCATTCTCGTATTGACGACTTAGATTGTGCAGCTACTCCCCTTTAGGAAATATATATTATCTATATTAAAACCTTTATGACGAAACTTGTCAATGATTTAAACAATTGCTCTTCGAATCGAGCTTCTTTTACAATGTTAGTCCTTTTCAATCACTTCATTCATGATTTGTTCCATTGTTGTCTGTAAATCAGCTAATTCAGCATTACTTTCCGTGTGACTTTCTCCACAAACTCCATAATAACACTTGATCTTCGGCTCGGTTCCAGATGGACGTAAACAAACCCAACGATCTCCTTCTAATAAGAATTTAATTACATTTTCCTTCGGTAAATGGATAGGCTCTGTTCTATTAACATCCCCGACAACCGTACGTTTGCTCGTTAAATAGTCCTCTACTTTTTCAATGTGGAATCCTGAGATTGTCGATCGTGGAGTATCTCGAAAATGCTGCATGAGCGCTTCGATTTGCGCTGTTCCTTCGATTCCCTTTAACGTGAGCTGTGTTATCCCTTCTACATAAAATCCATGTTTCTCGTATAATAGATTGAGCGCATCGAGTAATGTTTTATCTTGTTTTTTCCAGTACTCAGCCACCTCACAAATCATCGTTGTTGCTTGGATAGCGTCTTTATCGCGGGAGATACTACTAATTAGAAACCCGTAACTTTCTTCAAAACCAAACAGGAATTGTTCACCCGTTTCCTCGTATTGTCTAATCTTTTCACTAATAAATTTAAATCCTGTTAAAGTGTTCACGATTTCTACACCATATTCCTCAGCTATTGCCTTCCCTAATTCCGTCGTAACAATTGTCTTTAAGACACGCCCATTTTCTAATTGCGAGGCGTCACTATGGGATAGGAGGTAGTCCAATAAAAGAGCGCCTATTTGATTCCCAGTTAAAACAACATATTCCCCTTGCCCGTCTTTCACTGCAACACCTAATCGATCGGCATCTGGATCCGTAGCCAGTAAAATATCCGCATGATGCTGTTTCCCTTGCTCAATGGCTAGCGCAAAGGCTTGCGGTTCTTCCGGATTTGGCGATGTAACCGTTGAAAACTCTGGATCAGGAATAATCTGCTCTTCAACCACATGAACATTATTAAACTGTAATTGCTGTAATCCTTTCATAACAAGATCAAAACCCGTTCCATGTAGAGGCGTAAATACGATGCTCACATCTTTAGGTTCCTGCTTGGCAGCTGCATCTAATTTAGATGATCGTGCTAATTCTTTTAAATAAGCTTGATCAATGTCATGACCAACCCAATATAATCGTTCTTTATCTTCTAACGCTTGCTCCCCCATTACAGGTACCGTTAAACCATCCTCTGATTGTTTGATGGCTGCAATCACTTCACTCGCCTCTTCTAGTGTTAATTGACCACCATCTTCATTATAAACTTTAAACCCATTATACTCGGGTGGATTATGACTAGCCGTAATCATGACTCCAGCAACCGTCTGAAGATGACGTACAGCAAACGATAATAATGGTGTTGGATGAAGTGTTGTAAAGATATAAGTCTTAATCCCATGGACTCCTAGGACACGAGCAACTTCTAAAGAGAAGGCTTCCGACATATACCTAGAATCATACGCCACCACCACCCCGCGTTCTTTATAATCTGTTTGTGTTGATTTTAAATGATTAGCTAACCCATTAATTGATTTTCTAACCGTGTATTGATTCAATCGGTTCGTTCCTGGTCCTAGAATTCCTCGTACTCCACCCGTACCAAATGCGAGTTCTTGGTGAAATGCTTCCTCCAGTAAAGAATTGTTCCCTTTTAAATCAGCCAGATCCTGCTTTAAGATCGGATCAAGATCTTTATGTGTCACCCATTTATGATATTCTTTTTTCCAACTGCTCACGTTCATCTCTCCTTCATACAAATCTATGTATACCCTAATTTTACCATACCTTAATTGGATGATACAGTCTGAGTCTTGCAGATGCACCGCTCTGGAAAATGGTGGCTAAAAAGTTTATCTATTCCCTTTTCGGGATATAATGGATCGTGTACAACTTCATACCTTAATGGACTTCATAATCCCTATTCATAGCTACATTACTCCTATATAGCTGGTTACGGTAATTATGAGATTCATTCACCTATCTATTCTAGTCGCTAAACGCTAATATAGAGAATAATAGTCTTCTGCACGTGTACATCCTCTCATTAGGGGGTATTCCTTATATAAGAATACCGTAAGCTCATTACTAATAAAAAGGTTGTGAAATAGATTGCAAAATAAACGTTGGTTCCAGACACTGGTTTTATTGATACTCATATTTCTATTAATTCTATTACTATCTAAAACGAGTTTTATTTTTGACCCGATGGGCAAATACATTGGCGCTGTTGCTGTTCCAATTATCGGAGCTGGAATTCTTTATTATTTAACAAAGCCTGTCATGCATTTCTTTGAAAACAAGTTAAGAATACATCGGATTCTAGCTATTTTACTTGTTTTTCTTATCCTTACTTGTCTCTTATTTCTATTTATTTTGTACATCTTTCCCATCGCTCAACATCAAATCGAGAATCTAATCCACAACATTCCGAAGATGGTAAAGGGTACCCAAAACTTAATTCTCTCATTACAATCGAATCAAATCATTATTCCTGAACAAATTGATGATGCGATTAATGACTTTATGAACAACATCCAAGTGTATGTAGAAAATGCAATCAGTTACCTATTCGGAATTATTACACATCTCGTCACCTTAGTACTTTCTCTGTTTCTTATCCCGTTCTTTTTATTCTTCATGCTAAAAGACGGCGATAAGCTCGTTCCGTTTATTACACAGATATTTAAAAAGAAAAAGGCCGATAATATTAAGCGTTTATTAGGTAAAATTGACGTTGTTCTAACTGGTTTTATTCAAGGACAACTGATTGTTAGTTTCTTTCTTGGCATCTTATTGTTTATCGGTTATTTGGTTATTGGCTTGAATTACGCCTTAACCATTGCTCTATTTGGAATGCTCATGAATGTGATTCCTTTTCTCGGTCCATTCCTTGCCGTGATTCCGGCACTCCTTGTCGCTTTCTTTCAGGACCCCATTATGGTCGTTTGGGTTGCGATCATTACATTGATTGCCCAACAAATTGAGAGTAACTTAATTTCTCCGAATGTCATGGGACGTGTACTTGCCCTGCATCCATTAACAGTGATTACAGTGATCTTAGCTGCTGGGGGGATTGCTGGATTCCTCGGAATCTTATTTGCCGTACCTTTTTACGCGATCATCAAGACGATATTCGTACACTTTTATAAAACATTTGAACATTCACAAGATGATAAAGCTGATTCTCTACTTTAATCTATAATATTACTTGTCTTTTGCTAGCTGATCGAATTAAACTATCATGAAGAGGTGAATAGAGATGACAACCATTAAAGAGCTCAAAGCAAACCTTGCTGAGCTCAAATCAGATTATGTACGCATTCAGGAAGATATGGACAAATTAGAGTTTGTTGGGGGTAGAGTGTCTTCTGCAGAGGAACAGTTAGTCCATTTAGAAGAAGAGATTGCGGCACTAAACAAGCATATCGACACATTGGAATCCAACGCCTAAGTCCCTTATCTTCAAAATAGATGGCTCAAGGACTTTATACTTATCCTGCTCGTACCCAAAACAGCAAAACGGCTTTAGCTCCTTATCAATAAGGTGCTAAAGCCGTTTTTATCTGGATGGGATCAGTTCAACTTGTTGTTCCCATTTCTTTGTATTTCTATCTTCTCTTTAATCTTCTGATTTTCCTTATTCGGTGGTGTCAAACTGACAATAACATCACCATCCCCGATCATCAGACGCATATCTTCTGTATAAAACCTAACTTGCCCTGAAGGCTTAATTAAATATAAAAATACAGTGGAGTCATCTTTTTCCTCTCGATATTGTTTATACCCATATTGAGGTGTGATTTTCGTTTGTCGGAAAACATAGCCTTCATTTACTTTACTCGTTAAATCGACCATAGAAATATTCTTTCTAAATAAAACTTGACCGCCAACTTGAGCTACCGTATCTGCTAAACTATTTTCATCCTGTGTAAAAGGACTGACTTTGAATACATTCGTACGCCCATATTCCGGCATAAATGTCGTACAGACTAAGGCATTGTACGAATGGGATTCTGATGCCGTAATTAAATAATCATATGGGATCGTGTTTAGATTATATTCTGTCTGCTCAGAAAGCATCTCCCCATGATAAAAAGGCACTCCATTATTTCGAGCATGACGTAATTTTTGCCAAGATGAATCAATCATCATGACAGGTGATTTGGTTTTCATCAGTGATTTGGCTAGCTCTGCTGTGAATCGATTACTACCCACAATTAATATTCCTGGTTTTCCCTCTAGCGATAAATTGAGTTTCTTAGCAAACCAACCGATGGAAAACCCATGTGCAACAACCGTAAAGAATACAAGGGCAAATGTTAAGGTAAGTAAAATACCAGCATCTTCATATCCAGCATTCCCTAATAAACTCGCAAAATAACCCGAAACGGTTAATGCGACAATCCCTCTGGGGGCAATCCAAGCAACCAATGTCCTTTCACTGAGTTGTAGATCTGTCCCTATCGTTGATAAGAAGATGGAAAGGGGTCGAACTGCGAACATCATTAATAAAACATACCCAATAATATTAGGGCTGAAAATCTGTAATAAGGTATCTACTTGTAAGGAAGCAGTTAACATGATGAAGATAGCTGAGATTAATAAAATCGATATATCTTCTTTAAAGTGACGCATATCTGCAACCGAACTTGTTCCCGTATTCGCTAATGTCATTCCCATTGCGGTAACAGAGAGTAGACCTGTTCCATGCATGATCTCATCGACAACCGTAAAGCAAAGAATGACCGTGATAAACACGACTGGTGACTTTAAAAACTCCGGTACATACCCATTATCATAAGACCAAGCGATAAATTTCCCACAAACCCAACCGAGAACAACCGCTAATATAGCAACAACAAAGAACATGATTAAAGCGGTACCGCTTGAGGATCTACCTGTTATAAACGTGATGATTTCAAAGGCCAAAACAGCTAATAATACGCCAATTGGATCAACAATAATACCTTCCCATTTGAGTATCTTCGCTGGTCGTGGTCTTAATTTTGATTGACGAAGCAAAGGCATAATTACCGTGGGTCCGGTAACAATGAATAATCCCCCAATTACAAAAGCGACTGTTAGTGAGAGTCCTGCTATATAATGCGCTGTTAACGAACCAAGAATCCAAGCGATAAACGCTCCGATCGTGGCAATTCGGAAAATTGGTCTTCCCAGTCCCCGAAGTTCCTTGAATTTTAAATTTAAACTACCTTCAAAAAGAATGATGGCAACAGCGACAGAAATAATTGGATCATATAGGTTTCCAAAGTCTTCTTCCGGATTAATGAGACCGAGTACCGGCCCTACAATTAAACCAGTAATGGACATGACCACAATTGCAGGCATTCGATAACGCCATGCTACCCATTGAGAGCCAATTCCTAATAATCCAATTAACATAATTGTTGTTAAAATAGTCGGAACCATAATATACCCCCTAAAAGGAATCATTTAAGTCATCAATCAATTCCTTTTTATATCTTGCAAATTAAATATAAAGATTATTGTAAACGGGATCGAAAGGAATGTAAACAGTTTTTGCCTTTAATTATGAGTAAAATTATATTTCCATTATATCGAATTGTCTTTTAAGTCACCTCATTCAACTTAAGCGTACTTTATCTGCTCATTACGTTCATTTTGATGATTGATTAGAGTTCCATTTGAGTGCTGCTCATTCCTTTCCTTCCTCCATTTTTAAATCCAGTTAAACATTCGGAATACAATCTAGATTTATTATATGGTACGATGAGTTGGAAGAGGGGTGAATCATTTGATCGTCAAAGAAAAAGATATCTTACAAACCTATTTTGGTTATGAATCCTTTCGACCTGGCCAAGAAGAAACAATTAATCATGTGTTACATAGAAATAACACACTTGCCGTGATGCCTACTGGTGGCGGAAAATCGCTCTGTTTCCAAATCCCCGGATTATCGCTAGATGGAACAGCAATCATTATTTCTCCACTCATATCCCTTATGAAAGACCAAGTAGACGCACTCCAAGCTCTCGGAATTTCAGCAACCTTTATCAATAGTTCGCAAACCATGGAAGAACAACGCGAACGATTAAAACAAGTAGCAGCGGGACATTATAAATTTCTATATGTCGCACCTGAGCGATTTGAATCAGCTTATTTTACAAATTTAGTGAGCCGGATCCGGCTTTCATTAGTCGCCTTTGATGAGGCGCATTGTATCTCACAATGGGGACATGATTTTAGACCAAGTTATCGCTCCATCTTACCGAATCTAAAAAAACTAAAAAATATCCCGGTATTTATTGCGTTAACCGCAACAGCAACAGAAGAAGTCATTCATGACATTCAAAACTTGCTACACATCGATGATACACATGTGATTAACACCGGATTTGAACGTGATAATCTATCCTTTCATATCGTAAAAGGGCGAGATAAAACCGCTTATGTTCGATCTTTCTTAGAAAAGCATAAAAATGAATCAGGTATAATTTACACTGCTACACGAAAACAAGCTGATTCATTATATGATTTATTGAGCAAACGCGGCATTCCCGTTGAAAAATATCATGCAGGCTTATCTGAAATCGAACGTCAGCGCGCACAAACTGCATTTATCCATGATGAGAAATCCGTCATGATTGCCACAAATGCCTTTGGAATGGGAATTGATAAATCAAACGTCCGTTATGTCATTCACTATGCTATGCCCATGAATATCGAATCATATTACCAAGAAGCTGGACGTGCCGGTCGAGATGGTGAGGCGAGTGATTGTATCTTACTGTTTTCACCACAAGATGTACAATTACAAAAATTCCTAATCGAACAATCACAAATGGATGATGAAGCCCGGTTAGGTGAATACCGAAAGCTTCAATCCATGATTAATTATTGTCATACCCATAGTTGCTTAACCGCTGCAATTTTAAATTACTTCAATGATACAAGTTCCGAATACCGTTGTGATCGTTGTAGTAATTGTTTACATCGACAAGAAAAAACAGAAATTACGGAAGAAGCACAAATGATCTTATCTTGTGTGAAGCGAATGGGTGAGCGGTTCGGCGTTACGATGACGGCAAAAGTGCTACGTGGATCGAAAGACAAGAAGATTCTCTCATTCCGCCTGCATAAATTGTCGACATACGGCATTTTATCTGCTTATACAGAAAGGGAATTAATCGAGCGGATCAATTTCCTGATCGCCGAAAACATTCTTTCTGCTGAAGAAGGTAAATTTCCAACTCTGAAGCTCAATCAAAAATCTGTTGATGTGTTAAAAGGAGATCAACCCGTTTGGATTTACACGGCACCGATTCCGACGAATGAAAAAGTCGATTATCATGAAGAACTCTTTACCGTTCTCCGTGCTTTACGGAAGAAAATCGCCGATGAGAAAAAGGTTCCTCCATATGTGTTGTTTTCTGATGCTACATTAAGAGACCTCTGTCGTTATTTTCCCGAAACAGAAGAAGAAATGTTGGAGATTAAAGGGATTGGTGTTAAAAAATACGACCAATATGGGGAAATATTTATGGAGACGATCCAAACGTGGAGAAGCGAACACCCTGATGTGGTGCCGAAGATCAAGGTTACTCATTCATCTGTCGGGAGAACAAAAGTTAGATCGACGAACAATCAAGATAGTGGACCAAGCCATATTACCAGTTACCAGATGTTCTCATCCGGAAAGTCATTGAAGGAAATAGCCGTCATTCGTGACTTATCACCACAGACGATTGAAGGACATATTTTTAAAGCCTATCAATCAGGCTATTCGATCGCCTGGGACATCTTCTTTAATCAGGCAGAAGAAGCGGCCATCTTAACCGTTTATGAAGAGGCTGAGAAGACTTCCTTAAAGTCGCTGAGAGAAGCACTTCCTGATGAATATGATTATACAAAAATTAAAGCTGTTTTAGTGAAGAATGAATTGCTATAACGCTTGATTACTCGGATCTACGAGTTTAAAATCCTGCTAGACATGTCTCTAGCAGGATTTTTAATTTAGCTTGTCTATTTTAAATATTAAACGCCCATGTACCTTTACGGAAGACAGCTTCTGTACTTCCATCTTGTTTTACCCCATCGATATCTAATTCCTTCGAACCGATCATGAAATCAACATGTGTCAGACTATCATTGGCTCCGTGTTCATCAAGCTCTGTCTTATTCATCGATGAACCACCTTCTAAATTCGTTGGATAGGCTTTTCCTAACGCAATATGGCAGGACGCATTCTCATCAAACAATGTATTATAAAAGATTAACCCCGATTGTGAGATCGGTGATTCATCAGGAACGAGTGCGACCTCGCCTAAACGCCGTGCACCTTCATCTGTATCTAATAAATGCCTTAAGGCCTCTTCTCCATGCTCAGCTTTAAAATCAACCACCTTTCCTTCTTTAAACGTCATACTGAAGTTATCGATAATCGTGCCTCCATAGTTCAATGGCATTGTACTCGTCACAGTACCTTCCACCTCATACTTATGTGGCATACAGAAAACTTCCTCTGTCGGCATATTGGGGTTGAATGTAATTCCAGACTCGGACACAGCTGAACCACCTTGCCAAATATGCCCCTTTGGTAAGCCAATCTCCAAATTCGTTCCCGGTCCCGTAAAGATTAATTTCTCATAATTTTTATCATTCAATATTTTTTCTGCTCTGCTTAATGTTTCATTATGAGCATCCCACGCTGCAATCGGATCTTCTTTATCAACACGGACTATTTTCACGATGGCTTCCCATAAGCTCTCCATCGCTTCTGCTCGTGACTTGTTCGGGAACACCTTTTGTGCCCAGTCTCCTGTTGGGATGGAAATAATCGACCAGGTGATCTTATCATTCATAACAAAGTCTTGAAACTTCGTCATCTTTTGTGCAGATGCTTTACTTGCTAAGGCAACACGTGATGGATCAATATCTGTTAATAAATCCGGATTTGTAGAACTAATCGACAACAAAGCTGCTCCATCTTCAGCATAATCATTATGCAACATGACACGCCAATCCGGAAATTCTGCTAGTACCTCTTCTGGGGCATACTCATATTTCAACAATGTTAACTCATCATCTGACCAATTTACATGGACATCTTTCGCCCCTAACTCATAGGCTTTTCGTACTACAATTCTTGTAAAGTCAGCACCTTCAATCGATGAATTAATCATTAATGCTTGTCCCTTTTGTAAATTAACGCCTGTTCGTAATGCTAATTCTGCATACTTTTCTTTCGTATGTTGATTGACCATTATTTTACCTCCCGTGTATTGGTAATCGCTCTCATTCTACTATTATTCCATAATCTAGGGAAATTACCAACCATTACTTCCCCCAAAAATAAAACAATATGATTCATCATTT
>Ga0209487_1001380_pt1 | contig 20555 bp, 20 predicted proteins | sample Poulit2012_FD_187524 | JGI IMG/M metagenome (GOLD analysis project Ga0209487, IMG submission 187524) | Agricultural soil microbial communities from Georgia to study Nitrogen management - Poultry litter 2012 (SPAdes) (version 2) | ecosystem: Environmental > Terrestrial > Soil > Agricultural land...
GGAGGGTGAAATTCCTTTTCCCTCACAAAACAATTTTGCTGATAGTCCGCTTTGATGATACTCCTCCACCAAAGCAAACATTTTTTCTTGTAGGCTCATCTTTAATCTTATTTTTAAACAAAACTAAGAAGAGACTTGCAGCGAGACAATATGCGGTTGGTGGGGCGGATACCACTGATCACACATCACACCTGAGCTAGCGAAGGCACATAACACCATAACGACATTACCACATAACGATTAAGCAATTAAACGATTCACCGATTAACCGCGTAGGTGCCACAAGCACCGAAGCTACCTCACTGTTACTTTAATCAGGTTCACCGATAACTGACCCCCGACCACCGATCACCGACCACCATTCTCACTCCATTATAGCATCCTTCATTTTAGCTGTAATCTCTTCAAGCCCGAGGTTATCAATACTCCCAATATGCGTATGCTTTTTTGAAGTATCTGGCTCGTAGGTACCCTCTTGCACTTGTTTTCCGATTTGTCGGTAGGCATCTCGGAAGGATACACCGTTTTCTACTAGGGTATTGATGGTATCTACTGTAAACAGGTACTTATACTTTGGATCGTTGCAATCGATTTCTTGTGGTATCATTTTTTCAATGCTGTAATTGAATATGACTAGAACATCGAGCAAATCGATACAAGACTGGATCATATTTTCCTTTAGCAACTGAAAGTCCCGATGGTAGCCAGAAGGAAGGTTGTTTGTAAGTAGAAGCATTTCGCCATAAACGGCTTGAATCTTATTACACTTTCCTCGGATAAGCTCAAATACATCGGGGTTCTTTTTATGCGGCATAATACTACTTCCTGTAGTGAGTTCTTGTGGGAAGCTTAGGAAATTGAAGTTCTGGCTGTTATATAGGCAGATATCCATTGCGAATCTAGACAAGGTATTGGCCAAGCCACCCATGGCAGCTGTTAATGTTCGCTCGGCTTTTCCACGGGATAATTGGGCCGCCACAGAGTTAAACTTCAAGGTTTTAAATCCTAATTGTTCTGTGGTATGGAAACGGTCTATTGGAAACGAACTTCCATAGCCTGCGGCAGAGCCCAGTGGATTCTGATCTACCACCTTTTGTGCAGCATTAAGCATATACATATCGTCTATTAAAAGCTCCGCGTAGGCCGAAAGCCATTGTCCGAACGAAGATGGCATGGCTACTTGAAGGTGGGTATAGCCAGGCAGTGATTTATCTTGATACGTTTCGGCAAGATGTATAAGGGTATGGAAAAGCCCTTCGGTTTTATCTTTTAACTCCGATAAAAAATCTTTGTAGTAAAGGTGTAAGGCAACCAAAACTTGATCGTTTCGCGAGCGTGCGGTATGAATTTTCTTCCCTACCTCTCCCAAAGCACCTACCAAAACTTGTTCGAGTTTTGAATGTACATCTTCAAATTGTGCTTCTATTTGAAAAGATCCGTTTTTAATGGACTCTTGCACCTCCTTTAGAACCTGTGCAATGGTTTGGAGTTCTTGGTTGGTTAGTATTCCTATTTTACACAGCATCTTAGCGTGTGCCAAGGATGCCTGCACATCATATTCTGCAAGGTGCAGGTCTATTTCACGGTCTTTTCCAACCGTAAATTTTTCTATTCTTTTATCTATGCTAAATCCTTTATCCCAAAGTTTCATTTCTTCTGTTTTATATTATTTTATTTAATAAATCGATATACTTTTCTATTCCTTCTTCTATTTCTTGAACGTAAATAAATTCGTCTGCGGTGTGTGATCTTGTGCTATCGCCTGGTCCGAGCTTTAAAGACGGGCAGGAAAGTACTGCCTGATCGGACAAGGTGGGCGAACCATAGGTTGCCATGCCCATTGCTATACCAGCCTGAACCAACGGGTGCGTTATGGGAATGCTACTGGAATTTAAGCGTAGACTACGTGGTGTAATCCTATCGCAAGGGGACTCCTTTTGGAGTATGGCAGCGATTTCTTGATTGGAATACGCCTCGTTTACTCGCACGTCCACCACCAAGTCTACCACGGCAGGTATAGCATTGTGTTGCTTGCCCGCGTTTATTTGCGTTACAGTCATCTTTACCTCCCCTAGTATTTCGGAGGTTTTTTTAAAGAGATAATTCTTAAACCAGTTTATTACTTCTATAGATTTATAAATAGCATTATCGGCATTTGGATGTGCGGCATGCCCTGGAGTACCCATAACTTTTGCATCGAAAACCACCAAGCCTTTTTCGGCTATAGCCATATTCATCAAAGTGGGTTCTCCTACTATAGCTACATCTATCTTTGGAAGCATGGGCAACACACTGCTCAAGCCATTGCTTCCACTGTTTTCCTCTTCGGCAGAGGCCACCATAACCAAGTTATAGGCTAGCTCTTTTTCTTGATAAAAATGTGCGAAGCAGGTTAATAGGGAAACCAAGCAGCCACCGGCATCGTTGCTGCCAAGACCATACAATTTGCCGTCTACTATTTCTGCTTGAAACGGATTACGGGTATAGGCCGAGTTAGGTCGAACCGTATCGTGATGGGAGTTTAACAGCAAGGTGGGCTTATTTGCATCAAAGAATTTATTCTTAGCCCAAAGGTTATTCCCTACTCTATGATGGTCTATGTTTTGCTCTTTGAACCACTCCGAAATAAGCTGGGCGGTTTCCTGTTCTTCCGTTGAAAACGAAGGGGTTTCAATTAATCTTTTTAAAAGCCTTATGGCTGAATCTGTTTGTTCGTTTTTCATTTTCCTATGGATTTAATAGTGGTGTAGCTTCCTTTAGAATCGGATAGTATGGAACTATCGCCTATAGAGATTTTATAAACTCCGTTTAAAACAGACTTCAATGCGGTTTCTATTTTTGGCAGCATACCTCCAGTAATGGTATTCTCTTCTTTCAGTTTTTTAAATTTTTGCTCGTTGATATTTAAAATGACCGAGTCTTTATCGTCCATATCTTTCAACACTCCTTTTTGTTTGGACAGATACTTTAGTTCGACTCTATAGTGCTTAGAAAAAGCTGTGGCGATTTCAGAAGCGATGGTATCGGCATTGGTATTAAGCAACTGTCCCTTTTGGTCATGGGTAATAGCACAAAACACAGGTGTTAGATTAAGATTCAGAAACGATTCAATCAACTCGGTATTTATGTTATCTATATCCCCTGCAAAGCCATAATCCACTTCAGTAACCTCTCTCTTATGGCATTGTATACAATTCCCATCGGCACCTGTCAAGCCGATGCCATTGCAGCCCAAAGCCTGTAAGGCGGTGACAATAGATTTATTTATTTTCCCTGCATAAGCCATGGTTACTACCTCCAAGGTTTCTTTGGTGGTAATCCTTCTTCCTTCTACTTTTTGAACAGACACCTCCATTTTATCTGAAAGTCGTGTAGCGTAATCGCCTCCTCCGAGAATGAGGATCTTCTTTTCCTTTATTTTAGAGAAGTTATCCAGGCATTCCTCCATTAAGGATGCATCGTCTAAAATGTGGCTTCCGATTTTTATGATGATCAGCTTCTCTTTCATAACAGTATGTTTTTAAGTAGTTGATATAAAACAGACTGCGCGATATAGGTTCTATTTCCTGCCTGTTGGGTTACAACAGATTGGTCACTATCTAAAACTTCATCCGCTACAACCAGGTTTCGACGGACAGGAAGGCAATGCATAAATTTTGCATTCCCCAGCTTATCTAGATCCATCATCCAATTAGGGTCTGTATTTAAAACCTTCCCGTAATCTTGGTAACTACTCCAGTTCTTCACATAAATAAAGTCGGCATCCTTACAGGCTAGCTCCTGGTCGTACACCACTTTCGTATCTTTTACAATGGCTGGATTTAGCTCATATCCTTTGGGATGCGTTATTACCAAATCCACTTCTTGCTGTTGCATAGTTTCTACAAACGAATTGGCAACTGCATGGGGCAAGGCTCTTGTATGTGGTGCCCAAGACAATACTACTTTAGGGCGTTGCTTTAGTTTTAGCTCGTTTATAGTAAACGCATCGGTTAAACCTTGAAGGGGATGTAAGGTGGCACTTTCCATATTTACAATGGGAATGCTAGCATACTTTCGGAAACTAGTTAAAATAAACTCCGAAGCATCTTTTTCTTTATCGGTCAAAGAAGGAAAAGCTCGAATGGCCAATATATCTCCAAATTGACTCAGCACCGCAGCTGCTTCTTTAACGTGCTCTGCCGTGTCTAAATTCATTTTAGCTCCTTCCTCAAATTCCAACTGCCATGCATCGTTTACATTTAGTGTAACCACCTCCATACCCAAGTTCCTAGCTGCTTTCTCTGTACTAAGCCGGGTTCGTAAACTGGCATTAAAGAATAGTAATAGCAAGGTTTTATGCTTGCCGATTTCCTTTTCGGAGAAGGGATTCTTTTTGAACTTTGAAGCTAGATTTAAGGTTTCTTCCATAGAAGGAAGGTCGAGTAAGTTTACAAACTGTTTCATTATGGTAATGCGATTTTTAATGCTGAAATAAATGTGTCTACGTGTTCTTTTTGAATGGTTAATGGCGGGAGTATCCTCAATAAGTTTTTGTTATTGGAGTTTCCTGTAAATATATGATGGGTATACACCAGCTGTTCGCGGAGTTTTGCAATTGGAAAGTCGAATTCCAAGCCCAACATTAGCCCCCTACCCTTGATTTTCTTGATCTGTGGGATTTTACTTGCTTCTGAAATAAAGTAGTTGGAAACTTCGGTAACATGCTGCATCAGCTTCTCTTCTTCCAATACTTCCAACACACTTAAAGCGGCAGTACAAGCCAAGTGGTTGCCACCAAACGTGGTTCCTAGCATGCCATATTTTGCTTGGATATGGGGTGCGATTAAAACTCCTCCTATTGGAAAACCATTGCCCATGCCCTTTGCGATGGTAATGAGGTCGGGCTGTATACCGTGTTTCTGAAATGCAAAGAAATCTCCAGTTCTTCCAAAACCGGATTGTACTTCATCGGCTATCAATAATACGTTATACGTTTTAGCCAGTTGTTCTAAGGCTTTATAAAATTCAGAAGCTGCCTCATCAAGACCGCCAACTCCTTGAATGCACTCAAAGATAATAGCACAGACCCCTCCTTTTTTCAAGGACTTCTCCACTCCATCTAAATCGCCTAACTCAAAAAAGTCGACCTGCTGCTGTGCATTCAATGGTGCATTTATCTTGGAATTATCGGTTGCAGCAACCGCTGCAGAAGTTCTTCCGTGAAAGCCATTTTTAAAGGCGATAACACGGGAGGCTTGGGTGTGAAAGGAAGCTAACTTTAAAGCATTTTCGTTTGCCTCGGCTCCTGAATTGCATAAAAACAATTGATAGTCCGGGCAGTTAGAAAAACTTACTAGTTTCTCTGCTAAGGCTTCTTGAATTTTATTTTGAACCGAGTTGCTATAAAAGCCTATGGCATCTATTTGTGCCTTTAGGTTCTGTTTGTATTTTGGATGTCCATGGCCTATGGATAGTACCGCGTGTCCGCCATAAAGGTCTAAGTACGCTGTTCCTTCTTGGTCGTACACATACACATCTTTTGCCTTGGTAAGATGGATGTTTAACAATGGATATACTGGAAATAAACTCATAATAATTCTTTTTTACACTTTAAAAATAACTTGCTTTCAACTGCAGACCTGTTGTCTCCTCTAGTCCGAATAGCAGGTTCATATTCTGAACTGCTTGTCCAGAGGCTCCTTTCAAAAGATTGTCTATCGCACTAGTTATAAGCAGCTTATCTTTGTACTTTTTTAAATGAAGCAAACACTTATTGGTGTTTACCACCTGCTTTAAATGAATGGCCTTTTCTGAAACCACGGTAAACGGATGGGTTTCGTAATACGTGCTATATAAATCCACAGCCTCTTCTTCGGAACCATAAAAAGAAGTGTACATAGTGGCGAATATGCCTCTTGAGAACCCTCCCCTATTTGGGATGAACAGCAGTTCGTTCTTGAAGTTTTTTTGAAGACTGTTTAAGGTCGCGTTCACCTCCGCCAAATGCTGGTGTTCGAAAGCTTTATAGTGGGAGAAATTCGCCTCTCGCCAAGTAAAATCAGTTGTTTCAGACAATGCTGTTCCTGCCCCTGTGGCGCCTGTTACCGCGTTTATATGCACATCGCCCATCAGTTTGTTTGTCGCAGCTAAGGGTAGCAAAGCCAATTCGATAGCCGTAGCAAAACACCCTGGGTTTGCAAGGGATTGTGCGGAGTTAATCTTCTCTTTATTTAATTCTGGAAGCCCATAAACAAACGAATTCCCTTCAGTAGCCAATCTGAAATCATTGCTTAAATCGATGATTTTGGTGTGTTCTGAAAACGTGTTTTCTTTTAAAAAATCTTTAGATTGTCCATGTCCCAAACAAAGGAATACCACATCTACATCGGTAGATATTTCGTTCGAAAAACACCTCCTTGTATCACCTATTAAATCTTGATGGACATGTGCCAATGGGTTGCCTGCATTGGAAGTGCTACAAACAAAATTCAGGTGTACCTTATCGTGATGCAAAAGAATACGAATCAATTCCCCAGCTGTATAGCCAGCTCCGCCAATTATTCCTACTTCTATCATAGCTGGGCGTGTATTTCTTGGTAGGTTTTATTTTGGTTTCCAAGGATTTTGATAAACCCCTTTGCTTCTTCTGCAGACCACTGAAGGTTCTCTTCGCCATAACTTCCGAACTTAGGGTGCATCAAATCGTTTTCCGAGGCAATGCCATCCAAGCTAAAGTGATAGGGTTTTAAAGTTAGGTAGACCTCGCCCGTCACAGCTTCTTGTGAGCTGATAAGGAAAGCTTCTATATTTCGCATCACAGGATCTAAAAACTGTCCTTCATGTAAATGCATTCCGTACCAGGAAGCTAGGTTTTCCTTATGTTGTAATTGCCATTTGGTGAGCGTATGCTTCTCCAGCAAATGATGTGCTTTTATAATTATAATTGCAGCAGCAGCCTCAAAGCCAACTCTTCCTTTTATCCCCACAATGGTATCGCCCACATGAATGTCGCGGCCAATAGCATAGGCAGAAGCAATTTTTTCTAACTTCTCAATATTGGATATAGCATCTGCTTTCTCCCCATCAATAGCTATCAATTCTCCTTTATCAAAAGAAAGACTTATCTGTTTTTCTTCTTTCGCTACTAGTTGTGACGGATAAGCGCTTTCGGGCAACGGATTTCTTGAAGTAAGTGTTTCGTCTCCGCCCACACTCGTTCCCCAAAGTCCTTGGTTGATGGAGTATTTCGCTTTTTCCCAACTGAGAGCGATATTATTAGCTGCTAAATAATCCAATTCCTCTTGTCGAGAAAGGCCTTGGTCACGGATAGGAGTTAAGATTTTAATTTCTGGAGCAAGGGTTTGAAAAATCATATCAAATCGAACTTGATCATTTCCAGCTCCCGTACTGCCATGTGCTATGTAGTCCGCTCCCATTTCCTTTGCATAGAGCGCTATCTCTATTGCCTGCACGATTCTCTCGGCACTTACCGACAGTGGATAGGTATTGTTTTTTAATACGTTACCAAAGATGAGGTACTTTATCACCTTCTCATAATACGCCTTTTTAGCATCGATGTTTTTATAATTCTTCACACCAAGTTGGTAGGCTTTATTCTCTATTTCTATTTTTTCTTCTTCAGAAAATCCGCCCATATCTACACTTACCGCATAGACCTCAAGTCCTAGGTCTTTGGATAGATACATGGCACAATACGAAGTGTCTAAGCCGCCACTATAGGCTAATACTACTTTTTTCATTTTTATTTAAGTTTAGGTTTAAGAAAAGTTGCTTCTTTTATTCGCTTTAATCGTTCGAAAGTTTTCATCTTTCGACTTTTAGATTTCTTTTGTGTTGGATCATACAGCATGCCTGTACACAAACACATTTCTCGATTGGTACGCTTTAGTACGTCGAAGTTTTGACAAGTCTCACAGCCTTTCCAAAAAGCAGGATCTGTTGTTAATTCAGAGAAAGTAACCGGTTTACAACCTAGCTCACTATTCATTTTCATTACCGCCAAGCCGGTGGTAATACTGAATGCTTTGGCATTAGGATACTTCACTTTTGCAAGTTGGAAAATCTTCTTTTTAATTGCTCTTGCCACACCCCTACCACGATAGTCTGGATGGACAATTAAAGCGGAGTTTGCTACGTACTTTTCGTCTTCCCAAGTATCGATATAGCAAAAGCCAACAAAAGTTTGATTATCCAGGGCAATTACCGCATTGCCTTGTTTTATTTTCTCCTGGATATGTTCCGGAGTTCGAGTTGCGATACCAGTTCCTCGAACCTTAGCAGATTCAGCAATGGTAGCGCAAATGCTAGCTGCATAATGTAAATGCATAGCATTAGCGATGATGATTTTCATCAAGCACTTATTTTAAGTTAAAGGAATATGATTTAATGGATATGCGGAACTGGACGCACCTAGTTCCAAAAGAAAGGAAGCACCCCTAAGGGCGGCGGCGGAAAAACCTATGTTTGTCTAAAGCGATTACCACATTGGTTTGCGTAGTTTTCTCCTGGATATATTCCGGAGTTCGAGTAAGGATACCAATACCTTGAACCTTGGCAGGCTCCGCTATGGTACCACAAATAATAGTTGCATGTTTTGAATGCATAGCATTAGCGATGATGATTTTCATCAAACACTTATTTTAAGTTAAAAGAATATAGTTTAGTCGATAAGCGGAACTGGACTCACCTAGTTCCAAAAAAATGGAAACACCCCTAAGGGCGACGGCGGAAAAGCCTAGAAGTAATAGAAAATAGCACAGTGCTCCCTCCGAAGAAACGGAAGAAGAAGCTAAAAGATGTAGTATGTAGGTTGCCCAATACTGAATTCACTGTCTATACTTTCTAATTGAAAGGACAAACTTAATACAATCTCTTTAATTAAAAACCATTAAATGCTATATTTATTTTCTAAACTCAAATTGGCACTATACGCATCTTACAAGGTTACAATTCATTGTGCCGCCAAACACATAGTTTTTTAAGACAAAAAATTCTTTACTATAACCAACACCACATTGAAGTTGCGAATTAAAAAATGTAAGATTTTGTGTCTATATCGTATAAGTATTTAATTTTCTGTGGAAAGAATCGCGGGAATCTTTTCCTCACTCTTACGAGAATTTTGCTAATTCGCTGATACGCAAAATCGCTTTCTCACTCTTGCAGATGTTTTTTATATTTTATTACCCTCCCAAGTTTATTTCGAGATCTTATGTTTTTATGTCTGCGGATTCTTGCTAGTAGGTACTTGTAACTAATGATCCGTATTTCCTGAGCGATAACAAAGGTATTTCTAATCAAGCGAGATGTAGCGAGCGACTAACCCGTTGGAGCTTGCGACAACACTAAACTTTCTAAACAGTTCCGAAGAATAAATAAAGTCATTATTACAGGGTACTATCGTTTACTAGTTCACAGGTTTACCGATCACAGATCACTGACCACCGACCGCTCATAACGCCATAACCGCATAACGATTAAACAATTAAACAAACAATTAAGTTAATATGATGTTAAGCTTACTACAAATCCCTGCTTCTATTGTATTATTAGCCGTGTACTGCGTTTATTTTATGTAAGTTATATGTTAGTAATAAGGAATGAACCTTTAAAACATTAAATTTTATGAACGCAAAAAGTAATCTAAATAGACCATACACTTCCCATGATCAAAATCCTGAAATAAAGGAAGGTGGACAAGAAAGAGATTCTGGCAATCAACACAAGAATCCAACACACCAAACAGACCCCAATTCCCATCCAGAAAACAAGCCTAAAGAAGAGGAAGAATAAATTTAATACTGTCGTCGGAGGAAGAGAACCATCACTTCATTACCATTGACATTCTTATGTAACAACCTATTTTTAATGATTTGCACAGTCTACCTTACAGTAAATTGCATCTATTCATAACTTCTAATTGCTTCCATTTTCAATGTTATTCCAATCCTGAATTCTCGAAACAGTTTGAATGGAGGGATCACTATTTCAAAACAAGAGATGTTGAATTCCATAGAAATCAGGACACAACGTCGTTCAGCATGACAGGAAAGACAAGAGACTTAACCATTCGGTTTTCTGGAGAAAAAGCAAAATCTCTAATGGGGTTAAAACCCCTATTATTACACTTATTATATCCCACTGCTAAAGCAGTGGGCAATAGCTATCTTACTATACTTTTTTAGATCTGATAGGTACATTATAAGGAAAGAATTTCCTGTCCACCAATCACTGAGCACTGACCCCCGATCCCTCATAACGCCTGAGCTAGCGAAGGCACATAACACCATAACGCCATAACCGCATAACGATTAAGCAATTAAACGATTCACCGATTAACCGCGTAGGTGCCAACAGCACCGAAGCCACCTAAATGTTACTTTAATCAGGTTCACCGATAACCGTCCACTGACCACCGAATAATCGATTACGATCCAAGCAAAAACTCATTCAACAAGCCGATATACTTCTCTATCCCCTCTTTTATTTCTTGAACATAGATATATTCATCGGCAGAGTGTGATCTTGTACTATCGCCTGGACCTAGCTTTATAGAAGGACAGGTCAGCTTTGACTGATCGGATAAGGTTGGAGAGCCGTAGGTGTTCATGCCTATAGCTAAGCCGGCTTGGACTAACGGATGGGAACTTGCAATACTGCTGGATTTTAAAAGCAAATTACGTGGTTCTATGACATCGCAAGGAGATTCTCTTTGAATTATCTCCGTAACCTCTTCGTTGGTATACCTATCGTTTACCCGTACATCGACTACCAAGTTTACTTCTGCTGGAATGGCATTGTGTTGTTTGCCGCCGTTAATCTGGGTTACGGTCATCTTTACCTCGCCTAACGTATCGGAGGTTTTATCGAACTTATAATTCTTAAACCAGTTCAAGACGTCTATGGTTTTATGAATGGCATTATTGTTATTCGGATGTGCGGCATGTCCGGGAGTACCTTTAATTTTCGCATCAAAAACCACCAAGCCTTTTTCTGCTATAGCCATATCCATCAAGGTTGGTTCTCCCACGATAGCCAAATCGATTTCAGGTAGTTTAGGTAGTACACTTAGTAAACCATTTTCACCGCTAATCTCCTCTTCTGCCGAGGCTACCATCACTATATTATAGGATAGGTCTTGTTTATCGTAGAAGTAAGCAAAACTGGTCAACAGCGACACTAAACACCCTCCGGCATCATTACTCCCCAGACCGAATAGCTTACCGTCTTCGATATGTGGATGAAACGGATCACGTGTATAAGCCTCGTTTGGCATTACCGTATCGTGATGCGAGTTTAAAAGTAAAGTAGGCTTGTTTGCATCAAAGTATTGGTTTGTAGCCCACAGGTTATTCACCGCTCTTTTGTAGGGTATTTCATTCGCATCAAACCACTCGGCAAGAATCTGCGCTGTTTCGTCCTCTTCGGTTGAAAACGAAGGGGTTTTTATCAATCTTTTTAATAGCGCTATAGCGGATTCTGTATGTTCGTCACTCATTATATTTTTGCTTAATTAGAGGCAATATTATTTTTTTATCCGTGTACCGGATTTAGCTCTACAATATAATCATGTAATTTAATAAAGGGAAACTGTTTTGAGTAGATTGTTAGGTTATTTGTGGTTTGGGGATGCGAGGGGTCTGTTCTTCGGGACAGGAGCAAACACAATTAAGATTCTATCGATTAAATTCATCTGAATCCCAATTTATAGGATTATTGATAATATAATTTTTAATTCTATAATAGGAGTTTTCGTTACGGACAATATGATCATGGAAACGGGATTGCCATTTGAAATCCGGTTGGATATAACGGGCATTTTTGGTTACCCCGATTTTAAACCCACGAATAATAGACGATAAATTTCTAGATTGTGGACCGAATTTATTTTTGTAGGAGGATGGTTGTGATGTTTTAGGTTTTTGTAGTAGAGACGCAAAATTTTGCGTCTCTACCGTATTATGGCTATCATTTTTTGCAATTTCGATTAATCCATGTACGTGATTGGGCATAACCATATGATTATGCAAAACAACAAATGGAAAATGATTGGGGATGGCCAACCAACATGTATTCGCAATTTCACCAATATCAGATAAATTCATTACCCCATTCCTAATGTTACCAAAATAATGACGCCTATCTTTGGTGCATATGGTAACAAAATAAATTCCGTCTCTTCCATAATCCCACCCAGGCAATCGAGAGGATTTTATTCGATATTTCCCATTGAATTTTTTCATTTTAGAATCAAATATTTTCGATTAAAATGATGTGTATTTTTATAATTACAAGATACTAACAACCATTATAACTAACAACTAAAGAACTGACATACAGACATGTAAAGTCAAATTTAAATACAGAACCCAAACAATCAGATCAAACGCAATCACAAAAACACAAGCCAATAATTAACCCAGGAAGCTGGCATGGGCCTAAATGGAACGAAGGGACATCCTATGTTTGCAATGGAACGATTCGCCTTAATAAATTAATAGGAAATCAAGATTAATATCCTATCTTTGTAGCTTTTTGATAATGGCTGGGACAATAATTATATAAAAAGAAAATTTAAGTCATATAACGCCCTAGTTTCGAACCTATTTTTAGCACTAGATTGTAAAAAAAATATTCATGCAACAAACCATACCAAGATTTAGATCTTTTAGAGCCTCTGACATTAAAAATGAAGTGTTGGCTGGTTTAACGGTCGCTATGACCATGATTCCAGAATCTTTATCCTTTGCTATCCTAGCTGGTTTATCCCCTTTAACCGGACTGTATGCAGCATTTTTAATGGGAATAGTTACAGGAATCTTCGGTGGTAGACCAGGCATGGTATCAGGTGGTGCAGGTGCTACTGTTGTAGTACTAATGGCACTAGCCGCTTCCCATGGTCCGGAGTATTTATTTGCAGCCGTAGTTATGGCTGGAATAATTCAGTTATTTGTGGGCATTTTTAAACTAGGGAAATTCGTTACCCTAATTTCCGAGCCTGTAATGTATGGTTTCCTTAACGGATTAGCCATTATTATCTTCATGTCGCAAGTAGCCCAGTTCAAAGTGGTACAGGACGGCGTGGAGTCTTGGATGCACGGCCCTAACCTATACATAATGATGGCGCTTACGGCCCTAACCATAGCCATTGTTATATTCTTTCCAAGAATAACCAAGGCCATCCCATCCTCTCTAGTTGCTATAGCGGTAGTATTTGCAATTGTAATGCTTCTAGGAATTGATACTAAACAGGTAGTCGACATTGCTTCGGTAAGCGGTAGCCTACCAAGCTTTAGCATTCCTAACGTGCCTTTTGACATAGAGACATTAAAAATCATTTTCCCATATGCTATAGTAATGGCGAGTGTGGGACTTATAGAGACGCTCTTAACGCTAAATATGGTGGATGAGCATACACAAACCAAAGGGAAGCCAAATCAGGAAGTAGTAGCACAAGGAGTAGCTAATATGACCAACGGTTTCTTTGGTGGAATGGGTGGTTGTGCCATGGTAGCACAAACGCTAGTAAACCTTGAAGCTGGAGCAAAAACTAAGTTTGCTGCAATTATCGGTGCACTAACCATTCTTTTAGTAATTCTTATAGGTAGCCCAGTAATCGAACTAATTCCTATGGCAGCTTTGGTTGGAGTGATGATGATGGTAGCTATTAGTACTTTCCAGTGGGCTTCGTTCCGCATCATTACCAAAATGCCGAAGACCGATATCTTTGTAGGTATGCTAGTAGCCGCGATAACCGTAGCACTAAACAACTTAGCCTTGGCAGTACTGATAGGAGTAGTTATCTCTGCACTAGTATTTGCATGGAAAAAAGGAAAAGAATTTCAAGTGCATTCTTACATCAACAATAACGGTCATAAAGTATACGAAGTTTCAGGTCCACTATTCTTTGGAAGCACCACGATGTTTACCGATAAGTTCGATCCAAAAGGCGATCCAGACTTAGTAATCATCAACTTTAAAGATTCGGATGTAGCCGATATGTCGGCTATCGAGGCGCTGAATAAACTTCAAGGCAACTATAAGCGTTTTGATAAGAAAATTCTCTTAAGAGGATTAAGCGAAGAAAGTTTAAAGCGATTGGATAAATCCGAAGCGAAATTAAAAATCTCAAACGAAGAAGAGGGACAGTCGCAAATTGAAAAGTAGAATTAATTGAGGGGTACTCGTTAATCGTGAGTCGAAATTCGTGATTCGTAATCTGTCCTTTAAAGACATTGAGGTGGCTTCGAATTGCTAATGGTAACAAGTATGAATACCTTTTCTACGATTCATTGGAATAACCAATGGCTATTCAGGATTAGTCACGAATCTAGAATTACGATTCAAAAAAAAAGCCCCTTTACTACTCTAGTAGCAAAAGGACTTTTCATCATGGAAACTAAAAAAATATAATTACGCTTCTTCTAAGATTTGAGCCGCGTGGTCTTTAGTTTTTACTTTTGAGATAACCCGCTCCACTACTCCTTCTTCATCAAGAAGGAACGTCATTCGGTGAATACCGTCGAAGGTGCGTCCCATAAATTTTTTAGGGCCCCAAACTCCAAACCCATTTAAGATTTCTTTTTCTTCATCGGCCAATAAAGGAAATGGGAATTGGTGTTTTTCTTTAAAATTCTTTTGTCTTCTTTGGGAGTCGGCACTTACTCCAACAATCTCATAGCCTTTTTCCTGCAGTACTTCGTAATTATCTCTTAAGTTACAAGCTTCATTGGTACACCCAGGGGTGCTTGCTTTGGGATAGAAGAAAACGATTAGTTTCTTCCCTTTGTACTGTTCTAAGGTATGAATTTCACCATCTTGATCGGCCACCGAGAAATTTGGTGCCTTATCTCCTACTTTTAATGTCTTCATTATCTATTTTTGTATAAAAGTACAAAAAATGACCAAGCAAGAGAAAGTAAAGTTTGTTATAGATACCTTAAATGAGCTTTATCCTGAAACTCCTATACCATTAGACCATAAAGATCCTTATACCTTATTGATAGCGGTTTTGTTGTCCGCACAAAGCACCGATAAAAAAGTGAATGAGATAACCCCTCTATTATTTGAGGTGGCCGATAATCCTAAAGATATGATTAAACTTTCTGTGGAGGAGATTCGAGAGATTATCCGCCCTGTTGGCCTCTCCCCCATGAAAGCAAAAGGCATTCACGGCTTATCGCATATCTTATTGGACAAATACGGCGGACAAGTTCCTAAAGATATCGAAGCGCTAAAAGAGCTTCCTGCAGTGGGACATAAAACGGCTAGTGTGGTGGTAGCACAAGCTTTTAATATTCCAGCATTTCCGGTAGATACCCATATTCATAGACTGATGTATCGTTGGGCTTTAAGCACTGGACGAAATGTAACGCAAACCGAGCGCGATGCTAAACGGCTGTTTCCGAAAGACCTATGGAATAAGATACACATTCAAATCATTTTATACGGACGGGAGTATTCGCCTGCAAGAGGTTGGGATTTAGAGAAGGATATCATTACCAAAACGATTGGAAGAAAGTCGGTTATCCATGATTATTATAGGCAGCAGAGGCAACGAAACAGACGGAAATAAACAAAAAACAGCTGTCTTTATAAGTACTATACTTTAAGACAGCTGTTTTGATTTTAAACGCTAACTCTTCATCAATTAAGCATGATTTCCACGTCCATATTATCCGTGTGAATTACTTCTAAAGTCCTTGAGAACTCCAGAATTCTACGAATAGTTTCTGGTTTCGGCTCTAATTTTTGATTTTTCGCTGAACCACTTGGCGAACTGTAGTAAGTTTGTTTCATAGAATATGTTTTAAATTTCACATCATCTATAAAACGTAGAATATTCGCCAATATTGTTATTTAGTGAGAATAATATTATTTTCTTCGATTGTTCTTCGTAAATTGATCAATGCATACCGCATTCTACCTAGAGCGGTGTTGATACTTACTCCGGTTTGTTCGCTGATTTCCTTAAAACTCATGTCTCTATAAATACGCATGTGCAGCACTGTTTGTTGCTCCTCTGGCAAGGTATCTATCAACGATCGTAAGCTATCATCGATTTGCTCTTTGATTATCTTTCCTTCGGCATTCATACTGCCATCGGTCAACACAGAAAAAATATCGAAGTCCTCTCTGTTTTCAAACTTTGGCATACGATTGGCTTTTCGGAAATGATCGATAATCAAGTTATGTGTAATCCGCATTACCCAAGGCAAGAATTTCCCTTGTTCATTATATTTTCCGCGTTTTAAAGTTCGGATTACTCGGATAAAAGCATCCTGAAAGATATCTTCGGTGATATCTCTATCGTATACTTTAGAGTATATAAAATTATAAATGCGTTGCTTATGTCTAGTTATGAGCTCATTAAGTGCCTGCTCTTCGCCATTTAGGTATAGTCGTACTAATACCGCATCCGTTAGGTTGCCTTTGTCTAATCTCTCCATAATGTAATTGTAAACAATATGCCCACTTGCGCTTTGTAAAAAGCATGGACATTCTGCGTTATTTTCAGTTATTATTGTAAAGAGTAGAGGTTTTCTATAGGCTATAGGATGTTATTTTGCGTTTATGTATGAGTAAATATAAGAACTTTGTTTTTAAAGCACCAAGCAATATGGTGATTTTATTAGTAGAAAGAGTTTTACATCTGTGTTATCCTCTCTGCAAAATCGTATATTTGCAACTTTACATATCCTATAAATAATTCTCTTTGAGCACAAAACAAGAAATAGATACTAAAAAGAATATTTACATTCAAGGCGCACGCCTTCATAACCTAAAGAACATAGATGTACGCATTCCTAGAAACCAGCTAGTAGTAATCACAGGGCTATCTGGAAGCGGAAAATCTAGTTTGGCAATAGACACGCTATATGCCGAAGGGCAACGCAGGTATGTGGAAAGCCTCTCGTCGTATGCCAGACAGTTTTTAGGACGATTGAATAAACCCGAGGTCGATGCTATTTTGGGCATCTCGCCAGCTATTGCGATAGAACAAAAAGTAAACTCTACCAATCCACGCTCTACTGTAGGTACTTCGACAGAGATTTATGATTATATGCGGTTGTTATTTAGCAGAATTGGTAAAACCTACTCCCCTATTTCGGGCAATGAGGTGAAGAAAGACACCGTAACCGATGTGGTGGATTATATAAAAACTACTGCTGACGGCGATCGTATGCTATTATTAGCTCCGGTAATCCCAGAGGAAGGCAGAAGTATGCGAGATAAAGTGGAAGCGCTTAACCAACAGGGGTATGCTAGAATTCAAGTGGATGGGGAAACCTATCGTATGCATCAAATAGAAAAAATAGATCTAGAAGGGAAAACGATAAACTTGGTAATAGATCGAATTGTAAAACAAGAAGACAAAGATTTCTACAACCGTTTGGCCGATGCGGCAGAGTTAGCTTTTTACGAAGGGAAAGGTAGCTTGTTTATCGAATCTGTAGACGACCAAACCAAGCGAGAGTTTTCCAATAAATTTGAGGCCGATGGCATGGAGTTTATCGAACCTAGTGTCCACTTGTTCAATTTCAACAATCCATACGGAGCTTGTCCGACCTGTGAAGGTTATGGGGACATAATTGGAATTGACGAAGAATTGGTAATCCCCAACACCTCCTTATCGGTGTACGACAATGCGGTTTTCCCTTGGCGTGGAGATACGATGGGATGGTACCGAGATCAATTGGTAAACAATGCCTATAAGTTCGATTTCCCTATTCATAAGCCATGGTTTGAATTGACCGAAGAGCAAAAGCAATTGGTTTGGGACGGAAATGAATATTTTGAAGGGCTGCATAGCTTCTTTAAAAACCTAGAGTCCAAAGCCTATAAAATTCAAAACCGAGTAATGCTTTCTCGCTATAGAGGAAAAACTAGATGTAGCACCTGTGGTGGACAGCGTTTAAGAAAAGAAGCATCGTACGTTAAGATAAACGGGAAGTCTATTCAGGAATTGGTAATCCTGCCTTTGAGCGAATTGGCAGTGTTTTTTGATGAGGTAAGCTTAAGCGATTATGAGCAGAAAGTAGCGAGTAGGCTTTTGATTGAGATTCGAAGTCGCTTATCGTTTTTACTGAACGTAGGACTATCGTATTTAACCATTAATCGAAAGTCCAATACGCTTTCTGGTGGAGAATCGCAACGAATAAACCTTGCCACCTCGTTAGGAAGTAGCTTGGTTGGTTCTATGTATATATTAGATGAGCCAAGTATTGGGTTGCATCCTAAAGATACCGAACGGCTAATAAAAGTACTAAAAGCCTTGCGCGATTTAGGCAACACCGTTATTGTGGTAGAGCACGATAAAGACATTATGAAAGCTTCGGATTATATTATAGATATAGGTCCGGAAGCAGGTTCCTTTGGCGGAGAAATAGTTGCCACTGGTTCTTATGAGGAGATTTTGAAAGCGGATTCGCTTACGGCAAAGTACCTCAATAAGGAAATGAAGATCGAAGTGCCAAAAGAGCGCCGTACATCCGATGCGTATTTAGAAATAATTGGCGCAAGAGAACATAACTTAAAGAATATCGATGTAAAAGTCCCCCTACACAGTTTCGTTACCATAACGGGAGTTTCTGGTAGTGGAAAAAGTACTTTGGTCCAAAGCATCTTATATCCAGCCTTACAACGCAGTTTAGGTAATACCAGTGAGAAACCTGGACAATACACCGATTTGCAAGGAGATATCGATCAAATAGAGAGCGTGGAATTCATCAACCAAAATCCTATAGGTAGATCCAGTCGATCGAATCCGGTTACTTATATAAAAGCTTTCGATGATATTCGCCATCTTTTTGCAGGACAAAAGCTATCCACGGTAAGGCGATATAAAGCCAAACACTTTTCGTTTAACGTAGATGGTGGTCGTTGCGAAACCTGTAAGGGCGATGGTGAGGTAACTATAGAAATGCAGTTCATGGCCGATGTACATCTAAAATGTGAGGAATGTAATGGCATGCGTTATAAAAAAGAAATCTTGGAAGTAAAATTCCATGATAAGAACATTCACGACGTACTGCAAATGACGGTAGACGATGCAATTGCTTTCTTTAACTTACACCAAGAAGACAGGATAGCCAATAAATTACAGCCCTTACAAGATGTTGGGTTGGGTTATGTACAGTTAGGACAGAGCTCCTCTACCCTATCTGGTGGAGAAGCACAGCGAATAAAACTGGCCTCTTTCCTACTTAAGGGAAAAAGCAGCAAGACCACTTTGTTTATCTTCGATGAACCGACTACGGGCTTGCACTTTCATGATATCCAGAAACTTTTAAATTCGTTCAATGCGCTGCTGGACAATGGCCATAGTCTATTGGTTATAGAACACGATTTAGATTTGATTAAGTGTTCGGATTACATCATTGACTTGGGATTAGAAGGAGGCGACAAAGGCGGGAATATCGTCGTAGCTGGTACACCAGAAGAAGTTGCTGAAAACAAGCATTCGTATACTGGGAAACATTTAAAAATGGAACTTTAAAAATGAGAGGAGTACATCAATTTAGGATTAACAAGTTATTTTATTTAGTGCTTTTTATTGTTGGCATTAGCCTCACTTCTTGCGGAGCGAGGAAACAAGTGCAACAAGGAGAGGCATCGTATTACCATAATAAATTTCGTGGGAAGAAAACAGCAAGTGGGGAAAGGTTCAGACAATACAAACTTACTGCTGCACATAGAACCCTGCCATTTGGAACCAAAGTGAAGGTTACCAACTTGCGAAATGGTAAATCAGTTCGCGTTAAGATAAACGACAGAGGCCCTTTTGTAGATGGTAGAATCATAGACCTATCGCGAAAAGCGGCACGCAGAATTGACTTACTTAACAGTGGTGTAGCTCCAGTAAAGATAGAATACAAAGTAAAAAGAAAATAGTAACATAGTTTTTAGCTCTTAAGTTTTTATATGTAAAAACGTGTTTAAGCAAATAAATTGTTAGATTTGAGCAACATGTATCAATAAATTATTTTAATTATGGGAAAACGAAATGAACTGATTCAAAAGTATGCTGAAGACTTAAAAGAGAAGTGTAATGTAAAACCGGACATGGATTTACTAACTAAAGTAACCATAGGATGCGGCCCTTCTATTTATAATGCCGATGCCTCTACTGTTGCGTCATCGGATCCTAAAGAACTTGCAACCGTTAGAAATAACTTCTTAATTAAAAAACTAGGCCTTCCAGACAATGATAAGTTAGATGAAGGAATAGAAAAAGTAATCGAGCAGTACGGTCGCTCTAATCCGAATAAATATCGAGCAGTTGTGTATTATTTATTGACCAAACACTTCAAAAAAGAATCGGTTTACGCTTAATACATCCAGTATAAAACTTATTTACTGAAGCTGCCTCCATAAGGAATGAGGCAGCTTTTTTTATTTGTTATAATGACCCTTTTATGAACTTAGAAGCCTACCAACAAGACCTAGAGTACCATTTTAAACTATACTGCATAGAAAGTGTTCCCGACGCAGATGCGCAAGTACACAGCAAAGCCTGGCGATTTCTTGAGAGATTAGCATCCGATTACGAC
>Ga0209487_1001381_pt1 | contig 20544 bp, 17 predicted proteins | sample Poulit2012_FD_187524 | JGI IMG/M metagenome (GOLD analysis project Ga0209487, IMG submission 187524) | Agricultural soil microbial communities from Georgia to study Nitrogen management - Poultry litter 2012 (SPAdes) (version 2) | ecosystem: Environmental > Terrestrial > Soil > Agricultural land...
CCCGCGCACCGGCCAGCCAGTTGCCGAACTGGCCGTGCTTGATGTGGTCCGGCACCCAGGTGATCTGCTCGTTGAGCTCGACCATGCGGTCGCGGAAGTCGGTGACGCGCACGAACCAGCTCGTCACCGCCTTGTAGATGAGCGGCTCGCGGCAGCGCCAGCAGTGCGGGTAGGGGTGGTCGTAGGTCTCCTGCCGCACGAGGAGGGCGCGCTCCGGCTCCGGGCGGCGGGCCAGCGCCCCGGTGCCGTGCTTGAGGTCGGCGATGATCGCCCGGTTCGCCTCGAAGACGTGGGTGCCGGCGTAGTCGCTCACCTCGGTGGTGAAGCGGCCGCCGTCGTCGACCGGGACGACGGTGCCGATCCCGGCGGCCGCGGAGACCGCCATGTCGTCCTCACCGAAGGCGGGGGCCTGGTGGACGATGCCGGTGCCGTCCTCGGTGGAGACGTAGTCGGCGGTCAGGACGGTCCACACCCGCTCGCCGAGCTCCTCGCGGCGGCCCAGGAAGTAGTCGAAGACCGGGGCGTAACGACGCCCGGCGAGCTCGCGGCCGGGCACCCGGGCGACGACCTCGGGCTCCTCCCCCAGCTCACGGGCGTAGGCGGCCAGCCGCGCCGCGGCGAGCAGCACCCGCTCCCCGGCCAGCGGCCCCTCGCTCGGCACGACGGTGACGTACTCGACGTCGGGCCCCACGGCGAGGGACAGGTTGGAGGGCAGCGTCCACGGCGTCGTCGTCCAGATGAGGGCGAGCTCACCGCTCTCCAGCCGCACCCCGACCGTGACCGAGGGGTCCTGGCGCTGCTGGTAGACGTCGTCGTCCATGCGCAGCTCGTGGTTGGACAGCGGGGTCTGGTCGTTCCAGCAGTAGGGCAGCACGCGGTAGCCCTCGTAGGCCAGCCCCTTGTCGTACAGCTGCTTGAACGCCCAGATCACCGACTCCATGTAGGAGGGGTCCAGGGTCTTGTAGTCGTTGTCGAAGTCCACCCAGCGCGCCTGGCGGGTGACGTAGTCCTGCCACTCGTCGGTGTAGCGCAGCACCGAGTCCTGGCACGCCTTGTTGAACGCCTCGATGCCCATCTCGTCGATCTGGGACTTGTCGGTGATCCCCAGCTCGCGCTCGGCCTCGAGCTCGGCCGGCAGCCCGTGGGTGTCCCAGCCGAAGCGGCGCTCCACCCGGCGCCCGAGCTGGGTCTGGAAGCGGCCGACGACGTCCTTGACGTACCCGGTGAGCAGGTGCCCGTAGTGCGGCAGCCCGTTGGCGAACGGCGGGCCGTCGTAGAAGACGAACTCGTTGCTGCCGTTCTCCCCGGCCGGCCGGTTGTCGATCGACGCCTGGAACGTGCCGTCGGACTTCCAGTAGGCGAGCACCTCCCGCTCGAGGTCGGGGAACCGCGGGGAGGCCGGGACCTCGCCGTCGGCGCGGTGGCGCGGGTAGCGGGGGGCGGGTGCGGGGGTGGGCTCAGCAGCCATGGGTGGTGGTGCTCCTCGTCGTCGTACGTGGTGCGAGGACGACGGCGTCCCGCCTCGGGCGGGTCCGCTGCCGCGGTACCACCTCGCTTGCCGTCGGGTCCGCGGCAGGTGCCGCGGCCCGGGGCCGCTCCAGTGCGGAGATGACGGTCCGCTACCGGCCGGGTCTACTGGGGGCTGGCGCCCTGTTCTTCCGGCGGCTCACCGGTGATTGCCGGGTCACAGCCTTTGCTCAGGCGAGTGTAGCCGCATCGCCGGGCCGGACGGGTAGCGCGTCCGCCATAGGGAGAACTCCCCATCCCCGACGGTGGGCATCGGCAACCGGTGTCGCCATGATGGTCCGGGCAGGACGTGCACGGGCACGTCCGGGGAGGAGATCACGTGGTCGACCTGTTCATCGACGGCGACGCCCTGGCGGCGACGCGCACGACGTTGGAGAACATCCGGGAGGTGCTGTCGGGGGCGACGGCCACGATGGCGGCGATGCCCGAGGACATCACCGGCAACGAGGCGCTGCGCGCGGCCCTGGTCACCTTCGGCCGGGAGTGGGAGCACGGCATCGACAAGCTCGCCGAGGCCGCCGGCAACGGTGCCCAGGGCCTGGCGCTCATCGCCGAGGGCTTCGCCGACCTCGACGCCGGGCTGGCCGAGGCGCTCGAGTCCGGTGGGGGCGGCAGTACCGACCCGGTCCCGGAGGTGCACTGATGCAGACCTTCCCCGCCCTCGGTCTCGACCCCGCCCCCGGGACGCTCGCCTCCGCCGAGGAGGTCGCCGAGCGGGTCCGCACCACCGCAGCGAGCATCCGGGAGGCCGCCGACGTCCTCGCCGGCGTCGGGCAGCAGGACTGGCAGGGTGAGACGGCCACCGCTTTCCACGAGTCGATGTCGCAGGAGCTCACCCCGCAGGTGACCACGGCGGCCGAGAGCTTCGCGGCCGCCGCGGCCGCCCTGGAGACCTGGGCGACGTCGCTCGCCGGCTTCCAGCAGCAGGCCGTCCAGCTCGAGGCGCGCGCCGCCGGCGCCCTGGCCGCCGTGGAGCACGCCGCCGGGGAGCTCGCCACCGCGCAGCTGAGCGACGACCCGGACGTCGACACCGAGGGCCCTGCCGCGCGGCTCGACGCCGCGACCGGTGAGCTCGAGGCCGTCCGGGGCGAGGCGCACGCGCTGCTCGAGACCTACCACAGCCAGGCCGAGTACGTCGCCGCGTGCCTCACCGACGCCGCGGCGCAGGCCCCGGACAAGAGCTGGTGGGAGAGCTTCACCGGCTGGGTGAGCGACATCCACGACTGGGTCCAGGACTACCTGCTGCCGGCGCTCGAGGACCTGGTGGACATCCTCGGCCTCGTCGTCGCCGCCGCCGCCGTCGTCGCGCTGCTCCTCACCCCGTTCGGGTGGGCAGCCGCCGCCGCGGTGCTGGGCAAGGTCGCCCTCGGGCTGGCGGTCACGGCCGTGGCGATCGACGCCGTGCAGTGGGCCGGTGGCCGGGAGGACGCCTCGGAGATGGTCGCCGGCGCCCTCGGCCTCCTCGCCGGCTGGGCGCTGGGCTCGCTCGTGTCGAAGCTAGGCACCATCGCCCAGAACCACGGCGGCCTGTCCGGGCTCGTGCCGGTGCTGGCCGGTGGCTCCACCTCCGCGGGCGGGGGCGCCGTCGCGACGGCAGCGCTCAGCTTCGACCCGGTCGGCCCGCTCGCCTCCTGGGGGTACATCTACGGCCGGACCCACGAGGAGACCCAGAACGTCGTCGACACCGTCGAGGGCATCAACGAGGCCGGGGACATGTGGTCCCGCACCGCCGAGCGCTTCCAGAACCTCTTCGGCGGGCACGGCTTCGTCACCGAGGAGCAGCAGGAGGCGGTGCGGGCGCGGGAGGCCGCGCAGTGACCGCGACCGCCACCGGCGAACGCTTCTGGGTGCCCACCCCGCCCGGCTACGTCGAGATCGCCGCCTTCGACACCGACGAGCGCGCGGAACGGCACTGGCGCGACATGGTCGAGCCGGTCCGCACCCACCTGGGCGACGGCCGGACCGACACCCTGTACGCGGGACTGCGGGCCGCCCGCGAGGCGATGGCGGGGTCACGGGTCACCTCCGCGGGCGTCGTGCTCACCGCAGTGGACGACGAGCCGGCCGTGTGGACGTTCTCCACGATGGTGGAGCGGGTCGCCGCCGGCCCCCTCAACCCGGTGGCGCTCGTCGAGCGGGCCCTGGGGCACACCGGGCAGGTCGACTCGGCCGAGGACATCACCCTCGTCGACGGACGGTCGGCGGTGCAGGCGTTCGTCACCCTGTCGCCGCGGACCCTCCTCGGCAGGGCGCACGGCTCCCCCGCTCACGTCTCGGACGCGGCGCCGCCCGGTCTGCCGGCGCAGCTGCCGGTGGAACGGCTCGCGGGCTGCGTCGTCGCCGTCTCCCTGCCGAGGCGCCCGCACCACCTCGTCGTCGTCACCGGCAGCTCGCAGCGACGCGAGCACCGCCCCCTCCTCGCCCACGTCGTCAGCGCCGTCGCGGCCGGGGTCCATGTCGGGAGCGAGGAGCCGCAGGGCGTCGCCCGGGCCGCGGGCGTGCTGCCCGTGACCGACCTCGAGGATCGCGCGGGGTGAGGTTCGTCCCGCCCACGGTCGAGCCGTACCTGCGCGCGGCGGAGGGCGGCGGCCGCCGCGGCGGCTCGCACCGCCGCAGGGCCGTCCACGCCCTCGTGCGGGAGTACACCGCCGCGCGGCGGCTGCTCACCGGGGTGGGGCTGTGGGCGGCGGTGGTCGCCGCCGTCGTCGTCGCCGCGGTCGGCACGGTCATGGTCGTGGCCACGTCCCTCGGGAGGGAGGGCCCGCTCACCGGGGTGGCCGGTGCCCTGGCCGTCGCCGTCGCCGGGGCGGCCGGCGCCTGGGCGGTCGTGCGCGGCCGTGCCCTGCTGCTCGCGGGCAGACGGATCTCCCGCGCCGCCGAGGCGTGGCTGACCGACGTGCCCGCGCCGCGCCCCACCCTCGGGCACGGCCTGCACGCGCTGCTCTCGGCGCTCCGCCCCGAGGTCTACCCCCGCCTCGTCCTGGCCGCCCTCGCCGGGTTCGCTGCGGTGTGCCTCGGCAGCGTCGCCGTCTTCGCACTCACCCGGGTCCCCGGCGGGGACGCCCTGGACGCCGCCGGGTTCGCCGTCATCGCCGCGGCGAGCACGCTGCTCACCGTGGCGTGCGTGGTCCCGGCCGTCGCGCTGTGGCGCGGCGTGGGCCGGGTCCAGCGCGGGCTCGTCCGCGACCCGGGTGCACTGTCCTGACCGCGGGGCTCAGGCGCCGTCCCGCGCGACCACCGTGTTGCTCGCCTGGGCCCGCGGGCGCAGCACCATGAGGTCGACGTTGACGTGGTGCGGACGGCTCAGCGCCCACGCGATGGCGTCGGCGACGTCCTGGGCGACGAGCGGCTCGGCGACCCCCTCGTAGACCTTGGCCGCGGCCGCCGGGTCGCCCAGCCGGTTGAGCGCGAACTCCTCGGTGCGCACCATGCCGGGAGCGATCTCCAGCACGCGGACCGGCTCACCGACGAGCTCGAGCCGCAGCGTCGTGGCGATGACCCGCTCGGCGTGCTTGGCCGCGACGTACCCGCCCCCGCCGGGGTAGGTGTCCAGCGCGGCCGTCGAGGTGACGAGCAGGACGTCACCGGCGCCGGTGGCGCGCAGGTCGGGCAGCAGCGCCTGGGTGAGCCGGAGCGTCGACACGACGTTGAGCTCGAACATCGCCCGCCAGTCCTCCGGGCGGCCGTGCTCGACGCTGTCGGCGCCGATCGCCCCGCCGGCGTTGTTGACCAGGCTGTGCAGCGGCCCGCCGGCCCGGACGGCGGAGACCAGCGCGGCGAGGTCGTCCTCGACGGTGAGGTCGGCGGGGACCACGGCGCAGCCGGTCTCGCGGGCCAGGTCGGCGAGCCGGTCGGCGCGGCGGGCGGTGGCGACGACATCCCACCCGTCGGCCCGCAGGCGGCGCACGGTGGCCGCGCCGATCCCGCTCGAGGCGCCGGTGACGAGCGCGCGACGGACAGCGGCGGGGTGTTCCTCGGTCATGTCCCCATGGTGCCTGGCCCGGGCGGCCCGCCCGCGGCGATACTGTGGCGGTTCGCGAAGCGGCAGCGGGAGGAAGTATGGCGATCGGGTTCATCGGAGCGGGCACCATGGCCGGTGCCATCGTCCGCGGCGTCACCGCCGCCGGGGTGGTCGCGGGCGAGGAGATCGTCCTCCACGACGTCCACCACGACGTCGCCCAGGCGCTGGCCGACTCCGTCGGGGCACGCGTCGCGGCGTCCGCGCAGGAGGTCGTCCGCGGGTGCGAGGTCGTCGTCCTCGCGGTCAAGCCCCAGGTGCTGCCTGCCGTCCTGGAGGGGCTGGCGGCGCAGGTCGCCGAGCACCGTCCGCTGCTGGTGTCGATCGCGGCCGGTATCTCGCTCGCCGCCATCGAGGACGGGCTCGGCACCGGCGACGTCCCCGTCGTCCGGGTGATGCCGAACGTCAACGCCCAGGTGGGCGCCGGCATGGCCGCGGTGTGCGGCAACACCGCCGCGAGCGCCGCGGACGTCGCCCGCGTCGTGGAGATCTTCGGCGCCGTCGGCGAGGCGGTGGAGCTGGCCGAGAAGGACTTCTCGGTGTTCACCGCCATCGCCGGCTCCTCCCCCGCCTTCGTCTTCACCTTCGTCGACGCCCTGGCCCGCGGCGCGGTGCGGGGCGGCATGCCCAAGGCGCTGGCCACCCGGATCGCCGCCCAGGCCGTCCTCGGCAGTGCCCGGATGGTCCTGGAGCGGGCCGGCGACGGCGTCACCCCGGCCGACCTCGTCGACATGGTGTGCTCCCCGGCGGGCACGACCATCGCCGGGCTCGTGGCGATGGAGGAGGCCGGCTTCTCCCCCGCCGTCGTCCGCGGTGTCCAGGCCGTCGTCGACCGGGACCACGAGCTCGCCGGCTGAGCACCCCCTCCCCGTGCCGACCCGGGCGGTCGGCGTTAGCGTGCCAGCACGGCTCGCGGAGGAGGGGACCATGAGCAGGACCGACGGCCCGCCGGCGTCGTTCAACGCCCGGATCCTCGGCATCAGCCTCGCCGCCGCCCTCGGGGGTTTCCTCTTCGGCTTCGACACCGCGGTCATCAACGGCGCCATCGACGCGATGAGCGCGGACTTCGGCATCAGCGGGTTCCTCCAGGGCTTCACCGTCTCCTCTGCACTGCTCGGCTGCGTCGTCGGCGCCTGGTTCGCCGGCCCCCTCGCCGCCCGCCAGGGGCGGGTGCGCGTCATGGTCGTCGCCGCGGTGCTCTTCACCGCCTCGGCCGTCGGCTCCGGGCTCGCGTTCGGCACGTGGGACCTCATCGCCTGGCGCTCCCTGGGCGGTCTGGGGGTCGGGGCGGCGTCGGTCATCGCCCCCGCCTACATCGCCGAGGTCTCCCCCGCCGACGTCCGCGGCCGCCTGGGCTCGCTGCAGCAGCTGGCGATCGTCCTCGGCATCTTCGCCGCCCTGCTGTGCGACGCGTTCCTCGCCGACGCCGCGGGCGGTGCGGCCGAGCAGCTGTGGCTCGGCCGCGAGGCGTGGCGGTGGATGTTCATGGCCGAGGCCGTGCCCGCGGTGCTCTACGGCCTGTTCGCGCTGACCATCCCGGAGTCCCCGCGCTACCTCGTCGACCAGGAGCGGGAGGAGGAGGCCGCCGACGTCCTCACCCGGTACACCGGCGTGCGGGACGTGGCCACGAAGATCAAGGAGATCCGCAGGTCCCTGCAGCGCGAGGCCCGCGAGTCCCTCCGCGACCTGCGCGGCACGACGCTGGGGCTCAAGCCGATCGTCTGGGTGGGCATCGCCCTGGCGGTGTTCCAGCAGTTCGTCGGGATCAACGTCATCTTCTACTACTCGACCACGCTGTGGCGCTCGGTCGGCTTCGCGGAGAGCGAGGCCCTGACGACGTCGGTCATCACCTCGGTGACCAACGTCCTCGTCACGGTCGTGGCGATCCTCCTCGTCGACAAGGTCGGGCGCCGGCCCCTGCTCATCGCCGGCTCGGTCGGCATGGCGGTGACCCTGGCGACGATGGCCGTGGCGTTCTCCCAGGCGCAGGGCACCGGTGAGTCGGCCGCGCTGCCGCAGCCGTGGGGGCCCATCGCGCTGGTCGCGGCGAACCTCTACGTCGTGTCCTTCGGTGCGACCTGGGGTCCGATCATGTGGGTGATGCTCGGGGAGATGTTCCCGAACAAGTTCCGTGCGACGGCGGTGTCGGTCGCCTCGGCGGCGAACTGGGTGGCGAACTTCGTCGTCTCCACGACCTTCCCCAGCCTCGCGGCGGTCGGGCTCACCCTGGCCTACGGCCTCTATGCGCTGTTCGCGGTGCTCTCGCTGCTCTTCGTGCTCTGGCAGGTCCCCGAGACGAAGGGACGCGAGCTGGAGGAGATGACGGAAAGTTCCGGCCGGCCCGCGCGACGGGAGTAGAGTGTCCCCGCGGATCCCGGTCGTACCGGTGGCGGGCCGCGACCTTGGCCCGTGATCCGCAGCGCGGCGTGGTGACTGCGCAGAGTCCCTCGAACCTGCCCTGGAGTCGCCGTGTCCCGTCCTTCCCGCGCCCTGGCCGCCCTCCCGCTGGCTGCCCTCCTCCTGTCCGCCTGCGCCGGCAGCCCAGCCGACGACGCCGGTGCCGCGACGTCCGACGCGTCGCCCGCCGAGCCGGCGGGCTTCCCGTTGACCGTGTCGAGCTGCGGCACCGAGACCACCCTGGACGCCCCGCCCGAGCGGATCGTCACGATCAAGTCCTCGGCCACCGAGATGGTCATCGCCCTCGGTGCGGGCGACCGGATCGTCGGCACCGCCTTCCTCGACGGACCGCTGCCCGACGGCGCCCCCGAGCCCCCGGTCCTCGCCGAACGCAACCCGTCGCGGGAGGCCGTCCTGGACCTGGCCCCCGACCTCGTCTACGTCGGATGGGAGTCCAACCTCTCCGACGACGGCGCGGGTGACCGCTCCGGCTACGAGGAGCTGGGCATCTCCACCTACGTCTCCCCCTCCGCCTGCCAGGACCCGGCCCACCGACCCGACCCGCTGACCTTCGAGGACGTCTTCGCGGAGATCGAGGAGGTCGGGGCGATCCTCGGCGCACCGGACGAGGCGGCCGCACTCATCGCCGAGCAGCGCGCCACCCTCGACGCCGTCACCCCGACCGGGGAGGGGCTCACCGCGCTGTGGTACTCCTCCGGGTCGGACACCCCGTTCGTGGGAGCCGGGATCGGGGCGCCGCAGATGATCATGACCGCCGCCGGGCTGGAGAACATCGCCGCCGACGTCGCGGACACATGGACCTCGCTGTCGTGGGAGGCGGTGGCCGAGCGCGACCCCGACGTCATCGTCCTCGTCGACTCCGCGTGGAACTCCGCCGAGCACAAGGTCGAGGTCCTGGAGTCCAACCCGGTGACGGCGGCGCTGCCCGCGGTGCGCGAGCAGCGCTTCCTCACCGTCCCGTTCCCCGCGACCGAGGCCGGGGTCCGCAACGTCGACGCGGTGGTCGACCTCACCGAGCAGCTCGCCGCCCTCCCGGGGGTCTCGTGAGCGCGCCCGTCGGCACCGTCCCCCGGTCCGGTACCGGCCGCGCGCCGGACCCGGGGGAGGTGCCGCCGCGCACGGTCCGGCGCGGCGGCCGGGTGACGACCGGGGTGCTCCTGGTCGTCCTCCTCGCCGCACTCGCGCTCACCATGTCGTGGGCGGTGACCGTCGGCCCCGCCTCCATCGGGCTGGGGCAGGTGTGGGGCTCGGCCTGGCACCACGTGTGCACCGCGGTCCTGCCCGGGGCCGGCTGTCCCGCCGACCCGCTCACCCAGGTGCAGGACGCCATCGTGTGGCAGGGGCGCGGGGCGCGGGTGGCGGCGGCCGCGGCGGTCGGCGCGGGCCTGGCGGTCGCCGGCACGGTGATGCAGGCGGTGGTGCGCAACCCGCTGGCCGACCCCTACCTGCTCGGGGTCTCCTCCGGCGCGTCGCTCGGTGCGGTGGGCGTGCTCGTCCTCGGCGTCGCCGTGCTGCTGCCGGTCGCCGCCTTCGTCGGCGGGATCGGCGCCCTGGCCGTGACGCTGCTGCTCGCGGCGGGGCGCGGTGGCGGGCTGCCCACGGTGCGCACCGTGCTCGCCGGGGTGGCCGTGGGCCAGGCGTGCGCGGCGCTCGTCAGCTTCGTCATCTTCTGGTCGGCCACCGGGGACTCCTACCGGGAGATCCTGTCCTGGCTGCTCGGCTCCTTCGGCGGCATCACGTGGCCCGAGGCGCTGCTCGCCGCCGGCGGCACCGTCCTCCTGGGTGGTGTCCTCGCCTCCCGCTCCCGGGTGCTCGACGCGTTCGCGCTGGGCGATGTCGCCGCGGCCTCCCTGGGCGTCGACGTGCGTCGGGCGCGGTGGGTGCTCCTCGTGCTCGTCACCCTCCTCACCGCGGTGCTCGTCTCGGTGTGCGGGGCGATCGGCTTCGTCGGGCTCGTCGTACCGCACGCCGTGCGGCTCGTCCTCGGGGCACGCAACCACCGCCTGCTGCCGGTGGCCGCACTCGTCGGGGCACTGTTCCTCCTCCTCGCCGACACCGCGGCCCGCACCCTCTTCGACCCGCGCGAGCTGCCGGTGGGCATCGTCACCGCGGCGGTCGGGGCTCCTGTCTTCGCGGTCCTCCTGCGCCGGAGCCGGCTGTGAGCGGGCGGACGACGACCCGGCCCCCGGCGCGGTCGACGACACCCGCGGCCGAGCTCACCGTCGCGCAGGTGCGGCTGAGCATCGGGGAACGGCCGGTGCTGCGCTCGGTGGCGGCCCAGCTCCCGCCGGGCCGGGTGAGCGCCGTCGTCGGGCCCAACGGCTCGGGCAAGTCGACGCTGCTGCGTCTGCTCGTCGGGGCGCTCGAGCCGGACGGCGGTGCGGTGCTGCTCGACGGCCGTGAGCTCGCCGCCCTCTCCCGGCGCGCCCGGGCCCGGGAGCTGGCGCTCGTGGAGCAGGACTCCGCGGCGCCGCCGGCGTTGGACGCCCTCGACGTCGTCCTGCTCGGCCGCACCCCGCACCGGCCGACGTGGGGGGCGGACTCGGCCCACGACCTCGCCGTCGCGCACGAGGCGCTGGCGCGGGCGGGCGCCGCCGACCTCGCCGACCGCGACGTCGCCACCCTCTCCGGCGGCGAGCGCCAGCGGGTGCACCTGGCCCGGGCGCTGGCGCAGGCCCCGCGGCTGCTCCTGCTCGACGAGCCGACGAACCACCTCGACGTCGCCGCCCAGCTCCACGTGCTCCACCTCGCCGACGAGCTCGCCGGCGCCGGGGTCACCGTGCTGGCGGCCCTCCACGACCTCAACCACGCGCTGCGCTACTGCGCGCACGTCGTCGTCCTGGACCGGGGCGAGGTGGTCGCCGCCGGCCCGCCGCAGGAGGTGCTCACCGAGGAGCGCGTCTCCCGGGTCTACGGGGTGCGGGCGCGGCGGGTCGTCGTCGACGGGCAGGACCTGCTGCTCTACGAGCGGGCCTGACCGGACGGGGACGCGGCGCGCCCGTCGGCGTACCCGCGGGCGTAGGCCTCCGCCGCCCCCTCGCGGAAGAGGTCCTCCTCCGCCGGCCGGGCGACGACGCGGGCGCCCGCGCCGTCCTCACGGGTGACGAGGTGGCCCAGCCCACGCACCACCGCCACCGGCCGGCCGTCCGCCTTGCCCTTGACGAGCTCCGCCGCAGCGGCGATCTCGTCGGCCGCGGCGATGACGGTGACCCGCAGCTCACGTCCGTAACCGTCCCGGCGTCCGCGGTGGTCCTGCAGCGCCACGACACCGGCCGCACCGATCGCGATGTCCGCCACGCCCTGACGCCACGGCCGACCGACGGTGTCGGTGATGACGACTCCGGGCCGCACCCCGAGCCGCGCGTCCAGGCCGCGGCGCAGGGTCCGCGCCGACGCGTCGGGGTCCTCGGGCAGGAGCAGCGCCGTGCCGAGCGGGACGTCGGAGGTGTCCACGCCGGCCGCGGCGAGCACGAGCCCTTGCGGGTTCTGCACCACCCGCAGCGTGGAGCCGTCGGGGCGGCGCCGCTCGGCGACCACGCGCACCGTCTGCGAGGCGATGACCTCCTCCAGCTCCTCGCGGGTGCGGGCGGCGACGAGCCGGCGCTCGGCCTTGGCCACCACCTTGCTCGCGACGACGACGACGTCGCCCTCCGCCATCCCGACGGAGCCGTCGGGCCACCGCAGCGCTCGCAGGGCCGGCGCCATGAGCGCGGCGAGGTCGTCCCCGCCGGTGATCGGGGGCAGTCCTTCGACAGCCTGTGCGATGAGCATCAGCGCACCACCTTGGGCAGCACGTCGCGGCCGAAGACCTCGACCCAATCGCGCTGGTTGCGTCCGACGTTGTGGAGGTAGATCCGGTCGAAGCCGAGGTCGGCGTACCGCTGGATGGCGGCCCGGTGGACGTCGGGGTCGGCCGAGATGACCATGCGCCCGGCGAAGTCCTCCGGCCGCACGAGCCGGGCCATGGCCGCGAAGTCGAACGGGGAGCGGATGTCCGCCTTGGGGAAGCGCATCGCCCCGTTGGGCCACTGCTCGACGGCGTTGGCCACCGCCTCCTCGTCGGTGGGCGCCCAGGAGAGGTGGAGCTGGATGATCTTCGGCAGCGACGCTGCGTCCTTGCCCGCCTCGCGTGCCCCGGCGGCGAACTTGTCGAGCAGGCCGGCGACCTTCTCCACCGGGGCGCCGACGGTGATGAGCCCGTCGGCGTGCTTGCCCGCGCGGCGGGCGGTCACCGGGCCGCCGGTGGCGACGAAGATCGGCGGGGGCTGCTCCGGCATGGTCCACAGCCGGGTGGACTCGAGCCGGTAGTAGGTCCCGGTGTGCTTGGCGTCCCGGCCCGCGAGCGACGCGGTGAAGAGCTTGCGGATGATGTCGAGCGCCTCGAACATCCGGTTGATCCGCTCCGGAGCCTCGGGCCAGTAGGCACCCACGACGTGCTCGTTGAGCGCCTCCCCGGAGCCGAGGCCGAGCCAGTGCCTGCCGGGGTACATCGCCGCGAGGGTGGCCGAGGCCTGGGCGACGACGGCGGGGTGGTACCGGAACGTCGGCGCGGTGACGCCCGGCCCGATGTCCCCGCGGGTGCGCTCACCGAGGGCGGCGAGGACGTTCCACACGAAGGAGGCCTGTCCCTGCGTGGGGGTCCACGGCTGGAAGTGGTCGGCAGCCATGACGCCGGAGAAGCCGTGCGCCTCGGCCAGGGTCGCGATCTCGAGCACCTCGGTGGGATGGAACTGCTCCAGCGCGGCGGCGTAGCCGATCGTCAGTGCCATGCCGTCAGTGTGTCAGGTGACGCGCATCCGCTCGGACGCTGTCCGGGAGCCGGTCCACACCCGCGGTGGCCCGCTCGTGGACCGGGTGGGTCGTCCACCGCCGGGGCGTGAAAGAATCGGCTCCCATGACCGACGCGCACGAGCCCACCGCCGCTGACCCGCTGCCCACCCCGTCCGTCCCGGACCGGGTGAGCCTCGACGGCCTGGAGGACAAGTGGGACGCGGTATGGAGCGAGCAGGGCACCTACCGCTTCGACCGCACCGCGCCACGCGACCGGGTCTTCTCCATCGACACCCCGCCGCCGACGGTCTCCGGGTCGCTGCACGTGGGGCACGTCTTCTCCTACACCCACACCGACGTCGTCGCGCGCTACAAGCGCATGACCGGGTGCGAGGTCTTCTACCCGATGGGCTGGGACGACAACGGCCTGCCCACCGAGCGTCGGGTGCAGAACTACTACGGTGTGCGCGTCGACCCCTCGCTGCCCTACGACCCCGACTTCGTGCCGCCGCACGACGGCGGTGACGGCAAGAGCGTCAAGGCCGCCGACCAGCGGCCGATCTCGCGGCGCAACTTCGTCGAGCTGTGCGAGCGGCTCACCCAGGAGGACGAGAAGCAGTTCGAGGCGCTGTGGCGCCACCTCGGCCTCAGCGTCGACTGGGCGCACCACTACCAGACCATCGGGCGGGAGTCCCAGCTCGTCGCGCAGGCCGCGTTCCTACGCAACCTCGCCCGCGGCGAGGCCTACCAGGCCCAGGCCCCGGGGCTGTGGGACGTCACCTTCCAGACCGCCGTCGCCCAGGCCGAGCTCGAGGCACGTGACCACCCGGGCCACTACCACCGGGTGGCGTTCCACCTCACCGACCCTGCCGTCGGCGAGGGCGTGGAGCAGGTCCGCGACGGCAAGGTCTACATCGAGACGACGCGGCCGGAGCTGCTGCCCGCCGTCGTCGCGCTCATCGCCCACCCCGACGACGAGCGCTACCAGCCGCTCTTCGGCACCACGGTGCGCTCGCCGATCTTCGGCGTCGAGGTCCCGGTGCTCTCCCACCCGGCGGCCGAGATGGACAAGGGTGCCGGCATCGCGATGTGCTGCACCTTCGGCGACCTCACCGACGTCCAGTGGTGGCGCGAGCTCGACCTGCCCACCCGGTCGGTCGTCCGCCACGACGGGCGGCTGCTCGCCGAGACGCCGTCCTGGATCACCGCCCCGGCCGCGGTCACGCTGTGGACCGAGTCCCTCGCCGGACGTACGACCTTCACCGCCCGCAAGGAGATCGTCGAGGCGCTGCGCGCCAGCGGCGACCTGGACGGCGAGCCGGAGCCGACCCTGCGCAAGGTGAACTTCTTCGAGAAGGGCGACAAGCCGCTCGAGATCGTCACCTCCCGGCAGTGGTACATCCGCAACGGCGGCCGCCCGGCCACCGACTCCCGCGGGCGCGACCTGCGCGAGGCGCTGCTCGAGCGGGGCCGCGAGCTCGGCTTCCACCCCGAGTTCATGCGGGTGCGCTACAACAACTGGGTCGAGGGCCTCAACGGGGACTGGCTCATCTCCCGCCAGCGCTTCTTCGGCGTCCCGATCCCGGTGTGGTACGCCGTGGACGAGAACGGCGAGCCCGACTACGACCGGGTGCTCACCCCGGCCGAGGAGGCCCTGCCGGTCGACCCGAGCACCGACGTGCCCCCGGGCTACACGGAGGACCAGCGCGGCAAGCCGGGCGGCTTCGTCGGCGAGGTCGACATCATGGACACGTGGGCGACGTCGTCGCTCACCCCGCAGATCGCCGGGGGCTGGCTGCGCGACGAGGACCTCTTCTCCCGTGTCTACCCGATGGACCTGCGCCCGCAGGGCCAGGACATCATCCGCACCTGGCTCTTCTCCACGGTGCTGCGGGCCCACCTGGAGTTCGACGGCCTGCCCTGGCGGGACGCCGCCATCTCCGGGTGGATCCTCGACCCGGACCGCAAGAAGATGTCGAAGTCCAAGGGCAACGTCGTCACCCCGATGGGGCTGCTCGAGCGGCACGGGGCCGACGCGGTCCGCTACTGGGCCGCCTCCGCACGCCTGGGCACCGACGCCGCCTTCGACGAGGGCCAGATGAAGATCGGCCGGCGCCTGGCGATCAAGGTCCTCAACGCCTCGAAGTTCGCGCTGACGATGGGCGGCGACACGCCTGCCCGGCTCGACCCCGGGGCCGTCACCGAGCCGCTGGACCGGGCGCTGCTCGCCGCCCTGGCCGACGTCGTCGAGGGGGCGACGACGTCCTTCGAGCGCTACGACCACACCCGGGCGCTGGAGCTGACCGAGACGTTCTTCTGGACGTTCTGCGACGACTACCTCGAGCTGGTCAAGGACCGCGCCTACGGCACCACCGACGGCGGCTACACCCCGACGGAGGTGACCTCGGCGCGCACCACCCTCGCGCTCACCATCGACGTCGTCCTGCGCCTGCTCGCCCCCTTCCTCCCCTTCGCGACCGAGGAGGTGTGGAGCTGGTGGCGCTCCGGCTCGGTGCACACCGCGCCGTGGCCGTCCTCCGCGCCCCTGCGCCAGGCCGTGCCCGACGCCGACCCGGCACTGCTCCACGCCACGGGCGGCGCGCTCGCCGCGCTGCGCAAGGTCAAGTCCGAGGCGAAGGTGAGCCAGCGGACGAGCTACGCCCAGGTGCGCCTGGAGCTGCCCGCCGAGGACGTCGCCCGGGTGCAGCAGGCGCTGGGCGACCTGCGCGCCGCGGGCCGGGTGCGGGGCGACCTCGAGGTCGTCGGCCGCACGGAGCTGGAGGAGGCTGTCGTCGGGGCGCACCAGCTCGACGAGCCGCCCGCCAAGCGCTGAGCAGACGTCCCACCGAGGAGGAGGAACGATGAAGACGAGCCGGCCGCAGGCCAGCACCCCGGGCGTGGGACGCCTCGAGTCGTACATGTCCCTGCCCTGGATCCTCAGCGACCGCCTGGCCCGCGACCCCGCCGGGGTGATCTTCGAGCGCAAGGCGTCGCTGGGCACCCAGTTCGTACCCGTGACGGTGCAGACCTTCGCCGAGGAGGTGGGCGCCCTGGCCAAGGGCCTCATCGGCCTGGGCGTCGAGCCCGGCGACCGGGTGGCGATCATGGCCCGCACGAGCTACGAGTGGACGCTGCTCGACTTCGCCGCGTGGTCCGTCGGCGCCGTCCCCGTCCCGATCTACGAGACCTCCTCCGCCGAGCAGGTGGAGTGGATCGTCTCCGACTCCGCGGTCCGCGTCGTCTTCACCGAGACCCGGGCGATGGCCGCGCTGGTCCGACCGCTCGTCGATCGCTACCACCACCTGGAGCACGTCTTCGTCCTGGACGAGGACGCGGTAGGGACGGTGACCGGGTACGGCACCGACGTCGCGGACGAGGCGGTGGCGGAGCGGTCACGGGCCGCGTCGCTGGACTCGCTGGCGACGATCATCTACACCTCCGGGACCACCGGCCGGCCCAAGGGCGTGGAGCTCACCCACCGCAACTTCCTTCACCTCGTCGTCCACGGCAGCGACGACCCGAACTTCTCCCAGGTGGTGCGCGGTGAGGGCCGGCGCACGCTGCTCTTCATGCCGCTGGCGCACGTCTTCGCCCGGTTCGTGGAGATCCTGTGCGTCTACTCCGGGGCGACGATGGGCCACGTCCCGGACGCCAAGAACCTCGTCGCCGACCTCGACGCGTTCAAGCCGACCTTCCTCCTCGCCGTCCCGCGGGTGTTCGAGAAGGTGTACAACTCCGCCGACGCCAAGGCGGGCTCCGGGGCCCGGCAGCGGGTTTTCCGCTGGGCGGCGAAGGTGGCGATCACCTACTCCCGGGCGCTGGACACACCGGAGGGACCCTCGGCGGCGCTCAAGGCGCAGCGGGCGCTGGCCGACCGGCTCGTCTACCAGAAGATCAAGACGGCGATGGGCGGCAGCCTCGACTGGGCCATCTCCGGCGGCGGCCCGCTCGGTGAGCGGCTCGGCCACTTCTACCGCGGGATCGGGGTCAACGTGCTCGAGGGCTACGGGCTCACCGAGGTCGGTGCCCCGACCACCGTGAACCGGCCCGGCCTCGTCAAGATCGGGACCGTGGGGCCGCCCTACCCCGGGACCTCGATCGCCATCGCCGAGGACGGCCAGGTGCTCGTCAAGGGTGACCACGTCTTCCGCGGTTACCACAACAACCCGGAGGCGACCGCGGAGGCCTTCACCGAGGACGGCTGGTTCATCACCGGCGACATCGGCCGGCTCGACGCGGACGGCTACCTGCGGATCACCGGCCGGAAGAAGGAGCTCATCGTGACGGCCGGCGGCAAGAACGTCGCCCCCGCGGTGCTCGAGGACCGGTTGCGCGGCCACCCGCTGGTCTCCCAGGTGGTCGTCGTCGGCGACGGGCGCCCCTTCATCGGGGCGCTGGTCACGCTCGACGAGGAGATGCTGCCCATCTGGCTGGCGAACCACAACCTGCCGGCGATGACGGTGGAGCAGGCGGCCACCGACGAGCGGGTGCTCGCTGCCCTCGACCGTGCCGTCACGCGCGCGAACGAGGCCGTCTCCCGGGCCGAGTCGATCCGCAAGATCAAGGTCCTGACCATCGACTTCACGATGGAGAACGGCTACCTCACCCCGAGCCAGAAGGTGAAGCGGGCCCTCGTCCTGCGCGACTTCGCCGCCGAGATCGACGAGATCTACGGCACCTGACAGGCCCGGCCGCGGGCGGACGGCCGGGCCACGGGCCCCGCGCTACTGCTGGCGCGACTCGGCGGTCGCCACGTGGTGGCGGATGACCTCCTCGACGATGAAGTTGAGGAACTTCTCGGCGAACACCGGGTCGAGGCCCGCCTCCTCGGCCAGGCTCCGCAGCCGTCGGATCTGCTGCGCCTCGCGCTGCGGGTCCGACGGCGGCAGGCCCAGGTCGGCCTTGATGTGGCCCACCCGCTGGGTGCACTTGAAGCGTTCGGCCAGGAGGTGGATCAGCGCCGCGTCGATGTTGTCGATCGTCCCCCGCGCCGCGGCGAGCTCGGGCGGAATGGTCTGGCTCATGACGCGATCCTACGGGGCGCCCGCCGCGGACCGGGGACCGTCTCAGGCCACGACGCCGGCGCCCCGGCCGGGGACCACCGGTGTCGCGACCGTCGGCTCAGGCGCGGGCGGTGTCGCCGCTGGCCTTGTAGACGTGCTCCTTGGGGGTGGCGGCGTCCCGCCAGCGCAGGATGGCACCGACGCCGTCGGCGAGGTCGATGCTCGCCTCGTCGACGATCGTCACGCCCGCCCCCTGCTCGGCGGCGGCTCGCCCGATCGCCAGGTCGGCCCGCACCTCGTGCGGCTCGGCGACCCCGAGGTCCGCCAGCACGGCGGGGGTCGGGGCGATCTGCAGCGGGTTCTGCCCCGCCCACAGCGAGCGCAGGCGCAGCACCGAGTTCCGCCCGGTGGCGTCGGCGCGGACGATGAGCTCGGCGACCTGGCCGCGGGACAGCGCCGTGACGACGTCGGCCAGGCTCTGGGTGGCCGTCCCCTCCCGGCCCTCCTCCTGGCGGAAGCGGTCGAGCACCTCCTCCCGGCGGCGGGCGCGGAACACCTCGAGCGCCTCGTGCAGCTTGCGCTCGAAGGCCTGCTCGTTGACCCCGGCGGACCGAGACCCGCCGTCGAGCACGTCGACGAGGGCGGCTGCCTCGGCCCCGAGCCGCTCCCGCACGAGCGCGACGGCACGGATGTCTCCGGTGAGCAGGAGAAGCTCGGGGCGCCGCTCGGTGACGATGCGGTCGAGCTCGTGGGCCACGGTCTCCGCGTTGCGCTCCCAGGAGTCCTCGGCCCGGGCCTGCAGCCGGCGCTGCGCCATGCCGGCGCGCCGCACCTTGTTGATGACGTCCTGGTCGCCGTCGACACTCTGCCGGTCCCCCGCCTCGTACTCGAGGGCGGAACGGCGCTGCAGCGTGAGGTCGGCCCCCGTGCGGTCGATCTCGGCCAGCAGGTAGGTCACTGTGCCGTCGGCGACCCGGGCGAGGGAGCTCACGTCCATCCCCACCACCCCGGTGTCGTCCGGTGGGGGCTCGGGCAGCACCCGGTCGATGGTCACCCCGTCCGGGCCGGCGACGATCGCACGTCCGTGCTTGCCGGCGACGTGGGTGGGGATGCGCACCTGCTCCTCGACGTGGTCGAGCGTCCGGGCGCTGATGCCACGACCCTCGAGGGTGCGGCGCAGGTCGCGCCACCGGGTCATCACGGCCTGGTAGCCGTGCTCCGTGTCGCGGGTGGCGTCGAAGGTGACCGTGACGACGTCGTCACCGGGTGGGACCAGGCTCGTGAGCCAATCGATCTGCATGTGACAGCACCTCACTCGTCTCGCGTGCAGTGCTGCCTACTCTGGTGCACGTCCGGTCCGGACGCCACCGTGACCTCAGGCGCTCTTCTCCCGGGGCGTGCGGCGCTTCTTCTCCCGCGGCACAAGGGTGGGGTTGACGTTCTGCTGGACGACCTCGGCCGTGATGACGACCTTCTCCACGTCGTCCCGGCTGGGCACCTCGAACATCGTCTCGCGGAGGATCTCCTCCATGATGGCGCGCAGCCCGCGTGCCCCGGTGCCCCGCAGCAGTGCGAGGTCGGCGATCGCCTCCAGCGCGTCGTCGGTGAACTCCAGCTCCACGCCGTCGATCTCGAACATGCGCTGGTACTGCCGCACGAGCGCGTTGCGCGGCTCGGTGAGGATCTTGATGAGGGCCTCCCGGTCCAGCGGCTGGACGGTGGCCACGATGGGCAGCCGGCCGACGAACTCGGGGATGAGCCCGAACTTGTGCAGGTCGGCGGGCCGGACCTCGGCGAAGGCGTCGCCCTCGTCGTCGGCGGACCGCAGCGTGGCGCCGAAACCGATCCCGGCGCGGCCGGTGCGGGAGGTGATGATGTCCTCCAGGCCGGCGAAGGCGCCGGCGACGATGAACAGCACGTTCGTCGTGTCGATCTGGAGGAACTCCTGGTGCGGGTGCTTGCGCCCGCCCTGCGGCGGGACGGAGGCGGTGGTGCCCTCGATGATTTTCAGCAGCGCCTGCTGGACGCCCTCGCCGGAGACGTCGCGGGTGATCGACGGGTTCTCGCTCTTGCGGGCGATCTTGTCGATCTCGTCGATGTAGATGATGCCCTTCTCGGCCTTCTTGACGTCGAAGTCGGCGGCCTGGATGAGCTTGAGCAGGATGTTCTCGACGTCCTCACCGACGTAGCCTGCCTCGGTCAGCGCCGTGGCGTCGGCGATGGCGAAGGGCACGTTGAGCATCTTCGCCAGCGTCTGGGCGAGGTAGGTCTTGCCGGTCCCGGTGGGCCCGATGAGCAGGATGTTGGACTTGGCCATCTCGACGGCGTCGTCGGACGAGGACGCCTTCTCCGCGGCCTGGACCCGCTTGTAGTGGTTGTAGACGGCGACGGCGAGGGTCCGTTTGGCGGTCTCCTGCCCGACGACGTACTGCTCGAGGAAGTCGTAGATGGCCCGCGGCTTGGGCAGGTCGACCAGGCCGATCTCGCTGGCCTCGGCGAACTCCTCGTCGATGATCTCGTTGCAGAGATCGATGCACTCGTCGCAGATGTAGACGCCCGGGCCGGCGATGAGCTTCTTGACCTGCTTCTGGCTCTTGCCGCAGAAGGAGCACTTGAGCAGGTCAGCACCCTCAGCACTCCGTGCCATGCTCACTCCTCTTCACCCGGGGACTACCCCCATTGGACACCATGATTGGCCCGCGTGTCTTCTTGCTTCCGCACCGGTGTGTCGTGCGGCACGTCCGCCGGCCGGGTGGACCCCGGCCGGCGGGTGCGTCAGGACCGAGCTGCCGGCTCCTCGGACTTGCG
>Ga0209487_1001382_pt1 | contig 20543 bp, 20 predicted proteins | sample Poulit2012_FD_187524 | JGI IMG/M metagenome (GOLD analysis project Ga0209487, IMG submission 187524) | Agricultural soil microbial communities from Georgia to study Nitrogen management - Poultry litter 2012 (SPAdes) (version 2) | ecosystem: Environmental > Terrestrial > Soil > Agricultural land...
TTCCCGAAGGTCGAAAAAGCACCATAACTTCAGGCGTCTACTTCCTATACTCCCTGCATGAGCAAAACTGAGAAGCGGTCGCCGCTCAAGGCGCCGCCCGTCCGTCTTCCGGGCCAGTCAGTCGCGGAGGAGCTTGAGAAGCTGCGCGACGGCGCGTTGGGCGACGACCTGGTCCTGGTGACCATTGCTCTGACGCTGACTTTGGTTTCAGGGGTGCAGTGGTGGTTGGGCACTCCGCCCCACATCACGTTCTTCGTTTCGCTGGCGTTCCTGATCGGCAGTGTCGCTTACGTTTTGCCGCGTGTCCGGCGAGCGAGGGAACAGACGCGGCGTCTGAGGCAAGCCCATGCTGGGGAGCGTGCGGTCGCTGAGTACCTGGATACGCTGGCCGAGAGCGGCGTGCGGGCGCTGCATGATCTGGTCGGAGAAGGCTTTAATGTTGATCACGTGGCGGTGAGTCCCCAGGGGGTGTTCGTGCTGGAGACCAAAACCATATCGAAGCCGACGAGCAGCGACGTGCGGGTCGTGTTTGATGGTCAGCAAGTCAGCCTGGGTGGATACGTACCGCCACGCGATCCGATCGTGCAGGTCGAGGCGGCAGCAACGTGGGTCAGACGCCTTCTGAAAGAGGCGTTAGGGCGGGACTACGCCGTGAGGCCGGTGTTGCTGTTCCCGGGCTGGTTCATCGAACGGACCGAAGCCGCGAAGCGATCACAGGTGTGGGTGCTTGAGCCGAAGGCGTTCGGGCCGTTCCTGTCACGAGAACCTGCAGTACTGAGTGACCAGGACGTTTCACAGATAATGTTCTTCCTGAAACGCTACTCTCGGGGGATACAAGGAAGCACTTGACGGTGGGGGAGATGCCGCCCTGGAGTACACGCCGTCGCACTGAAGTAAACCCGGTTTTGGCCCACCACCCGGAGCGCCCGGCTCACCCGAACAGAACCTACGCCTGCCTCAAAGTCTCGACCACGTCCTTCTTCCCGCTCAACACAATGTGCTCCATCATCTTGGCGGCACCTTCGGCGTCCCGCTGTTCCAGCAAGGCGAACAGCTTCTCTTTGCGCGCGATGGTGCCGTCGATGCTTGTCGGAGCGCGCCGTCGCACCTGCCCGTAGCGCAGGGTTCTCCGCCAGCACAGCGTCACGATTTCGGTCAGGGTGGAGTTGGGGCACAGGCTGTAGAGTACGCGGTGGAACTCATCGTTCACTGCGCGGCAGCGCGGCAGGTCACCCTCCTGCCGCGCTGCTTTGAGCCCCTCGAGAAGCCTGCGCAGCCGCTTGATGTCTTCGTCGGTCAGTACCTCGGTCGCCAGCCGGCACTCCGCTCACGTCACGCGCGTCACCCGCGTCAGGCGTGAGCGGTTCTGAGATTTTTGTGCTCCCCGGCTGCTTCCATCTGGGGTGCACCGTCTCCACCGCTACACCACTGACATATCATGTGACACGGCAACAGGGCTGTAACGAGCCAGGATGCCCACGCCAGACTGAATCTCCCACCTAGATCACCACTACTCCCACCGAAGGAACACGTACATGACAGAATCAGCAACAGAAACAGACGTCAGCACCCTCCACCGCGAAGCAATAATCATCGACACCCACTGCGACACCCTGGGCCGCGTACTTGAAGGCCAGCGCCGCCTGGGCGAACGGTCCGACCTGGGCCAGTTCGACCTGATCCGCGCCCGCGAGGGCGGCCTGACAGCCGAGGTGATGGCGACGTTCGTCAGCGAGCAGCGCCCCGGTGACGGCATCCGCCAGTCACTCGACTTCATCGACACCCTGTACGGCGAGCTGGAAGCTTTTCCCGGGCTGGCCCGCCTGGCCACCCGTGCTCAGGACGTCAGGGAAGCTAAGGAAAACAACGAGGTGGCGCTCATCCTGGGTATGGAGGGTGCCGAAGGACTGATGGGAAGCCTGCCGGCCCTGCGCCTGTTCCACCGCCTGGGCCTGCGGGTGCTGGGCCTGACCTGGAACCGGCGCAACGAAGCAGCGGACGGGGCGGGCGAGATGCCACACGCCGGTGGCCTCAGCAACTTTGGGCGGCAGTTGGTGCGCGAATGCAACGAGCTGGGCATCCTGCTGGACCTCTCCCACCTGAGCCCAAGGGGCGTCACGGACGTGCTGGCACTGACTGACGCACCGGTCGTGGCCACCCACTCGAACGCAGCGGCCGTATACCCGCACGTGCGCAACCTGACTGACGAGCAGCTCGAGGGCGTGGCCGCGACGGGCGGAGTCGTGGGCGTGGTGCCCGTACCACCGTTCCTGGGTGACTACGGGGAGGTAGCGCCGCTCGAGCCGCTGTTCACGCATCTGGAGCACATGATCAGCGTGGTCGGGGAAGACCACGTGGGCCTGGGGCTTGACTTCGACGGGGTCGGTGACATGCGGACCGAGGGGATCGGCGACGTGTCGCACCTGTTCAACCTGACCAGCGGCCTGCTGCAGCGCGGGCATAGTGCCGAGCGGGTGAAAAAGGTGCTGGGCGGCAACTTTCTGCGGGTGTTCGAGCAGGTCTTCTGAACCTGTGCCCCCAGGGCCCTGACACGGAGTTGACACAAAGATATCGCGTGATATATTGGCCGACATATTACTTGCAGGAGGCCCATATCTCAACCCGTTCAGGATCCCCGTCCACTGAAGTACCTCATCACAGCCCAGGAGGCTCAGACATGCAGAGAACCCGTTCCTTCAGACGCCTGGCCGGCCTCGCCGCCGCCGCGCTCCTGTCCTTCGGCGCCGCGACCGCGCAGACCACGCTGGTCATCGGTGCACCCGCTGAACTGTCCAACCTCGACCCGCGCATCGCTTCCGACACTTACTCGATCCAGCGGGTCGCTGTGATCTCAGAACCCTTGGTCACCTTCGACAACGACCTGAGCGTCATCCCCCGCCTGGCGACTTCGTGGGAGTTCCAGGACGAAGGCCGCACCCTGGTATTCCACCTGCGTGAAGGCGTGAAGTTCCATGACGGCAGCGACTTCACCAGCCAGGACGTGAAGTACACGTTTGAGTGGGTGCTGAACCCCGACAACCCTGCACAGAACCGTGCCCTCTACGCTGACATCGAGAGCATCGACACCCCCGACGACCACACGGTCGTCATGAACCTGAGCAATGTCAACAGCTTCCTGCTCAACAACATCGCCCGCATGCCAATCGCGCCCCTGAGTGCCGAAGGCGTCGAGGACTTCACCTTCAACCCCATCGGCACCGGACCGTACAAGTTCGAATCGCTGCGCCGTGACGACCGCCTGCTGCTGTCGGCGTTCGACGATTATTGGGGCGGCCGCGGTGAGATCGATTTCGTCGAGTTCCGCACCATCCCCGAGGACGGCACCCGCCAGCTGGCGTTCGAAGCGGGCGACATCCACCTGACCCAGGCGCCGCCCGTGCCGACCGACCTGGCCCGCCTGGAAGCCGACGGCCGATACGTCGTGCAGCGCACCCCCGGCACCGGCTACACCTACATCGGCCTGAACACGAACTCGGCGCCGCTCGACAACGTCCTCGTACGCCAGGCCATCAGCCACCTGGTGAACCGCGAAGCGATCGTCTCGTTCGTGCTCAACGGCATCGGCGAGCCAGGCGTCAGCATGATCTCGCCCAACCTGCCCTGGTTCAATCCGGACGTGTCCCGCTACGACTACGACCCCGAGCGTGCCCGTGAACTGCTGGCCGAAGCCGGCTTCGACGGGGGCATGACCCTGCGCGTCCACACCAACGAAGCGCCGGTGCGCATCCAGATCGCCGAGATCCTGCAGGCGGAACTCGCCGAGATCGGCATCACCCTGGAGATCAATGTCGAGGAGTTCGGTGCCTTCAACGACCGCGTCCAGACCACCGACGACTACGACATGTTCATCCTCGGTTTCGGCGGCCAGCTTGACCCCGACCGCTCCATGTACCGCCAGTTCACCACGAACGGCAGCAGCAACTTCACCTACTACAGCAACGAACGGGTCGACGAGCTGCTCGAGGCAGGCCGCCGCGTGCCCTCCGACAGCCAGGAGTCGATTGACATCTACAGCGAAGCGCAGATGATCGTCGTCGAGGAAGCGCCCGTCATCTACGTCAACTACACCGAAGAGATCGCCATGTTCCACCCGTGGGTCGAAGGCTGGACCATCCACACGGAAAGCGGCAAGGCGTACCAGGACCTGCACCTGGTTAAGTTCAACCGGTAAGTCCCGCAGCGGGAACTCACCAGACAACGTGAACGCGGGAGCCCGGTCTGCCAGGCTGGGCTCCTTCTGATATCGAGGACGGATGCTTCAATTCACAATACGACGGCTGATATCGCTGATCCCGGTGGTTCTGGGAGCCTCGATCATCATCTTTATGCTGGTCCACCTGGCGCCCGGCGATCCGGTACGGATGATGCTGGGCGAGGACGCCGAACCGGCAGAGGTCGAGCGCCTCAACGCGATCTACGGTTTCGACCAACCCCTGCCCGTTCAGTATCTGAACTGGCTGGGCAACGCCCTGACCGGCGACTTCGGCCAGTCACTGCGCCAGCGCACCGCCGTGACCGAACTGGTATTTGAACGGATGGGCGCGACCGTCGAGCTGGCCGCCGCCTCGCTGCTGCTGGCCATCCTGCTGGGCATCCCTCTGGGTGTGCTGGCCGCCACCCGGCGCAACAGCTGGCTTGACTGGGGCAGCATGGTTATCTCACTCCTGGGTGTGTCACTGCCCAACTTCTGGCTGGGCCTGCTGCTGCTGGGCGGTATCGCCCTCCACGTGGAGTGGCTGCCCATCTTCGGCCGGGGCCCGTCCTTCATCGACGGGCTCGCCCAGCTGCTCACCGCCGGCACCATCAAGCCGCTGTGGGACTCGATCAGGCACCTGTTGCTGCCGTCGCTCGCGCTTGGCACCTCGATCATGGCGCTGGTCACGCGGCTGATGCGCTCCAGCCTGCTGGAGGTGCTGAACCGCGACTACGTCCGGACCGCCCAGGCTAAAGGACTGGCGCAGCACCGGGTCATCTACAAACATGCGCTTAAGAACGCCCTGCTGCCGGTCATCACCGTCGTCGGGGTGCAGTTCGGTTCGCTGCTCGGCGGCGCCGTCGTCACCGAGGCCGTGTTCGCCTGGCCCGGCATCGGCCGGCTGATCATCCAGGCGATCAGCGCCCGGGACTTCCCGGTCGTGCAGGGCAGTATCCTCCTGCTCACCCTCGCCTTCGTCCTCGTGAACCTGCTGGTCGACCTCAGCTACGGTCTGTTCAACCCCCGGGTACGTTATGACTGAGACAAGCACCACTGACACCACCGTTCAGGCGGCCGGCAACGGCAGCAGCGGCAGCGGCGGCCGGGAGCGGCTCGTGCGGCGCCTGGCCCGCAACCCCAACGTGATCATCGGCAGCACCATAGCGCTGCTGCTCGTGCTGACTGCGCTGCTCGGCCCCTGGATCACCCCGATGGATCCGCTGAAGCAGGACCTGTTCGCCCGCTTCAGCCCGCCCCGTGGCCTGCTCCAGGACGGCGCGCTGAACACCACCTACATCCTGGGTGCTGACGAGCTTGGACGCGACATCCTCTCGCGCATCATCCTGGGCACCCGTGTGTCCCTGCAGGTAGGTCTGGTCGCCACCGGCATCTCGCTCCTGCTCGGCGTCGTCCTCGGCGCCGTGGCCGGTTACGTGGGCGGCTGGGTCGACAACCTGATCATGCGCCTGATGGACATCCTCCTGGCAATCCCGGGCATCCTGCTCGCCATCGCCATCGTCGCGGCGCTGGGACCAAGCATCGTCAACGCGATGATTGCCATCGCCATCGCGCGCGTACCGCAAATGGCCCGGTTGGTGCGCAGCGAGGTGCTGGCTCTCAGGGAAGAGGAGTTCGTCGAGAGCGCCAGAGCGCTCGGCGTGTCACACGTCACGATCCTGTTCCGCCATATCCTCTCCAACGCCTGGGCGCCGGCGCTTGTGCTGTCCGCGTTGGGGATGGGGACTGCGATAGTGACCGAGGCCAGCCTCAGCTTCCTCGGCCTCGGGACACAGCCGCCGGAGATCAGCTGGGGCCGCATGCTGAGTGTCGGCCGCGACACCATCCGCAGCGCCCCGCACGTGACGCTCTACCCCGGCCTGGCGATCGCGGTGGTCGTACTGGCTTTCAACATGCTCGGTGACGGGCTGCGTGACGTGTTCGACAGCCGGCTCAAGGACAACTGAGGCTCTGCTGCTGTAAGAAGGTCCGGCGCTGGTTTGCCCTCAGGGAGCCAGCGCCGAACCGTAGGCGGCCGCCACGCGGACGCCTGATTCCTTCAGGTGAACCTGCATCGCGTGCTCGGCAGCCTCGGGATCCCGGGCGCGCAGAGCGGCGAGTATGCGACGGTAGTCGTGCAGCTCTTCGCTGGCGGTCGCCATCTCCGCTCCCGAAGCGTTGAACAGCCGTACGCTGTGGTTAAACAGCTGGTCGAGGCTGCCTACCAGGTAACGGTTTCGCGCGGCGCGGGCCAGCTGCAGGTGGAAGTGCCGGTCGGCTTCCACGTGATGGTGCCGATCGACGAAGTTCGTGCGAGTGATTTCCTCGATGAACGCCTCTATGCCCTGCAGCGCAGCCTCGCTGGCCCGCTCGGCTGCCCAGCGTGCAGCCCGGCAGTCGAGTTCCCATCTGAGTTCGCTGGCTTCGCGCAGCTCAACCGAGTTGATCGGCGTGATGATCGTGCCCTTGCGCGGGATGATCAGGACGAGGCTGTCGTGAGCCAGGCGCTGCAGCGCCTCGCGTATCGGGGTACGGCCCAGGTCGAGCAGCTTGCTCAGCCCAAGCTCGTCCACGTGCGCGCCCGGCTCGAGTTCCAGGTTCAGGATCTTGTTGCGCAGCCGGTAATAAGCCACGTCTCCCTGCTTCAGCTGGCTCTGCTGGCCCTCAAACCACTCGGCGGTGCTGCCGGTCAGCTGCCTTACTTGCATACCTGATGATACGTCATGAAATGACTCGGCCCGGCCCGCGTCACTGGATCAGGTGCAGCTCGGTTTGGCGGCCGCCGAGGTATACGATGCGTCCGGCGGTGAACGCGGCGATCTGCTCCGTCTTCAGCCGCACGACCTGCCCGTTCCATTCCGCGACCGGCTCATCGACGTACATCTCGAACGAGAACATCGTGTCGTCGTGCAGTCTGAACTCACCGGCACCCGGCAGGCTGTCCTGCCGGTCGTAACGGCCGATCATGGGTCCGGCGCCGTGCCCGTGGTAACCGATCGGGTGGCTGTAGACGCGGCCAGTAAGCCCAGCCGCTTCCATGGCGGCCAGGGTGCCGTGCAGTATCTCGTTGCCTGAACGCCTGGCGACCATCTGCTCCGCCAGCAGATCCTGCTGCCGGTTGGCCTGGGCCAGCGCGCGCTGCAGGCCCGCCGGAGCCTGATGCTCATCGAGCCGCAGGACGTACGCGTTCTGCTGGGTGTCGGTCGCCAGGCCCAGGTAGTGCAGCCCGAAGTCGCAGTGCAGCAGGTCGCCGTGGCGGATCACCGCCTGAGCGTTGCGTTCCAGTTCAGCGAGCGGCACGCCCTGGCGCTGGATCGTCACCGTCGGCTGGAACCAGCAGGTCAGGCCCAGCTCGTTCACCCGCTGCCGCATCCACCAGGCCACGTCCGCGGCCGTGGTGATGCCCGGGTGCACCACCCGCGAGGAGAAGGCCTCACCGATGATGCCGTGGGCGATCTGGTTGATGCCGTTGGCGGTCTCGAGCTCCTCGGGCAGGCGCGTCTCCAGCCAGCCGACCGCTACGTCCTCCGCTCCGGTGGTGCGGCCGGCCAGGTCGGGGCCCAGCGCTTCCAGCAGCCACTCGCGGTCGCTGTGGCTCAGGCCGTCACCGAACGCCGTCGCGGCACTGGAATTGATGCCGATGCGCTCTGGGTCACGTTCACTGACCACGCGGCGCAGGCACTCCTCCTGCGTCTCGGCTGCCTCCGCCATCTGCTCCTTGACCCACATGGCCCGGTAGTATCCGTCCAGGCCGATGCCGGCGTTGGCGATGGCCATCGCTTCGAACCCGCCCTCAGAGGGTGCGTGGAACACCAGCACGGTGCGGCGCCGGGCGGACATCATGGGTGCCGGCAGCAGCGACAGCAGCACGGGGTCTTCATTGTACTCGCGCGACGCCACGATCCACATGTCGATGCCGGCGCGGCGCATGACCTGCGGCAGGACGTGCTGCAGGCGCTTCTTCAGCCAGCCGTTGGTCACGTCAGCCTGCTGACGCAGCGGCAGCACCTTCTGGGACCAGTCGGAGATGTTGGCTGAGGTGAGGGGCAGTTTCGCGGCTGTGTTCATGTCGGCTCCTTGGCGGCGATGGCCGCGGGGGTGACCCGCTGGCTGCGGGCCTGGCTGATGTTCAGGGTGACGATGCTGGCGAGGACGATGGCGACGCCGACGGCCTGGACCGGCGAGGCCAGCTCGGCGAAGATGAGCCAACCCCAGACCAGGGCCAGGACCGGCTGCAGCAGCATGATCATGGCGGTCTCGAGGGCCGACAGGGTGCGCAGGGCCTGGCCCAGCAGCAGCCAGCCGGCCACCTGGGCGCTCAGCGCCAGCAGGATGAGCCACATGTGCGAGCTGAGCGGTACCGCCAGGCTGAAGCCCGGGTCCAGGGCCGTCCCCAGGATGAGGCCGGCGACGGCTGCCGCAGTGGTCGTCTGCAGCAGCAGTCCGACAGGCGGGCTGCCCGGCTCGAGCTCGCGCGAGGCGCTGCGGAAGATCAGCACGTAAGTGGCGCTCGTCAGGCCGCTGAGCAGCCCGAAGACGACGCCCAGCCCGCGGTTGCTGCCGTAAGCCGGGCCGTCGAGACCGGTCAGCAGCACCACGCCGGCGAACAGCAGCGGCAGCAGCATGAGTGCCGTCCTGCTTGGCCGTTCGGCCAGGAACAGCCAGCCTAGCAGCGCGATGAAGATGACCTGGGTGTTGGCCAGGACCGTGGCCAGTCCGGCGCCGATGTAGTCGATGCTCAGGTGCCACAGGAACAGGTTCAGCGCGAACACCAGGCCGGCCAGCCAGCCTTTGGGCTGCAGCGGCCGCCGGGACTCACCGCGCTGCAGCCAGCTGATCAGCAGCAGCAGCGGGATGGCCCAGGCCATGCGGTAGAAGCCGGCTGCGGCAGGCGAGACCGCCGACAGCTTGACCAGTATGGCGGAGAAGGAGATGCCTAGCGTGCCAAGGGCTGCCACGTGTCGCACTCAGCATCGTCCGCCGGGGCAGCCTGAGCGCGGGTGATGTGACGTGTCAGCTGACATATCAAAGAGTGTAGCAGTCGCGGAGGGCTCCCGCAACAGGCCGCTGGCTCAGCTGCTCGTGTCGCGGTACAGCTCGGGCAGCAGTAGTTTCCGCTGGCCCGCACCAAGCTCCTCGTAGGTGGAGCGGCCGTAGTAGGTGACGGCGGGTACCGCCGCCGAATCCTGCACGCGTCCGGCATAGGCTTCGGAGCGGTAGGTCAGCCACAGCACCTCGCCCACGAACAGCGTGTGGTCGCCGGTCGTGTGCTGCTGTGTCACCCGGCACTCGTAGGTCATGTAGGCCACGTCCAGCACAGGGATGCCGCTGAGTTCGCCAGGCTGCCAGGTCAGGCCGAGCCGCGCGAACTTGTCGCTCGTGGCGCCGCTCAGCAGTCCAGCTCCGGCGATGGCCTCGGCGTGCTCGAACGGCAGGAAGTTTACGCCGAACAGGCGAGTGGCCGTAAGCAGCCCGTGGCTGTGCCGCTCCGGCGCCACCGCGACGCCGTACAGTGGCGGCGTCTGGGACAGGGCGGTGTGCCAGCCGGCGCTCATCACGTTCACCTGGCCGCCGGCCCGGGTCGTGATCACCGCTACCGCACCCGGGTAGTAGCCGAAGAAGCCTTCGGAGGCTGGCGCGGACACCTTGTGCGTCGGGCCTCGGACCTGTGCTGCCTGAGTCATGACCCGGATCATAACCGCCCTTTACTGAACATTGTTCAATATGTTGACAGCCCGAAGCTGCGCCCATACAATCAGGCTGCCCAGGGCCCAGCGGTCGTGGCGGAGCGGAGACGTGTGAAGAAGTCTGATATATCACTGGTACGGCAGAAGCACAGGCAGCTCGATTCACTGCTGCCGAAGCTGGAAGCCGACGCCTGGTTGGTCCTGACCCGCGAGCACAGCGACCTGTCGACCTTGCTGTTCAGCGGCACCGGTCTGGTCGGCGAAGCCGCCTTCCTCTTCAACAGAAACGGTGAACGGCACGCCCTGGTCGCCGACTATGATGTCGAACCGATCGCCGCCAGTGGCGAGTTCAAGGTGCGCAGCTACGGCCAGGGTGGTTTCATGCAGCCGCTGACCGAGCTGCTGCAGACGCTGGCTCCGGAGACGCTCGCGCTCAACTACAGCGAGCACGACCCCCTGGCTGATGGACTGACGGTCGGCATGTTGCACAAGCTGCGCCAGGCGTGGCCCGTCGCTGACTTCGAGCAGCGCATCACCAGCAGCGCCGCGATACTCGGCGCGCTGCGCAGCCAGAAGACCGCGGAAGAGGTCCGGCGCATCCGCGAAGCGATCAGGATCACCGAGCTGATCCTGGATGAGCTCGGTGCCCACCTGAAGCCCGGCATGACCGAGCTCGAAGCGACGGAGTTCGTCAAGGCCCGTCAGCGCCACTACGGCGTGACCCACTCGTTCGGTGACGGCGCCAACGTCATGACCGGCAGCGCCGGCATGGGCCACCGCCCCGCCGGCGACGCCCGGGTGACCGAAGGCGACGTCGTCGTCGTGGACATGGGCGTGTTCTTCGAGGGCTACACCAGCGACATCCAGCGCACCTGGTACGTGCGCAGACCCGGTGAGACGGCGCCCGCGCCGGAGGTGCAGCACCGCTTCGAAGCCGGCCGCGACGCGATGAAAGCCGCGATCAAGGCCATGAGACCCGGAGTCATGGCCCATAAGCTCGACACCATCGCCCGTGACGTGCTCAGCTCCCGCGGCCTGACGCCTTACACCCACGCGCTGGGTCACCAGATCGGCCGCAGCGTCCATGACGGCGGCACCACGCTGGCGCCGCTCAACGCCCGCTACGGTGAACGCGGCAACCACCCGCTCAGGGCCGGCGAGGTGTACACGGTCGAACCGGTCGTACCCGGCCGCACCGGCATTGACGGACCACCCATCGGCACCGAACAGGACGTGCTTGTCACCGAAGACGGCGTCGAAGTGCTGTCCACCATCATCGAAACCATGCCCCTCATCTGAATGCTGCAGTGACCCGGCTGATCGCCCTGCTGGGCGTGACAGGCATATCGTTCTCGGCCATCTTCGTCGGGCTGGCAGGCGCGTCACCGTCGACCTCGGCGTTCCTGCGTATGCTCTACGCCCTGCCGCCGCTGCTCTTGATCTGCCTGTTCCAGCGTGACCGTGCTCCGCTGAGCCCGAAGGCTGTCCGGCTGGCCCTGGTCGGCGGCGCCGTGTTCGCGCTCAACATCACTGTGTGGCACTACAACATCGACCTGGTGGGCGCCGGCCTCTCAACCGTCATGGGCAACGCCCAGGTCGTGTTCATCGGCCTCATCGCCTGGCTCCTGTTCGGCGAGCGGCCCACCAAGGCGGCGCTCGCGTTCATTCCCGTGATGCTCTTCAGCATCGTGCTTATAAGCGGCGTGCTGGAGGAACCCGGGGTGGGTGAGGCCCCGGTGCTGGGCGCCGTGCTAGGCGTCCTGACCGCGGTGCTGAACGCCTCGTGGCTGCTGCTGTTCCGCCAGGCGACCCGCGCCAGCCGGAATACGCCCGCGGTGCTGCTCATCCTGACGGGCGCCGCAGCGGCCGTGACCTTCCTGGCCTCGTTCGCCGACCCGAACTTCAGCCTGGCGATCCCCGCCGTGTCCCACCTCTGGCTCATCGCGCTGGCACTCACCTCGCAGGTCGCAGGCTGGTTGCTCATCTCACCGGCGCTCAACCAGCTGCCCGCCCTCGAGGTGTCCGTGCTCATGTTGGTGCAACCGACACTGACGCTGCTGTGGGGTTACCTGGTATTCGGCGAGATCCACTCACTGTGGCAGTGGTTTGGCGTGGCAGTCCTGCTCACCTGCGTCGCGATACTGAACCGCGTCGGCAGCATCGAGGCGCCCGCGCCCCGGGTCCGGCTTCAGGAGTGAAACCAGGTGTTGGGGGTACTGATGGTCAGCAGCCGGCAGGCTTCCGGGCCCGGGTTCCGGAACTCGTGACTCAGGGCACTGGGGTAGAACGCTGCGTCACCGGCAGCGAGCATCTCGAACTCACCGTCGTCTATGGACACCTCCAGCTCGCCGTCCAGCACGTAGATGAACTCCTCACCGGCGTGCCCGTGCGTGTTCCGGTGACTGCGCCCCGGCTGCAGCACCAGCAGCACCGGCTGGATGCGCCGCTGCATGTCCCTGATGAGCAGGTTGGCGCTGATGCCCTCCGCGAAGCCCTGCAGCCTGGGCCCCTGGCCCTGCCGGACGATCTGGATGAGACCGCGGCTCCGCTCGTCCGGCAGCAGGTCGCTGATGCTCAAGTCGAACACACTGGCGAGTCTCTGCAGCCTGGCAGCCGAGATGTTCGTCTTGCCGTTCTCGAGCATCGACAGGAACGAACGGGACATGCCCGTCAGCCTGGCCACGTCCGCGAGCGTGTACTTCCGCGCCAGCCTCACCGCCCGGATCCGCTGACCCAGGTGCTCTGAACTCATGTCCCGGCCCGGAGCGCCCCGCATAACGCATTGATCACGTTGTCCATCATACTGAACAGGAGCTGAACCATGAACGACACCTCACAAGCCGCAACGAACCTCCTCGACATCAACTTCGGCCTTCACGCCGGCGATTCCTTCGTCATGATCAGCGACGGTGGCAAGCCCGCGCTGGCGGCCGCCCTCCGCGATCTGTGCCAGGAGCGCGGCATCGGCTTCAGCGAGTTCGTGCTGCAGGAAGAGCCGGACTACGAGCTGCCGGCCGAGGCCGTCAGGCTGCTGTACGGTGCGACCGCCGGACTGATCAGCACCCGCCGTTCCTACACCCACACCGACGGGGTCCGTGGTGCGGCGAAGGCCGGAGCGCGCTTCGCCACGAACAGTCGCGTCAGCGAGGAGCAGCTCGTGGGCGGCCTGCTCGGCGATTACCGCGAGATCGCCCGCATCGGAGCGCGCTACGCCGCCAGGCTGGAAGCAGCCGCTGAAGTGCGCATCACCAGCACTGCCGGCACCGACCTGACCTTCGGGATCAGTCAGCAGGCCGGCATGTGCGAGACCGGGCTGTACACGACCCCCGGTCTGGTGGGCAACCTGCCCGCGGGTGAAGCGGCCTGCGGCATCGACGACGGCACGGGCAACGGCACGCTCGTCGTGGACGGCAGTTACCCGGGCCTGGGCCAGGTGGATGAGCCGATCAGCTTGAGCTTCAAAGACGGCGCGATTGAACATGTTTCGGGTGGCCGGGCCAGTGAACTCCTGGCGCTGCTCGAAGCCGCCGGCCCGCAGAGCCGCTACCTGGCCGAGCTGGGCATCGGCCTGAACCCCAACTTTGTCATCCAGGGCAACACCCTGCTGGACGAGAAGATCGCCGGAACCATTCACATCGCCACCGGCAACGACGTCACGTTCGGCGGCAGCAACAACGTCGCGTACCACGCGGATGCGGTCATTCGTTCGCCGCGCTTGTTCCTGGACGGGGAAGAGGTGGAACTGCCCGTGGTTTGAGGGCTAGGGGTGCAGTGTCGATGCTGTCGACGACGATCCTGTTCGGACTTGGGCGCCATGCCCTGGCTGCGTACGAACATCGAAATTGGAGGTAGTGCCTGGTCTGTCCAGTGCCTACGAACTTCGGACTAGGACATAGGGCGTCGTCGGTGCGTGCGTACTTACATCGTCAGTTCGAGAGCCCAGATTGACCTGCGGCCGGCGGTATTCGCTGTGGTGCAAGTCGGGGAGCACTAAATAGTGCCGGGCACCCCGATGCTCTGATTCTGAGCTGGCGCAGAGCCGACCTAGCTCGCTGTTTCGGCGTAGCAAGCTACTCAGCCGATGCTGAGAGTCAGTCATTAATAGCTGGAACCAATGGGACAGTAATGCTGTCGAGTCCGGCCATGAACGGCACCCTTGCGGCGGACCACCTCTACTGCGTGGTCATCGAGGGCGACCCACATCGCACGCAGATGCGTTCGCTGCTCCCGTCACCCGGTTGACAGCTGACTGAAGGCAATGCCTGTCATCGCTGAACGTGCCATAGTAGCAACAGAATCAGCACAGGATTCGTTTTTAACAGCACCTGAATCAGGGGTGGTTAAGGGGGAAGAGTCATGCGTGCTACATCAATTGCCGTTTGCTGCATCCTGCTTTTCATCCTCGGTGTCGCCGGCGCGGAATCACTGACAGGAGCGCGGGATGACAGCCCGAATTCCGTTACGGAGCCAGCTCCGCCAATCGGAATGCTGGAGATACCGTCAGCCACTTTCAGCGAAGGATTCGCTGACGTCAGCACTTTGGCGGCACGTGGTTGGGTCCAGACGAACAACAGCCAGCCGTTAGGGGACACTGCCTGGTTCCAGGGAAACGCCACCGTGTTCCCTTCCCAATCCGGCACAGAAAACGCCTATATCGCGGCGAACTTCAACAATGCAGGAAGTGACACAAATGCCACTATCAGCAATTGGCTGATCCTGCCGCCTATGGTTCTCCGTAATGGCGACGAGTTCGCTTTCTGGACCAAAGCCTCCAATACGGGTTGGGGGGAACGGCTTGAGCTTCGTGTCAGCACCAGCGGGGAATCGTTTGATGTGGGCAGTAGCGCGGAATCCGTTGGGGACTTTGACACCAGACTGCTGGTCATTAACGAAGAACTTGCTGATGATAAATATCCCACGTCGTGGACGCGTTATACGCTGTTCCTGGATGGACTGGCCGAAGGTACTGTCACAAAAGGCCGCCTGGCTTTTCGTTATTACGTGACGAACGGCGGGCGGTCCGGCAGCAACAGCAACTACATTGGGCTTGATACTGTCTCCTGGTTCTCGTATCAACCGGCGATCTCGGTCAGCAGCACCGTGGGGATGGACCCTGCCGTATGCGGAACATCCTCGAGCCCTGCCCTTGACATCGGATCACACTATTACGTGTGCCACCGTCTGACCAATGAAGGCAATGTTCCGCTTACCAGCGCAGGCTATAGCGGCCCTGACGGAGCCTCCGGCAGTATCACGGCGGAGCTGGCTGTCGGCGCCACGTACGAGTGGATCACGGGACCTTTCACCGTCGAGGCTGACACTGAGCTGGATTTCAGCTGGACTGCGGGCAACCCGGAGCGAAACGGCGATATGCTGTCGGCCGCCAGCAGCATCCAGATAACGGCCGAACCGGTGATCACCGCTGTCGAGGTCACTCCCGGACAGGCTACGCTGGTTCCGCAGGACACTGTCAACCTGACTGCTACGGTATCCGGAGTTGGTGACTTTGACACCACTGTCACCTGGTCAAGCAGCGATGAGTCGGTGGCGACCATCAGCGGGACTGGCGTGGTTACTGCCGTCAACGCTGGTTCGGCCGTCATGACGGCCACAAGCAATCAGGATCCGACCGTCAGCGGCACAGCAAACATCACGGTCGAGGAGGCAGTCCTGAGTCTCGCCGTGACAGGCAATGAGCTGCCGGACATTTCGGCTGCTGCAGGCGCGCAAGACCTTGAGCTGATCAGTTTCACTCTAGCTGCGACGGGTGATTCCGCGATCTCGGTTTCGGGCTTCACGTTCAGTGCGGCGAACCTCGTTTTCAGCGTCGAGCCAGCGGCCGATGAGGAGCTGAACCGGATCCTGGAGCTGTTGTCGCTTGACGTGGCGGTAAGCACCGTGGACAGCACGGCGGTGCTTGATGGCACTGACGCGGTATTGACGCTCGCTGCGCCGCTGGTCGTTGAACCCGGCAGCCCGGTTACGGTGGTGCTGCGTGCTAATGCGACCGCGTCACTGGCTGGCGAAACTGCGGTTGTGGCTCTGGCGGCCGCTGGCCTTGCGGCACTCGTCCTGCAGCACCGGCGGCGGCAGCTGGCTGTCGTGCTGCTCGTGCTGTTGCTCGGCCTTTCTGCCTGCGCCAGCCAGTCAACCGGTGCTGACCCTGAACCGGACCCGGTCACTGTCTCGTTCACTGCTCAGCTTGATGCCGTTGCCAGTGACGCCGCTGCGATCACCGGCCTGCCGCTGCACGGGGCTGACGTGACGCTTACTTACTGAACCAAGGGGGAAACGGCACTGTGCGCTGCCTTGACCCGTTGGTCAAAGCAGCGCGCAGTGCAATCACCTGAGCATGCCGGAAACGCTACCCATGATTCTGATGCAATCTCAGCCTTCGGCCACCAGCCTGAGCAGGTACTTCCCGTACTCGTTGCCGCTGAACCCTTCGGCCAGAGCTCCGAGTCGCGCCGTGTCGATCCAGCCCATCCGCCAGGCCACTTCCTCAGGCACGGCGATCTTCAGCCCTTGCCGTGCTTCGATGGTCTCAACGAAGTTCGCGGCCTGCAGCAGACTCTCAGGCGTACCGGTGTCGAGCCAGGCCATGCCGCGGCCGAGTGTCTCGACTTTGAGGATGCCGTGCTTCAGGTACTCGCGGTTCAGGTCGGTTATCTCCAGCTCGCCGCGGCCTGAGGGGCGCAGTTTCTTAGCGAAGTCGATCGCCCGCTGGTCGTAGAAGTACAGGCCGGTCACCGCGTGGTTCGATTTGGGAGCCGCTGGTTTCTCTTCGATGCCCACGGCACGGCCGCGTTTGTCGAACTCGATGACGCCGTAGCGCTGGGGGTCGTTGACGTAGTAACCGAAGACGGTGGCGCCTTTGGTGTCCGCGTTGACGCGCTGCAGAATGCCGGACAGTCCGCGGCCATAGAAGATGTTGTCACCGAGCACCAGGGCAACGTCGCCCCCATCGATGAACTCCTCTGCGATGAGCAGTGACTGGGCGATGCCGGCAGGCCGTTCCTGCTGGGCGTAGCTGAAGCTGACGCCCCACTGGCTGCCGTCGCCGAGCAGCTCCTGGAACGCCGTGGCGTCGCGGGGCGTGGTGATGACCATGATCTCGCGGATGCCTGCGAGCATCAGGACGGTCAGGGGGTAGTAGACGAGCGGCTTGTCGTACACGGGCAGCAGCTGTTTACTGACGACCCGGGTGGCGGGCCACAGCCGGCTGCCGGTGCCGCCTGCCAGGATGATGCCTTTGCGGCTGCTGTTGATGGTGATGCTCATGCCGTTCTCCAGCCTAGCAGCCCGGAGCGGCGGGGCAGCTCAGCTGTCCGACCTGAAACGCTCCTTCAGTTGCTGCCAGCGGCTGCTGTCCAGCGAGATGTCTTCCGGCAGCTCCACCGGCGCGCTGGCGCGGCTCGCGGCTTTCACGCCGGGAGCGCGTTCGCGTGCCAGCTCGAACGCGCTGCGGCGCCGGCCGGCGATGTGCAGGGTGTCATAGGGGATGTCCTCGATCCGGCTGATCGCCAGCGCGATGTCCGGCGCCAGCACATCGACGTAATCCTGGCTGGTGAACAGGTCTTCGAACGCCCGTGAATGCGGCCACTCACGCGCGCGGAAGCTGGTACGGATGATCAGCAGCTGCCCCTGAGGCACGGCGGTGCGCGCCACCTCCTCGGCCAGCAGCTTGGTCAGCGCGTAATGGTTCAGCACCGGCCCGGGCGTGTCCGCCTCGCTGTAACCGCCGCGGGTGCCGTCGAACACGTAATCGGTCGAGATCAGCACGAAGCGCGCACCCAGCCGCGCCGCCGCCTGCGCCATGCGCCTGGCGCCCTCCACGTTCAGCTCCCAGCAGGCCTCCCGCTCGGTCTCGGCTGCGGCTACATCGGTGTAAGCCGCGGCGTGGACGATCAGCCGCGGCCGCAGCGAATCCAGATACTTATCTGGTGCCAGCACGTCCAGTTCGCTGCTGGACGGCGCGATCAGCTCCGGCAGCAGCTGCTGCAGTTCACTGCCCAGCCGGCCGCTGCCACCGGTCAGCAGCGCGGGTTTCAGCATGTCAGCGAAGTTCAGCAACTGCCTCAGCCCATCCGGCTGCGCCCTGGTCCCGCTCCGACAGGAGGGGAGGCTTGATCGGCCAGGGGACCGCCAGCTCCGGCGCGTCCCACACCAGGCTGCGTTCGGCCGCGGCGTCGTACTCGCTGTCGACCTTGTAGGTGACCAGCGCCGATTCGCTCAGCACCTGGAAGCCATGCGCGAAACCGCGCGGCACGAACAACAGCTGCGCCTCTTCGGCCTCGAGCTCGACGCTAAGCCACTCGCCGAACGTCTCCGATCCGGGGCGCAGGTCGACGATCACGTCGAACACCCGGCCGCTCAGCACCTGCACCAGTTTCGCCTGCTCGCGCCCGGGCGCGTGGAAGTGCAGGCCGCGCAGCACGCCACGCTTCGAATACGAGCAGTTGTCCTGCACGAACACAGCGGTGATGCCGTGCGCCGCGAGGGCGCTCTTGCGGTACGACTCCATGAACCAGCCGCGCTCATCTTCATGAACGGTCGGGGTGAGCAGCTTCGCGCCGGAAAGTTCAAGCTCTGTGACGGTGAAACTCACGCGCTCAGTGTACGCCGTGGACTCAGTCCGGCGGCGGCAGCAGCGGCTCGGCCAGCGTCTCGCCGAACACCGGGGTGCTGAAGGCTCGCTCGCGGAACATGCGCTGCACCTCGCGTGCTGCCCGCCGGTAACCCGGCCGCAGCGCGAACACACGCGCAAGCGTCGCCCAGCCCCACACGGCCAGGCGCTGCAGCTCCGCCCACCAGCCAGGCGCGTAGCGCTGTGACACGACCATGCTGCCGCGCAGGCCTTCGATCAGGAACGCCGGATGCGGCGGTGTGGCCGTTCCGCCCAGGTGCACGGTGTGAGTGTCGACCAGCGCCAGGCTGTAACCAGCGCGGCTGAAGCGGCGGCACCAGTCGGTCTCCTCGTTGGTGAACCGCTGCGACTCATCCAGCGGGCCGACCCGTTCCACCGCGCTCATGCGCACCAACTGCAGGCAGCCGGACAGCCACGGTACGTGCACGTGCTGCAGCTGACGGCCGAAGCGGCTGCTGGCGGCGTGCCAACCGGCAGCAGCCTGATTAAGAGACAGTTGCCTCAGCCGGTAGGGGAGACCCTGGTCCTGCAGCCGGCCTTCGGCGTCGACGACCCGCGGGCCGGCCATGGCCAGCTGGTCATCGGCCTCGAGCACGGTGAGCAGGTCCCTGAACGTCGTGCGCTGTACGAATGAGTCGGCGTTCAGGTGCGCGAAGTACGGTGTGCGGCACTGCTCGAGGGCGCGGTTGACCGCGTGCGCGAAGCTGTGGTTCTTAACCCGCAGCAGCTCGACTCCGGAGTGCTGCCAGTGATCGGGCAGCGGCTTGTGATCGCCCGTGTCGACCACCAGCACCCGGGCGCCGGGCACTGCCGGAAGCAGGTCAGCAAGGCAGCGTTCGAGCAGCCCAGGCGTCTGGTAATGGATGACCGCGACGGTCAGGTCAGACAGCGGCATGCTCAGACTGGCGGCGCGGCTGGGGCGGGCGCGGCTCGCCCGGCTCGGGCATGACCGCGGCGCGCAGGAACACGAACACGGTGGCCAGGAGGCCGCCGACGACGACGGCGATGACGGTGATCAGCAGGCGGCCGCCGGAAGCCGGCTGCACCGGCTCGGCAGCTTCGTCCAGCATGCGCACGTTGCTGGCCAGCACGTCGCTTACGTAAGAGAGGATCGGCTCCAGGTCCAGCGCGTTGGTGTAGACGTTCTCGGCGATGCGCAGGCGGCGTTCCAGCTCGGTCCGCTCCTGGGTCAGCGCGGCGATCTCGGCGCGGCGCTCCGCGGCAGCGGCGGCGTACTCGGCCTGCTGGCTGATGGTGGCTTCGCGGTTGGCGTTCAGCGCTGCGGCCTCGCCCAGCAGAGCCTGCAGCTCGAGGCCGAGCAGCAGCTGCACCAGCTGCACGTCGGTGCCGGCGGTCTGCATGAACGCGCGCAGCTCAGCAGCCGCCTGTGGGGTCAGCAGTGAGCGGCTCTCCAGCAGCTCCACCAGCGTCTCATCATCCGTCTCGATGGCGCTGCCCAGCTGCGCACCCACGGCACTGAGTGCCTCGGCCAGCGCCTGCTGGCGCGCCTGGTTGGCGGCCAGAGCACGCTCGATCGAGTCGAGCCGTTCCCCGGCAGCGGTGTTGCGGCTGGTGAACGAAGCGAGCTCCGCTTCGAGCAGCGCCGCGTGGTTACGGTCCTGGAAGACGCGCCATTCCTCTTCGAGCGCCGCCAGGTTGCCGGCCAGTTCGTCGACAGTGGCGGTGTTGTTCTCTACGATCGGCTCGAGTATCGCCTGCATCGTGTTCGTCACCGCTTCGATGGTCGTGCGGCTCCAGATGTTGGCGATCTCCGCGGCTTCAGTGGCGCTGTCAGCAGCGGCGCTATGGCCGATGATCAGCTGGCTGCTGCCGCTCTGGCCGTCGACCAGGTTGCTCAGCTCCAGCCGTTCGGTGAAGTCATCAAGTTCGTCTGCGGGGATGCCGGCCGCACGGGCGGTGCGGTCCAGCACCCGCTGGCTGAAGGCGAGTGATTCGTAAGTGGCGTAGTTGACGTTGGTTCGCTGGATTATCGCGC
>Ga0209487_1001383_pt1 | contig 20538 bp, 13 predicted proteins | sample Poulit2012_FD_187524 | JGI IMG/M metagenome (GOLD analysis project Ga0209487, IMG submission 187524) | Agricultural soil microbial communities from Georgia to study Nitrogen management - Poultry litter 2012 (SPAdes) (version 2) | ecosystem: Environmental > Terrestrial > Soil > Agricultural land...
AGTCTTTTAGGGTATTTTTTCCTACTCCATTACAAATGATTTAATATGTTTATCTCTTTAGATAGTCGGGATCATCATTCATAGCCGAAGTATTCATTGTTTTGTAAGCGCTATATTAATCTAGTTAAAGGTATTATAACAACTAAATGCCTATTTGTCTAGTGGATAAACTAAGGTTGTTTAGATGTGGCTGTCAAAGGACAATTAAAGTCTAGGAAAGTGAAGATGTTTGAACTATCTATTATTATTTGGGGTTTGCGCTAGCATCTGCTCCATAAGCGAATTTATTAATATATATATCACTAGCGTTGCATATATGTAGATAGAAAATTCGGTAATTTACCAAACGTTATTTTTTGAAAAATACTGAGAGACCAAACAAAGGTGCTCTATCCATTCAAAAAATTATACAGTTCATCCCAAAGTGACAGATCAGGCTTTTATCATGGAAGCTTTTGTCTGTCAAAACGATGAAGCCAAATATAGGTAGGTTTCCATAAGGCTGCTTTCAGCCAACGTGTTATTTGAAGCAAGGATTTCTTACTTTTCATCTCTAGCTGAATGAGTACATGTAAACAATAAGTGATAAGCGCAAGATAGATTTGATTCTGTAAAGCTGTTTCGCTTGCGCCATAGAAGTGTTTGATTTTCACGTGCTGTTTTAGCCATTTAAAAAATAGCTCAATGTTCCAACGAGAACGATAAATATCACTGATTTCCTGTGGTTCCAGATCAAATCGATTGGTAATTAAACGAAGGATTTTTCCTTTCGTATCAGCCACTTCAAGTAAACGATATACATTCTCGCATCGGTTTTGCGTTGAACCAATATATACCATTTTATCTGACAAGACCGTAGATTCATCTGAAACAGAAAATGAGTATACTTCACGACAGACAGCGCTTTTATTCAGTCTAGATACGAAGAAATATCCTTCGTCTGTCATTCGATCAAACCGTTCGTAATCAACGTAACCGCGATCAAAGACATAGATAAACCGTGTCTCTATCCATGAAAACTAGTCGCAAATGTAATTTGACACCTGCTTTCGTTTTTTGAAAATCAGCCACTTAAAATGTGTTAAATTTAACGGCAAGGTACTGATATCCATGATTTTCAAAGGCATATGCTTGAAAGCTTTCCCATAGTACCCATCAGTTACTTATACTGTTTATCGGCCCAACTAAATATTAAATATAGAATATTCTATCTATATAGTAACTATTGAAATATGATTTTGTATTCCTCATTATATTTTAAATCAATTGAAATCTAATGAGGAATGCCATAATCATGCATTAACTATGACTACCTCAGTCAATACAAGACAAACTAATCTGTATGAGCTGCCTGTGTTAAATTATCTAACACTCGACCAACAATTGACATATTTATATATGAATAAAAACTCACACTAAATAATGGTATCAAAAGAGGGATAGATGAATTTAAATAATACCAAATGGCAATAAAAACAAACAGTCCTAAAGAATAATGAAAATATGAAATTCCAATAAGCAATGCATTTTTCAAATGTAGTCTAATTTTCGCTTCATAATGTACATGCAAAGGAAATATATAAATTAAAACTATCATGTATAAAATGCTACACAGGATCAGGAGTGTTCGTATTATGACATAGAATGCACTATCTACAGGTAAAAAGACAAAGTCTAAATATAATACATAACCAATACTACTCAGGATAAGACCTAAAACATTTGCTTTTAAAAAAACTTCTTTATAGGCGTTCCAGTACATCCTGAAAATTGGGGTGTCTTTGTCCTCTATAACTATTCTTTTCACGATTGTAAAAAGTACTATCGTTGAAGGAAAAAAACCAAAGATTCCTAATCCTAATAGTGTAAAAAGTACCCATAATGCATTTAGATATACTAATCGTGAAATTACTTCCGTAAATCTATAAAAGCGCCCCATCATACCATCATACATAATCTAATCCTCACCTCGTTAGTTTAATTTTATTGATCCATTTAAAAGTTACATCTCAGGTCAACCATCCAATTATCTTATCTTTGTCAACATGTGCTCATAATGGTCAGCTTCTAATAAAATTCCTTATTCAAAATCAGGTAATTCATCGAAGTGCTCTGGCAAGTCAACGAGGTATAAGTTACCGTAACCATCCTTATCACTGGTAAATAATATTTTTTTTCCGTCCGGACTAAATCTAGGATGTGCGTGAACTTTTTGAACGTGAAAACTACAACGATGTTCACAAAGCACTTTAGGCTTAGTAAACTCCCCATTTTTCTGCTGCCATACGATCATTTTATCAAGAGATCCTTTTCCATCTACAACAACTTTTGAAAAACCAAATGAGTGGGCATGCCAGTTTCTAAAAGGAAATTCTACTTCTTCCACATTATGATTTTTATAGTTAATTTTACCAAAGAAACCTGTACCATCTTGTCTAAATCCATGATAGCCGATTGTTTCACCATCATCATGCCAAAATTCATGACCAACCATTTCACTTGTTTCAGTTCGTTCACGAATTTTCCAGACTTCTCCACTATTGATATCCAAACCCCAAATTCGATGGTCTACTAATTGCCAAGGTCCTTCATGACAAAATGTAATAATATTTGGAAGTTTTGGAGATGTATTAATATGTGTAACAAAATTCTCCTCTTCAAAAATTACTCTAGACCCTGATGTGTTGATAGAAATCTGCATAATTCTCGAATATGGTTTTGCCTCCATGAGTTCCCGGTGACCAACATAACCCTTTCCTAAATCAATATCAAGGGACTCCGATAGATCCTCACGCTCACAAGTAATAATATACTGACCATCAGCAGTACAGTTAATATTTCCGCCTACGTAGTTTTCATTTCTTTCATACACGACCCGCTCTTCAAGCGTCTCTAAATCTATCTCTATGATGGACCGTGATTTTTGAAAAAATGCTTTTGTACCATCGGGATGTAAACAAGTTGGCAAACTATCATAAGTTCGATTATGATTTGTCAATTGTATGATTTTTCCTGATTGAATATCTATACTAAATAAATTTGTTTGATTGTTCCTATCAGAATGAAATAATAATTTGTTTCCGTTATCATACCAACCGTTTTCTGTAAAATATAAATGATTACTATGACCTGCATAGTTTGTTAATTGGCTAATATTCACACCCGTAAAACGATCCTTACATTGTCTCCATTCTGGTATCCACTCTTTTCCTTTTGTCATAGATCTTTCATCCTCCAATTATATAAAGGTTTCCTATAATAAATGCTTCCTTTGATAATTTATAAGCTAGTTTTCTATTTTATACACACATACTGAGCGATATAGACGACTCAACCTCTAAGGGATTAACATAATCGAACTATAAATTATAGCCAATCATTTATACCTTCCCAATTCACCGTCCAACTGCCATCATTGGGAAACCCTGGACACTCTTTATCAGACGATCCTTCCCAACCGCTTACCATCATCGCGATAGCCGTTAACAATCCACCATTTCCCGGTAAATAGGCTGTTAATCCGGGCCTTTGGTAATTATGGCCATTTTTAAGATAGGTATTTTTAGTAGCATCTCGAAGTAAGAAATCAACGGCCATTTCACGTTCACCTAAACGCGCAGCAGTCATAGCACACATTGGAAAGTCCCATCCCCAGGCAGATTCCCAATCCCAAACTTCGTCTACTTTCTTTATAGTCGTTCTCATGATTTCCGCGTCAACTAATGTTCCGGGAAGGATACCTAAAGCACCTAACATGGAAGGGTGATCATGATTCTTCTCTGTAAATGTATTAGGCGCATTTTCATGTGCGAGATACACGTCATCTTCATGACGTGGTTTAGCCATCATATTTGCAACCTCAGGCCACAATGGGTCTATGGGATGATTTAGACGGTGGGCCCATTTTATCGCTATCTCTAACCCAAACTTCCAATATTCAACTTCGTAAGGTGGATTAAGTGATTCTTCCATTCTGTGATTTTCTTGTGCTGGTATAAGAGGTGGTCCAAGGACATATGCATTTTTATTTACATCCCAATGTGCAAAAGAAACCATAAAATCCGCTGTTTCAAAGACAACTTCTTTGAATCGCTTCAGTGTTTCCTCTGAAGAATTCGCTTTATAACACTGTTCTGCCAACACAATCGGATGTGGTTGTTGCCAAATCAATCCAGGTGCAACTGGAGAAGGACTTTGTTTTCCTTTAAAACCGACCATGTTAGGCCAACGTGCTCCTTCATACCCCTGCGTATGAGCAATTTCCTTTGCTTCAGGTAATATTTTATGATACCAATCCATACTCTTTTGAAGGATATCAGCGCGACCCCATAGCGGAAAATGGGCTGCATGCCACCAATGCATCTCTAAATGAAATTTACCAAACCAACTATTATACATATAACCCGTTTCCTGAGGTGGTAAAGAACCGCCACTATGAATCGCTGTTAAATATTGAGAAAGAACAATCCTGCGCTCAAGTTCATGTGCCCTTGGATCAGAGCTTCCTTCAAAACTAACAAAACCACCATTTGTCCAAAAAGCCTTCCAATATGCCCTGCTACTTACGATGACCTTGTTAACCGCTATATTTACAGGGTTTTCTTTAGAATAAGACACGGCAAATTCAAATGAGTCTATATCTTTATCAGGTGTTAACGTAAATTCATGATTTGCTGTTTGATTAAATACTCCCGCATTCCAGTCCCATCTCACCTCATAGCTATCAGAATCCATTTGGCGTTTTAGAATCGCTGAATTGCTCGTTATTGGAGAATGTTCAGTTTTATGTCTATCATCATTGTCCCAATCAAGATGAACAGCTTTTGCCCATGCCGTGTGCGTTATATCAGGTGCAGGAAACTTAATAAATACTTGCAAACGCTCTTCTTTAATCAACGGTGAAATGACTTTAACGGCAGTGATATCGTGTTCAGGATCACAAACAGTTTTTACTTCTACGGAAATGCCGTCTACCAAAAACGCACTGTGTAATATGCCTGACCATAAATCTAATTCTTGTTGTTCACATTTAACCTGATCTATTGATATTTCCTCACCATTTAAATTGAGAAACCGAAAAGATAAACGTCCGAGTTGCAATCGATGTGGGTTTTGACGTAACCAATGGTATGCCTCTTCTTTATCCTCAGGTTTCAGTGGATACACCACTTGTCGCCCATATGTATCAAAGCCCTGATATTTAATATCTTTATCGTTATATAAGTTTGGATCATGACTATAATGCCATCCCCAATTTGATTGCGTGCTAAGTGGAGATTCATATTCCTCTGGAAAAGTTTGTAATCCTGTAAAATCTGCACTAAAACCAAACTCACCATTTCCAATAGATAGTGGGGACAAGCTTTCAATTTTTGTAATAACCGGATTATGTTTTTTGACAACATTTTTTCTGTTGTTGGTAATATAAACCATTCCCTTCTTTTTTATAGTGACATTTAAAATTGTGCCTGCTCAGTGATCGTAAACCTAATATTTGTCCTGAGTGAAATATCATAAAATCATTTAAAACATATTAAATTTCCAAAGGATTTCTATCTGATAAATTAATTTGGATCATCAATATATAATTTTTCTCTACATTATTCTCAAAACATCAATTATGTACAGAGGTTCATTGTATGAATAAAGCAATTTGTGCTCCCTTATATTGTTCAGGAAACACAAATTGCGACTTTGAACACTTAATAACTTCCAGTTTAATTATTTACTTCTTCATACCATTCTTGAACACGCTCTGTAACCTCTTCTCCACCAGCCTCATTCCACTTTTCTACAAATTCATCGAACTTTTCTAGTGGCCATTCTCCAATTACAATCTTAGTCATGTATTCTTGGAATAGTTTATGAGATTGGATATCAGGATAACCACTATATACTGATGAAGGCAACCCGTCACCTGCAATTATTCTAGCATCCTCAGTACTGACTTCGAAAATATCCTTAATCATTTCTTGTCGATCTTCTGGAACAGTTGTCTCAATACGCGTATCCATTGTTTCTTGTGTCGTATAATTATCCATACCTAGTGCGACTGGCGTATCATCATTAGGTGGAATTAAAACTTTCTCTCCATCCACTACTTCATGATGTTGATCTTCAATTCCAAAAGTAACAAAGTCATGATTATCTGGGTCGTAAAAGAAATCAAGCAACTTAAGAGCATCTGCAGCCTTATCTTCTGCTTCTGCTGGAATCATCCATTCTGGCTCGCCTACACTTTTTTGGGTTATAAATCCTTCAAAACCATCTACTTCGGGTAACGGCATGCCAACAACATAAGCATCTGGATTATTAGAAATGATTGCTTCATACCTATCATTCAAGTTAGCAGGTAAATGGTACCAGCTTCCTACTAAGTCATTATTTATCTTAGAGGTCCAAACATCCCCTGAGTTTAAGAACGTTTCATTGTCTAATAGCTTTTCTTCATAAAGCTCCCGTATAAATTCAATTGCCGCCTTCATATTATCTGAAGTTCCAGCATAGTTGATATCTCCATCATAAATATCCCACTCAGGTACACCTTCCCACATAGCAACACCAAAAGCAGCAAATAAATGGTCCATCCATTCTCCGTTTTCTCTTCCGGATGTTGGGAATTCATCTGCTTCGCCATTTCCATTTGGATCGTCATCCCGAAATGCAGTTAAGAGATCTTTATAATCTTCAATTGTTTCAGGCATGTCATGTCCAACTGCATCAATCCAGTCTTGTCGAATTAGCGCTGCTCTTTCTGGTATTAAATAAACCTTAGGAACATAATAAATTTTCCCATCTGGTGATGCTGACCTTACAATATCCCAAGCATCATCAGGTATTCTTTCCCATACATGTGGTGCATACTCAGGTAACAAATCATCAAGTGCTAGTGCGCCATCCTGTTCAATTAATGTTCGTTCAACTCCATCGATAGGTCTTAGAATATCTGGTAAATCACCAGAAGCTAGGATATTGTTCAAGTATTCTGCAGCCTCTGAACCTGTTGGTACGTTTTCTAGTTCATATTCAACACCTGTCTCTTCTTTTATATACTCAACATGAGGATCATCACTTTCTGGCAGTTTACCTTTTCCTAAGTGACTTTTAAAAACTCTAACTGTTGGTGCCTCGTCGTCATTGTTATCAGATGACTGCTTAGATTCATCATTAGAATCGTTACTACAACCTCCTACAACACCAACTATTAATAAGAAGGCAAGTAGTACAAGATAAGTTGACCATTTTACTTTTTTAAACATTTCTTTTCCCCCTTAATAAATTGCCTTTGCATCAGCGATTTCACTTCTATATATATATCAGAACTTCACCCACTCCCTTACGTATTCATGTTAAGATCATTGATTCGGTTAGTACTAATGAGACTATCCGTGAACTACCAACATGGACGTTATATTAAGAAATCGTCTTTAAATATCATAATCTTGGTTACTACCTAATAGTTCATAGAACACTATCCCTTAAGTGAACCAAGCTGTGCACCTTTAACAAAGTACTTTTGTAAGTATGGATACACCAATAAGATCGGCACAACTGCGAAGATGATTGTTGCTGCTTTTAAAGTAGTCGTATTATAGTCATAATCGCCAAGAATAAAGTCAACTGCGGCTAATTCCTCGGGTTCCTCAAAATATGAACGTAATCTGATTTGTAATGGCCACAGGTTTTGATTTCTTATAAATAACAACGCATCTTTAAATGTATTCCAATATTTTGCTGCATAAAACAAACCAATTGTTGCTAATACAGGCTTGGATAGTGGTAAATATATTTGAAATAATAAACGGAAATCATGACAACCATCAATTTTCGCCGCGTCATCCAGATCAGATGGTATACCCATGAAGAATGTTCTAACAATCACCATATTAAAGGCACTGATCAGTCCTGGAATAATAAGTGACCATATAGAGTCCATTAACCCAACACCTCTCACCGTCAGGAAGAATGGAATCATTGGTGCATTAAAAATCATAGTCATGACAATAGCAAACATAATTGGTTTACGTAATAAAAATTCTTTCCTCGAGAGCGGAAATGCCGTTAATACAGTAAAGAGCAAACTTAAAAATGTTCCAACAACTGTTATGAACACAGTAATTCCAAATGATTTCCACAGAACTGTATTGTAAAGAATTTCACGCCAGGCAGCTGTCGTGAAATCTATAGGTATTAAGAATACTTCCATCGATTCAGCGGGAATTGGTCCGCTGAACGAAACCGCTATTAGGTTGATCAACGGGAGCACCATTGTTAAAGCCGCTAATATTAGAAACGTATAATTAAAAATATCAAATATCTTCTGTCCTTTAGATGTTTTCATTACCATAGCCCCATTTCTGCTTTTCTTGCAATCCGGTTAAATATCCATAGCAATATAAAACCGACCACAGACTGGAATATTCCGATTGCTGTTGTTAAACTAAATTGACCCTGTAACACACCGGCCCTATATACATAAGTTTCTATTATATCCCCAACAGAGTACGTCATAGGCGTTAACAAGTTATAAATCTGATCGAAACCAAGTTCTAGGAAGTTCCCAATTCCTAATAAGAACAACACTAAAATTGTTGGAAAGAGCGATGGAAGCGTAATATAAAGTGTTTGTTGCCAACGATTTGCTCCATCAATTAACGATGCTTCATATAGAGATGGGTTAATTGCTGTGATTGCGGCTAAATAGATAATTGTTCCCCAACCAATTTCTTTCCATATGCCTGAAAATATTACAATCGTACGAAAATAACCTGATTCCTGCATAAATAATATAGGCTCATGTCCAAAAATTCCACGAATAGAATTTATAATTCCTTGGGAAGACAAAAGTTCAAAGATAATCCCACCAACAACAACCCATGATAAAAAATGGGGGAAATAAAAGAAACTTTGAACTGTCTTTTTGATTCTCAAATGCCGTACTTCATTGAATAATAATGCTAAAATAATCGGAGCAGGAAACTGAAATATTTGTTGATAGAAAGCAATAATTAAGGTGTTTTTTAAAACAACATAAAAATCTGAATAACTAAACAGTTTCTTAAAATTCTCAAAACCTACCCACGGACTATCTAAAAAACCATTCAAAATTTGATAATCTTTAAATGCGATCACGCTTCCGAGCAACGGAATATATTTAAAAACAATATAATACACAACCGCTGGAAGTATCATGACATACAGCATCCAATGTTTTTTGATATTATGGATCAACGAATTTTCTTTATTTTTCTTTGGTTCTTTGATTACAGAAGCATCCAAAACTTTGCACACACCTTTCTTATAGAGGTCCTCCGACAATGTAAAACTTTCTCTAACGATTTTCAGTCAAATTGAATCTATATCCTAGTATTTTTTCCAATTCAGACTGTCATAACACCGAACCCTTTTCTTTAATTGCAAACACACCATTTTATATAGTTCGCAATATTGTACAACCTTTCCAGAAAATGATTAACCGCTTTCAAAAATTATATAAATGAAAGTGGCAGTCTTTCCTTTATTGCCTAATTATCCTGAGTCAAGTTTCAACCCCCATGTTGCATGATTAAACTTAAAAAGCCTATTCTGCCTTCTTTAATCTAAAAGATTTTTAAATACAATCTTGTTCCATTCTTTCTTCTACTTTTCCCACTTTTTAGGTCTCTCCTAATTGAACCATCAGAAGCACTTACAATATGCTGTCTAGTACAAATCAAACACATTTTAAGTTTCTTAATCTTTACTTAGCATTCATTAGATAATTATGTATATAAAGTTTATTTTGGAACTTTCTCAAATGACGTTATCATAAACCACACTAGTGTATTTGTTCTTGCTGCATATTCTTATCTTAATATAATCATCTATTTATCAACACCTAACTTTTGTAAATATCCTCCATGAAAAATAACCGTTATCATACAGAGACTTAATAATTCATAAAATAACAACGTTGTTATTTTATAGGTTATAGGTTCAATTCACGAAGTAAACTATTTCTAAAACTACCTATTATATTTCACCTCATCATTACTTTAATTCATTAAATTGTTGTTTAAGCCTTCACACTTAATGTTTAACTGGAATCGCTTCCAATCTCAAGAAAATCAACTTTTAAAAAGGAATACAAATACAAACAAAAACATTTAAAATAATTACTAGGATAAAAAAATATAATAATGAGGATGTTGTAAAGATTATAACGAATTTTTTAAAAATGTCAAATGCAATCAATATTTGTTTTTTAATATCTATTTTTGATTCTCTTTTTGTTTAAACCTTATTTTCCCTTTGTTTACACCTTATATTTATTGGTATAATTAATTAAAAATACAGAATTTACAAATATAACCTTGACTTTTTCAATCTATTGGTATAATTTGAGGTCAACGTAGACATTGATCTGTTTAGCATCGTTTTTATCCCACTTCAGTTTTTGAAGGAAAAGACGAAAGTAAAGGGCGAATAAATTGTTCGTAAATCCTAAATACTGTTGTGGACTGAGAAAAGGCTGTTTCACTTACCCATTGGCTTGCAAAGCTGAACAAGTCACATAATTATTCATATGTATATGTTGACCTTTATTGTAACCGATTACAATACGGTACTTTATATCGTTATTTTAGTGTTTTTAAACACACTATATTATGAAAGGAGGCGGTAATCATGATCCCAATATAACATCAGTTAATTACTGATGAGTATAGGTGGTTTATAATTGCCAAAATTGGATCTAGTTCGGCTAAACACTAAGGAAAGAAGAAGCAATACTTTTATAAGGTGGATGGTTGAAAGAATACCTCGACAGAATTGTCACCAAATAATTAACAGAAATCAGAAAATTATTCAAAAATTTTGGGGTGAATAGTCCCAATATTCGGTCATTAATAGTACCTAATACCGATATCAACAAATGAGGTAATATTAGAAATTAGCAAATCTATCATTTATAACATATTAACGGAGGTTGAAAATGCAGAAATATTTATTAGCTATTTTAACGATCGTGCTATGTTTTTCCCTTTTTCCTATTCAAACCAGTAAAGTAAATGCAGATAATAGTGAACTGCCAGCTTTTCCTGGTGCAGAGGGATTCGGTTATGCTACGACTGGTGGTCGTGGTGGAGAAGTTTATCATGTTGATAGTTATGAACTTACTGGACCAGGTACACTTCATGATGCACTAACAACAGCTGGAGATACGCCACGTACAATCGTCTTTGATATATCAGGTGATATTACAATACCTAAAATTGTTGTGAAAAATAAATCCGATATAACAATCGCTGGTCAAACTGCACCAGGGGATGGTGTAACAATTCGTGGTCAAACAATCCGTTTTGTTGATTCTGATAATATTATTATTAGATTTCTACGGTTCCGCATGGGAGCACATGACGATTTTTCAGATGATGCTATGTATTTGGAAGATACACAAAATGTAATTATTGATCATTCTAGTTTTTCATGGGGAACTGATGAAGTATTATCAATTAAAAGTAAAGATTATGATAATCCTAAATCGAAAAACATAACTGTACAGTGGTCAGTGATGTCTGAAGGTCTTCTCACCCATTCGATGGGTGGATTGATTGAAATGAACACAATTTCAATGCACCATAACCTTTATGCGCATAATAATGATAGAAACCCCAAGACAAAAGGCCAAATTGATTTTGTGAATAATATAGTTTATAACTGGGGAGATTACCCCTATGTAGCCGGTGGTGTATCCGGTACAAAAGGTTATGGAAATGTTGTAGGTAACTACTTTATTGCTGGTGTAAACTCAAAAAATCCCGAATATGCGATTGTGCGCGGAAATGATAATTATAATCTATTCCTAGAAAACAATCGTATTGATAGTAATAAGAATGGTATCTTAGATGGTACTGATACAGGCACAGATATGATAGAAAAAGAGAGACCAAGCGTTGTTGTTGATGAACGATTTAACTATCCACTCGTTCATACACAAGACCCAGAAGAAGCATATGATTATGTTTTAGATCATGCTGGGGCATCAATTGTTAGAGATGCTGTTGATGAGCGGACTATTGATAGTGTCAGAGATCAAACTGGAGCAATCATACAACATGAAGATGATGTTGGTGGTTACCCAGATTTAGAAAGAGGAACACCTTTGTTAGATTCCGATGGTGATGGTATACCTGACGTATGGGAAATTGAACACGGGCTTGATCCATTTGATCCAGATGATGCAAACGAAGATATGTATGGCGAAGGTTACACAAATCTTGAGTACTATTTAAACGAACTTGCGGAGGAAAGCTATCCTCCAGGATATTCAATGACACCACCTGAATGGTCGGGTCCCCCATTCACACCACCAACTCCACCTACTACTGACCCTGAGGAAGAGCCCTCGGAGAGTATGGATGGAGATATTTTGAGAAATGTAATAGTTAATGATAATAGTGGAAATGGCATTGAAAATGCTAAAAAGTGGTCAGTAGAAACGGATTTACAAATTGGTGACCTCGTGGCATCAGATAGAACTACAGGTAGTAAAGCTTATAAATTTACCGATATTCCAGAAGAATTACTCGGTTCAGAATGGATCCGAACACCAGTAGAATCTAGAAGTGCTACGAATGATGACGTAGTTTCTTATTACTTGTCTTCCGATGCAGATGTCTATGTAGCCTATGATGCGAGAATTAATACAGAACCTGAGTGGTTGACAGAAAATTATGAAGAAACGGATGATGTTATTGTTGATGATCAACCGGTTAATTTCAAACTTTATAAGAAACATTATCCTGCAGGTTCTTTCGTGGAAATGGGGCCAAATAATGCCAAGACCACGATGAACTATTTTGTTATTGTCAAACCAACTAACTCAAAAGAGGCTCCATCAGATCCAGAGGAATTAGATGCTGAAATTACTTCAGATGATCTCGTTGAACTTGAATGGTCAACGGTAGATTCAGCAGATGGCTATTTAATATACCGATCATCAACTGTAGACGACAACTTCAAAGTTATTGCCAGCTCTTTTGATGATAATTATAAAGATGAAACGACAGAATTGGGCATAACTTACAATTACAAAGTTTCTGCTATAAATGCAGGTGGAGAATCTGGTAAAACAAAGTCTGTAGAGATATATTCTGATGATTCCACAAAACCGGCTCCGTCCGAACCATCAGATTTACACGTACCGACAGTTAAAAGTATATTCACTGAACTGGAGTGGGAACCTGTTGAAGAGTCTATTTTCTATAATGTATATAGAGCAACAGAATCAGATGGTAACTATGAAAAAATAGCCAGTTCTGTGCATGAAAATTATACCGATGATACAGTCGAGCCGTCCACAACCTATTATTATAAGATCACAGCAAATGGTGTTGGTGGCGAATCTGAAAAGTCTGACAGTAAAAAGGTAACAACGAAGTCTGCGGTTGACATACCGAACACTCCAACAGGTTTAATTTCAAATGAGGTAACTGGCGCGGCTTTTGAAATAGAATGGGACTCTGTAACTGATGCAGAAGAATATAATATTTATAAAAAAGGAGACCAAGACAATTCATTCAGTCTTATAGATACTACAAGTTCTACGAATTATATTGATAGATCAATTGATACAAGTGATACTGGTTTCACATATAAAGTCTCAGCAGTTAATGAGATGGGAGAATCAGAACAATCAGAAGAACTCTATATCGAAACACTTGCTCCTTCTACACCAGAAAATCTAATTGCGGGATTAGCTGGAGCATCATTTGTTGGGTTAATTTGGGATCCGGTTGATGGTGCAAGTAAATTTAATATCTATCGAAAAGCAGATGGAGAAGTTGAAAATGTGGGGACCGCCAAAGTAAACACCTTTTATGATCGCACGGTAGAGCCAGGTGTCGAGTACACTTATTACATTAAGGCCGAAAATGAAGTTGGTGGATCGGATAAATCTAATTCTGTAACAATTACGCCTGATATTGTAAGTGCTGAGAGTATCAAGACTCTAGTAGGACAATTCGAAGACGCGGGAGACTTTAAGGAAAGCGATATTGTTCGAATATTAGACCACCATCTAATAGCTCTAGACCTCTATGAAAAACAAGAGAATAGTGACAAAGTGGTTAAACACACGCAAAGTTTCAATGAACTCCTTAAATCACTAAATGATAAAAATGAGCTATCAAATCACGCTTATAATATTCTGAAACATTATGGCAAGTCATTGGAGGAAAAATGGAGGTAAAGTCAAATAACCATATATCAAATATGTGTGTTATATTTCATTCTGATGCTATTGTCTATCATTAACTAAATACTTTGAATGGCTATCTCGAGGAGCATAACTATTTAAAAAGATATACTCCTCGAGATATTCTCTTTTTCTTTATAGGTAAATAATTTATGAAAAGTGCCAAACCTAAACCTATTATTTTACGGGTTGAACAACTCTCCTTTAATCATCACATACACATGCAACAATAAAACAAAACATCTAAGTTTATTCGTCGTTTAAAAAAGCCACCCTTTAAAGAGTAGCTTTTTTAATTCATTTTACAAATTCGTTTCCAATTTCATAGCTTTGTCCTGTGCTACTAGACATAACTCTGCAGCTTTAAATGCATGCGCCTGTGTCATAGCATTTTCTGTGCGATTAATACAATCAAGAATTAATTTTCCGAAAAACGGAAAACCAACTTTCCCTGAAAGGTCAAAATGTTGTTCACGTTCTTGATTCACCAAATACAATTGGTCACCACCACTATCTCTGGCGACATCAACATATTTTCGTATTTCGATCGTTCCTTCTGTTCCTGTAATAAATGTTCGCCCGTCACCCCAATTACTGAGACCATCAGGTGTAAACCAATCGACTCGAAAATACTGTGTCGCACCATTATCACCAACAAGTGTTGCGTCGCCGTAATCCTCTAATTCTGGATATTCTTTATTGTCATAATTACCTACTTTACTATGCACAACTTCTGCATCCTGGCAACCAGAGAAAAATAGGAATTGCTCAATTTGGTGACTACCGATATCACAGAGGATACCGCCATATTTTTCTTTCTCGAAAAACCAATCAGGTCGACTTGGTGCATTCAAACGATGGGGGCCAAAACCTGTTACTTGAAGAACTTTACCGATGGCTCCTTCTTCAATAAGTTGACCGGCAAAAATCGCGCTCTCTACATGTAATCGTTCACTATAATACACCATATATTTCTTTCCTGTCCGTGCAACAACACGCTTTGTTTCTTCTAATTGTTCCAATGTTGTAAATGGTGTTTTATCAGTGAAATAATCTTTGCCTGCTTCCATCACTTGATTACCAAGTGCACTTCTCTTTGATGGGATAGCTGCTGCAGCAACAAGTTGAATTGAGGGATCTTCTAAAATTTGTTCAAGTGAATCGGCAACGTTTACTTGCGGAAACGCTTTGACAAAATTCGCAACCTTATCTTCATCTGGATCATAAACCCACTTCAATGTTGCTCCCGCTTCAACTAGACCATTGCACATCCCATTGATATGTCCATGGTCTAGTGCCACCGCAGCAATCGAGAATTCTCCCTCTTTCACAACTGGATTTGGTTTACCTTTAGGAGCATACGTCATACCATCTTTACTCAATATTATCCGTCCTTTCAGTTCATTCTAATATGTGCCATCAAGATCGAATGTTGTACCAGATTTTGTTTCATCTTTCACGTAGGTTGATTGTTTAATATGTTCCTGCAATTTTTCATAGAAAACATCCTCATCAATCGGTAGGTTGATTGGTTCATTGAGCCATGCTGATAAATACATCGCATTAGATAGTTCCAATCCTCTAATTCCCTCTTCACCTGGCGCAAGCAAAGGTGTACCTTTTACAATAGCGTCAATCCAGTTTTGCATAATTCCCAAATGTTCTGTTGTTTCTCCACTGACAGGAATATCTATTGTCCAGCATTCTGGCTTGCCGAATCCTGTTGTGGATGTCTTATTAAATTCTGACACAGGTGTTCTTAACTGGTGGAATGTAAGTTGATTGTTTTCAATAACGATTTTGCCCTTATCTCCGGTCACTTCAAATCGGTTCGTTCCTGGCGCTTCACCTGTCGTTGTGATAAATACACCTGTCGCTCCGTTTTCATATTCTACAAATGCAGTTACATCGTCCTCAACTTCAATGTCATGATATTTTCCAAAACTACAAAAGCCGTGAACACGCGTTGGCATCATATCTGTTGTCCATTGCCATAAATCCAACTGGTGTGGTGACTGGTTTAATAAGACACCCCCACCTTCTCCTGCCCAAGTCGCTCGCCAGCCACCTGAGTCATAGTAACTTTGTGAACGAAACCAGTCCGTAATAATCCAATTAGTTCTCATGATCTCTCCAAGCTCGCCTGACTGAACAAGTTCACGCAATTTTTGGTATAAGGGGTTTGTTCGTTGATTATACATTAAGCTAAACACTTTACCACTTTTCTGTGCTGCAACATTCATTTGTCGAACATCTTTTGTATAAACCCCTGCTGGTTTCTCAACGAGAACATGTAGACCTTTTTCGAATGATTTTATTGCCATGTCTGGATGATGATAATGTGGTGTTGCAATTAATACCGCATCCATGTCTGCTTCATTCAAAAATGATGTGTCATTATCAAAATAGGCAACACCTTCAGGCACATGTTCTCTCGCCCAATTTAATCGTTCTTCATTTATATCACATACTGCTGCGAGCGTTGCACCTTTTACCTCCCCATTATATAGTTTTTGAGCATGGGACGTGCCCATATTTCCAATACCAATCACACCGACTTTAATTAAACTCAACATCATCGCTCCTCTATTAATAAAATAACAACCATCGTGATGCATCTTTTGAATAAGTAAAATTCCTGAAAGCCAGCCAAACAATGCAAGTACCTTCTCGCTTAATGTTGTTACCTCGGATTAAAGTTGCTTAGCCAAATTTTTGAGGTTTTCGAGACTTGTTTGCAAACAGTCCAGTGGTGGTCTTTCGCAAACATCTTGTTCAACAGCATACCATTCTACGCCATTTGCTTCTCCCCATTTCAAAATCGGTAGGAAGTCAATGACACCTTCACCAACTTCAGCAAACGTTTGACGATCATCATTTGTCATGTCTTTCAAATGAATAATTGGCATTCTATTTGCATACGGATCAATAAATGTGGCCGGATTTAATCCTGCTTTTTTCACCCAATAGACATCAATTTCAGCTAGAATTTGGTTACCTTCTGATGGATCAAGCAAATATGTGAGTGCATCTTGCCCATTAATGGTTGTCTCAAATTCAAAAGCATGATTATGATAACTTATACGATAACCCGGTGCTTTCTGGGCAATATCATTTAATTTCTCTTTTAATGTTTGATAGCCCTGTTCAGTTCTGTATTCTTCAGAGATAAATGGGCAAATAATATCGTTCGTCCCATATAAGTCAGCTTCCTTGAGAACACCATCTAAATCAGATTCTAATCGATCCAATCCAATGTGCATGCCAACTGCTTTTAAGTCATTTTCTTCAAGCGCTTGAGCGACTTCATTCGGATCGTAACCTTGTGGAAGGGCTGAGATCTGAACACCTGCCCATCCTTGCTCTTTTAATTGTTTAAAAATTGGTCGTATACCTGTTTTTAATTCCTCTCGTAATGTATATAATTGTGCAGCAAATTTTTGTTCCATTTGTATAGCCTCCTTAATAAATTTAAGTTCTCTTAGAATTCATGGCGTCTCACTAAGTAACAAACATACCATACGTCACACTTTGAACATGCCACTTTTTTTAGTAGGCCGAATCTTTCTCTATATCTTGACCTGACCAGGCCTTTTTAGCTGACCAAGCGCGTTCACCTTGCCAATAATCATTATCCTCTGGTAAACCAAGTGGCAAAAAGACGGTCGCACATAAATAGAGACTGCCTGTTGAGATGTAACCTTCTCCCATACCAGGTTGGTGTCCACAGAAGCCTATCGTCAGCCAGCCTTGTTGATCAAAAGTCCCTTTTGCCTCTAACATCCTTTTCATGACAGCTGTTAGTGCACAACGTACTTGTGCAGGATGCAAGGACGCATCTAAATTATGTTGTAGTGCCATTTGGGCTAAATGTTGAAAAGCCCCCATCCGATATGTGATCGACCTACCGATCACCGGGAATGTGCCTTCTGGTGAGATGCTTTTTTCCTGTATTGTTGCAAACCGTTTTGCCCGGTCAAGAATAGGTGACTTTAATATTTCCCAATCAGCTTCCTGATCGTACACATGTCTAATAATATCAACCAACATCGGCTGAATCACAAAGCTATTATAATAATCGGCTCGATATGATGGACCGTCTCCATAAACGCCATCACCTAAATACCATTGCTCATGCTGCTTTAACGCATAATCAACGCGCATTCGATCCCATGATTCTCCACATATAAATAGAGCGGTTTCAATCATAGCTGAAAATAAAAGCCAATTACTAAAAACCGGCTTACGGGTTCGTGTTTGTTTAAGTGCCTTAACAAGATTCCTCTTGGCAGCGAATGACAACTTATTATATAATGCATCCGGTGCCCGGACAATGGCATGCGCCAAAAATGCGGCATCGACGATTGGTTGTCCACCATCTGTAAAGTTCATATAGTCTGGTGATTCAGGATCAGTTGCCACTGTTATCCCTTGTCTGATGAGCGCTGCGTATGCATCACGTAACTCGCCTTCTTCACCAGCTCGAGGCCCATGTTCCAACCATGGCGCCATGCCACAAATTAGCCGCCCAAATGCTTCTAGATGTGTGTATGCATCTCGATCTGACGCCGAACTTTCTACTGGCATCTTTTGTTTCAGTTGTTCTTTAGATAGTGCATTTAATACTGGATCAGCAATGCGTTGCATTGTTTTGAGCCAATATGTTCGGTCATTATTATTTGTCATAAATCATGCCACCTCCTTTTTTTAATAAAATCACTTGTCTAATATTCACAACATCATGGGAACTTTTATCTCTAGAACGTGATTGTTTCATGCTTCCGTGATGACGTTCGAATGGCATCAATCATTTTCATTGCCATTAAACCTTCTTTAACATGAATATAGTCATCTGTCTTTGTTTGAACAGCTTCATAGAAGCGGTTGATTAACCTTGCATGACTCGCGCCATAATAAAATTTAGAACCAGGCAGTTTTTGATCTTCAATGATAACTGTCTTCTCCCCATGTGCATCTACTTTTGTTAATATACTATCTTTAATTGTAAACGTCGCCTTTTCAAATGTGACTTGAAAATCTACACTTGAATTGTTCGCATTCACAACCGTCGAAAAGAACAATCCTGTGAAGCCATTTTTAAAACTTATTTTTGCAGTTGCGGTGTCTTCTACTTCTATTCCGTAATCTGACAAATGATCAATCGATCCTTTGATGGATTGGATTTCACCACCAATAAGTTGCATTAAATCGAGTGTGTGTATTGCCTGATTGATCATTACACCACCACCAGCATATGCCATTTTTCCCCGCCATGGTTTTTCGTCATAATATGTCGCCGGACGGTGCCAAGCAACTAATCCCTTAACGCCCGTTACAGCACCATATTCACCATTTTCCACAATATTATAGAGCGTTTCAAATGTGTCATTCATTCGATTCTGATAACAGATACACATTTTTACATCTGGGTGCGCTGCTTCCAGTTGAACAATCTTCTTTGCGGTTTCTAAATTGTGAGATAACGGTTTTTCCAGAAATACGTGTAACCCTTTTTCCACGCACGCTTTGACAACTGGATAATGTAAATGGTGTGGCAAGCAAATGTGCACACAATCCAATATCTCTTCTTCCAGCATCTCTTCATAATCCGAATAAAAATTAGATTCTATCCCGAATGACTTCGATTGATCAATATCACAGATGGCCACCAATTGAGCATCTGGATTGTTACGTATAGTCGGAATATGAATGTTTGAAATATCCCCTAAGCCAATAACAGCTACTTTTAACATATGAGCTACTCCTCTCATTTGTATGCATTTGAATTTTCTAGTAGCATACGCTGAGACAATTATTGCATGACCGTTTCCAGGGTATAAAAATCCACCAATTGCATTGGAAACCCTTTCAACCTTTGTGTTTTTAAGATAAAACTTGTTTTCTAATGTCTTGTTTACACAAAAAGCTACTTTGTCATTTCTTAACTTAATTTTATAATATATTTGCTGAAAGTCATTACATCAGATTGTTTATATTCTTTGAAAAATTGACTGGGCATGCTTTTTTAGATAAAAAAACATTGAGATTGATTATATACAAAAGCTGTCCCACTTCAAAGTACATTAGTGGGACATTGCATAAAAGGGTATCATTATATATACGACCTGAAGTCAATCGGTACTTACAGCACCGAGTAAAAATAACGAGAAGCCATTTTTATGATTGTCCAATGACAACACGGAGTACATTTGGATGGTCCGGAAATTGTTTGGTCCCTGCACCATAACCAATTGCGTCAACTGTCATAGCAGGTAAGGTTGTAAAATCATCTACCATCACGG
>Ga0209487_1001384_pt1 | contig 20536 bp, 14 predicted proteins | sample Poulit2012_FD_187524 | JGI IMG/M metagenome (GOLD analysis project Ga0209487, IMG submission 187524) | Agricultural soil microbial communities from Georgia to study Nitrogen management - Poultry litter 2012 (SPAdes) (version 2) | ecosystem: Environmental > Terrestrial > Soil > Agricultural land...
TAATTACCGGATTCATTCCCACAGGTTCCAGTACTCCACCGATCTGTACACCGGCCGACAGATGTACATTTTTACCGATCTGAGCACAGGACCCCACCAGTACGTGACTGTCAATCATCGAACCAGCACCGATGTAAGCTCCTGTATTGATATAGGATGGCGGCATGATGACGACCCCCTCCGCTATATAGGCACCCCGCCGTACGGCCGAGCCTCCCGGAACCAGACGCACCCCCTCTGCCGGTTCAAAATATCTAGGCGGCAGATTGTCCTTATCTACAAAACCGTCATAGATTCCGCTATAGCCTGCAAGTTTTCCTGCTTTAAAAGCGGACAGGATTTCGGCTTTGACCTTCTCATCCGCCACCCAATGATCACCAGTGTGAATGGCTGCCCTGAGGGTTCCTTTTTCAAGTGCATCGATCGTTTCCTGCCACGCCATAGGTATTACAAGTTATACGTTATACGTTTTATACCACTCTGCAATCGCCAGATCCGCCTCTTTCAGAATCGAAGAGTCCGGCAAGTCCGCAAGTGCCAGCGGTGGCCTGACTGTTGCAGAAGAAATAACCCCATTTTTTTCCAGAAGTATTTTAGCCGGCACCGGATTGGATGCAGCAAAAAGAGCTTCCGTTGCTTTTTTCCAAACAGGAATGAAATGTTCAACGTTACCCGTCATGGATTGTTCTACATAAAGTGATGTCTCTTCAGGCCAGACATTCGAAGCAACTGAAACCAGGCCTTCACAACCAGCGACAGAGAAGTAGGGAAGCAGTCCGTCGTCTCCGCTGAAGAGCGCCACATCCGGACACTCTTCCCGCAGCTGCTCATACTCTTTCAACGATCCCCCCGCCTCTTTGATCGCCCAAAAATTCTTATGGCCCTGGATTTTTTTCACCAGGCCTGGAGACATTTTAGCGCCGGTGCGCGACGGAATGTTATAGAGCATACACGGTTTCCCGGAGGCCTCCATCAGCTGAGTAAACCAATTCGTCAGGCCTTCAGTTCCCGGCTTCGCATAGATGGGTGTGACCAAAAGATAGGCTCCGCAACTGGTCCGGTTACAGTACTCTATCCACTCCAGCTGTTTTTCCAGCTGAAAACCGCCTGCACCCACCATCCAGGGAACAGACGGATTGTAATCATGAACGAAGTCAACCACTTCTTTTTTTTCGTCGTCCCTAATCGCAAGTCCTTCGCCCGTACTGCCCAGAATCAGAATGCCGTTGCCGGCAGCCTCCTGACGCTGAAGCAGCCGCTCCAGATCCTTCCAGTGGATCCTGCCGTCGGTAACCATAGGAGTTATTAATGCTGTCCAAAGTTTTGTTCCTGTAATCATATCGTTGTAAATACCTTGTCAAAAAGATCTGAAAATTGGTAGATGCCCGATTCCATGTCCGGATGAGTCAGGAGATATTCCGCGGCCCAAATAGCCCCTGCTGCAAATACTTCTCTGCTGTGAGCTTCATGGTTGAGGGAAATGGTTTCATATTCCGTACGGATCTGAAGATTGTGGATCCCCTTAACATCTCCTTCTCTGGCGGATGTAATTTCAGCTTTCCGTCCAAGCCACTCCTGCCAGGAGAGTGCCGTCCCGCTGGGCGCATCCTGTTTGTGAATATGATGTATTTCGTGAATGTGAAATTCCGGGACAGGAAGCATATCGGAACCTTTGCCCAGCAGTTGAATGACCCGTCTTACCAGATTCATCCCCAGGCTGAAATTGGAGCCGATCACCCATCGTCCCCCCTGTTGGGAAACTCTTTCCGGCAACTCTGCGGGCCAGTCATACCCGGTCGTTCCCCACACAGCAGGAATCCCGGCTTCCAGAACCACCTCAACCGTTTCAGCAGCCGCACTTCCCGGCACAAAAATGATAGCACAATCGCACTCCCGTAATTTTTCAGGGGTAGGGCGGTGATACTCGTCGAAGGGATGGGCTTTGTCCCCCAGAAGCCGGGAGACTGTCCCCCCTGTTTTACCTGTACCGATTACCGCGTACTTATCGTTCTGTTTCGTCATATCAACTGATAAATTTCTTATGGAGAGTCCGTATTACATCTTCATCTTGATGGCTGTCAATCAGAAAACAGAGATTGTGAGAACTAGCACCGTGGCAGATTAGCCGGATGTTCACATCTTCCAGTAAACTGAACAAGGGGCCGCTCAGTCCGGCGGTTGCGTCGAGATTATTGCCCACCAGGGCAATCAGTGAAAGGTCTTCCTGGATATCGACCGAACAGAACTCTTTTAACTCGTTTAAAACTTCCTCTGTCAGCCGGCTTTTTCCGGGAGTATTAATATTATAATCGAGGGTCAGTGCAACACTTACCTCACTCGTTGTTACCAGGTCTACACTGATTTTATGCCTGGAGAGAACTTCAAATAGTCTGGCCAGAAAGCCGTAACGGTGAAGCATATCCAGGCTGTGAACCGTGAGCAGAGTCTGATTTCTCCTCAAACTGATCGCCCGGGTCAACGGGTGTTCTTTCGTATCCCGGACAATCCATGTACCCGGCTTCTCCGGGTCGATGCTCGATCCTACATAGACCCTGATATTTTTTCTCATGGCAGGCACCATGGTGGCCGGGTGCAGAATTTTGGCTCCAAAAACAGAGAGTTCTGCCGCCTCATCAAAGCTGATTTCGGTGATGGGTTTTGCTTCGGGTACAATTTTCGGATCTGTCGTGTAGATGGCGGTTACATCGGTCCACACTTCGAGAACATCTGCATCTATCGCCTCTGCAATCAATGCTGCCGAATAATCACTTCCGCCACGCCCGATCGTTGTTGTGATTCCATTTTTGTCCGACCCGATAAAGCCCTGGGTGATCACAACCTGTTCATTCAGTTTCGGAATAAGGTGCTTTTTTGCAGCCTCTTCGATTTCAGGAATATCTGGTTCTGCATTTCCATATTGGGAATCGGTTTTGATGAGGGTACGGGCATCCAGCCACCTGACCGGAGATTGAATCTCTTCCGTTAATATTCGTGCAAAAATAACAGACGACAATCTTTCTCCCATCGCCAGTATTTCATCACGAAGCATCGCAGACATGATCTGATTTCGGCCTGCGATCACATTCAGTTCCTGAAGAATCTTTTCAATCTCGGCTTTTGCACCCTCTGCATCCCGAAGATCCTCACAGATAGCGTAGTGTTTATCAGCAATCTGCTTTGCGATCTCGACTCTGCGGATGGAAGAGACATCAGATGCAAATTCTGTCAGCAGATTGGTTGTACCGGAGGTGGCACTGACCACAAGTATTTTCTTATCGGGATCAGAATGAACGATCGCTGCGCATCGTCTCATTGCAGCAGCATCTGCCATGCTTGTCCCTCCGAATTTGGCAACTTTAATTAAATCGGGCATTATCTTATTTCCATTAAAACTTATTGAAGCCCTCTAAAATAATGAAATTTTCCCCCTCTTGTAGGTTCTTCTGTCTGATTTCTTATTTTTTTCACACAAAAAAAACAAAAGCCGCCCATGTAGTGATGGACGGCTTCTATAACTTGTTAGTTTTTAAATAATTATTCTACTTCTGGTCCAAGGCTTTGTCTGCAATGTGAATGATATGCCGGGCATGAGCGGCACTCTCAGAATTCACACCTGATTTCCGGGACATCGCATCCCGGATCTGCTGAAGATTGTAGAGGGCCGAGGATCTGGAAAGATTGTCGTGTGTGTCACCCTCCAGGATTGAAGCCAATCTGGTGACATAATCCACCTGAATATTCTGGCGGAAGGTATTCACATTTCCATTTGCATCTGCATTGAAAATCCCCGATGTCAGATCTTGCATCATCTCAGAAACAGAGTAGGTATTACCATACAGCCTCGAATTTGTAATCCGCTGAAGGGTATTTGGATGCAGCAGATGATTCAGGACATTTCGCTGGGAGGAGAGAACCATCTGATGAAGATCGGGGTCCTCATTGCTCCCCATAAATCCGAAACCCCTGCGCTGTACCTGGAGATAGTTGTACACCTCATGGGACGTATGGAAAGCATCCGGAGCAAAGAGGTAGCGGTTCAGATTTTGCATCGCATTTTTCTGTGTTTCTGCCGGTACAGGTTTGAAAGGAAGCTCTCCCCCTTCCTGCCCGATAAAAGAACGATCTCTGTGAACACCCCCGATCTGCCGTGACATCACACCAGCCTGTGTGCGGTGCTGTCCAAACAGAACCTGAAATGCATCCCTGAGTGCCTGGTAAGACTCTCCTTCACGGCTTCCGTACTTCTCTACCAGTCCATCCATCAGCTCGTTCACCATCTCCATCCTGTCGGCGGCGTAAGCTACCGGATCGGAAGACATATCGCCGATCATCACCCTCGGGTCAATTCCACCACCTGGTGATCGCATATCATCCGCGTCGTTTCCAAATGCGTGCTGCGGTTCCACTGATCGGGCAGCTATTTTTTCCAATGCCTCCTTCTCGGCCTCCTGATCACCAGGGATCGTGGTATATCCATACTGAATCGCCCATATATCATAAGGGCCTGGTTTTAAATCAAAGTACTGCCCCTGGCGCGCCCGGTCACGGCTCACATTAACAGCCGAATAATCCATCACCGAACCGGTCAGTCCAATCTCTCCGGTCAATTCTGCATTGTGAATCTCTTCGGGAGAGTGGAGGGTACTTGCCTGCATGTTGTGATTCAGGGCGAAGGTATGGCCCAGTTCATGCAGAATGAGCATGGTCAGGGCTTCTTTCTGAAATCTGTCAAGCTCCTCATCGGATTCGTCCATCAGAGCCAGTGCACTTTTACCGAAAAGGTTATTTTGATGCATATGGTGGCCGAAGGAACAGTATTCAGGACTCATCGCTTGTGCCAGAAGATCCTCATATCCCTGCTCAGCAGTCAGCACACCTGAGGTGCGGGTATGGTTTGCAAAGAATACCCACTCCAGCATAATATCGGCTCCCAGAACTTGACCCGTACGGGGATTAACAAAGCTGGGCCCATATCCTCCAAAAGGAGGAACCGGTGATGAGGTCCACCGGAGCACGTTGTATCGGATGTCTCCTGCATCCCACTCTGCATCATCAGGCTGGACCTTGACCTGCAGGGCATTTTTGAAACCGGCAGCTTCAAACGCTTCATTCCATTTCAGGGCTGCTTCTTTGATAGTATCACGAAATTTTTCCGGTGTGGTATTCTCAATCCACCAGACGATCGGTTCAACCGGTTCTGACAGTTCGGCATCCGGGTCTTTTTTCACCAGGTGCCATCGGTGGATCATGTCGCGGTAAGGGGTGGCATCCAGAGAAATCTGATCGTCTTGCTGCGTTGTAAAGTAGCCCACCCTGGGATCATCGTACCTTGGCTGGTAGTCGTTTTCCGGCATCTCTATGAGTGTATGCTGATAGGTGATCCCCACCGATCTGGCATCGGTTACTGAGCCGGTTGTGGATCCTGTTGAGTGAGGGGAATCGTAGACGTATTGAATCACGATGTTGAGATTCTCGGGATAACTCCGGATATCGGCATACTTGCTTTTGGAACTGTTCAGATTACCGAGTGTAAACTGGCCGGGCCTGGAACCGGGGGAGGGACTGGGTTTGATCTGATGCAGGTTCTCAGATAAGAAAAGACCGTCTCCATCGATCAGGATGCGGCCGCTCTCCTCATCTTCCGCTTCTATTTTGGCAGAGTGGAGAATGGCATCGGAAATATTGGCCCGGGAAGCCCGGCTAAGCTCGCTCTCCTCATCAAAGTAGTACTGGTTATTCACGTGAACAAACTCAATGCGGTCGAAATAGCGGTCGATACGGATTATTTTATTATCCCGGTACTGCCCGCGGAAATGACCGGCGTCGAGCACTCCGTCGCGGGTTACCCCAAAATAGATAAACTCTTTGCCCAGCTGATCTTCTTGAATGGCAAATTTTACCGATCCGTTTGTGGTGTCCTGATAGATATCGAACAACCCTTCATGTAGGGTGCTCTTCTCAACGGCTGTCTGAAAATCCGATTTCTTTTCCTTTGCACTCTCTTCCGGAGCGGATGCCTTCTGTGTGGTGGAACATGCTGCACCAAACATGCTCACAAGGAGCAATATGGTTAGAACTGTTTTATGGATCTGCAATTTAAAAAGGTTAGGTTATGATTATGAAATTCTGACGTTCCTACGAAGGCGATCCCCTTTTGGTTACATAGAGTCTCCGCTTCAGGACCTCTGTTATTCTCTCCAGATGGGCGGGAAGGAGATCCTTTTCCGGTTATCCTTCAGCTTCCCATGTGGGTCAGATAGATTTCCTCTCCGGGTACGCTTTGTTTCCTGATCGTATATCATAATTATTTTTGATTTTTTTTCCAATCAGAATCCCCGTTACTTACAAGGGTACCGGCAGTAGCAGATACCCGGTGTCGCCTATAAGGTTATTCGTAAGATATCCATTCTGTCAAAAAAGAGATGCCAGAAGCTCCCGATTGTTTACTCTGTAACTCCAGCCGTACAGCAAGGACGCTGCAGGATGAGGAACTGTACACCTACTATCGGTGCAGCGTGTGCAAGCTCTATTTCGCTGAACCGGAACAGCAGCTAAAGCCGTCTGTGGAAAAGTCCCGCTATGACCAGCACGAAAACCATCCCCAAGATCCAAACTACCGCCGTTTCCTCAGTCAGCTTTTTCGCCCGCTTGTCACTCTTCTCCCTGAAAAAAGTCACGGGCTGGATTACGGATCGGGGCCCGGCCCTGCACTGAACCTGATGTTTGAAGAGGCTGGCCACTCCGTAGCTATCTACGACCCGTTTTATGCAGACAAACCGCAGCGCCTGACGCAAAGGTATGATTTTATAACTGTTTCAGAAACAGCCGAACACTTTTTTAATCCCAGGGAGGAGTTTGATCTGCTCTGGAGTCTCCTGCGGCCGAATGGTTATCTTGGGATCATGACCCTCATGCTGCAATCCCCTGAGCAGTTTGAGCAGTGGCACTATAGAAAAGACGACACCCATGTTGTATTCTATCAGAAGGAGACTTTCTGCTGGCTTGCAGAATACCTGAATGCGGGGCCACCTCAATTTCATGGAGACCGGGTGTGTATCTTGAGGAAACGTAAAACAGAAATTTCTGAATAATTCGATGAAAAGTATAAAAGGAAAGATCGCAGATCCGATAGAACGAAGAATCTTCAATGGTGAGATTTTTATAAATCACGGCATCATAAAATCGATCCGGGAAAGCGATGATGTTCCAGATCAATATATCCTGCCGGGGTTGGTCGATGCTCATGTTCATATCGAAAGCTCCATGCTGGTACCTTCGGAATTTGCAAGGTTGGCCGTACAACATGGTACCGTGGCGACAGTATCTGATCCGCACGAAATCGCAAATGTATGCGGGACGGACGGGATCAATTTTATGATTGAGAACGGAAAAAAAGTTCCTCTCAAATTTTTTTTCGGGGCCCCCTCCTGTGTTCCGGCCACTACATTTGAGACAGCGGGCGCATCTATCAGCCCGGACGAAGTAGCGCGTTTACTTCAGCGGGAAGAGATCCACTATCTTGCAGAGATGATGAACTGGCCCGGTGTTCTGGCTGATGATCCCGATGTACTCTCCAAAATAGAGGCCGCACATGCTCTTGGAAAGCCGGTCGATGGCCATGCTCCGGGCCTCAGAGGGGCGCAGGCTGAAAAGTACATTTCAGCGGGAATCTCAACAGACCATGAATGTTTTACAAAAGAGGAAGCAGAGGAGAAGCTGAAACTGGGCATGCTGATAGCAATCCGTGAAGGGAGTGCAGCCAGGAACTTCGACGAACTGATCGGCCTGATAAAAAGCTATCCGGACAGGATCATGTTCTGCTCAGATGACAAACATCCCGATGACCTTCTGCGCGGGCATATCAACAAGCTGATTGCCAGGGCCCTTGAAATGGGATACGAGCTGTTTGATCTGCTGCACGCCGCAACCGTACTTCCTGTAATGCACTACAAACTTCCAGTCGGCCTGTTGCAGCCCGGGGATCCAGCCGATTTTATTATCACACGGGAGTTCAGAACCATGAAGATCGAAGAGACCTGGATCAACGGGGAAAAAGTTTTCGCAAATGGAGAAGTTCTCTTTAACCGGGTTCCTCCAGGCTGTATCAATCACTTTGTCTCCAGCTCTGTTTCTCCAGAAGATTTCAGGCTTCTCTCGGACCGCCCGGTTCAAGAGGTGATCGTGGCCGAAGACGGCCAGCTGATTACACGTCGTGAATCTGCTCGCCTGACGGTCCGGAATGGGGAGGTGCTGCCCGATCCGGAGAATGATATCCTGAAGATTGCTGTTGTTAACCGCTATCAGAAAAAAAGACCGGCCGTAGGCTTTATTAAAAACTTCGGTTTCAAACGGGGAGCTGTAGCTTCTTCGATCGCCCACGATTCACATAATATCGTGGTGGTGGGAGCTGATGACCCCTCGATTGCCCGCGCAGTCCAAAGGATTATGGAAGAGAGAGGGGGAATTTCAGTAGTGCATGGAGAGAGAGAGGAAATTTTACCGCTGCCGATAGGCGGTATCATGAGTGATGCCGAGGGCGAAAAAGTGGCCCGGGATTATGAACGGCTCAACCAGATAGCTAAAGAGATGGGCTGTCGTATGGCAGCCCCCTTCATGCTTATCTCTTTTATGGCACTGCTGGTGATTCCATCCCTTAAAATGAGTGACCTGGGGCTGTTTGATGCGGACAAATTTGAGTTTGTAGATCAGTAGAATGATCCATGGGAGGAACGGGCTGAAAAGAAGTCGTTCCTCCAACTCATCAACCTGTACGAAACGGGTCCGTCCTGACCGGGCCTATTTTCCCTGTAACAGGAACTCTTTGAATCTGGAATAATCCGCTTTTAACGGCAGGGAGTGACTCTCCTTTTCCATTAGACCCTGAAGCTCTTCAGTGGGCTCCACCCGCTTGGCAATAACCGGTTCGATCACTTCCCGGAACTTAACCGGGTGAGCTGTTGAGAGGGTGACCACAGGACGCCTTTCACCAGTTCTTTCCAGATATTCCTGAGCTGCCCGCAAGCCGATTGCTGTATGGGGGCAGGCGATGTAATCATACTTCTGATACGTTTCCAGAATTGTCTCCCTGGTTTCATCGTCAGAATAGCTGAACCCCTTGATATATTTCCGGATCTTCTCTCTGTTTCCATCAAACAACGAGAGGATTCTGTCGAAGTTACTGGGATTACCCACATCCATTGCATTGGAGATGGTCTGAACGGATTTTTTAGGGGTAAAGTCCCCGCCATTTAAATAGACAGGTACTGTATCGTTGGCATTGGTAGCCGCCAGAAACCGGTGGGCAGGCATCCCCATCTTCATAGAGAAAAGTCCCCCTGTCAGATTTCCGAAATTCCCACTGGGAACCGAAAAAACGGGAACGGACAGGCCGCGTTTCTGCAACTCACCCAGGGCATAAGCGTAATAAAACGACTGGGGAAGCAGACGGGCAATATTTATAGAGTTGGCGGAGCTTAGCCGAATCTTCTGATTCAATTCTTCGTCCAGGAAAGCCTTTTTTACCATCTCCTGACAGTCGTCAAAGACACCATCCACTTCCAGGGCGATAATATTTTTTCCGAGGGTGGTCATCTGTTTTTCCTGAAGCGGGCTCACTTTACCCTTTGGAAATAGCAGGCAGACCCGTACCCCCGGTACATTATAAAATCCGTGTGCAACGGCACTCCCGGTATCCCCGGATGTGGCTGTGAGGATCGTGATCTCCTCTCCCTGATGCTGCGCAACTTTTGAATAGAGTCGAGCCATGAATCTGGCCCCAAAATCCTTGAAAGCGAGAGTTGGTCCATGAAACAACTCCAATATGTACTCCTGCTGGCTCAGTTCTACCATTTTCACAGGAAAGTCGAATGCTTCTGCTGTAATTTCTCTCAGATCCTGATCTGACAGTTCACCTTTGAGAAAGGGTCTTGCCATTTCAAAAGCAATATCGGCAAATGAGAGCTTATGGAGCGATTCCCAAAACAGATTGTTCCGGATCGGCATCTCCGAAGGCAGATAGAGACCACCATCTGGTGCCAAACCTTCCCTAAGAGCATCCATAAAGGAAACTTTTGTAGAGGGGCTATTTGTACTTCTGAATTTCACTGAGATGACTCTCTTATCTAGTAAATGTTATAAAATTAGCAAGTTAAACAAAGTTTAAAGAATGTGAGCACCGAGTGTGTTGATACCGGATTGATGAACATCTGATTCCAGACCCATATTATCAAGTATTTCTGACATTTTTTTCCCCGCTTCAGCAGCGACGGCCGCCGAATCGGAAAGTGCAAAAAGAGAGGGACCCGAGCCCGATATGCTACAACCGAGTACACCCGCATCCTCAGCAGCCTTTTTCATTTCATCAAAACCGGGAATCAGCAGTGACCGAACGGGTTCAATGATCTCATCCTTTAACGACCTGGAGATCAGGCCGTAATCCCGTGTATAAAGGCCAGCCACCATAGAACCCAGATTAGCCCACTGTTGTACGGCCTGCGCAAGGGGTACCTCTTTTTTAAGAATCATCCTGCTGTTTTTTGTCTGAATCTCGATATGAGGATGAACAATGGTCACTTGCAGCTTTTCGGGTACAGGCAGGGAAATCACATCGGTAGTCGCGTGATGCCTGACCAGAATGAACCCCCCCAGAAGAGAAGCCGCCGCATTATCCGCATGGGGTTCACCACTTGTTGCCATCTCCCCTTCCACAGCAAACGGCAGCAATTCCGATTTTTCAAACGGTTTTCCTAACAGTTCATTGACGGCTACAACAGCAGCTACCGAGCTGGCTGCACTGGAACCCAGGCCACTTCCAAGGGGCATCTTCTTCTCAATATCCAGTGCGATCCCGAAACCCGGAGGCTCTTTCAGTGCCCTGATTAGTGCAGAGGCAGCCAAGCCTGCTGTATTCCTGGAAACTTCCAGTGGGAGCTGGCCCCCATCCCCGCTGATTGAAGCGATCCGAATACCCGGTTCAGCCGTACGGACAGCGGTTACTAGATCACCCGGCCCATGAATTGCAAAACCCAGAACGTCGAAACCACACGCCACATTTGCAACAGTTGCCGGTGCAAATGCACGTACTTTGTTTTTATTGCCAGACATATTTTTTGACCCTGAATATGATTACCAGCCTGCATGGCTGTACATCTTTGTATTTACAACCCTTAAAATATCGGCGATAATTCCCGAGGCTGTCACATCCGCCCCGGCTCCCGGCCCCTTAACCACAAGAGGAGTCGTACTATAATTCGCGGAATAGAGGGCAATAATGTTATCTGTACCGCTCAAATTATAGAAGGCGTGATCCTTACCGATTTTTTCCAGTTTTACGGTAGCCCTGCCCTCATGATAAGTGGCAATGTAACAGAGTTTACTTCCGGCTGAAGCAGCCTCTTCTGCCATCTTTTCAAAATGGGCGTTGCTCTCCGCGAGTTTATCAAAAAACTCTTCCGTGGTTTCACAGTTTCTGGCATTCTCAGGAACAAGGTTCTCGATCTCCAGATCCTCAAACTCCAGCTGATACCCGGCGACTCTGGCCAGGATCAACAATTTTCTGCCCACATCATATCCGTTGAGATCCTCCCTGGGATCGGGCTCCGTGAACCCCTTCTTTTGTGCCTGTTTAACCAGATCGCTGAAAGGAATCGAGCCGTCGAATTCATTGAAAAGATAGCTGAGTGTTCCCGAGAGTACTCCTTCAATCTTGTATATCTGGTCTCCCGTTGATCTCATTTCGTGCAGTGTGCCGATCACCGGCAGGCCGGCCCCGACATTGGTTTCATAGCGAAATGCGCAATTATGTCTTTGGGCGGTTTCCTCGAGCTGATTAAAAAACTTCTGATCTGAAGAGTTGGCAAGTTTATTCGGGGTAACAATCGAAATACTGGCTCTCAGAATATCGAGGTACTGTTTCTGCAACTGGTCACTTGCTGTACAGTCGATAAAAATAGTATTGGGAAGGTTCATCTCACGCATTCTATTGGTAAACGCATCCAAATCTGTACCCGTTCCCTCTCTTTCCAGAAGATCCCGCCACTCATTAAACCCGATATTCTCCTCACTCAGATACATCCTGGTGCTGTTGGAGACTCCTTTCAGGTTTAATTCTATCTGATACTCGTTGAAAAGCACCTCCTCCTGGTTTTTAATAATCTCCAGCAGCCTGCCTCCTATTAAACCGACCCCAACCAGGAAAAGATTAACCGCCTTTACTCCAGAAAGAAAAAAAGCATCGTGAAGCGTATTCATCGCTTTCTTTTCATTTTTCCGGTCCACGACGAAGGAGATATTCCGTTCTGAAGAGCCTTGGGCAATCGCTACTATATTGATACCGTTCCTGCCAAGCGCCTGGAATACTCTGCCGGCAATACCGGGAATCTGACGCATGTTATCACCCACCACGGCAATGGCTGAAAGCTCTTTTTCCACTCTCACTTCATCCACAATATGGTTTGCAAGCTCTGCTGAAAATTCCTCTTCAAGTGCACGTCTGGCCGGCTCTGCATCTCTTGGGGTCACCGCGATAGTGATCGTATATTCTGATGATGATTGCGTAATCAGTATAATATTGATGTTCTCATCCGCCAGAGCACCAAACATACGTGCAGAGACTCCGATCATTCCTACCAGTCCGCTCCCTTTCAGTGTCACCAGTGCGATGTCATCAATAGAGGAGATCCCTTTGATACCCCCATTGCCGGACCCAGTCTTCTTTTGGATAAGTGTGCCCGGATGCTCCGGCTTAAAGGTGTTTTTAATCCGGACCGGGATCCTGGACTTCATAACCGGCTGGATCGTGGGTGAATAGATGATTTTTGCACCAAAATGGGAGAGCTCCATCGCCTCCTCATAGGATGCGATATCGACAGAGAATGCCCGCCTCACCTTTTTTGGATCGGCAGTCATCAGCCCATCTACATCTGTCCAGATTTCGACCACGTCTGCCTCCAGGGCAGCCCCAAAAATGGATGCGGTATAGTCGGAACCGCCACGCCCGAGTGTTGTCGGCTCTCCTTCCAGTGTACTTCCGATGAAGCCGGTACAGACCAGGATCTTACCCTGATTTTCCTCTGCATAGGCCCGGATATTTTTGAAGGTCTGTTCAGCAAACACACGTGCATTGCCAAATGTTCTATCCGTTTTAACCAGGTTGCGGGTATCGGTATAGACTGTTCTCTTTTCAGGTGTATCAAGGACTTCAGCCAGTATCAGCGTAGAAAGCCTCTCTCCAAATCCTACAATAAAGTCCCTGGATTTGGGCGAACATTCACGGATCAGGCAGATCCCGTGCAGGATGCTCTCCAACTCATTTATGAGCAACTTGATACTTGTGAGAAGATCACTTCTTTTGCCGGGATGTATCAGAGCCCGGACAGCGCCGATGTGTCTGCTTTCAAGTTCCTGAACGGATTCCTTATAAGCCGCATTGCTCTCGCAAGCCATGTCCGCAATTTGTAAAAGCTGATCGGTAACCCCTTTGAACGCTGAAAAAACAACGACCAGATCGGTTTCTTCTGATGCTGATTTTACAATCCCGATCACATTACGTATCGCTTCAGGAGAGCCAATGGAACTCCCGCCAAACTTCATTATTTTCATATCCAACACATTACGGTTGATTTTATCAACCTATCTTAGCTATTCAAAGTGATGCGGACAAGTTAATATTTAATATTTTATAGCTGAAATTTGAAAAGCGCTTCCGGCAAATAGTTTCGTTCTTTATCTATTTTAATTGTCTGTTCAGCTAATTTTTCTTTAGTTGGGAATCATGCCTGGTACAGCTCCTGTTTCTTCTCCAGACACTCATTAACCATCTTTTGTTATCATTTCTACTATGAATTTAAATAAACATCGTGTTGCCATCCTCGGGGCAGGAAACCTTGGCTGTTCTATTGCAGAAGGTCTGTACGCCTCAGGAACTTTTTCTGCCGATTCAATCTATCTGACCCGCAGACGAATTGAGAAGCTCGACCCGTATAAAGAGAAAGGCTTCCAGGTAACAGCAGACAATAATCAGGCGGTCACTCGTTCATCCATTCTTCTGATCTGTGTCGAACCCCACCAGTTGGATCAGCTGCTTGAAGAGATCCGTGAAACGGTAGATCCAGCCGAACAGATCGTCATCTCTGTGGTTTCCGGTGCGGAAGTGGCTGAGATAAAGAAGAAACTGCCTGCCGGCACACCTGTCGTACGGGCGATGCCGAACACGGCGATCTCGATCCGGGAATCGATGACCTGTATCTGTTCAGATGAAGAGGACCGTGCAGCCGCTGAAATCGCCACATCGATCTTTGACACAGTAGGCCACACACAGATAATCCACGAAGAGCAGATGTCTTCCGCAACGGCTCTCTGTGCATGCGGTATAGCTTTCTTTCTGAGGGCGATCCGTGCGGCTTCCCAGGGTGGAATTGAGATCGGATTCAGTTCTCAGGAAGCCCTCAAGATGGCTACCCAGACTGCAAAAGGGGCTGCATCTTTACTAAGCGCCACAAACAACCATCCGGAACATGAAATTGACAGGGTTACCACACCAAAAGGGTGTACAATTTCAGGACTCAACCGAATGGAGCACGGCGGGTTCAGCTCTGCACTGATACAGGGGATCTTACACTCTGCGGAGAAAGCCGGTAAGCTGTACTGAGAGAAATAGCCTCAGAACGGGGAAGCCTTACTCATATATTCCTCCTGCGTGAACTCATCAACCGTGATCGCCTCAGAGCGAGCCTTCTCCGTCTTTCGAACCATCTCTGCCTGTTCAGGGCTGATGATCTCTCTTTTAACTGCTTCAAAGAGCTGGTCGGTCACAGGGCCTCTCTCCAATATTTTCTTCTTTACGGCATTTCTGAGTTTTTTATAGATCGGGGCTGACTCTTCCACCAGGCGCATGGTGTATTCATAACAGCCCAGCGGCTCATCCTTACTCTTCGGAATGTAGATAAACCGGGTGATCCGATCGCGCTGCTCCCCGGTTTGCTGCATTGCACGGGCGATCTGCTGCCCCAGCCGGTCAGATGGTTTTTTCCCAATACGGTTGATCCGGGACCAGAGGGCAACCGGGCCTCTGAAACACCAGCTCAGCCCCGGAACCTCAATCTCTGCGTAGATCTCATCAAAAGCCGTCTGAATTTTCCAGAATGCATGTTGCATGGACCATTCAAAAAAATCACGATCCTCCTCCATTTTTCCCTCTTCTTCAAACCTTTTAAGGGTGGCAGCAGCGAGAAACAACCAGCTCAGAATGTCCGCATAACGGCCAGAAAGCTTCTCTTTCATCTTCAGTGCTCCGCCATAGGAACCCAGGGCCAGATCAGCCATAAATGCAAAGGATGCTGAAGACCAGACCAGTTTTTTGTAATATTTTGCAGCCGGGCCCCTTGCCGGTGAACGCACCAGTTTCCCTCTGGAGAGGGTGAGAAGCATGGACCGGATCATATTTTGGAAGAGATGCCCCACATGCTTGGTGAAAAAAGTATCGAACTGATTTATATCCCGGTTCATCAGGGCTTCGATCTCCTTCAGCAGATAGGGATGACTCCGGATCGCTCCCTGCCCGAATATCATCAGAGTACGCGTCAGAATATTCGCCCCTTCTACCGTGATCCCGATCGGTGCTGCCATGTAGTTGTGGGCAAAGAGGTTCCTGGGGCCCAGTGAAATACCGGCACCTCCCGAAATATCCATCGCATCGTTAATGACCTGTCGCCCAAGCTCAGTAAAATTATATTTTGCAATCGCAGTGATCACTGCTGGTTTCGCCCCGCTGTCCAGCGCACCGCATACATACCCTCTGGCTGCATCCATCAGATAGGTGTACCCCCCGATTCGGGCCATCGCCTCTTCAATCCCCTCAAACTTTCCGATATTTAGCCCGAACTGCTGGCGGATAAGGGCGTAAGCCCCGATTCCTCTTGTTGCCAGTTTCGCACCCCCGATTGCCTGGGCGGGCAGGGAAATTCCTCGTCCTACAGCCAGCGATTCCATCAGCATACGCCACCCGTTCCCGGCTCCTCCGGGCCCGCCAATAATCGCATTTACCGAAACTACAACATCGACACCACGTGTCGGACAGTTATAGAAGGGAACACCGAGCGGATCGTGTCTCTTGCCGATTTCCACACCTTTTGTACCGGATGGAACCAGAGCCGCTGTGATTCCGGGGTTCACTCCCCTTCCCAACAGATTCTCAGGATCGTGAAGCTTGAAAGCCAGCCCGATTAGTGTAGAGATGGAAGCCAGTGTGATGTATCTTTTTGCCCAATTCAATCTCAGATAGATTTTACCATCCTCCCCCCTGAAAACCTCACCCCTGCTCTGCATCCCGCCGGCGTCCGATCCTGCCGTCGGCTCAGTCAGGGCAAAACACGGAATTTCCTCCCCCGCTGCAAGCCTGGGCAAGTAGTGATTTTTCTGATGTTCCGTACCGTAGTGCATCAAAAGTTCTGCCGGACCAAGGGAGTTCGGAACCATCACTGTTGTTGCAAGCGGACCGCAGCGCGATGCCAGTTTGGCTACGATGATGCTGTGTGCATTTGCCGAAAAACCGTAGCCACCATACTTCTCAGGGATGATGAGACCAAAAAACCGGTTCACCTTGATATAGTTCCACACCTCCTCGGGTAAATCTCTTTTTTGAAAGACATCCCAATCATTCACCATGGCACACAGCTCTTCAACAGGCCCTTCAATAAAAGCGCGCTCTTTTTCTGTAAGCTCCGGATAACGTTCCTCTCTAAGCCTCTTCAGATCGGGCTTTCCTTTAAAAAATTCACCTTCAATCCAAACAGTTCCCGAGTCAATGGCGGTCTGCTCTGTTTCTGAAATCACAGGCAGAATGTGGAGTCTGTCAAGCAGCTTCATCAGGGGGCCCGTCAGAAGCAGGCGCCGCACCGGGGTGATGTTGAAAACGAGTACCAGAAAAAGATAAAGTGCAAGAGCCCAGGCCGGTACGCCCAGGCCGATCAGTGCAGCCAGGCCAGCAGCAGCCCATACCCATAAAGGAAATCCGAAATAGCCCAATACCAGGAAGACCAGAACAATAGAGCCCCAGGCAATCCAACCGGGCAGATGTTGAAAAAATGCCGCTGTCTGAATGAGTGATTCCATAATCTGCCTCCTTTTCCTGATTTTATTCTTAAATGGCTTCGATTCTTCTCTGCCGGATCATGATGCCTCTAAATTTTATGAAAAAGCGGAACCCACCCTACCGCTGTTTGAGCATTCTTTCTGAACGGTCAACTTCTGATGGTTCAATATATACAATCCTGCCGAACCGGAGATCCTCGATTTCCCTACTTTTTTAACAGATCCGGTCAGGGCGAAAGCCTCTCCCGTTTCCAGGTGTGAAGTTTTTTTCTGAAAACAATCCGGTCATGCAATCTTCCCGGCCGGCCCTGCCAAAATTCGATCTCCGTTATACTCAAATCATAGCCGCCCCAGTTTGCAGGTTTTGGAATAGGTTTCCCGCTGAACTGTCGCCGGGCCTGGTTAAAAGCCTGCTCCAGCTCGTGTCTGCTGCTAACAGGCTGGCTCTGCCGGGAAGCCCAGGCCCCAATCTGGCTGTCGGCGGGCCTGACGGAGAAATACTCCGCACTCTCCTCACTGCCGATCTTCTTTACAGACCCTCTTATGCGGATCTGCCTCTCCAGTTCAGGCCACCAAAACACGCAGGCAACATGTGGATTGTTATCCAGCTCCCTGGCTTTTGTACTTTCGTAATTGGTAAAAAACCGAATGGCATCCTCCCCAATCCCTTTCATCAGGACCATTCGCGCGTTCGGATTCCCCTTTTTGTCGACGGTGGCGAGGGTCATCGCATTCGGCTCGCTGACCTGTGACGCCATCGCCTCATCAAACCACTTTCTAAAAAGAGTTACCGGTTCATCAGGAAGGTTGACGTCAGGCAGTCCGTCCTTAGTATAGTTTTCACGGAGTGACGCAATTTTTGTATCCATCCTTTTTTATCCAAAATACGAAGGTTCATTCCCTTTTTTCCATTTAATATTACACCCGATACTTGGTATCTGATCAACAGGTGCGGGTTTTCCTTCCAGCAGCCGATCGGTAGCATTTCTGAGATCCTCTCCTGTCGGAACGATTTCATTCCGGGGGCGGGAGCTGTCAAATTGCCCTCTGTAATAGAGCTTCCTGGATTCATCAAAGAGAAACAGATCAGGCGTACAGGCCGCTTTGTATCTCTTTGCAATTTCCTGAGTTTCATCATACAGATAAGGAAAGGGATATCGGAACTGTTCTGCATCCTGGGCCATCTCTTCAGGGCTGTCCTGCGGATAAGCCCTGGCGTCATTGGAGTTGATTGCAACTACTGCAATCCCCTTATCTTTATACTCTTCACTATAACGCACCAGCTCCTCCTTGATCAGTTTAACATATGGACAGTGATTACAGATAAACATGACAAGTAAACCCATAGCGTCTCTAAAATCGTCGGATGATACCATCTTTCCCGTACGTGGTTCGACCAAAGTAAAGTCAGGAGCCCGGGTTCCTAATGGTAACATGGTTGAATTAACTGCAGCCATAATTCTGGATCTTAAATAATTTTACTGTTTTAATTGTTCATTAAAACTTATAAATTCGTTGTCGGGTACAAAATACGCTTTTTTTTGCAAATCATTGGGAATCGTCGGGTATACGTTCGGTACTGATGAACAGACATCAGATCTGGGGAATTCAATAAGCAATATTTCTGATGAAGACAGTTAGAAACATTTCACCCATATAAAGATAGAAGCCCTTGTGTTTTCAATGAAGTATGGCCTTCCCCTAATGTGGAAGGATCTTTAGCATTCAATAATGAATATTAAATTAGATTCAAAAAATACTATCTTATTTATCAGATGTTGTGAATTAAAGTTTTTGAAAACTTTATAGCCTTTTAACTTAACGGTATCTGTAGGTCCGACAGTTCCAATGTAATAACAAATATGAGTACGATAAACAGGCGACTATATGAAATGCGAAAGTATCTGAATGCAACTCAGCAGGAGTTTGGAGATACCGGAGGGGTGAGTCAGTCTACACAGAACAGGTATGAGCAGCCGGGCACGGATGTCCCGGTCTCCTATCTGGATAAAATATATAGCAAATATGGCAGCAACTTCTGTGAAGAGTGGCTCTATTTTGGGAGAGGGCCGATGCTGCGGGAGAGTTCAGTATCCGGGTATAACCGTGAAAATCCTCTTGATTCCGGTTCCGATGACCCGGATGCTACCCATCTTTCCCGGAAGGAAGCTCAGATAATTGCTGAAGTAAAGCGCTTCTCAGATTTTTTAAAAAAACGACCCTTGAATCCCGAGGTAAAGAGACACTTGCTTCAACTATTAATTGAGAGTATTGATCAAACATTGGATGAACTTCATGAGGATGATCCTGCCGATGATTGATACTTTTCGCTTCCTTGTTCATGTTATCTTCTCCAGTTAGCCGTTTTTTTCAAACTTCGTTAATACGTTACTGCTGAGTGACCTGAATCTTTCCGAATTCGCTGGCGAGGTTCCTCTGCGATGATCACTCCCAAATGTACTTCCACCCTGCCCTGCAACCATTATTTTCCGAAACTACACCACAAATCCCAATTCATATCCTACGAACTGGTTCGCTCAATCGGGTCTTTGAGCACTACCCGATACTAAATATTAGAATGATTTAATGTTTGATTATACAGAATCAGCAGGATAATTAAAATTTTTTATTTAAATATAACTTAAACAGTGCGTCTCGATTCAAAACAGAGTTAGCTGGGCATCACCAGGGCGCCTGAAATGTTGTGTTTCCAGAGCTTGACGGCTGCCGTCTAACCCCAGTCTCTTCGAGTGAATTGTAAAAAGCTGACGATACTGTTCATCATATGGGCCCATACTCTGGAATCGTTCATTAAATTCTTTTCTGTTCAGAACACCTCCCTTCAGATTCAGCAACCGGTTTAGTACTTTCTTTTTTCTGTCGGGATAGTGCTCTTCCAGCCATTTGATAAAGAGATCTTTGACTCCGTAAGGAAGTCTCAGAATGATATAACTTGCGGATATCGCTCCTGCATCTGCGGCTGCCGTTAGCAGAGGCACCATCTCATCATCCGTAAGGCCCGGAATCAGAGGGGCCAGGTTTATATGCACAGGAATTCCGGCACGCGTCAACTCCTCGATCGCTTTCAATCTTTTTGCCGGCCTTGAAGTGCGGGGTTCCATCGTTGACGTGATTGACTTATCCAGGGAGGTCAACGAAACCGTTACCTTTACAGCATTTACCTCTGCCAGCCTTTGAAGCTGATCAATATCGCGGGTCACCAGATAGTTTTTGGTGATGATCGCAAGCGGATGCAGACATTCCGCTAAGACCTCAATACAGCGGCGGGTAATCTTGAGTTTTTTTTCAATCGGTTGATACGGATCGGTCACCCCGCTCATGACAAGGGTTTTTGGCTTCCATTTCTCACTGGAAAGTGTCTCCTTCAGTAGCCGTGGCGCATCGTATTTGACGACGATTTTAGATTCAAAGTCCAGCCCTGCACTCA
>Ga0209487_1001387_pt1 | contig 20495 bp, 19 predicted proteins | sample Poulit2012_FD_187524 | JGI IMG/M metagenome (GOLD analysis project Ga0209487, IMG submission 187524) | Agricultural soil microbial communities from Georgia to study Nitrogen management - Poultry litter 2012 (SPAdes) (version 2) | ecosystem: Environmental > Terrestrial > Soil > Agricultural land...
CGGGTGAGAGCTCCATATCCGCGCATTGCAGGTGCAGTGCATAAGGTGGCCAGATGCTGTCGATGAGCATATGTGAACGTCCCCCTGGTCGTCTTTGACAGGCCCGTGATTGCCGTTCGGAACCTATATCCCAAATGCAGTGACCGGACAGTCGTGTCCATAATCCGGTCGCTTGAAATCCCGTTATCCGGGTCACGGTATGTTTGTGCTCATGAGCCTACATCCATCACTGCAGCCAATCTTCGACACTGTGCTCCAGCGCAATCCCGGAGAGTCGGAGTTTCACCAAGCGGTACAGGAAGTCCTCTATTCCCTGGGCCCGGTCGTGGACAAGCACCCCGAATACCTGGAACTCTCGGCGCTCGAGCGTCTGTGCGAACCTGAGCGGCAGATCATCTTCCGCGTACCCTGGATCGATGATTCCGGCGTCGTCCAGATCAATCGCGCTTTCCGTGTGCAGTTCAACTCGGCTCTGGGTCCCTACAAGGGCGGACTGCGCTTCCACCCCTCGGTCAACCTCGGAATCGTCAAGTTCCTCGGGTTCGAGCAGATCTTCAAGAACGCGATCACCGGGCTGCCCATCGGCGGCGGCAAGGGAGGCGCGGACTTCGACCCGAAGGGCCGCAGCGACCGTGAGGTCATGCGCTTCTGCCAATCGCTGATGACCGAACTGTCCCGCCATATCGGAGAGTACCGAGACGTCCCCGCCGGCGACATCGGCGTCGGCGGCCGGGAGATCGGCTACCTGTTCGGGCAGTACAAGAGAATGGCGAACTCCTACGAAGCCGGCGTCCTCACCGGCAAGGGCCTGTCCTACGGCGGCTCCATGGTCCGCACCGAAGCGACCGGTTTCGGCGTGGTCTACTTCCTCAAGGACATGCTCGCCGCGGCGAAGAAGAACATCGACGGACGCACCGTGTCGATCTCCGGATCCGGAAACGTCGCCGTCTACGCCGCGGAGAAGGTCACCGCCTTCGGCGGCACGGTCATCACGATGTCCGACTCCTCCGGATACATCTACGATCCGGACGGGATCGACACGGAGATCGTCAAGCGCATCAAGTTCGAAGAGCGCGGGCGGATCTCCGAGTACGTCGCACAGCGAGGCGGGCGGGCCCGCTACCACGAGGGCGGAAACGTCTGGGACGCCGAAGTCGATGTCGCCCTGCCCTGCGCGACTCAGAACGAACTCGACGCTGACTCGGCTGCCACTCTGGTCAAGAACGGTCTCATCGCGCTGGCCGAAGGCGCGAACATGCCCTGCACCCCGGAAGCCGTGAAGATCTTCTCCGACGCAGGCGTCCTGTTCGCCCCGGGCAAGGCGGCGAACGCCGGCGGAGTGGCCACCAGCGCCCTGGAGATGCAGCAGAACGCCAGCCGCGACTCCTGGGACTTCGACTTCACCGAGGCACGTCTGGCCGAGATCATGGGCGATGTCCACGACAGCTGCGCTGCCGCTGCCGAGGAATTCGGGTCGCCCGGAGACTACGTCGCCGGAGCCAATATCGCCGGTTTCATCCGCGTCTCCGAGGCGATGCTCGCCCAGGGAGTCGTCTGACCGGCTGAACCCGCCGACGACCGACCCATCGGCCGTCGACGCAGCCGATCGAGGAATGAGCCCTTCGGGGGCGGATCGCTCATGCGATTCGGCTGCGAAGGGCTCGTCTCATGCCACGGGGAGGCGACGCCGCAGTCTCAGCGGCGCCCCATGGTTCCGTAGGCCTTCCGCCACCGCAGCAGCGGACGACTCGTACCGGCGTCTCTGCCCGCCCCCAGCGAGACGACCTCACCGACGACGATGCTGTGGGTCGCGACCTCGAGCACCTCGGTGAGTTCGAGCTCGAACCAGGCAAGGGCCTCGGTGAGCACCGGCTGGCCCGCCTGCCGAGCGGGGAAGGTGTCAATGCCCGTCAGCGAGCCGTACAGCGGCTGACCGGGCGCACCGAGGCGCTCGGAGATGTCCTTCTGATCCGAATTGAGCAGGGAGATCGCGTAGTGCGAACTCGTCTCGAGGGTCTCCATCATGCGCGATCCGGAGTAGATGCTCACCGCCATGGTCGGCGGGTCGTAGGAGACGTCGAGGAAGGAATCGACGGTGATCGCATGCATCGCCTTGCCGCGCGTGGCAGAGACGACGGCGACCGCCGCGGCGATGTCATCGCTGAGCTCCCTGTACCGTTCTGTGAGGGAATCGTCGTGGGCCTGGTCCATGACTCACATTCTAGGGAACTACAATGGAGCCATGACCATTCCAGCTTCAAGCGGTTCATCAACGATCGAGCGCGAGCAGTCCGAGCAGCTTGTCGAGCCCGGAGACCACGAGCGATACAGCCATTACGCACCCAAGGACAAGATCATGGAGTCCATGGTGACGGGAACTCCGCTGATCGCCCTGTGCGGAAAGGTGTGGGTCCCGACCCGCGACCCCGAACGGTTCCCGATCTGCCCCCGGTGCAAAGAGATCTACGAGTCGATGTCCGAAGGACCGCAGGAGTAGATGTCCGCGGAACGTCTCCCAGAAACACCAGGAACACCAGGGACCTCCGCTGCTGAACAACTGCCACCGGCCTTTCCCGAGCGCGCCGCATGGGGAACGGCAGGGAAGCTGCGTGCCTGGCAGGCGGAGGCTCTCGAACTCTACTTCAAGAAACAGCCGAAGGACTTTCTCGCAGTCGCCACCCCGGGCGCCGGCAAGACCACGTTCGCTCTGCGGTTGGCCGCAGAGCTTCTGGCCCGAAAGATCGTCAATCGGGTGACGGTGGTCGCTCCGACCGAACACCTGAAGGTGCAGTGGGCCGACTCGGCCGCGCGCGTGGGCATCAAACTCGACCCGAATTTCAAGAATTCGCAGGGCAAGCACGCTCCCGGCTACCACGGTGTGGCCCTGACCTATGCGCAGGTGGCGGCGAAGCCGGTCCTGCACCACAACCGGACCGCTGCCGGCCGGACACTGGTCATCCTCGACGAGGTCCATCACGGAGGTGACGCCCTGTCCTGGGGGGATGCGGTGCGTGAGGCCTTCGGTCCCGCGGTGCGCCGTCTCTCCCTGACCGGAACCCCGTTCCGATCGGACACCTCACCGATCCCGTTCGTCACCTACGCTCCCGACGAGAACGGCATCTACACCTCGGTGGCGGACTACTCGTACGGATACGGCCGTGCCCTCAAGGACTCCGTCGTCCGTCCCGTGCTGTTCCTCGCCTATGCCGGAGCCATGAAGTGGCGAACGAAGGCCGGCGACGAGATGTCGCATGTCCTCGGTGAGGAGACCACGAAGGACATCAACGCCCAGGCCTGGCGCACCGCGCTGGATCCCAAGGGCGATTGGATCCCGGCCGTGCTCAAGGCCGCGGACATCCGACTCACCGAGGTCCGTCGCACCGTTCACGACGCCGGCGGCCTCGTCATCGCCACCGACCAGGAAGCGGCACGCGCCTACGCCAAGCGGCTGCACGAGATCACCGGAGAGAAGCCCACGGTGGTCCTGTCCGATGAGGCCGGAGCCTCGGAGAGGATCGAACAGTTCCAGAACTCCACCGACCGGTGGATGGTCGCCGTGCGCATGGTCTCCGAAGGCGTCGACGTCCCGCGCCTGTGCGTCGGCGTCTATGCGACCTCGGCGTCGACACCGCTGTTCTTCGCACAGGCCATCGGGCGTTTCGTACGGGCCCGCAAACGCGGGGAGACCGCCTCGGTGTTCCTCCCCTCGGTGCCCGTGCTGCTGGCTCTGGCGAACACGATGGAGACCGAACGCGATCACGCTCTCGACCGGCCGAAGAACGACGACGAGAACGACGTCGTCGTCTTCGACGACCAGGCGGTGGAACAGGCGAACCGGGACGAGGGCGCCTCATCCGATCAGCTCGGCTCCTTCGAAGCCCTCGGCGCCGAAGCACTGTTCGACCGCGTCCTGTTCGACGGCGGCGAATTCGGCACCGGCGGGGCCGTCGGATCCGAAGACGAACTCGACTTCATCGGGATCCCCGGGCTGCTCGAACCCGAGCAGGTCCACGAACTGCTGCGCACCCAGCAGGCGCGGCAGGCCAAGCGCAAGACCTCGACGGCACCGGCACCCGAGCCGGACACGAGCGAACTCGAGCACCGGGCGATGAAGGAAGAGCGCAATCAGCTCCAGAGCCTCGTCGGGGCCTGGGCCAGGCGTACGGGGACTCCGCACCAGAACGTGCACGTCGAGCTGCGCAGGGCCTGCGGGGGACCGGCCGTGGCTCAGGCCACGCGGGAACAGATCCAGGCCCGGATCAAGAAGCTGCAGGGCTGGTTCATCGGCCGCAAATGATCCCCGGCCCGAGAAATCGGACACGGGCCCCGTCGTGCGCCGAGCGCAGAAGCGCCCCGCCCGGATCCGATGCCGGCGGGGCGCTCACTCCGAGCAGAAGGGCCTCAGGCCGAGCAGACGGCGCCGGTTGAGAGCAGAGGCCGCTCAGTCCGAGTAGAAGACGGTGGGGATGGCCGGTTCACCGTCCTGCAGCCGACGCGCCGAGCGCGGCAGCTCGGCCAGGGACTCGTCGTGACGGGCACAGGCCTTCTTCACACCGGCCGTACCCACGAATGACTCGTCGACCTCACCATCGACGACGAGATCGACGCTCAACCGGCGGCCCTCACCGAGGTCGTCGGGCAGCGAGGGGATTCCGACGGCCTCCTCGACGGCGATCGCACCATCGATGAGGCGCAGCGCCTCCTTGTGCCCGCCGCGGGAGGGTTTGCCGGTCGCATGCTTGGCCACCGATGTCCACTCTCCGGCCTCGTCGGCCCGGGCCACCAGTTTGTACACCAGGCCCGCGGCCGGAGCACCCGAACCGGTCACGACGCGGGTGCCGACCCCGTAGGAGTCGACGGGAGAGGCCGCAAGCGCGGCGATCGCGTACTCGTCGAGGTCGCTCGTGACGGTGATCGTCGTGTCGTGGGCGCCGAGGCGGTCCAGTCCGTCCCGGACCTCCCTGGCCTGTTCGATGAGGTCACCGGAATCGATCCGCACACCGCCGAGTTCGACACCGCCGAGTTCGACGGCCACCGCCAGCGCCTCCTCGACGTCATAGGTGTCGAGCAGGAGCGTCGTATCGGTGCCCAGCGACTTCAGCTGCGCGGCGAACGCCTCGCGCTCGGAGTCATGCAGGAGGGTGAACGAATGCGCCGAGGTGCCGATGGTGGGCAGACCGTACTTCAGCCCGGCGGCCAGATTCGACGTCGAGGCGAAACCGCCGATGACCGCGGCTCGGGCCGCCGCCACCGCGGCGTGTTCGTTCGTGCGCCGCCCGCCCATCTCCGCGCAGGGACGATCACTGGCCGCCTGCGCCATCCGGGAGGCCGCCGAGGCGACGGCGCAGTCGTAGTTCATGGCCGAGAGGATGAGCGTTTCGAGGATGACACCCTCGGCGAACGTCGATTCGATCGTCAGCAGCGGCGATCCGGGAAAATAGACCTCACCCTCGGCATAGCCGCGGATCGTGCCGGAGAAGCGGTAGTTCGCCAGCCAGTCGATGGTGCGCTCATCGACGATCTTCTCCCGGCTGAGGAAGGACAGCTCCGCATCATCGAAGCGGAAGTCGCGGATCATCTCGAGGATCCGACCGGTGCCGGCGACGACTCCGTAGCGGCGACCGGGGGGAAGGGTGCGACCGAACACCTCGAAGAGGCTCCTGCGGTGAGCGGCCCCCGATTCCAAGGCGGCCTGCACCATGGTCAATTCGTACTGATCCGTGAAGAATGCCGTCGAATCGGTGCGTGTGAGATCACTCATAGGCGCGATCTTACGTCACGACAGCGTCACTGTTCTGCCGTAAGCTGGAAACGTGAGCAATCCAACGACACCAGTTCTCGAGCCGGAGGTCGACGTCCGGCCGGCCGAAGATCTGGCCAAGCCCTGGAAGACCGTGGTCTTCAACGACCCGGTCAACCTCATGAGCTATGTCAGTTTCGTGTTCCAGAGCTATTTCGGATACTCCGAGGACAAGGCCCACGCGCTGATGCTCGAGGTCCATGAGAACGGCCGTTCCGTGGTCGCCACCGGAGGTCGCGAAGCCATGGAGAGAGACACGCAAGCGATGCACGAATACGGCCTGTGGGCCGCGTGCCAACCCGATTCAGGATCCGACTGACACATGGCCGCCATCGACGCACGCGGGGACGATGTCGTCCTCAGACTCGAAGACAACGAACGCTCTCTGATGCTCACCGTCTTCACCGACCTCTCCGCGCTGCTGAACGAAGACGGAGACGAGGAGACGGACCGACCGGATTCGGAGAACTGGGAGGCCCGCCTCGGTCTCGTCGACCGGCCCCGTCCGGTCGATCCGGCGCTGCTGAGGCTGCTGCCCGACGTCGACCCCGACGATGAGGAGCGTTCGGCGGAGTTCCGCCGACTCACGGAGTTCGACCTCAAACAGGCCAAGGCCCACAATGTGCGCATCGTGCTGCTGGGGCTGAGCAAGGGCAACGACATCACCCTGACCCATGACGAGGTCCTGGCCTGGATGAAGGGTCTCAACGATCTGCGACTGGTGCTCGCCGTCCGGCTCGGCATCGACACCGAGGAAGCACAGGAAGAGAAATACGCCCACCGCGAGGATCTCTCCGAGTCCGAAGACCTCACCCTGACCCTGTACGACTTCCTGACCTGGATTCAGGACCGACTGACAACGACCTTGCTGTCGCGGACGCAAGGGGACGACGACGAATGAAGCTCACCGCCATCGGCACCGCCGGATCCTTTCCCGGTCGGGCAGCGCTCGCCAGCTGCTACCTCATCGAAAGCGACGAGGACACACCCACCCGCATCGTCCTCGACCTCGGATCCGGGGCGCTGAGTCCTCTGCAGCAGACGATCGACACCGACCGGATCTCGGCCATCGTGCTCAGCCACCTCCATCCCGACCACTGCATGGATATGACCGGGCTCTACGTCAAACACCGCTTCGACCCGAAGTTCTTCAACGGCGACGTCTCCGACACCGGCACGATCCGCACCCGCACCCCGGTCCTCGCCCCACCCGGGGCGAAGGAACGGCTGACCCGGGCCTACTACACCGATCCGGGTCGGTCTCCGGTAGCCAACGGCGGAGACGATTCGAATTTCGACCATGCCTTCGACTTCACCGACCTCGACCACGGCAGCCGACACCAGATCGGAACGCTCACAGTCGAGTCCTTCCTCGTCGACCATCCCGTCGAGGCCTACGCACTGCGCATCACCGATGCAGCAGGACGCGTCATCACCTATTCCGGCGACAGCGACGAATGCGACAACCTCGTCGCCGCCGCCTCAGGTGCCGACCTCTTCCTCTGCGAGGCCGCGTTCCAGGAGGACCGGGACACCGCCCGCGGAATCCACCTGACCGGCAAACGCGCCGGCCGTGTGGCGCAGAACGCCGAGGCGTCCGCGCTCGTGCTCACCCACATCCCGATCTGGACCGACTGCTCGATCGTCCGCGGTGAGGCGGCCGGCGAGTTCCGCGGCCCCATCGAACTCGCCAAACCCGGTGCCACCTGGACCGTGTGAGTTCAGTGCCCGCAGTCGACCCCGCACCAGAACCCGCAACCGCAACCGAGATACGAAAGAGGCAGACAGTGCGCGCAGACGGACGTCAGGCAGACGAACTCCGTGAGGTCAGGATCACCCCCGACTGGATCAACACCGCCGAAGGGTCCGCGCTCGTGGAGTTCGGCAATACCCGCGTCCTCTGCGCGGCTTCGCTGACCGAAGGTGTGCCTCGCTGGCTCAAGGGTCAGGGCCGCGGCTGGGTCACGGCCGAATACGCCATGCTGCCGCGGGCCACCGACTCACGCAGCACCCGTGAGTCGGTCAAGGGGAAGCTCGGCGGCCGCACCCATGAGATCTCCCGCCTCATCGGTCGCAGCCTGCGCGCCGTCATCGACATGGAGAAGCTCGGAGAGAACACCCTGGTCCTCGACTGCGATGTCCTCCAGGCCGACGGAGGCACCCGCACAGCCTCGATCACCGGCGCCTATGTGGCGCTGGCCAAAGCCATCGACAAGGGGCGTTCGACCGGCCTCATTCCCGCCGCCCACAACCCGATCGTCGATTCCATCTCCGCCGTCAGCGTCGGCATCATCGACGGTCAGCCGCTGCTCGACCTGCCCTATGTCGAGGATTCGCGGGCCGAGACCGATATGAATGTGGTCATGACCGGCTCGGGAAAGTTCGTCGAGGTCCAGGGCACGGCCGAAGGCGCACCCTTCGACCGTGACGAACTCGGTCGTCTCGTCGATCTGGCCGGACTCGGCTGCGCCGAGCTCACCCGCATCCAGTCCGAGGTGCTCGCAGGATGACGACCTTCGTCCTGGCCACTCACAACGAGGGCAAGAAGCGTGAGCTGCTGGCCATCCTCGGTCCGGTCCTCGGCGCCGACACCGTTGTGCTCACCGCCGCCGAAGCGGGACTTCGCGATGTCGCCGAGACCGGAGTGACGTTCGCCGAGAACGCCCTGATCAAGGCCCGCGCCGCAGCCGCGGCGACCGGGCGCACCGCCATCGCCGATGACTCGGGCATCAGCGTCGACGTCCTCGGCGGGGCACCGGGCATCTTCTCCGCCCGCTGGGCGGGACGGCACGGCGACGACCGTGCCAACCTCGAACTGCTGCTGGCGCAGCTGAGCGACATCGGCGACGAGCACCGCGGCGCACAGTTCCGCTGCGCCGCCGCGGCTGTGACCGCCGATGGCCGTGAGTTCACTGCAGAGGGCGTCATGCCCGGACGTCTGGCCACCGCGCCGGCGGGGCAGAACGGCTTCGGCTACGATCCGATCTTCCTGCCCGAGGGATCGACGTCGACGGCCGCGCAGATGAGTCCGGAGGAGAAGAACTCCCGCTCCCATCGACGCCTCGCCTTCGACTCCCTGGCCGCGATCCTGGCCGAACAGCCGCGCCTGTGAACGCCGTCCTTCACAGTCTCCAGCATGCGAACATGAACGCTTCGCCAGGTGAGAACATCGGATAGACTGGCGATGCTTGAGTGTTGGTGAACGACCCCTCGTCGGTCGGCGAATTCGAGGAGAACGATGAAGACTCCGCGCATCATGACGTGGGTGGCGGCCGCAGCCGCCACGAGCCTGCTGCTGACGGCCTGTTCGGCGGGAGCATCGGACTCCGGCGATGCGGAGCAGAAGGACTCGATGACCATCGCGTTCACCGCCGAACCGGTCAACCTCGACTTCACCTCCACCTCGGGCGTGGCGATCCCCGAAGCGCTGATGGAGAACGTCTACGAGTCCCTGGTCCGCCTCGACGACGAGGGGGAGATCCAACCGGGCCTGGCCGAGGACTGGTCGCTTTCCGATGACCGCAGGACCTACACCTTCGATCTGCGAGAAGGGGTGAAGTTCTCCAATGGCGCGGACCTGACCAGCGAGGATGTCAAATTCTCCTATGAGCGGGTGCAGGACGAGTGGAAGAACGAACTGAAGTCGAAGATGGACATCGTCGAGTCCATCGAGACCCCGGACGAGACCACCGTCGAGATCGAACTGAAGAAGCCGTCGAACACCTGGCTGTTCAATCTCACCAGCCTCGTCGGTGCCGTCTTCGACACCGAGGGCACGACGGACCTGGCCAACGAGGCCATCGGCACAGGACCCTTCACGATCGAGAAGTTCACCCGCGGCCAATCGATCGAGTTCGCCGCCAGGGACGACTACTGGGGTGAGCAGCCGGCACTGGATTCCGTGGAATTCAAGTACTTCAAGGACGCGGTCTCGGCCTCGAACGCACTGAAGTCGGGAGAGATCGACCTCGTCTCCAATCTGCAGGCCCCCGAACTGGCAGGGGAGTTCCAGAGCGACGACTACCAGATCGTGTCCGGCACCACGAACGGTGAAGTCGTGCTGTCGATGAACAATGCGGAGGGCATCTTCGAGGACAAGACGGCCCGCGAAGCCGTCATGCACGCGATCGACCGCAAGGCCGTCCTCGACACCGCGTGGGCCGGATACGGTGAGCTCATCGGTTCGATGGTGCCGCCGACCGATCCCTACTACGAAGACCTCACCGGGGTGTGGAAGTACGACCCGGACAAGGCCGAAGAGCTCGTCGACGAAGCCGGCGTCGAGGGGGAGGAGTTCACATTCACCGTGCCGAACCTGCCCTATGCCAAAGCGATCTCCGAGATCGTGTCCGCGCAGCTCGAAGAGGTCGGGCTCAAAGCGAACATCAAGACCCAGGAATTCCCGGCCGTGTGGTTGGACAAGACGTTCACCGAACATGATTTCGACATGTCGGTGATCAACCACGCCGAACCGAGGGACATCCTCACGGTGTTCTCGAAGGACTACTACATCGGCTACGACGATTCGAAGATCAAGAAGATCGCCGAGAAGGCCGACACCGGAACGGAAGAGGACTACATCGCCGGGATGAAGGAGATCGCGCGAACGATCACCGACGACGCGGCTTCGGACTTCCTGTTCCTGTTCCCGAACCTCGTCCTCGCCAAGTCCGATATCGCCGGGATCCCGGCCAATCGGGTCTCCGATGCGTTCAGGATCGCCGACCTGAGCTGGAACTGACCACACGGATCGATGCTCACCTACGCGATCAGCCGCGCAACACAGTTCGCGCTCTCACTCATCGTCGCCTCGGTGGTGGTCTTCGCCCTGATGAGCCTCCTGCCGGGAAACGCGGCGCAGGTGGCGCTGGGCACCAACGCCACCCCCGAGGCGGTGGCGGCTCTCGAAGCCCAGTACGGGCTCGACCGTCCGCCGGCGATCCGCTACTTCGACTGGATGATCGGCATGGCCGGGGGAGACTTCGGCACCTCCTATGTCACCGGAGCCGAGATCACCCCCGTCATCGTCGACAGCGTGCAGGTCACTGCGATCCTCGTCATCTCCGCGATCGTCCTGTCGATCCTCATCGCCGTGCCTCTGGGCACCTTCGCCGCCGTCGAACACCGCACCTGGATCGGCGTGACGATCTCCGCGGCGAGTCAGATCGGCATCGCGATCCCGAACTTCCTCGCCGCCATCATCCTCGTCATCATCTTCTCACTCACCCTCGGCTGGTTCCCGTCCCAGGGATGGATGGCGCCGGTCGAGGGCGTCGGCGGATTCCTCCTCCGCCTCGTCCTGCCGGTCGTGTCACTGGCTCTCGTCCAGGCCGCGATCCTCACCCGGTATGTGCGTTCAGCCGTCCTCGACGTCATGCGCGAGGACTTCATCCGCACCGCCCGCGCGAAGGGACTGACCCGCACGAAGGCTCTGTTCGCGCACGGACTGCGCAATGCCGCGATCCCCGTCATCACCGTCGCCGGGGTCCAGTTGGCGACGCTGCTGGTGGGAGCGGTGATCATCGAACAGATCTTCGTCCTGCCCGGCATCGGATCCGAACTCATCCGAGCAGTGGCCAACCGCGACCTCATCGCCGTCCAGGGCATCGTCATGGTCCTCGTCCTGCTGGTGCTCATCATCAACCTCATCGTCGACGTGCTCGTGCCCGTCGTCGACCCACGGATCAGGAACGCCGCATGAGCGACAGCCCCACCGGTGCTCACAGCCCCCGCGACCTCGCAGACGTCGAGGCACCGGGCCCGACCGTTCCAGCACGCGCGACGGACACCGGTCCCGGCCGCTCGAAGCTGCGTCTCAACGCGTCGATGGCCATCGGCGGCGGCCTCGTCGTCCTCATCGTCGGTCTCGCGCTCGTCTCCTTCCTCTGGACGCCCTACGGCCCCAGTGACATCGACCCGATCGCGCGGCTCCAGTCGGCCAGCCCCGCCCATCCGCTGGGCACCGACAAGTTCGGTCGCGACACGCTGACATGGGTGATGTACGGGGCACGGATCACCCTGCTGGTCGGCGTCGTCGCCGTCGGCATCGCCCTGCTCATCGGCACCCCGATCGGCATCATTGCGGCGATCTTCGCGAAGCAGCCGTGGGGCGTGTGGATCGACGCGGTCATCATGCGCGCCAACGACATCCTCCTGGCCTTCCCCGCCCTGCTGCTGGCGATCATCTTCGCCGCCGTCTACTCACCGGGAACCGGCCCGGCCATGGTGGCGGTCGGCATCGCCGCGATTCCCGGGTTCGCCCGCGTGGCCAGGTCCGGGACCCTGCAGGTGCTCGGGTCCGAATACGTGCGCGCGGCCCGGGCAGCGAACCGCAGGACCCCGGCCATCGCCGTCGTCCATGTGCTGCCGAACATCGCCGGCATGGTCATCGTCCAGGCCTCGGTGGCCTTCGCGATCTCCGTCCTGGCCGAGGCGGGGCTGTCCTTCCTCGGTCTCGGCACGCAGGCCCCGGTTCCCTCCTGGGGCCGGATGCTCCAGGAATCCCAGCAGTTCCTGTCGACCCACCCCGAACTCGCCCTCTGGCCGGGACTGTTCATCGCCCTCGCCGTGCTCGGCTTCAATCTCTTGGGCGATGGGCTGCGAGACCGGTTCGATCCGAAGATGGAGGCCCGTGGTGTCTGAGAATCTGCTCGAGGTCCGCAACCTGACCATCACCCCCGCAGGTGCGCAGGACCCTGTGCTCGACGATGTGAGTCTGAGCCTGGCGGCGGGGGAGAGGGTCGGGCTGATCGGGGAGTCCGGATCAGGCAAATCACTGACTGCCCAATCGGTGATGGGACTGCTGCCCGAGGAGCTGCACGCGCAGGGCCAGGTGGGACTGCAGGGCCACAGCGGGAATCTCCTCGACGCGAATGAGAAGACCCTGGCCGGGCTGCGCTCGGACATCGTGTCCATGGTCTTCCAGGAACCCATGAGCGCACTCAACCCGCTCATGCGCATCGGCGAGCAGATCGCCGAGGTGCTGCGCATCCACGGCAAGACGGCTCGCGCACACGTGCCGACACGTGTGCGCCAGCTGCTCGACGACGTGCACATGCCCGAGCCCGACAGTGCACGGTTCGCGTTCCCGCACCAGCTGTCCGGCGGACAGCGCCAACGGGTCATGCTGGCCATCGCCCTGGCGAACTCCCCGCGACTGCTCATCTGCGATGAACCGACCACGGCACTCGACGTCACCGTGCAGCGGCACATGCTCGACCTCATCGCCGAACGGGTGGCAGCAGTCCAGGCGGGTCTGCTGTTCATCACCCACGACCTGGCCGTCGTGGCAGGCCTCTGCGACCGGGTCATCGTCATGTACCGCGGCCGCATCGTCGAGACCGGACCCGTCGAGAAGATCTTCTCCGCACCCGAGCACGAATACACGCGCGGACTGCTCGCGTCGTCGGACCTCGGTGCCACCGACGACGGTCGACTGTTCACGCTCAAGACGGCACTGGCCTACACGGGTCCGCAGATGCCGGTGATCGACGAGGATCGGACGCGCTCATCTGCGCCGGGCGCTCGGAGACCGGCTGCGTCAGAAACCCGCATGGGCGGGGCCGAATGCGGAACGGACACGCCCGAGGCAGAGCCCGTGGCCGCCTCGGCCAGCGACGCGTCTGCGCTGATCGAGGTCTCCGATGTCACTCGTGTATTCAGAGCCGGGGGACTGCTCGGCCGACGGCGATCGAGTGTCACCGCCCTGGGCGGGATCGACTTCCGGGTCGGCGCCGGAGCGCGTCTTGGCATCGTGGGAGAATCCGGCTCGGGCAAATCGACGCTGCTGAACATCCTCTCCGGCCTCGATCGTCCCACCACCGGCCACGTCCGGGTCGGCGACATCCGAGTCGAGGCCGCTGGTGCGCAGGCGCTGCGAGCTCTGCGGGAGAACCTGCAGATCGTGTTCCAGGACCCCTTCGCCTCGCTCGACCCGCGGATGCGAGTCGCGGACATCGTCGCCGAGCCTCTCGTCGCGGCCGGTGTCGAGAGGGACGAGCGGCTCGCACGGGTCGAGTCGATGCTCGAAGCCGTCGACCTCGACGCGCGATCGCTGAGTCGCTATCCGCACCAGTTCTCCGGCGGTCAGCGGCAGCGGATCTCCATCGCCCGCGCCCTGGTGACCCGACCGCAGATCCTCGTCGCCGACGAACCGGTCTCCGCCCTCGACGTGTCCGTGCGCGCCCAGGTGCTCAACCTGCTCACCGACCTCGTCGACGACTATGCGCTGACCCTCCTGTTCGTCTCCCACGACCTCGGCGTCGTCAGACACCTGTGTTCGGAGGTCATCGTGATGAAGGACGGCCGGATCGTCGAGTCCGGTGCCACGGAGGACATCTACGCGAACCCCCAGGAGGACTACACCTCCCGCCTCATCGCCGCCACCCCGAGCCTGGCCGAGGCGCTCGCCGCAGCCGGCTGAGCCGACCGAGCATCACCGTCACAGAACCATCGAGAGAAAGGGCAGCACGTGAGCACGATCTCGCTTGCCGATCACAGCGCGGCCGAGCTGGCGGCCGGATTCGCCGGAGGGGACTTCGACCCCATCGAGGCGCACAGTGCCGTGGTGGCCAGAATGGACGAATGCGAACCGGTCATCAACGCTCTGTGCCACCGCGATGACGAACGGTCCCGAACCGCGGCCGTGGCCAGCGCCGCCCGGTGGCGCGAGGGCCGCCCCCTGAGCGACCTCGACGGTGTGCCGGTGACGATCAAGGAGAACATCGCCCGAACCGGGGTGCCCATTCCCAGCGGGCATGCGTGGGCCGAGGTCCCGATCGCCGATCACGACGCCCCGATCACGCAGCGGCTGGAGGAAGCCGGCGCCGTCATCGTCGGTTCCACGACGATGCCCGATTGGGGCATGCTGTCCTCGGGAGTCTCCTCCCTTCACGGAGTGACCCGTTCTCCGCTGAACCCCGAACTCACCACCGGCGGTTCGAGCGCCGGAGCCGGAGCGGCGGCCGCCGCCGGGTACGGCCCCATCCATATCGGTTCCGATATCGGCGGTTCGATCCGCCTGCCGTGCACATGGCTCGGCCTGGCCGGACTCAAACCCAGCTTCGGTCGGGTCCCGCTCGACGCACCCTATCTCGGTCGGTGCGCCGGGCCGCTCGCGCGCAGGATGTCCGATGTCAAAGCCGTCATGGACATCATCTCCGCTCCCGATGATCGGGACTACTCCCGACTTCCTCGCTTCGCCGTCGACGATCCGCGCCATCATCCGGAATGCGGATCGGGTGCTGGGTTCGACCCGCGGGGGCTGCGCATCGGTCTGCACCTCGACGCCGGGTGCGGGGTGGCCGTCGACGCGCAGATCCGGTCCACCATCGCCGAGGCGGCCGAGCGCTTCGCTGACGCCGGGGCGACGATCGTCTCGGTCGAACCGTTCATCGACGACGGTCTGCTCCACGACATGGATCTGTTCTGGCGGGTGCGGTCCTGGGCCGATCTCAAGGCGCTGCCGGTCGAGGAACAGGCCCTCATCCTGCCCTATATCCAGCAGTGGGCCCAGGACGGAGCCGATGTGAGCGGAGTTCAGCTGATGGATTGCTACCACAGTGTGCAGGAGATCAGGCGGCGCACGATCGCGGCCACAGCCGATCTCGACCTCGTGATCTCTCCCACCGCTCCCGGCCCGGCATTCCCGGCCGAACAGCCGATGCCCTACCCCGAGGTGCACGAGCCGATGGGCCATATCGGCTTCACCATGCCGTTGAACATGTCCGAACAGCCGGCAGCGACCGTCCTGGCCGGGTTCATGACCGATGGCCGGACCATCGGCGCCCAGATCTCCGGACGTCGTTTCGCCGACGAATTCGTCATGGCCGCCGGAGCCTGGTTCGAGACCGCAACCGGTCTGGAGACGCCGGCCAGAGCCGCGATGGGCTGAAACCTCCGACCAGCAGGACCGACCCGACTGGAAGGACAGGGTCGATCCCGCCGGTTCGGCGGGTCACCGCCGGTCAGAAGTCGAAGAACTCGACCGAGAGCTTGTCGCCGTCGACCTTCACGCTGCCGGAGACCGACAGCGAATTGCCGTTGGAGAAGTATGAGGACCCGGCCTTCTTGCCATCGACGGTGAAGTCGAACTTGCCCGGCTTCTCAGTGAAGAACGAACCGGTGTTGGTATCGCCCGCACCGAAGCTGGCCTTCACCTTGGGCATCTCCTTCATGTCCCACTTCGCGGTGTCCTTCTTCGCCAGATCGTCGAGCTTCTTGTCCGAACCGCCGACCGGGATCTCCGAGGGATCGAACTTGATGAAATCGCACTTGGGCTCGATGCTCTTGTTGTCGAAGCACTTCTTCAGCTCGGCCTCGACCTGCTTCTGCACTTCCTTCTTGAATGCCTTCGTCGGCGACAGGTCGAGGTTGAGGGTGGTGGGGGCGACCTGACCCTCCTTCGGCTCCCCGCCCGGGGTGAAGGCCTTCGGGAAGTTCACCTGGGCCGTGTCCGAGGCCTCGGAGACCCACTTGCTCGAGGGGATCTCGAAGTCATAGCTGCCCGGATAGACGGCGAAAGAGGTGGTGCCCGACTTCGCCTTGTACTCTTCGCCGTTGACGGTCAGGCCGTCGGCGGCGGGAATGTCGAGGGAGACGACGTTGAGTTCGGGGCCGGTCAGGCTCCATTTGTCGAAGAACAGGTCCTGCTTTCCGTCCTTCTTCGCCGACAGCTCCACGTTGTAGGCAGTGCCGTCGAGTTCGTAGGACACGACGACGGTGCCCTTGTCTCCGTCGACGGTGGAGGATTCGACCTTCGCCTTGTCGATCTTCGCCGATGAGGCGTCGGTGAATTCCTTCGACAGCAGATCGACGTTCGTGCCCTCAGGCCGCGGTGAGGCGGCGATCTTCTCCGCCGCAGCGAAGTCTCCCTTGTTCAGCGCGGCGACATAGTCCTCGGCCACCTTGTCGGGACCGTAGTTGTTCTTGTTGACGCTGCCGACGACGAGGAAGCCGACGAGGACGAGGACGGCGACGAGGGCCACCGCACCGAGTGTGATGAAGAGCGGAAGCTTGCTCTTCTTCTTCTCCGGTCGTGCATCGGCGCGGGTCGCCGCGGCCTGAGAACCGGCGAAGCCCGGGGCCGGGGCCGGCTGCGGAATCGCTTGGGACTGTCCGGAACCCGAGCCGGTGCGCCCCTCGTCCGGACCCGAGCCGGTCTGGTACTGCCCCGGTTGGTGCTGACCGGGCTGGCCCTGTCCGCCCGGATACGCGGAGCCGCCCTGGCCGGACGCGTTCTGATACGGACTGCTCTGATACTGGTCGGCCTGATTCGGAGCACCCGGGTATGGGCCCGCCGGTGGGCCGGCCCACGTCCCGTCCGACTGATTCGAGCCGGAGGGTCCGCCGTTCTGGGCCGACGGATCGGAGTGCCGCGTTGCCTGGTTCTGCTGCGAAGCGGCCGGGGCCACGGTGGGCCGGTCCGGGGCCTCGGCATCGGAGCCATCCGCCCCCTGGTCGGGGGTGTGCAGCGGGGGCGCCTGGTCATCGGGCCCAGTCGAACCCTCGGACGGCTCCGGGCCGGCCGCCGGGTCCTCGTCGAAATCGGGAGCGGGCATTGCCTGCGTCTCCTCGGTGGTGTCCGAGGCTGTCGAACCCTCGACGCCCTCGTCCTTCGGATCCTCCGAACGAGGCGTCGATCGGCCGGTCTCCGGAGGCTCGCTGGGTGGTGGCGGGAAATTGGGGTGATCGTTCCCGTTGCTCATCGTTGGATTCATCCTTTGCGTGTACAAGCCTGTCCTGGCGCAATTGTACTTCCCAGAACGAGGAATCGCGCTGTCAATACCGAAAAGCAGGCCCGACGTCAGCGAAAATGGAAGTGATGCGCACTTCTCCTCACCTCCGTCCCCTCCGTCGAACGATCTTCACAGTTCTGCTGGAAGTCGTGAAGATCGACCTCATCGTCGTACCGGCCGCCTTCGTCGTGGCGACGGCGTGCTGGATCGTCGGGCTCGGCTCACAGCTGCCGTATTCGGTGATTCCCGAGTGGGCCTTCGCACTGTGGGCATCGGTCTCGGGCCTCAGCGTCTCGACCCTCGGGTTCGACTTCTCCGTGGCACCGAGCCTGATCACGCTCGGACTGTGGTCGCTCGTGGCCGCGGCTGCCTGCCGCCTCGTCGACGGCATCGCAGCCGATGCGCCCGACGATGATGTGGACGGTCGCGGCGACTGGTGGACGATCATGGCCACGGCTCTGGGGACCTTCGCCGTGGTGTATGCGGGCCCGCTGCTGGCTTTCGCGATCCTGGTCGGACAGGCGACGGTGACTCCTCTGGGAATCCTGCGTCTCCTCCTCTTCCTCGTCTCTGCCGTGGGCTTCGGATTCCTCCGGGTCCGCGGCGTGGCTGATATTCCGGGGCTGCGGGGGCTCGACGAGATCTGGGATCTCGGATGCAGGTTGGCGCGCCGCTTGCTCTGGGGTGCACTGGCAGCGGCCGTGGTCATCCTCGCCGTCGGCATCGTCCTCCGCTGGGACGATGTGTCCGTGTCGCTGCAGGTCTACAGCTCACCGGTCGCCGCCGGTGTCGGCCTGCTCATCGTCCAGCTGCTGTTCGCCCCGGGCATCCTCTACTCGGCGCTGTCGTGGAGCGCCGGTTCCGGCGTCGGCCTGGGCGGAGCGGAGACGAGTTCGGCACTGCACGCGGCCACCGTGCCGGTGCCCGATGTTCCGGTGCTGCAGCTGCTCAGCGGAGACTACCCGGCATGGACGATGGCGGCGCCGGCGGTTCTCATCGTCCTCGGCCTGCTGGCGACCATCCTCGGACGGGACCGAGCCCGCGAAGTGCTCGAAGGCTCATGGTCGGGCATCGGCATCGCCGCCGGCATCGTCTTCGTCGGTTTCGAGATCCTCGCGCTCTTCTCCGGCGGGGCCTTGGGGCCCTTGAGTCTGTCCGACTTCGGACCCTCGGCCCTGACCTCGGCAGTCGTCGTCACGGTCTGGATCGGTGTGGGAATGGCCATCGGACTGCTCTTGATCAGACTCTCCACGCTGCAGGCCGACGACGGGAGCCCCGTGCACTGGGATGAGGACGAGAGCCGATGAGAGCGGCGCGACCGAGCCTCTGCAGCGGGATCTCGGCGACGTGGTTTCAGCTGGGAGGTGACGGGATCAGCCGGGAGTGGGGGACGGGATCAGTCGGCAACGGACGGGGCCGGACCCATTTCACTCACTGCGTGCCCGGCAGATCGAGGTCCTGTCCGGTGATCTGCTTGAACCAGTCACCGAGTCCGGTCTGGTAGTCGCTGGTGCACGTCAGCTGAGCCTGCTCGGTGATCGCATCGCGCAGGCACTCCTCGTACTTGGACTGCACCGGCCAGAGGATGACCGACGACATCGTCGAGAAGACGAGATAGAGGCTGAGCAGACCGCCGAGGATGCCCAACGACATGTTCCTTCGCTGCTTCGTCTTCACCACGGCGACGATGTACTTCACCGACCAGACGATCGCCGCGATCGCAAAGCCGATGGCGGCGAGCTTGAACGGCAGCTGGTAGGTGAACGTCAGCACCGAGGCGAGGATCAGCAGGATCAGGACGAGCCCGTGTCGTGCCGGAGCGGCCTGTTTCTCCTCGTCGGGAGTCGGTGCCTTCTTCTCTTCGGTGCTGTTTGGTGGCGTCACTGTGCCAGTTTCTCACAGACGACTGACAAATGCCTCGGCGGGCCGTGTCCGGTGGCTGGCCGCGCGAGCGCACAGCAGAGACGCAGACGTTAGAATGGGCGCGTGCGCATCGTTCTTCTGGCCTCAGGCTCCGGTACCCTCACTCAGGCAGTCATCGACGCATTCGCCGCTGGAACGCGCGGAGTCGAGATCCTGGCAGTCGGCTCGGATTCGTCCACGGCCGGAGTCCTGGACCGGGCCCGCGCCCACGATGTTGCGACCTTCGTCGTCCGGCCGAAGGACTTCGCCGACCGACAGGCCTGGAACGAACAGCTGCGGCGGACAGTGGCCGAACTCGGACCCGACTGGGTGGTGTCGGCCGGGTTCATGCGCATCCTCGGCCCGAGCTTCGTCGAGGCGTTCTCCAACCGGATCATCAACACCCATCCGGCGCTTCTGCCGTCGTTCCCGGGAGCGCACGGAGTCCGCGACGCACTCGCCCACGGAGTGAAGCTGACCGGCGGGACCATCCACCTCGTCGACACCGGCGTCGACACGGGCCCGATCATCACCCAGTACGCCGTGCCCATCGGCGATGACGACACCGAAGAGACCGTCCACGAACGCATCAAGGCCCTTGAGAGGGAAGAGCTCGTGCGTCTGCTGGCCCACCTCGCCCACTCCGATCTCGTCATCGACGGTCGGCATGTCCGCGGATATGCCGCCTCGGCGACGGCTGCAAACTGACCCCAGCCGGGCGAAGAATCGACCGGCGAACGAACCTCAAGGAGGATCTGTGACAGGAACCCGCGCGATCAGGAGAGCGCTGATCAGCGTCTATGACAAGACCGGGTTGGAGGACCTGGCTCGCGGACTCGACGCCGCCGGAGTCCAGATCGTGTCGACCGGTTCGACGGCAGCGAAGATCGCCGAGGCGGGGGCCGAGGTGACGAAGGTCGAAGACCTGACCGGGTTCCCCGAATGTCTCGAAGGGCGGGTCAAAACCCTCCACCCGCGGGTGCACGCGGGCATCCTCGCCGACTCCCGCAAGCCGGACCATCGGAGTCAGCTCGACGAGCTCGGGATCGAGCCCTTCG
>Ga0209487_1001388_pt1 | contig 20494 bp, 17 predicted proteins | sample Poulit2012_FD_187524 | JGI IMG/M metagenome (GOLD analysis project Ga0209487, IMG submission 187524) | Agricultural soil microbial communities from Georgia to study Nitrogen management - Poultry litter 2012 (SPAdes) (version 2) | ecosystem: Environmental > Terrestrial > Soil > Agricultural land...
CTGTCCGGCGGGGAGCGCCAGCTCGTCCAGGTCGCCCGGGTGGTCGCCCAGGACGCTCCGGTCATGCTCCTCGACGAGCCGACCTCCGCCCTCGACCTGGGCCACCAGCTCACCGTCATGCACGTGCTGCGCGAGCGGGCCGCCGCCGGGCACATCGTCCTGGTGACGATGCACGACCTCGCCCAGGCCCTCAACTGGGCGGACCAGGTCGCGGTCGTCGCCGACGGCCAGGTGACCTTCGGACCGCCCGCCGAGGTCATCACCCCCGGCCTCATCCGGCGCGTCTACGGCGTCACCGCGGAGGTGTTCACCTCCCCGAGCGGGTCACCGACCCTCAGCCTGGTGCGGCGTTCCTGCCCTACCGCCACGAGCTTCACCCACCGCCGCCCCGTCGCGGCTCGACCCTGAGAGGCTGCCTTGCGCCACCGTCTCCTGCTGACCCTCGCTGCCCTGCTCGCCCTCGCGGGCTGTGCCGCCACCCCGTCGTCCGACCCGGCCGCCGGAGCCACCGCTGCCGGGTCCCCCGGGGCGTTCCCTCGGACGGTGAGCGTGCCCGCCGGGGACGGGCGGCCGGCCGCGGAGGTGCGGCTGGAGCAGGAGCCGCAGCGGGTGGCGGCGCTGACCTACGAGTCCGCCGGCGTCGTCGCCGAGCTCGGCGCCGCCGACCGGCTCGTCCTCGTCCCGGAGGCGGCGACGAACCCGGTGCTGTCGAACCACCCCGGGCAGATGGCCGCGGTGGAGCACCACGTGCCCTCGGAGAGCAGCATCGACGCCGAGGCCGTCATCGCCGCCGCGCCGGACCTCGTCCTCCTCAACGACCGCCACGGGCTGGAGGAAGGTGTGGGCAGCGTGCTCGAGGGCGCGGGGATCCCCGTCCTGGTGCTCCCCAACACGTGGTCCTCGGTCGCGGACATGACGACGAACATCGACATCGTGGGTCGGGCCCTCGGAGTGGAGGACGACGCCGCCGCCCTGGCGGAGGAGATCACCGGCGGTCTCGTCGACGAGTCCGCCGCCGACGGCCCGCGGGTGCTCGTGCTGAGCAACCAGGCCGGCCGGCCGTTCGTCACCACCGGTGGCGCGTTCCCGCTGGAGATCCTGCGCCTCGCCGGTGCCCGGGACGCGAGCGAGGCGCTGGGCATGACCCGCACCGGACCCATCTCCGCGGAGCAGGTCATCGCCGCGGAGCCGGACCGGATCCTGCTCGTCGACATGAACGGCTCGGGCGAGGCGATCTTCCGGCCGCTGCTGGACACCCCGGCGGTGGCCGAGCTGCCCGCCGTGGCCGAGCACGAGGTGCTGCTCGTCGAGGGCCGCCAGGTGCAGGCGCTGGGGATGACGAGCACCGTCGAAGGCCGCGACCGCATCGCCGAGTGGCTCACCGAGTGAGCGAGCGGCCCCTTCCTATACTGTCGGCGACGACCGACGACCGAAGGAGCCGAGGCGTGGTGACGAGCAGCGGCACCGAACGTGCCCGCAGGACGCTGGCGTACCTGCGTCGCAAGATCACCACCGGGGAGTGGGCGGTCGGGACGCGGATCCCGATCGAGCCGGAGCTCGCCGAGACGCTCGGCGTGGGCCGCTCGACGATCCGGGAGGCCGTGCGGTCACTGGCGAGCATCGGCATGCTCGAGACGCTGCCGGGGCGCGGCACCTTCGTCCGCTCCAGCACCCCGACCAGCGCGGTGCTCGCGGAGTTCCTCACCGCCTACACGCTCGAGGAACTGCTCAGCTACCGGCGCGCCCTGGAGGTGGAGGCCGCCCAGCAGGCCGCGCTGCACCGCACCCCGGAGGACGTCGCCGCGCTCGAGGCGGCCGTCGCCGAGCAGGTGCGCCGCTCGCACTGCCCCGCACACGGCGGTCCCGACACCACCGCAGAGCTCGCCGCCCGGTTCCACTACCTGCTCTTCGACGCGGCCAAGAACCGCCTGCTCGCCTCCCTCTACGCGGGGATCACCGAGAAGCTCGCCGCCCCCGGCCACGTCGAGCGCCTGCGCCACGCGGGCGACGCCGAGAGCATGCAGGTGGAGCACGAGCGCATCGTGGACGCCGTGCGCCGCGGCGACTTCATCGACGCCGTCCACGCGATGGCCGACCACATGGACAACGACCTCGTCATCATCACCCCGGACGACGAGATCATCCCGCCGCTGCGCCGTTCCCCGGGCGACCTCGAACGGATCGAGGCCGCCCGGGCCAGGGCCCAGGCACGCGCCGCCGGCTGACCCGCCCGCTCAGCCGAACAGCGTCTCCCCGACGAAGCCGTCCGGTCCGCACCCGGGCGGGACCGCGAACACCGCCGAGCCCACCGGGACGGTCCACTCGTTGAGCAGGTCCAGGTCGGACAGCCGCTGCTGGACCGGCACGAACTGGGCGAGCGGGTCGGCCTGGAAGGTGGTGAACACCAGCCCGGCGTCGGCCGGGCCCCACGGACCGGGCGGCGTCTCGTAGTTGTACCCGCGCCGGTAGAAGCGCTCGTCGGGGTTCTCGGAGCGAGCCCGGCGGATGTGGGCGAACTCCGCGATGACCGGGAAGCCCAGGGCGTTCGTCGCGGTGAAGTCCGGCTCGTCGTGCTCGGCGGTGCCGGTGAGCGGGGCGCCGGTGTCCAGCCGCCGGCCGACCGACTGCTCCCGTCCGGGCCGGTCGAGCCGGTCCCACCCGTCCAGGTCCATCGAGATCCGCCGGACCACCATGCCCGTGCCGCCGGCGAGCCAGCCGTCGGTGCACCAGACCAGGCGGTCGAAGTCCGGCTGCCCCGGCACGAGGTTGACCGTGCCGTCGACCTGGCCGAAGAGGTTGCGCATCGTCGTGCCGGACGGCTCCGCGCCGCGGGCCCGGCGGAACCCCTCCTGCACCCAGCGCACCGCGGCGAAGCTGCGGGAGTCCTTGGTGAGCATGCGCACCGCGTGGGAGACGGTGACCGGATCGTCGGCGGCCACCTCCAGGAGCAGGTCGCCGCCGCTCCACCGGTCCTCCAGCCGGTCGACCGCGAACGCCGGGAGCGGGCCGAGCCACTCCGGGACGGCCGCCTCCCCCGCCACCCGGGTGACGAGCCGGGGACCGAAGCCGAAGGTCACCGTCAGCCGTGCCGGGACGGTGGCCAGCTCCGGCTCGGTGTCCGCCAGGGCGGGGCGGCCCTGGGTGAGGCGTGCCGCGTCGTCGCTGAGCACCTGGAGCATCCGGCGCAGGTCGTCGCGGCCGACGTCGACGTGCAGGTCGAGGGCCACATAGGTGGAGTGGGCCTGGGGGGTGACGACGACGCCGGCCTGGTGGGTGCCGTGGAACGGCACCGTCTCGGGCCCGTGGAGCGCCGGTGGCTCCTCCGGCGCGCCGTCGCGACGCAGCGCGCTGTCCGCCGCGATCGCCGCAGTGGCGCCGAGGCCGGCGACGGCTCCCCCGAGGAGGAGCTGTCGCCGGGTGAGGCCTCGCTGCCCGCCCCTCATCGGTCCTCGTGGTAGCTCTCGTTGGCGCCGGCGAAGTCCTTGCCGGGCGCGGTGAGCGCGAGCCGGGAGCCGTCGTCGAGCACGAGGGTGAGGTCGACGGTGTCGCCGGCACGGATCGGCCCGGTGAGGCCGATGAGCATGATGTGGTCCCCGCCAGGGGCGAGCTCGAGGACGCCGCCGGGCTCCAGGGTGAAGCCCTCGACCTCCTGCATGACCATCTCGCCGGTCTCCCCCTCGACCGTCTCGTGCAGCTCGAGGTCCGTGGCCGCGTCGCTCTCCACCGAGACGACCGTGACCGCCGACTCCCCGGTGTTGGTCACCGTCCCGAACGCCGCGGTCATACCGTCGGGCGCAGCCTTGACCCAGGCGTCGGTGACGGTGAGGTGCTCGGCGGCGGGTCCTGCGGTCGCGGCGGGGGCGGCCTCGGTGGCGCCGCACGCGGTCAGGGTGAGCAGTGCGGTCGCGGCCAACCCGGTCAGTCGTGTTCTCATCTCTTCTCTCCTCCTCCCGCCCCGGGCGTGCCGGGTGCGGTGCGGCGGTGGCCGCGGGGCAGCCACCGGGTCACGATGAGCAGGAGGAGCAGCGCGGCGCCGGCGCCCGCGGCACCGACCAGCGCGGTGCGCGACCACCCGCCGCCGTCGGCATCCGCGGGTAGTGCTGCACCGGCCGCCGTGTCGGCCGCCGTGTCCGCCGCGTCCGGTGCGCGGTCGGCGGCGGGTGGGGGCGGGTCGCCGACGACGAACGGCACGACCCCGCTGATCGGGTGGCCGTCGCTGGAGACCACCCGCCAGCGCACCTCGTAGCGTCCGTCGGGCAGCTCGTCGAGGACGGCGACCTCGACATCGCGTCCGGCGAGCTGCGGCTCGCCGGTGGGCCACTGGGCCTGGTCCTGGTCGGCGAGCACCACGGCGGTACCCAGGTCCAGGACCTCCCCGGAGTAGCTGAGGCGGATGGTGTCGGGGGCGGTGTCGAGCTGCTCGTCGTGCGCCGGGTCGGAGGCGACGAGCTGGTCGTGGGCGTGGACGGCGGTCGCCGTCCCCAGCACGGTGCCGAGGACGAGCGCACCGACGGCCGCCGAGCGGACGTTCATCGGGAGGCCCTCTCCTGCTCTGCGCCGGCCAGCGGACCGGCAGGACGGTGACGCGCCGCGGCGCGGCGCTGCTCCCGGCGGCACGTCGGCACGGGCCGACGCCCCGCCGCTGCGGGGTCAGGCCGCCAGGTCGAGAGCAGGCAGCCGCGGTGGACCGCGGGAGGTCCACGCCCCGGCGGCACGGCGCGCCGGGTGTGCCGCGGCCGTGCCGCACGCACGGCACGGCTCGGCACTCGCCCAGGGGCCGTCCACGGGGGCCGGGACGCGCCCGAGGAGGCACCGGACCACCTGCCACGCCAGCGCGCGCAGCTCGGCGAGCAGCAGCTCACCGCGGTGCAGGAGCACGGTGGTCAGCGCGGCAGCCGCGAGGTGGGCCGCCCACATCCCCTCCCCGCCGTGGGCCAGGTGCGGGTCGGCGGCCACCGCGGGGGCAGAGGTGGTGTGGTGCCCGTGCCCCGGCCCGCCGACGTCGAAGGGCAGCGAGCCGAGCACGAACAGGGTGTGGAAGATGACCTGTCCGGCCAGGGCGGAGAGCGCGAGCCGGGCGGGTGAGAGTCGGCGCCCGGACAGGTGCACAGCCACGAGCACCGACAGGACGAGCGGTGCCACGACTCCGAGCAGGCCCGGCACGGGGCCGCCCGCCGCGAGGTGGAAGAGGAGGGCCAGCACAGTGGACAGCACCCCGGCGGCGGCGCCGCGTGCCAGCCTGACCCGACCCTGCATGACGCCCATTGTGCCAGCCCCGCAGCGCTGCTCCGGGCCGCGACGGTGGGCCCGAAGTCCCTGAACGGCGCCGCCGGGACCGCCAGACTGGACGCATCCGGGCGCGTCCGGACATTCCACCACAGGAGAAAGAGGGGGCCTTCGATGAGGGCATGGCAGTTCACCGGCACCCACCAGCCGCTGGTGCTCAACGACATCCCGGAGCCGGTACCCGGGCCGGGAGAGCTGGTCCTCGACGTCAAGGCGGCCGGACTGTGCCACTCCGACGTCGGCGTCCTGGACGACGAGGGCTGGCTGCCGCTGTTCCCCACACTGCCGGTCACCATGGGTCACGAGGTGGCCGGGGTGGTGAGCGCGGTGGGCGAGGGCGTGACCGAGTACGCCGTCGGGGACCGGGTCGGCGTCTGTCCCACGGCCGAGTCGGGGACCACCCCGGGCTACTCGCGCGAGGGCGGGTTCACGGCCAAGCACCTCGTCGCCGCCACCGACGTCGTCCCGATGCCCGAGGGGCTGTCCTTCGAGCTCGCGGCGGCCGGGACGGACGCGGGCATGACGAGCTACCACGCGGTCATGACGATCGGCGGCGTCCAGCCGGGTGACCGGGTCGCCATCATCGGGCTGGGCGGGCTGGGCCAGATCGGTGCCCGGGTGGCCGTCGTCTCCGGTGCCGAGGTGACGGTCTGCGAGATCAACGAGGACGCCTGGCCGCTCGCCCGGGAGATCGGCGCCGTCGAGGTGGTCAAGACCGTCGACGAGCTCGCCGGGAAGGACTTCGACGTCGTCGTCGACTACGCCGGGTTCGGGGAGACGACGGCCAAGGCGCTCGACGCCATCCGGTTCGGCGGCTCCGTCGTCGTCGTCGGCATGGGCCGGCTCGAGGCCACGATCAACACCCGTGACCTCATCCTCAAGCAGGCCCGGATCCTCGGCTCCGTCGGCGGCACCAAGGAGGACGTCGCCGCCTGCTACGAGCTCTTCGCCGCGGGGAAGGTCTCCCCGGCGATCACCCGGATCGGCTTCGACGACATCCCGGACGGGCTCGACCGGCTGCGGCGCGGGGAGGTGACCGGCCGACTGGTGGCGGTCATGGACTGAGTGCACGGGGCGTGCGCAACCGGGCCGTCGACGTCGTGGGTGGCGGTGACCGGGACGGTCACCGCCACCCACCGTCGGACGAGGTGGCCGTGACGTCCAGGTCCTCCGGGACGTACCTGTCACAGGGCGGCGGGCGGGCAGGTCCGGTCGGAAGGCGGCCGCGGACAGGTCCGGCGTATCGTCGAGGGGATGAGCACCCAGGCCCCACCCGAGCCCCGGCTCGGCAACAGCTTCGCCCGTGAGCTGCCCGAGCTCGCCGTGCCGTGGCGTGCGGCCGACGTGCCCGAGCCCCGGTTGCTCGTCCTCAACGAGCCGCTCGCCGCCGAGCTCGGCCTCGACCCCGACCGGCTGCACACCCCGGACGGGCTGGGCCTGCTCACCGGGACCACCCTGCCGGAGGGCGCCGCCCCGGTCGCCCAGGCCTACGCCGGCCACCAGTTCGGGGTGTTCGTGCCCCGCCTCGGCGACGGCCGCGCCCTCCTCCTGGGCGAGCTCACCGATACCCGCGGCCGCCTCCGCGACCTCCACCTCAAGGGCTCGGGCCCCACGCCGTTCGCCCGCGGTGGGGACGGCTGGGCCACCGTCGGCCCGATGCTGCGCGAGCTCCTCGTCAGCGAGGCCCTGCACGCCCTGGGGATCCCGACCACCCGGTCGCTGGCCGTCGTCGCCACCGGCCGCGCCGTGCTGCGGGAGACACCGCTTCCCGGCGCCGTGCTCGCCCGCGTCGCCGCCGGGCACCTGCGGGTGGGCACCTTCCAGTACGCCCGCGCCGCCGGCGACCTCGACCTGCTGCGCCGGCTTGCCGACCACGCCATCGCGCGCCACCACCCCGGGGCCGCCGACGCCGCGAACCCCTACCTCGCGCTGTTCGAGTCCGTCCGCGACGCCCAGGCCTCCCTCGTGGCGCAGTGGATGCTCGTCGGCTTCGTCCACGGCGTGATGAACACCGACAACACGACGATCTCCGGCGAGACCATCGACTACGGCCCGTGCGCCTTCCTCGACGCCTTCGACCCCGGCACCGTCTTCAGCTCCATCGACCACCGGGGCCGCTACGCCTACGGCAACCAGCCCGCCGTCGCGCAGTGGAACCTCGCCCGCCTCGCCGAGGCCCTCCTCCCCCTGGTCGACCCGGACGAGGAGCGCGCCGTCACCGTGCTCACCGAGGCGGTGTCCGTCTTCGGCGCCCGGCACGACGCCGCGTGGACCGCGGGCATGCGCGCCAAGCTGGGCCTGCCCGCCGCCGTGGACGACGCCACCGCCCGCTCCCTCTTCACCGAGCTGCTCACCGTGCTGACCCGCCTCGCTCCCGACCACACCCTCTTCTTCCGCCGGCTGACGTCGCTCGCCGGCGGTGACCGGGACGCCCGGGACGCGCTCGGCGAGGACGCCGCACTCCACGCCTGGCTCGACCGCTGGCTCGCCCTCACCCCCTCGGCCGCGACGATGGCACGGACCAACCCGGTGTACGTGCCGCGCAACCACCTCGTCGAGGAGGCCCTCGACGCCGCCGTCGCCGGTGACCTCGCCCCCGTCGGCCGCCTGCTCGAGGTCCTCTCCCGGCCGTACACCCCCCGGCCCGGGCTGGAGCGCTACGCCGAGCCCGCCCCGGCGGGCAGCGGCCCCTTCGTCACGTACTGCGGCACCTGACCGGCGCGACGACCAGGCGTGGACCCCGGGACCCTGCTCGTCGTCGTGTGCGCCGTCGTGCTCGGCGGCGTACTCCAGCGGACCAGCGGGATGGGCACCGGGATGGTCGTGTCACCCACGTTCGTGCTGCTCGTCGGACCGGTCGCCGGGGTGCTGCTGACCAACGTCACGACGGTCGCCTCCGCCCTCCTCCTCACCCTCGCCATGCGCGCCGACATCGACTGGCGCCGCTTCGCGCGGATCGCCCCGACCGTCGTCGTCGGCTCGGTCCCCGCCGCGCTGCTCGTCACCGTCGTCGACGTCGGCTGGCTGGAGCTCGTCATCGGCGCGGCCCTGCTCCTCGCCCTGGCCGCCACCTCCCTCACCCCGCAGTTGCCCGACCTCGGGCGCGCCACGGCCCCGACCGCGGGGGTGGTGGGCGGCTTCCTCAACACCGCGGTCGGCGTCGCCGCCCCGGCGATGCTCATCTACGCCCAGGCCACCCGGTGGCCCCAGCGGGCCTTCGCCGCGACGCTCCAGCCCATCTTCGTCACCATGGGTGCGGTCTCCGTGGTCACCAAGCTCGCCGCCGGCGCCTCCCCCTCCCCCGCGGACGGCTCCCCGTGGCCGGTGGTCGTCGCGGCCGTCGCGGCGGCGCCCCTCGGGGTGCTCGTGGGCGGCCGGGTCGCCCGCCGCCTCGCGCCGACGACGTCGCGCCGGGTGGCGGTGGTCGTCGTCCTCCTCGGGGCGAGCGCGACCCTGGTCCGCGGGGTGCTCAAGATCCTCCCCGGTTGACCCCCGCACCCATTGACTCGCTCCGGGCGACGCCGGGAAGATGCTCACGCGACCCGCCTCGGCCTCGCCCCCTGGGCGCCGCTCGACGACGAGTCCCCACGCGAGGAGGCATGCGATGGTTGCACCCACCGACGTCGAGCAGCTGCGCAGCGCGGTGCGCGGCCGGGTCGTCAGGGCGCAGGACCCCGGCTACGACACCGCGCGCCGGGTGTGGAACGGCATGGTCGACCTGCACCCGGCCCTCGTCGTCCGGGTCGCCGACGCCGACGACGTCGCCGCCGTGCTCGCCTTCGCCCGCTCGCGCCGGATACCGCTGGCGGTGCGCGGCGGCGGGCACAGCGTCGCCGGGAACGGCACCGTCGCGGACGGCGTCGTCATCGACCTCGGCGCGCTCCATCGCGTCGAGGTCTCCGAAGCCGACGACGCGACCGTGCGGGTGGGCGGCGGCGCCACGCTCGCGGATGTCGACCGGGCCACCTCACCCCTCGGGCTGGCGGTCCCGATCGGCGTGGTCTCCCTAGACGGGGGTCGGCGGTTTCACCCTCGGTGGCGGGATGGGCTGGCTGACCCGCGCCCACGGCCTGACCGTCGACAACCTCGTGGACGCCGACGTCGTCACCGCCGACGGCCACCGCGTCCGCGCCGCCGACGACCCGGAGCTGCTGTGGGGGCTACGCGGTGGCGGGGGGAACTTCGGCGTCGTCACCTCCTTCGTGCTGCGCGCCCACCCGCTCGGGCCCGAGGTCTACGGCGCCAACCTCGTCTACCGGCCGCCACGGTGGCGCACCGCCCTGCAGACCTGGGAGGCGTGGACCCGCAAGCTGCCGGACGAGATGCAGTCGATCATCACCGTGCTCGCGCCACCCCCGGAGGTGGGGGTCGGCACCGACCCGGTGCTCATCGTCGGTGCCGTGTGGGCCGGTCCGCAGCAGGCGGACGGTGCGCACCTGGTCGGCGAGCTCCGCTCGGCCGCGGAGCCGGACGTCGAGGAGTCGGGCCCGGTGCCGTGGACCGCCTGGCAGTCGGCGATGGACGGGCTGTTCCCCCGCGGGTCGCGCGCCTACTGGAAGAACACCTCCTTCGACCGCCTCGACGAGGAGGTGATCTCCGTCCTCGAGCGCCGTGGCACCGAGCAGACCTGGCACGGCACCGCGATGGACATCCACCACATGGGCGGTGCCTTCGCCCGCGTCCCCCGCGACGCGACCCCGTTCCCCGCTCGCGACGCCCGGTTCTGGCTCAACGTCTACGGCTTCTGGCAGGACCCGGCCGACGACGCCGCCCGCACCGCCTTCGTCCGTGGCGTGGCCGCCGACATGGCGCCCGTCGCCACGGGCGGGACCTACGTCAACTTCATGGGCCGCGCCGAGAACGAGAGCCGCGTCGCTGCCGAGGAGGTGCACGGCGCCGCGAAACTGGCCCGCCTGGTCGCGCTCAAGCGCCGCTACGACCCCGACAACGTCTTCCGGCGGAACCACAACATCCCGCCCCAGTAGCCGACTCGCCGTCCGTCCCCTTCCCCATCACGTGTGACCCATGGCACAGTGTCTGGCGCGCCGCGGCCGCGGTGGGAGACACGGGAGGGGTTCATGGACATCATCGCCGACGCACTCAGGTGGCTCGGGGACCGGCTGGCGACCTTCGGCACCTGGGCCGCCGACTTCTTCGGCGACCTGGCGGGGGTGATCTGGGGGCCGTTCGTCCTCATCCCGCTCCTCTTCGGCGTCGGTCTCGTCCTGACCATCCGGCTGCGGGGCCTGCAGTTCCGCAAGCTCGGGCCCGCCCTCAAACTCGGCATCGTCAAGCGGCGCGACGTGGGCGCCGACGACGGTGACGTCTCCCAGTTCCAGGCCCTCACCACCGCGCTGGCCGCCACGGTCGGCACCGGAAACATCGTCGGCGTCGCCACCGCCATCGGCATCGGCGGCCCCGGGGCACTCTTCTGGATGTGGGTCACCGGCCTGGTGGGGATGGCCTCGAAATACACCGAGGCCTTCCTCGGTGTGTACTACCGCCGCACCGACGCCGCGGGCGAAAAGTCCGGCGGCCCGCAGTATTACCTCGAGCGCGGCATCCGCGGCCCCCTCGGCAAGGTCCTCGGGCTGGCGTTCACCATCGCCGCGATCATCGCCTCCTTCGGGATCGGCAACATGACACAGGGCAACTCGGTGGCCAGCAACCTCCAGGGCTCCTTCGGCGTCGAGCCCTGGGTCACCGGTGTCGTGCTCAGCGCCTGCGCCCTGCTCGTCCTCGTCGGCGGCATCAGGTCCATCGGCCGGGTCACCGCCGGTTTCGTCCCGGCGATGGTCGTCTTCTACGTCATCGGCGCGCTGTTCATCCTCGTCGTCAACGCCGACGAGCTGCCGGCCGCGATCGCGCTGGTCTTCACCGACGCCTTCACCGGCACCGCCGCCACCGGCGGGTTCATCGGCTCGACCATCATCATCGCCGTCCAGATGGGTGCCGCCCGCGGCATGTTCTCCAACGAGTCCGGGATGGGATCGGCCGCGATCGCCGCGGCCGCGGCGAAGACCTCCCACCCGGTGCGCCAGGCACTGGTGTCCATGACCCAGACCTTCATCGACACGATCATCGTCGTCAGCTTCACGGGGCTGGTCATCATCACCACGGGCGCCTGGCACGTGGGTGAGGAGGGCGCGGGGACCATGACCGGAAACGCCTTCAGCACCGGGCTGCCCGGTGAGTGGGGCCACTACATCGTGACCATCGCACTGTCGATGTTCGCCTTCTCCACCGTCCTGGGCTGGGCGTACTACGGCGAGCGGTGCATGGAGCGCCTCTTCGGCCGGGGCGCCGTCATGCCCTACCGGGTGGCCTTCTCCCTCGTCGTCTACGTCGGCTGCACCGTCTCCCTCGAGGCGGTGTGGAACTTCTCCGACGTCATGAACGGCTTCATGGCCATCCCCAACCTCATCGGGCTGCTCATCCTCTCCGGTCTGGTCGTGCGCGAGACGAAGCACTACCTCGACCACGACCCCGACCTGTCGGCCACCACCGAGCAGGTCGTGTCCTTCGCCCCGAACGCCTTCGCCGACGACCTCCCCGACGTCGGCACCGCACGCACCGCGGGACGCTGACCCCCGGACACCCCTGCCGGGCCCGACGGGGCGGACGTACACTGCGCCGCTGTGATCCCGCAGCGCCCGGTCCACGTCCTGCACGTGTGCCTCCACACCGACCCCTACGACGAGCCGGGTGCCGGGGACGTCGGCGGCATGAACGTCGTCGTGCGCAGCACCGCGGAGGCCATGGCCGGGGACGGGCACCGGGTGGAGGTCGTCACCCGGCGGGCGCACCCCGACGCGCCGCCGGTCAGCACCCCGGCACCGGGCGTCCGGGTGCACCGCCTCGACGTGGGACCGCCGCACCGCGTGCCCAAGGGCGACCACGAGGAGCTCATCGCCCCTTTCGGCGCCCAGCTGCCCGGCCTGCCCCGGCCCGACGTCGTCCACTCCCACCACTGGTTCTCCGGCGCGGCGGCCCTCCCGGTGGCGCGGCGCTGGGGCGTGCCGCACGTGCAGAGCTTCCACAGCATCGCCGCCGACCCGACCACCCCACTCGCCCACGGCGAGCGACCGGAGTCACCGGGCCGGTTGGTCGGTGAGGCGATGCTCGCCCGCGACTCCGACCTCGTCGTCGCGGTGAGCCGGGCCGAGGCCGCCACCGTGACCGAGCGGCTCGGCGGCAGCCGGGTCGCCCTGGCCCCGCCCGGCGTCGACACCGTGCTCTTCCACCCCGCTGCCGATGACGGCGGCTACGTCCTCGTCGCGGCTCGCCTCGAGCCGCTCAAGGGGATCGACCTGGCCATCGCCGCCCTCGGTGCCATGCCGGCGCAGGAGCGGCCACCGCTCGTCGTGGTGGGCGGGCCGACGGCGCGCGACGGCGGCTACCTCGAGGAGCTGCGTGCGCTGGCCGCCGCCCACGGCGTGGCCGCCGGCTTCCCCGGGCCGCAGTCGCGCCCCCGGCTGGCGCAGACCATGCGCCGCGCCCGGCTGCTGCTCGTCCCGTCCCACTCGGAGACCTACGGTCTCGTCGCGCTCGAGGCGGCGGCCAGCGGCGTACCCGTCGTCGCCGCCGCGAGCGGTGGTCTGGCCGAGGCCGTGGTGGACGGCGTCACCGGTGTGCTGCTCCACGACCGCGACCCGCGCACCTGGGCACGGGTCGTCGGTGACCTGCTCCGCGACCGTGCCCGCGCCGCCGCGCTGGGCGAGGGCGGGCGACGGCACGCGGTGGCCCACACGTGGCAGCGCACCGCGCGCCGGCTCGTCGGCGCCTACCGTGCCGTGCTCCCCGCCGCCTGATGGTCAGTGCCGGTGCACGCCGAGGGTGTCGGTGCCGTCACCGTCCCAGTCCCCCACGAGCACGACGTCGTCCTTGCGTCCGTAGTTGAGCACGACGTCGGCGTCGCCGCCGAGGATGCGGTTCTTCACGTGGTAGGTGAACCCGCGGCGCACGGCGAAGGTGTCGATGCCGTCACCGTCCCAGTCGCCCACCAGCACCCGGTCCCCGGACCGCCCGTAGATGATGGCCAGGTCGGCGGGCCCGCCGGTCACCGAGTTCTTCACGTGGTAGGTGGTCCCGCGGCGCACGGTGAAGGTGTCGCGGCCGTCGCCGTCCCAGTCGCCGACGAGGACGGTGTCGCCCGCCCTGCCGTAGACGAAGACGACGTCGGCGTCACCGCCGGTCACCGAGTTCTTCACGTGGAAGGTCTTGCCGCGGCGCACCGCGAACGTGTCGACGCCGTCCCCGTCCCAGTCGCCGACGAGGATCTCGTCACCCGCCCGGCCGTACCGGATCACGTGGTCCGGTGCGCCCGTGGCGTGGCGGTCGTAGACGTAGAACGTGTTCCCGTCCCGGAGCGCCAGGGTGTCGACACCGTCGCCGTCCCAGTCGCCGACGTACACCTCGTAGCGGGCGTTGCCGAAGGCGTAGTCGACGTCCGAGTAGGGGCCCCAGCCGTTGTTGAGGAACACCCGGCTGGTGTGGTCCACCGGGTCGGTCGGCGGCTGCGGGGCGGGTGAGGAGGGGCCGGAGGCGTCGCGGATGCGCTGCTGGGCCGATCGGGCCAGGGCGCCGAGCCGCTGGTAGATGTCCAGGCCCGGGCAGACGGTGGCCGTGACGTCGCGGTGGCCGAACACCCGTGGCAGGTTCTGGCCCCGAGGTCGGGAGGCGGTGCCGGGAGAGGTCATCCCCGAGCTGCCGGTGGGGTCGAGCCCGGCCCGCCCGAACTGCCACGCGATGATGTCGGCCAGGGCGTCCATCGCCGCCTGCGGGGCGGCGACGGCACTGTAGTCACCCATCACCGAGAGCCCGACCGTGCCGGTGTTGAACGGTGCGGCGTGGGCACCGACGGGCATCTTGCCGGCGGGGGCGGCCAGGGACCCACGGCGTCCTTCGTAGATGCGGCCCCACTTGTCGACGAGGAAGTTGTAGCCGATGTCGCCCCAGCCGCGGGAGACCGCGTGGTAGTGGTAGATGCCGCGCACGATGCTCGGGCTCTGGGCCTGGGTGTAGCTGTTCGTGCCCGCGGTGTGGTGGACGACGGCGGCACGCAGCTCGACGTCCTTCGGCTGCCACCTCATGAGGGACTCGTCGGCGCCCCACCCGGCGCGGCTGACGATCGTGGGCCGCGGGACGGCGGCCGCCGCGACCGCGGCCGCCGTGGCGCTCTCGGGGGCGGAGGCCGTGGCCCGTGTCTGCTGCAGCGAGGTGGGCGTGGCCGGCTGCGGCGCGGGCGCCACCGGGTGCCCGGTCGGCGCGACCGGGGCGGGCGGGGCGTCGGAGGAGATCACCCGCTCCTCCTCGCCCGGCCACTCCGGCGTGAGGGTGAGCCGCAGGTTGGCCGGCAGCTGCTCCGAGTCCCCGGTGACCTGCACCTGGACGGCCTCGGCGCCGGCGGCGATGTAGGGCTCGGTCCCGCCCGTGGGCGAGGGGGTGTCGGCGTTGTGCTCGACCTCGAGGTGCTCCCAGTCGGTCCACCCGCCGTTCTCCAGGACGCGGATGGAGACCACGGCGTCCGCCGGCATGGCGTCCTGGCCGTCCCAGGTGACGCCGGCGACGTAGAACGTCTCCGTCTCGATGGGGGCCGTGAGCACCGCGACGGGCGCGGCGTCCGCCGGCTCCCCGGACGGGGTGTCGGCGGACGTGCCGTCCTGGGCGGAGGACGGGGCACTGAGGCGGCGTGCCGTGGTGGTCTGCGGCGCCGGCGCCTCCTCCGGGCGGTCCGGCACCTCGTCCAGGCCGTCGTCCGCGAGTGCGGTGAGCGAGCCGTCGCCGGAGGTGAGGGCCACGACCGTCACGGGCGCGGAGCCGCCGGTGGCGGCCGCCGGCGCGGGGGTCAGCCCGACGAGGAGGAGGGACGCGGCGAGGGCAGTCGCGAGAGGAGCTCCGACAGGTGGCAAGGCGGTTTCTCCGAGTCCGGGGTGAGGGTACTGGGCACTCGAATCTATCGGCACCTGTCGCCATATTTACAGATGTCACACCCGTCACGCTAATCACATGCGTCACAGGTGGGTGGGCGACAATGGCCGGGCCGCTGCCGACGAGAGGGGCCGCATGTCGCAGGACCGCCACGACCTCACCCGGGGCTCGCCGCTGCGCCAGCTGGTCGCCTTCTCGACGCCGGTGATGGTGGCGAACCTCCTGCAGACGTCCTACCAGCTCGTCGACAGCCTGTGGGTGGGCAACCTCCTGGGTGCCGCGGCGCTCGGTGCGGTCGCCGTCTCCGGCACAGTGGTCTTCACCGTCCTCTCCTTCGTCATCGGCATGAACAGCGCCGCACTGACGATCCTGTCCCAGCAGCGGGGTCGGCAGGACGAGGACGGGCTGCGGCGCTACCTCAACGCCTTCGTCGTCATCCTCTTCACCCTCTCGCTGGGGCTCGGGCTGGCGGGCTTCCTGGCCGCCGACCCGCTGCTCGACCTGCTCGGTACCCCCGGGTCGATCGCCGCGGAGGCCACGGACTACCTGCGCATCACCTTCCTCGGCATGCTCTTCCTCTTCGGCTACAACTTCCTCAGCACCGTGCTGCGGGCGCTCGGGGACAGCCGGACGCCGATGCGGTTCGTCCTCATGGCCGTGGTGCTCAACGCCGTGCTCGACCCGCTGCTCATCGAGGTGCTCCGGCTGGGCATCCGCGGCGCGGCCTACGCCACCGTGCTGTCCCAGGGCGTCGCGTTCCTCTACGGCCTCGTCCACGTGCGCCGGCGCCGGCTCGCCCCCTTCCAGGTGCCCACGCCTCCGACGTGGACCGAGACCCGCACCATCCTCCACCTCGGGATCCCGGCCGGGCTCCAGATGGCGGTGATCTCCGGCGGCTCGGCAGCGATCATGAGCGTCGTCACCGACTTCGGCGGCGAGGTCGTCGGTGGGTTCGGCGCCGCGCAGCGGCTCGACGCGCTCATCATGCTGCCCGCGCAGGCGCTCGGGATCTCCGTCTCGAGCATGGCCGGCCAGAACATCGGCGCCCGCCAGTGGGAGCGCGTGGGCCGCATCGCCCGGGTGGCCGTGCGCTACAACCTCGCCGTCATGGTGACGGTGGCGCTCGTCATCGTCGTCCTGGCGGAACCGGCGGTCGCCCTCTTCGTCCGCGAGCCCGGCGCGGTCTCGTTCGGGGCGGGCTACCTGCGCGTGGTCGCGCTGTGCTACCCGTTCCTCGGGATCAACTTCGTCCTCAACGGGGTGGTCCGGGCGGCCGGGGCGATGTACCAGGTGCTCGCGCTCAACGTCATCTCCTTCTGGGTGCTGCGCTTCCCGCTCACCGCACTCTGCGCGTACTGGCTCGGCGAGACGGGGATCGGGGTGGGGATCGGCGCGAGCTTCGTCGTCAGCAGCGCCTGCGCCTACCTCTACTTCCGGTTCGGCCGCTGGCGGGAGAGGACGCTGTTCGACGCCCCCGTGCGGCGGTGAGGTCGCCGGCCGGCTCCCCACCGGGACGTCCGGTGCGGTCGCGTCCGCCGCCCCGGGAGGCGCCCCGGCCGTGGCGCCGCACGCACCGGCCACCTACGCTGGTCGTGACCGAGCCAGGAACCGAGATGGACGTCCGCGCAGCCCAGGTGGCCGCCCGTGAGGCCTTCGCCCGCGGCGAGTGGCGGCTCGTGCGCGACCGGCTCGCCCCCGTCGGCGTCGCCCTCGCCCCGGCCGACCGTGACCTGCTCGGACGAGCCACCTGGCTCCTCGGGGACGTCCCCGGGTCGATGGAGCACGCCGAGCAGGCCTTCGCCGGGTACGTCGCGCAGGGCCGGGACGTCACCGCCGCCGAGCTCGCGCTCCGGCTGTCGATCCAGTGGGCCACACGAGGCGACGCCGCCCTCGCCGGCGCCTGGTTCGCCCGCGCGCGCCGGCTCCTGGAGGACGTGCCCGCATGCGCGGCCACCGGGTACCTGCGCTACACCGCGGTCCTTTTGGCGCCGCAGATCGACGGTGACGCGCGGTCGACGGCCGCCGCCGCCGAGGACGTCGCCACCCTCGCCGCAGAGCTCGGCGACCCCACGCTCGGCTGCTTCGCCCGGGTGCTGCACGGGGTGGCCGCGATCCGGGACGGTCGGGTCGCCGACGGCTTCGCCGCTCTCGACGAGGCGATGCTCCCCGTCCTGGCCGGTCAGGTGGACCCGCTGTGGGCGGGCGACATCTACTGTGCGGTCGTCCACGCCTGCGAGGGCCTGGCGGACCTGACGCGGATGCGTGCCTGGACCGACGCCATGGCCCGGTGGGCGCGCCCCTTCCCCGACGACCTGGTCTACGCCGGGGTCACCCGGGTGCACCAGCTGCAGCTGCTCGCGGCCGAGGGGGACTGGGACGCCGTCGAGGCGGAGGTCGCCGAGCTCAGCGAGCGCCTCGCGACCGCACACAGCTGGGTGGCCGGCAGCGGGTTCGTCGAGCTCGGCGACATCCGCCGGCTGCGGGGCGACGCCCCGGGTGCCCGGCGCGCCTACGCGCGTGCGCGGGCGGTCGGGGTGGAGCCGCAGCCCGGTGAGGCCGAGCTGCTCCTCACCGAAGGACATGTGGCCGAGGCGCTGGAGAGCCTGCTCGGCGCCGTCGCCGCCGCCGGACGGCTCGACGGCGCCCGGCTGCTGCTGCCGGCCGTGCGGTGCGCCATCACCGCCGGGGACCTCGGCCTGGCCGAGCACCTCACCGCAGACCTCGACGCCGTCGCCGCGTACTTCGCGAGCCCGGGGCTCACCGCCCGGGCGGCGCAGGCCCGGGCGGCCGTCCTCCTCGCGCGCTCCCAGCCCGCCGCGGCGGTGCCCCACCTCGAGACGGCGCTGGAGACCTACCGCGAGCAGCGCTACCGCTACGCCATGGCGCAGGTTCACGAACAGCTGGCCGCCGCGCACGCCGCGCTGGGGGCGCGCGCCGCCGGCGCGGCCGCTGCCGCCACCGCCCGTGCCATCTACGCCCGTCTCGGCGCCGCGCCGGACGTCGCCCGCCTCGACGCCGGGCAGCGACCGGACCAGCTCCCCGCCGGGCTCACCGCCCGCGAGGCCGAGGTGCTCGTGTGCGTGGCCGCGGGCGGGAGCAACCGCGAGGTGGCCGCCCGGCTGTACATCAGCGAGAAGACGGTCGGCCGACACCTGGCCAACATCTTCCTCAAGATCGGCGTCTCCTCACGCACTGCGGCCGGCGCCTGGGCTCACGCGCACGGCCTCACCGGTGGTTGACCGGTGCACATCGTGCGGCGAACGCCCCACCCACACGTCCACGTGATGCACGGTCTGCCCGATGAGGGGCGGGCACCCGGCTCCCTAGCGTCGTCGGCACGGGAAGCCGCCCGTACCGAACAGGGAGCAGACCATGACCACGACACAGGACACCCACCGGGTCCCGACCGCGCCGGAGACGGACGACGCGGGCGCCCGGGTGCTCGGCCGCCTCCTGCAGGTGCTCGACGACGGTGCGACCGCGATCCTCACGGGCATCGGCCACGACACCGGGCTCTTCGACACCCTGGCCGGGCTGCCACCTGCGACGAGCAGCCAGGTGGCCGACGCGGCGGGTCTGGACGAACGCTACGTCCGGGAGTGGCTGGGCGGGGTCGTCTCCGCCGGCTTCGTCGCCTACGACCCGGCAGCAGGAACCTACGCACTGCGCCCGGACCACGCACCGTTCCTCAGCGGGCCCGGTCCGGACAATCTCGCGCGGATGATGCGCAACATCGCGCTCATGGGCCGCGCCGCCCCGGCGGTGACTCGGGCCTTCCGAACCGGGGGCGGGCTGCGATACGCCGACTACCCCGGCTTCCACGCACTGCAGGCCGACGACACCGGCCCGGTCCAGGACGCGCTGCTCATCGACGTCGTCCTGCCCCTCACCGGGGAGGTCGACCGGCTGCGCTCCGGAATCGACGTCGTCGACATCGGCTGCGGTCAGGGGCACGCGGTGAACCTCATGGCCCGGGCCTTCCCGCGGAGCAGGTTCACCGGGGTCGACCTCGAGGAGGAGGCGATCACCGCCGCCCGGGCGGAGGCGGAGTCCTGGGCGCTGCAGAACGCGACCTTCGTCATCCATGACGTGGCCGACCTCACGCAGCGGGCGCGGTACGACCTGGTGACGGCGTTCGACTCCATCCACGACCAGGCCGCCCCGGCACGGGTCTTGGCCAACGTGGCACGTAGCCTACGCCCCGGCGGCACGTTCCTCATGGCCGACATCGCCGCCTCCAGCCGGCTGGAGCAGAACGTCGACCTGCCGTACGCCGCGTTCCTCTACGGCATCTCCACCGTGCACTGCCTGTCCGTCTCGCTCGCGCAGGGCGGGGCGGGGCTCGGTGCTGCCTGGGGCGTGGAGCTCGCCGAGCAGATGCTCGGTGAGGCGGGGTTCAGCTCCGTCACGACCCATCGCCTCGAGACGAACCCCTTTGCCGTGTACTTCGTCGCCAAGCGCTGACGCCTGCGGACTCGACAGCACGTCGGGATGTTCGTATATGATTCCCCCTCGGCCGAGTCTGAACTGCAGGTGTCGCCCAGATGCCCGCGAGGCAGACCGGCCGTCCTCAGCGCCGAGCCGACGCCGTCAGCGAGGGGGAGCAGGGGGAGCTGCAGGCGCGGCGCGCGCGACCATCCCCACGACGGAAGGCTCCCCCATGGCCCACCCCCTCTCCGCTGTTCACTCCGGCAAGGTCAAGGCCGTCCTCGCAGGCGGCCTCGTCCTCGGCGTCGGTGCCGCTGTCACGCTCGCGTCCTGGACCGACCAGGCATACGTCGACGCGACCTTCGGCACGAGCTCCTTCAACATCCAGGTCGACACCCAGGGTGGTGGCGAGGCGTGGGTGGAGGCCGACACCGAGGCCGCTGCCTCCGACCTCGTCTTCAGCGTCGGGGTCGAGGCGCTCGTGGGCACGGTGACGGGGACGCTCCTGCCGGTGCTCGAACCCCTGCTCTCCCAGCTGCTGACGATCACCGTCAACAGCCAGGAGACCGCGGGGCCGCCGGGAGCGGAGACCTTCACCGCCCGTGCAGTCGCCGTCGAGCTGCTCCCCGTCCTCGGTCCGGCCTCCGTGACGCTCCACCTCGCCTCGTCCACCGTGCGAGTCTGGCGGCCCTGAGGCCTCAGCCCACGGGTCGGTCGACGTTGATCCCGAGCAGCCGGTTGCTCACCGCCATCCACGCCGCGAAGACGGCCGCGCCGGCACCGAAGGCGTCCAGCTCCGGGCCCCAGCGGCGGCCCCGCCGCGCGGCGGAGCGGGTGAGCACGAGTCCGC
>Ga0209487_1001389_pt1 | contig 20469 bp, 20 predicted proteins | sample Poulit2012_FD_187524 | JGI IMG/M metagenome (GOLD analysis project Ga0209487, IMG submission 187524) | Agricultural soil microbial communities from Georgia to study Nitrogen management - Poultry litter 2012 (SPAdes) (version 2) | ecosystem: Environmental > Terrestrial > Soil > Agricultural land...
GTCGTCGGCGGGAGCGGGTCGGCTCACGTCGGCCGGCACCGCTGCTGGTCGGTCATGAAGTCCTCACCGTCAGGTAGCCAGATCCCCGGGCGATCATATGGCCACTCGCGGGCGCTCCAGTCCCGACCCGGGCAACCCAACCGCCGCTGGAGGTGTGGCCCGGGCTCGCCCCGTTCCGCCTGCATCGCCCACCCTCGCTGAGCTGTTGCAGCGCCGCTTGCCTCGCTCCCCTCCGCTTAGGTGTGGACTATCGACCCGGAACGGACCAGAACTCCGCACCTAGTGCCGGTACCGCTCGGGCCTACCCGTGCCGGAAGTGGTCCCAACCGGGTGAGCCGGGAGCAAGCGCATCGTGGGTGATCACTCCCGGTCCGCCGTCCGGAGCCAGCACCGCGCCGATACGTCGGAACCCGTCGGGCAGCGGCACCTCGGGCGGGAAGGTGGCGAGCATCCCGTGGTCCTCTCCCCCGGTCAGCAGCCAGGAGACCGGGTCCTGCCCCAGCCGCGCAGCCAGCGGTGTCACCAGCTCCAGATCTGCTCCAGACGTCTGGGCCACAGGATCCAGCGACAGCACCACGCCGGAAGCGCGCGCCAGGCGGTCGGCGTCGCGCAGCAGCCCGTCGCTCACGTCCATCATCGCGGTCGCCCCGGCCAGCGCCGCCGACGGCCCCGCGGCATAGGGCGGGCTCGGGCGCAGAAAGGCGTCGATGACGGCGGAGGCTGGGCCCTCGGGGAAGTCGGCTTCCGTCGGGGGCTCGCTTTCGCCAGCGCCGGTCGCGTCGCGGACCACCCCCGTCGGGTCGGGCTCGCTCGCGGCGGCACCGGTCGAGCCGCGGACCGCGTCCGTTGAGTCGGACTCGCTGACTGCGGAGTGTCGGGCGGCGGCCACGTTCGCGGCGCTGAGCACCGCGAGGCCGGCCGCCGCCCGCCCGAGCACCCCCGCGTGGGCCAGCACGTCCCCGGGGCGGGCTCCTGAGCGCAGCACCGGGTCGCGGCCCTCCAGGTCTCCATGGACGGTGACGGCCACGACCAGCTGGTCGCCGGCGGACAGGTCTCCGCCGTCCACGCCGACGCCGAGTGGCGCGCAGACGTCGGCCAGCCCGCGTGCCAGGTCCAGCACCCAGGAGACCGTGGTGTCCGGCGGCAGCACCAGGCCCACGACCATGCTGCGCGGGACCGCCCCCATGGCCGCGATGTCGGCGAGGTTCTGCGCCGCGGCCCGGGCGCCGACGTCCCGTGCGTCGCCCCAGCCATGCCGGAAGTGGAGCCCCTCGACGAGCACGTCGGTGGAGACCACGTAGCGCCGGTCCGGCGCAGCTATGACCGCGGCGTCGTCCCCGGTGGGAACCACCGTGGCGCTGCCCACCGGCAGGAGGGGTGCGAACCGGGAGATGAGCTCGGTCTCGGTGAGGTCGGCGACGGGGCGGGCGTCGTCGTCGGCGGTCGCTGCGGGCACCCGCCCACGGTACCGGCGCCTGCGCGGGTGGGCGTCCGGTCCGGCCCGGGCGGCGAGGCGGGCGAGCGCTCGGGATACCGTTGCGCATGTGAGTGGACGGCGCAGCACCCGGCAGGGACACGGCAGGTTTGAGGACCCACACCCGCGGCAGGAATTGAGCTCTCGGCGGCCGGGGCGGGGGCTGGGCTCTCGGCGACCTGGGTGGGGGGTGCTCGCCGCGGGCGTGGCCGTGCTGGCCGGGTGCGGGCCCAGCGCTGCGCACGTGCCGCCGGCGGAGTACGCCGCCGACCCCGCGTGCGCCGAGGTGCTGCAGATCTTGCCCGGCCTGCTCGGGGATGCCGAGCGCCGTCCGATCACCAGCCAGGCGACCGCCGCGTGGGGCGAGGACCCCGCGATCACGCTGCGCTGCGGCATCGCTCCCCCGGGCCCGAGCACCGAGCGGTGCATCACGGTCGAGGCCGAGGACACCTCCGTGGACTGGCTGGCCCTGGAGAGCGACGACCCGCTCGTGCCCGAGCACGCCCAGGACGAGGCCGGCGCGTGGACCTTCATCACCTACGGGCGGGTGCCCGCGGTCGAGGTCGTGGTGCCCACCCAGCACGCCGGCGACCAGCCCACCGCAGTGCTCGTGGACCTCGCCACCGCGGTGGAGCGCACCACGGCGGAACGTCATTGCATCGGGGTCACCGACATCTACTGACCGCGCCGCGTGGTCGCAGCGCCAGGGCTCTCCTGCCGCCGGGCTTCGCGCCGCGTGGTCGCAGCGCCAGAGCTCCCGTGCCGCCGGGCCTCAGCGCAGACCGGTGGAGCGCTCCAGCGCTAGCGCGATGAGCTCGTCGAGCAGCTCGCCGTAGCTGAGCCCGCTGCGCTCCCACATCAGCGGGTACATCGAGTACGGGGTGAACCCGGGCATCGTGTTCACCTCGTTGATCGTCACGTGGCCGGAGTCGGTGACGAAGAAGTCCACCCGGGCCAGTCCCTCGCAGCCGAGGGCGTCGAAGGCCTGCGCGGCCAGTTCCCGCACGCGCTCGCTCACGCTGTCGGGCAGGTCAGCTGGGCAGATGAGGTCCACCCCGGAGGTGTCGAGGTACTTGGACTCGAAGTCGTAGAAGGCGTGGTCCCCCACCGCGATCTCGCCCGGCAGCGCGGTGCGCGGGAGCTCGTCGCCGTGCCCCTCGAGCACGGCGCACTCGATCTCCCGGCCCTCGAGGGCCGCCTCGACGATGACCTTCGGGTCGTGGCGCTGGGCCTCCTCCACGGCCGCGACGAGGTCCTGCTCGCGCTCGACCTTAGTGATACCCAGAGACGAGCCCGCCCGGGCCGGCTTGACGAACACCGGGAAGCCCAGGGCCGCCACGGCGTCGAGCGCCGCGGTGTGGTCGGTGCGCCACTGCCGCGGGCTGATGACCGTGTAGGGGCCGATCGGCAGTCCGTGACCGGCCAGCACGACCTTCATGTAGTGCTTGTCCATCCCCACCGCTGAGGCGAGCACGCCCGAGCCCACATAGGGCAGCTGGGCCAGCTCGAGCAGGCCTTGGAGGGTGCCGTCCTCGCCGTAGGGGCCATGCAGGACAGGGAAGACGACGTCCACCTCGCCCAGGCTGCGGGGCACCTGCCCCGGCTCGGTCACCGTGAGGTCACGGCGGTCCTGGGCCATCGGCAGGACGACGTCGCTGCTCGACGCGGGCACACTAGGCAGCTCCGCACCGCCCAGGGCCAGGGCGTCCGGGTCGGCCGCGGTGAGCACCCACTGGCCGTCGGGGGTGATGCCGATCGGCAGCACCTCGTAGCGCTCCGGGTCCAGCGCGCGCAGCACTCCCGCCGCGGTCGCGCAGCTGATGGCGTGCTCACCGGACCGACCGCCGAAGACGAGGGCTACCCGGGTGCGGCGCCCGCCGGGCGCTGAGGTCTCGTTCATCGCTGGCGACCCTACCCGGCAGTACCGGGCGCGGCCGTCCAGCCGCGCCGTCGCGCCCCCAGCCTCGCCGTCCATGCCGCGCCCATCACCCAGCGCCTTCGGCTACCGCCCCACCGGGCGGCTGAGACGGCCGGGAACGGTCCTGACCGGGCGAACTACGCTGGCTGTGTGAACGATTCCCGGACCTACCCCGAGCACGTGACCCCGGCCACCTACGCCGTCATCGCCGGCCGGCCCCCGCGCGATGAGGGCGCTCCACTCAACCCGCCCGTGGTGCTGTCCTCCACCTACCTGGGCCGCGGGCCGGTGCAGCCCGGTGATCCCGTCTACACCCGCCTGGGCACCGAGACGTGGGAGCCCTTCGAGGAGGCGCTCGCCGGGCTGGAGGGTGCCAGTGAGCCCGGCCTGCTGTTCGGGTCGGGGATGGCCGCAGTCAGCGCCACGCTCGAGCTCACCGCGCCCGGCTCGCGCCTGGTGGTGCCGCGCCACGCCTACCACGCGGCCCTCGTGGCGGCCCGGCGGCTGGCCGAACGCAGCGGCGTGGACGTGGTCGAGGTCGACATCACCGACACGGCCGCCGTCACCCAGGCGATCACGTCCGGCCCCACGTCGCTGGTGTGGCTGGAGAGCCCGACCAACCCCATGCTCGAGATCGCCGACATCCGCGCGATCAGTGCCGTGGCCCACGATGCCGGGGCACTCGTCGCGGTCGACAACACCTTCGCCACGCCGCTGGCGCAACGCCCGCTGGAGCTGGGCGCCGACGTGGTCGTCCACTCGGTGAGCAAGTACCTAGCCGGCCACTCCGACGTCATCCTCGGCGCCGTGGTCACCAGCTCCCGCGACATCTACGGCCAGATCCGCGAGCGCCGCGACATCGGTGGGGCAGTCGCCGGACCGTGGGAGTCCTGGCTGGCGCTGCGCGGACTGCGCACCTTGGCCCTGCGCGTGGAACGCTCCCAGGACAACGCCGCCGAGCTGGCCCGCCGGCTGGCCGCCCACGAGCACGTGGTGGCCGTGGCACACCCCTCGCTGCCCAGCCACCCGCAGCACGAGCTCGCGGGCACCCAGATGAGCGGCTACGGCTCGGTGCTCACCCTGCGGCCCGCCGGTGGCCGAGCGGGAGCCGATGCCCTCGCCGCCGCCGTCCGGCTGTGGGTGCCGGCCACGAGCCTGGGCGGGGTGGAGTCCACCCTCGAGCGCCGCCGACGCTTCGCCTCCGAGGCCCCCACGGTGCCCGACGACCTGCTGCGCCTCTCGGTGGGCGTGGAGGACGTCGAGGACCTGTGGACCGACCTCACGCTCGGCCTGGCCGCCGCCGCGCAAGCCCAACAGTCCGCATGACGTTCAAGGAGTCTGCTGTGTCGCAAGGAACTGTCCGCTGGTTCGACGCCGAACGAGGCTTCGGCTTCCTGACCCCCGACGACGGCGGCGAGGACATCTTCGTGCACGCCTCGGAGATCGTCAGCGACGACGCGATGAAGCAGCTGCGCGAGGGGCAGGAGGTCGAATTCGAGGTCGGCGAGGGCGACCGCGGACCGCAGGCGCGCCGCGTCCGGGTCACCGGCGACGCTGCCACGGCTGGTGCGCTCGGCGAGCTCGGCACCGTCGCCTGGTACGAGCCCGCCAAGGGCTACGGATTCATCAACCCCGATGACGGCGGGCCGGAGATGTTCGTGCACAGCTCGGCCATCGTGGGTGGTGGCGTCATCGTCGAGGGGCAGCGGGTGGCCTACCTCGTCGTCGAGGGCGACAAGGGGCCGCAGGCGGACCACCTGCTGCCGCTCAAGGCCCAGGCCGGGGCGCAGCCGGCGCCGTCCGACGGAGCCGACGGCACGGTGCTCTGGTACGACGCCGACAAGGGCTTCGGCTTCATCACACCCGACTCCGGCGGGGAGAACATCTTCGTCCACGCCCGAGCGCTGACCGGCGCGCTGACCGAGCTGTTCGAGGACGACCGGGTGACCTACGACGTCGTCGTGGCCGAAAAGGGGCCGCAGGCCCGCGACGTGCGGACCGTGCGCGGCGCGAGGGGACCCGGTCGCGCGGAGGCACCGCCCCGCGGGCGGACGTCGGGCGCTGGGCGCAGCGGCGGAGCGCGCGATGCTCGCGGGCCGGGCTCCGGACGCGGCGGCGAGGGGGTCGTCGCACGCTACGACGCCGACCGCGGGTTCGGGTTCATCTCCCCCGATGACGGCGGCCCGGACCTGTTCGTGCACGTCTCGGTCGTGCGAGGCGAGGGTTTGCTCGAGGCGGGCGACCGGGTGCGGTACGCGGTGCGGCAGAGCGACCGGGGCCCGCAGGCCGACCGCGTCGAACGGCTGTAGCGCGCCCGACCGGCGGCTCACGGGTCCGTCCTCCCCCTGCGCATGCTTGGCGTGCCGGGCAGGAATTGAGCTGTCGGCGACATGCGGGTGGGCGGAGGCGGCAGGAAATGAGCTGGCGGCGCCAGCGGGCGGAGGCGGCAGGAATTGGGCTGTCGCCGATATGGGAGTGGGGCACCGCGGCAGGACCGGGGCAGGAATTGAGCTGTCGGCGACATGGGGGCGGGGCGGAGTCCCGCTGGACCACTTGCTATGACGTCATAATGATGCCATGATGACGTCATGGATCTCAACGGGTACCTGTCCGGCCTGCAGGAGTCGGTTGCCACGATCGTGCGCTCGGCCACTCCCGAGGTGCAGGAAGCCGCTGAGCAGCTCACTGCCAGCCTGGAACCGGCATTACGCCTGACGCTGCTTGAGTTCGCCTCTGACATCACCAGTGACATCACGATGCAGCTGGACGGTGACACGGTCGATGTCAGGATGCGCGGCGGCCAGCCGGAGATCGTCGTCGACCGGCCGCCGGCCGACGAACCCCCCACCGCGTCCACCCCGCCGACTGCCCCACCGGCACCCGCGGGAGACGACAGCGACGGCGGCTACGCGCGGATCACCCTGCGCCTGCCCGAGCACCTCAAGCCGCAGGTCGACGAGGCCGCGGCCGCCGGCGAGGTCTCCGTGAACACGTGGCTCGTGCGCGCCGTCCAGCAGGCACTACGCACCCGCGCCCCCGAGCCCCCACCCGCATCGACCAGCGCACGCCGGCTGACCGGCTGGGCACGTTAGGAGACTCCCGTGGACCACCGACTTTTCGGCACCTTCCCCGACCAGCACGTCCGCACCTTCCGCGGCGAGCGCACCGTCTCCGCGACCTACCGCAAGCGACTCGCGCGGCGGCGAGGGGTGAGTGAGTGATGGACCAGTGGCTCGATCTCACGCCGCGGCCCGCGATGGCCGAGGGCCGACCACGCCAGACGCCGCCACCGCGACGCCGTCCGCACACCTACACCCCCACCCGCCGGCGCACCGGCGAGACCAGCTTGTAAGGCGATGATGACCCGAGAGTTCAGCGTCACCGGTCCCATCGAGGTGCGCGCCACCCTGCGGTCCGCCGACCTGCTCATCACGCCCGGGGAGCCCGGCGTCGTCACGGTGCTGCTGGAGTCCAGCCGGGACGCCGCCGAACGGGGCGCGTTCGCCGCCAACAGCGTCGTCGAGCTGGTCGGGGACGTGCTTTACATCGACGCCCAGCTGCCGCGCTTCTTCGCGCGAGGTCGCAGCCGGATCCACGTCACCCTGCCCACCGGCTGCGCACTGCACGCCGAGACGGGCTCGGGGGACGTCACGTGCCTCACCGCGCTCCCCCGTGCCACTGTCCGTACCGGCTCCGGCGACATCGAGCTCACCGAGGTGGACGAGCTGCGGTACGCCGCAGGCTCGGGTGACCTGCGGATGGCCAGTGTCCGCACCGCCCGGGCACAGTCGGGCTCCGGTGACCTCCGCATCCAGCGGGTGCAGGAATCGCTCTCGTCCCGGACCGGCTCCGGTGACCTCGTCCTCGGCACGGCCACCGACGTGGAGGCCGCCTCCGGATCGGGGGACATCTCGATCGAGGAGCTGCACGGGGCCAGCACGCTACGGTCAGCCTCCGGCGACGTCACCGTCCGTCGCGCGGTCTCCGGACGGTTGGAGACCCGGACCGCCTCGGGTGATGTCCACGTGGGGGTGGCGAGCGGGACGGCCGCGCTGCTGGACTGCAGCACCGTGAGCGGGCGGCTGCGCTCCGAGCTGGCCGGCAGCGAGGCCCCAGGACCCGACGAGGCGCGCCTGGAGCTCATCGCTCGCACCACCAGCGGGAACCTCACGATCAGCCGCGCCGGCTGAGCCACCGACGAGCCGGCCAGTGCCGGCCCGTCCAGCACCCGGCAGGCCGTACAGTGCAGGCATGCCTACCTCCACGCCTACCTCTGCCGCGCCCGCTGACCGCCCCGACCGCCCCCTCGGCGTGGGGGTGATGCTGCCGCGCAACCTCCCCGCCACCGACATCCTCACCTTCGCGCGCCGCGCGGACGAGCTGGGCTTCGACGAGCTGTGGGTGGTCGAGGACCTCGGCTTCCACGGCGGCTTCACCCAGGCCGCGATGGCCCTGACGGCCACCGAGCGCATCCGGGTCGGTATCGGCATCCTGCCGGTGGCGGCGCGCAACATCGCCTTCACCGCGATGGAGATCGCCACGCTGGCCGCCGCCTTCCCGGGCCGCCTCGACGTCGGCCTGGGCCACGGGCTGCCCGGCTGGATCCGCCAGGTCGGCGCGTGGCCGAAGAGCCCGCTCACACTCCTGCGGGAACAGACGGCGGCCCTGCGGGCGCTGCTCGCCGGCGAGCGCGTGACCGTCGAGGGCCGTTACGTCCGGCTCACTGACGTGCAGCTGGAGGCCCCGCCGGCCGTCGTGCCGCGGATCCTCGCCGGGGTGCGCGGCCCGCGGTCCATGGCACTGGCCGGGGAGGTCGCCGACGGCACGGTGCTCGCCGAGCCGATCACCCCGGAGTACCTGGAGGTCACCTTCGACCAGCTCGGCCGCCCGGAGGAGCACCGGATCGTCACCTACAACGTGGCCGCCGTCGACGACGACGCCGAGACCGCCCGCGGTATCGCGCGGCCCGGCCTGGAGTGGATCGGTGAGCCGGACTGGGCGGTGCACATCAACCCGCTGCCGTTCGCCGAGGAGTTCCGCCAGCTGCGCGCCTCGAGTGCCGACCGCGACGAGTTCACCCGTCGGATGCCCGCCGAGTGGGTGGACCAGCTGGCGATCGTCGGCACGCCCGAGGCCGCCCGGCGTCGCCTGGAGGACATGGCCGGCGCCGGGGTCGCCACCGCGGTGCTCATCCCCGCGGGTGACCCGCTCGCCGCGCTGGAGTCCTTCGCCCGGCTGCTCTGAGCCGGGCCCGCTCAGCTGCCCTCGGCCTTGCGAGGTCGGGACAGCAGTGCCTGGGTCATCGTGGCCACCGGCAGCTCGTCGTACAGCACCGCGGCCACGGCCTGGGTGATCGGCATCTCCACCCCGTGCAGCTCGGCCAGCTCCAGCACCGCCCGGCAGGACTTCACGCCCTCGGCGGTGCCGCCGGTCACGGCAACCGCCTCGGTGAGGGTCATGCCCTCCCCCACGTGCCGGCCCAGGGTGTTGTTGCGGGAAAGCGCCGAGGCGCAGGTGGCCACCAGGTCCCCCATGCCGGCCAGGCCCGCGAAGGTCTCCGGCTGGGCGCCCAGCGCCAGGCCGAGGCGGGTGGTCTCGGCGAGCCCGCGGGTGATGATGGTCGCGGTGGTGTTGTCGCCGAACCCGGCGCCCTGGGCCATGCCCACGGCCAGCGCGATGACGTTCTTCACCGCGCCGCCGAGCTCCACGCCCACGACGTCGGTGTTCGTGTAGGGCCGGAAGTAGCTGGTGGCGCAGGCGTGGGCCACCCGCTCGGCGGTGTGCTCGTCGACCGAGGCCACCACCGTGGCGGTGGGTTGGTGCACCGCGATCTCCCGGGCCAGGTTGGGGCCGGAGACGACGGCGACCCGCGAGTCGGGCAGCGCGAGCACCTCGGCGAGCACCTGGCTCATCCGCTCGTGGGTGCCCAGCTCCACCCCCTTCATGAGCGAGACGACGACGGCGCCCGGTTCCAGTGCGTCGCCGGCCTCGCCGAGCACCGTGCGCACCACCTGGGAGGGGATGGCCACCGCGACCAGCTGGGCACCGGTAAGCGCGGCGCGCAGGTCGGTGGTGGCGGTGATGGTGGCGGGCAGCTCGATCCCGGGTAGGTAGCCCTCGTTGCGGTGGGTCTGGTTGATCTCGTCGCGCACCTGCGGGGAACGGCCCCAGATGGTCACCCGGGCGCCGGCATCGGCCAGCACCGCGGCGAAGGTGGTCCCCCAACTCCCGGTACCCAGCACCGCAACGCGAGCTGCGCCGTCCTCAGTCATGTGTCCCACTCTGGCGCCTTCCGCGGCGCCGGGCACGGCGCCGGGCGGCCTTGGCGGCCAGCTCCTCGGCGCGCGGGTCACCGTCGCGGCGGGTGTCGTACACCCGGTCGGGCGGCTGCTCCCCGCGGATGTCGGCGAGCATCGCGGTGATCGTCCCCATGATCCGCTCGGTCGCCTCCCGCAGCACGGCCGGGTCGTCGGCCCGGTCATAGAGGTCGTCCAGGTGCACCGGCGGGCCGGCGTGCACGTGCACGGTCTTGCGGGGCAGGGGGCGCGGGAGCTTTGCGTACCGGCCGAGGATGTCCTGGGCGCCCCACTGGGCCACCGGGATGATCGGGACCCGGCTGGCCAACGCGAGGCGCACCGCGCCGGGGCGGGCGGTCATCGGCCACAGGTCGGGGTCCCGCGTGAAGGTGCCCTCCGGGAAGATCCCCAGGCAGTGCCCGGCGTCGAGCAGCTCGCGGGCCGGGCCGAGCGCCGCGCCCGCCTCGGGGGTGTTGCGGTGCACCGGGATCTGTCCCGAGCGCCGGATCAGGGAGCCGAACACCGGGACCTCGAAGAGGGTGTGCTTGGCCAGGAAGCGCGGCGGGGCACCGTGGTCGTAGAGGAAGTGGGCGAACACGATCGCATCGAGGTTGGTCACGTGGTTGGCCACCGCGATGAACCCGCCCGTGGGCGGCAGGTGTTCCGCACCCTGCCAGTCGCGCCGGGCGACCACGCGCGCCAGCGGGCGCAGGATCATCGCGGCGGCACGGTAGACGGGTGGCACGCTCCGGCTGGTCATTAGCCGGATGCTACTCGCTGCCGGGCCCGGCACGGTGCACCGCCGGGCGGGCTCAGATCCAGCCGTGCCGGCGGGCCACCTGCACCGCCTCGTGCCGGTTGGCCGCGCCGAGCTTCATCGCCGCCGCGGACAGGTAGTTGCGTACGGTGCCGGGGCTCAAGTGCGCTCGCTGGGCGATCTCCTCGATGGGCGTGCCGTCCACCGCCAGCTCCAGTACGTCAGCCTCCCTGGGGGTCAGCGGGGAGTCTCCGGCGCTGATCGCCTCGGCGGCGAGCTCGGGGTCGACGTACCGTCCTCCGGCGCGGACCTGGCGCACGACGTCGGCCAGCACCCGTCCGGAGACGGTCTTGGGCACGAAGGCCGACACACCAGCCTCCAGCGCGCGTTTGAGGTAGCCCGGTCGGCCGTGGCTGGTGACGATCACCGACCGGCAGCCGGGCACCTCCGCCGCGAGCTGCTGGGCGACCGCGATGCCGTCCAGGCCCGGCATCTGCAGGTCGAGCACGGCGACGTCGGGCCGGTGGTGGCGGCCGGCGGCCACCGCCTCGGGCCCGGAGGCCGCCTGGGCGACGACCTCGATGTCCTCCTCCAGCCCGAGCAGACCGGCGAGCGCGTCCCGGATGAGGTTCTCGTCATCGGCGAGCAGGATGCGGATCATGGGGTCTCCATCGTGGCAGCGTCCGGCGCCGACTCACGGCTCAGGGAGGGGGCGTCCAACGGGACCCGGGCCCGCAAGGTGAACATGTCGCCGTCCCGCTCGGTGTCGATCGACCCGCCGAGCTGGGCGAGCCGTTCGGAGAGGCCGACCAGCCCGGAGCCGGTCGACGGGCTGCCGGTGACGCCGTCGTTGACGATGGTGACCTGGGCCAGCTCGTTCTCGACGATGGCGACGTCGATCGTGCAGGTGTCGGCCGAGGAGTGCCGCACGACGTTGGTCGCCCCTTCGCGCACCACCCAGGCGAGCGCGGACTGCACGTGCGGCGGAAGTCCGGCGTCCTCTCCGATGATCCGGGTGCGGACGCCGGCCGAGCGGAGCATCGAGCGGGCACCGGCCATCTCCGCGCCGAGGTCGGCCTGCCGGTAGCCGGCGACGACGGCGCGCACCTCACGCAAGGAGTCGTTGGCCAGCTCGCGCACCTCGAGCATCTGCCCGGCGGCGGCGTCCCCCTGGCCGCGCCGGCTGAGCTCGGCACCGAGCTCGCTCTTGAGCGCGATCGCGGACAGCGTGCGCCCGACGACGTCGTGCAGGTCCCGGGAGAAGCGCAGCCGCTCCTCGGCGACCGCCAGGCGGGCGTGCAGCTGGCGGGTGCGTTCCTGTTCCCAGACCACGCCGAGCATCCACACCGAGATCCGGAAGCTCGGCGTGATGGCCACCATGACGATGCTGAAGACCACTGCGTCCGTCGTGACGGCCGGCCAGCCGAGCCCGGGCAGGTTCGCCAGGGCCGAGGCCACGGCGCTCACCAGCGCGAGCACCATGAGCAGCCCGGTGGTGAGCACCGGGGTGACGGCGAACAGACCGAGGGCCAGCGCCACCAGGACCGCCGCCCCACGCCCTTCCCAGCCGGCGCCGGCCGGGACGGGAACCCACTGCAGTGCCGCGAGCGCGGCGGCGGCGGTGAGCGCGAGCAGGACGATGAGCGGCCCGCGGCGCAGCGGTGTGCCGTCCCGGAAGGCGGTGACGCCGTCTCGGACGACGACGATAGCCAGCGCCGTCTGGGCGAGGACGAGACCGAGGTAGGTGGCGACGCCAGGACCGTCGCCGGCCTCGAGCGGGCTGGCGCCCACGATCCCCAGGGCGAGCAGCGGCACGAAGCCGATGAGGATGTAGAGGGTCCAGCGGGTGTAGGTCTCGAAGCGCTCCGGCCCGGTGCGCCGGTGCCAGGCCTCCAGCATCCGCGTCATACCGACCATCCTCCCATCACGTCCTCGCCCCGAGCGGTGGCATCGTCCGCCGGGCGACGGCAGGAATCGAGCTCTCGATGAGGGGAAGAGGTGTCCCTACCCCCACGCCCTTGCATCGAGAGCTCAACTCCTGCGGGTCAGCGGCGCGGCTCCCACCGCATCCAACGCCGGGCCGCGAGCGCGCCGAGCACGATCCACAGCGCCAGCGCGGCGAGCGGCTGCACGACGTCCGCGAGCGCCCCGGAGGCCACGGTGCCGTCGAGGGCGACAGCCCCTAGGCCGTGCTGGACCAGCGCGACGACCGGGTACATCGGCGTCCACTGGGCGATGGCCTCCACGACGTCGGGCATGACATGCAGCGGTACGGCGAGCCCGGACAGCGCGGTGGCGGCCATGAGGATCGGCAGCGTGGTGAGCTGGGCGGTCTCCACCGTGCGGGTGAACCCGGCCGAGGCCGCTGCCAGCAGAGTGAACAGGACGGTGCCACCGACCACGGCGATGGTCACCCACAGCGGGTTCTGCACCGAGGGGGCCTCGAGCCACACCGCCATCGCAACTGCACCGAGCACGATCTGGGCGACCAGCACGACCACGGCCGGGGTGGCATAGGCGGTGATGATCTCCACGCGGGAGACGTCCCCGGTGAGCAGCCGCTTGAGCACGAGCTCCTCCCGGCGGGCGACGATCGTCGTCGTGAGGTTGTAGTAGACGACGAGAACCAGGGCCAGTGCGATGAGCGCGGCCAGCAGCATGCCGGCCACCGCTCCGGCCGCGCTGTCGGGCACCAGGCCGGCCACCGCGATGAAGCCGACGGTAAGCGGTGCCAGGGCCACGGCGTTGAACAGAGTGGTGCGGTTACGGGCGAGGAGGAGCAGCTCGGCGCGGACGAGTGAGGCCATGCGGGCGACTCGGCCGGCGCGCTGCGCAGTGCCGGGCGTGAGCAGGTCGGGGGCGATCGTGGTCATGGTGCGGTCCCTTCTGGGGTGCCCGGGCGGGCCGGGCGTGAGGTGGGGTGATCAGTGCGCCGGCGGGCCGGTTCAGGCGAGGGCCGGTTCGGCGGCCTGGACGGCGCTGCTCGGGTCCTCGTTGGCGACCGCGAGGAACGCGCGCTCGAGCGAGGCATGACTGGCCTCAAGGTTCGTCAGCGCCTCGCCGGCCGCATTGGCCCGGTCGAGCAGGGCGGTGAGGGTGACCTGCAGGTCACGCGATTCAAGCTCGACCAGCCCGGTGCGGGTGCGGCTGGCACCGAGCAGCGCGGGCAGCCCGTGGAGGGTGCGCGCGTCGGCGAGCTCGCCGGAGGTCGTGCGGTACCGGATGCGCGCCGGCTCGCCGGCGACGATCTGTTCGACGGTGCCGGCCCGGACGATCTCGCCGCCGTGCATGATGGCGAGGCGGTCGGCGAGCTCCTCGGCCTCCTCCAGGTAGTGGGTGGTGAGGACGATGGTGGTGCCGGCCTCGAGCAGGCTGCGGACCAGCTCCCAGGCATCGCGCCGGGACTGGGGGTCCAGGCCGGTGGTCGGCTCGTCGAGGAAGAGGACCTCGGGACGGCCCATCACCGCCAGGGCGAGGTCGAGCCGTCGGCGCTCACCGCCGGAGAGCGACTTCACCTGGACGTCGGCGCGGTGGCCGAGGCCGACCAGGTCGAGCGCGGCCTCGACCGGCATCGGAGCACCGAGCGTGCCGTGCCACATCCGGGCGGTCTCCGCCGTGGTGAGGTCGGAGGGGAAGCCGGCCTCCTGCAGCATGATCCCGGTCCGGGGCCGCACGAGGTGGCGCTCCCGGAACGGGTCGTGGCCCAGGACGCGGGCGGTGCCCTCACTGGGCGGGGCGATGCCCTCGATGACCTCGAGCAGGGAGGTCTTGCCTGCGCCGTTGGTGCCGAGCAGGGCGAACAGCTCCCCGCGGCGCACCGAGAGGTCGACCCCGCGGACGGCGGCGAAGGAGCTCTTGCCGGAGCCGTACCGGCGGTACAGGCCGTTGACGTCGATGACGGAACTGGTGTCGGTGGTGGTCATGTCTCCACCTTCCACCGCGATCCGGGCCTGCGGCAGTGCACGCAGTCACGGGATCAGGTGGTCACCGCACGGTCCGGCGATGACGTTTGTCATGCTCAGTCGAGCTGCTGGACGTCCGCCCCGAGTGCCTTGAGCTTGCCCATGAAGTCCTCGTAGCCGCGGTAGATGATGTCGATGCCGCTCACCCGCGAGGTGCCCTCGGCGGCCAGGGCCGCGATGAGGTGGGAGAAGCCGCCGCGCAGGTCGGGGACCTCGATGTCGGCGGCCCGCAGCGGGGTGGGGCCCGAGACCACCGCGGAGTGGTAGAAGTTGCGGTGCCCGAAGCGGCACGGCGAGCCGCCCAGGCACTCGCGGTAGACCTGGATCTCCGCGCCCATGCCGCGCAGCGCGTCGGTGAACCCGAAGCGGTTCTCGTACACCGTCTCGTGGACGATGGACAGGCCGGTGGCCTGGGTGAGTGCCACCACGAGCGGCTGCTGCCAGTCGGTCATGAAGCCGGGGTGCACGTCGGTCTCCAGCACGATCGACTTCAGCGGGCCGCCGTTGTGCCAGAAGCGGATGCCCTCGTCGCTGACCTCGAAGTCCCCGCCGACCTTGCGGAAGGTGTTGAGGAAGGCCATCATCCCGTGCTGGTCGGCCCCGCGGATGAAGATGTCCCCGCCGGTGGCCAGGGCCGCGCACGCCCACGAGCCGGCCTCGATGCGGTCGGTCAGGGCCGTGTAGGTCGCCCCGCCGAGGCGCTCGACGCCCTCGATGCGGATCACCCGGTCGGTGTCGACCGAGATGATCGCGCCCATCCGCTGGAGGAAGGCGATGAGGTCCATGATCTCCGGCTCGGTGGCCGCGTTGGACAGCTCGGTCTTGCCCTTGGCGCGCACCGCGGTGAGCAGCAGCTGCTCGGTGGCGCCCACGCTCGGGTAGGGCAGGGAGACCTTGGCGCCGGTCAGCCCGCGGGGGGCGGTGATGTGGATGCCCTGGGGGCGCTTGTCCACCACCGCGCCGAACTCGCGCAGGATGTTGAGGTGGAAGTCGATCGGGCGGTCGCCGATCCGGCAGCCGCCCAGGTCCGGGATGAACGCCTCGCCCAGGCGGTGCAGCAGCGGGCCGCAGAACAGGATCGGGATCCGGGAGGAGCCGGCGTGGGCGTCGATGTCGGCCACGTGGGCGGTCTCCACGTCACTGGAGTCCAGCCGGATCTCCCCGGCCTCGACGTCGTAGTCCACCTTCACCCCGTGCAGGCGCAGCAGACCCGAGACGACCTCGACGTCCTTGATCTGCGGCACGTTGCGCAGCACGGAGGGGTCCTCCCCCAGCAGCGCGGCCACCATGGCCTTCGAGACGAAGTTCTTGGCCCCACGAACGGTGATCTCACCCTTCAGCGGAGCTCCGCCGTTGACCTGCAGTACTGCGCTCATACCCACCTCATCGACAACGGGGTCCACCGGACCCCGACGACTCAGCATATGCCGCGATCGACCCGGTGCGCCGGGGCGGTGTGAAGGCCCCGTGAAGGCTTGGCACCGATCCGCGGCAGCGCGGCGATCCCTGTATCCCTTCTCACAGACGCCGAGAGCCGCCCAATAAGCGCCGAGAGCTGGATTCCTGTGGAAGGAATCCAGCTCTCGGCGACTGGGGGCCCAGCCCGTGCCGGCGCACTGTCTTGCGGTCCCACCGGGCCGTCAGGCCACTGCCGGTGGGCACGCGCCGGATGTCACCAGTTGTAGTCCAGGAACTTCCCGTCCAGCGTGATGACGACGCGGTCGCCGGTGGGGTCCTCCCGGCGTTCGACGTCGACCTTGAAGTTGATGGCGCTCATGATGCCGTCGCCGAACTCCTCGTGGATGAGCTCCTTGATGGCCGGGCCATACACGTCGATCGCCTCGTACAGCCGGTAGACCGTCGGGTCGGTCGGCACCTCCTGCGCCCCGCTCCCGCGATAGGGCTGCATCCGCAGGGCGTGGACAACGTCCTCGTCGAGGTCGAGCAGCTCTGCCACCGTGGCGGCCTCCTCCGCGCTGAGCGGGTGCTGGCCCAGGAGCGCCGCGACCGTCCAGACCGGTGGGCGTCCGATGGCCTCGGCGATCGCCTTCCAGGACACACCGGAACGGAACTGTGCGTGGCGCACGACCTGTGCCGCCTGCTCCTTGGTCACCATGATGGGTCTCCTCTCCAACGGGGACAGGGGTCTCCCGGCCATCCTCGCATCCTGCCCCTGGGACGTACTTAGGACAGGATGCCCAGGGACGTACTGGGAGAGCGCGAGCAGCCGGGATGGGCCGGGGTCGCGAAGGCCTGAAAGGGGCGGGGCCGCGAACACCTGAAAAGGGGGACGGGGCCGCGAAGGCCGGGAAGGGCCGAGGAACGCCCCCAGACGCAGAATGCCCGGCCGACGCGTCTGCGTCGGTCGGGCATCCCGCCACCTCAGGGGCGCGTCAGCTGAGCGGTACCTGGTCGTGGGTGGGCACGCCGTCCTCGACCGGGCGGGCGGCCTTGATCTCCACGGGCGGCAGGTGCTTGGCCGGCAGGGTCTTGGGCCGCCACTCCGCGCGGGTCTGCTCGTAGGCGGTGATGTCCTCCTCGTGCTGGAGGGTGAGGCCGATGTCGTCCAGGCCCTCCATGAGCCGCCAGCGGGTGTAGTCGTCGATCTCGAACTGCGCGGTGAGCGACCCGCAGGTGACGGTGCGCGCGACCAGGTCGACGGTCACCTCGGTGCCCGGCTCGGTCTCGAGGATCTTCCAGATCTGCTCGATGTCCTCCTGGGCGAGGATGCCGGCCACGAGGCCCTGCTTACCCGAGTTGCCGCGGAAGATGTCGGCGAACCGGGAGGCGAGCACCGCCTTGAAGCCGTAGTCCTTCAGCGCCCACACGGCGTGCTCGCGGGAGGAGCCGGTGCCGAAGTCGGGCCCGGCGACGAGCACCGACCCGTTGCGGTAGGCGTCCTGGTTGAGGACGAAGTCCGGGTCGCCGCGCCAGGCAGCGAACAGGGCGTCCTCGAAGCCGGTGCGGGTGACCCGCTTGAGGTAGACGGCCGGGATGATCTGGTCGGTGTCGACGTTGCTGCGCCGCAGCGGGACGCCGACGCCGGTGTGCTGGGTGAACTTCTCCATGGTGTCTCTTCTCCGGCTCAGGCGTTGACGAGCTCGCGGGCGGGCTCGAGGTCGGCGGGCGAGGACAACGTCCCCCGGACGGCGGTCGCGGCGGCGACCAGCGGGGAGACCAGGTGGGTGCGACCGCCCTTGCCCTGGCGGCCCTCGAAGTTGCGGTTGGACGTCGAGGCGGCCCGCTCCCCCGGCTTGAGCTGGTCGGGGTTCATGCCCAGGCACATCGAGCAGCCGGCATTGCGCCACTCGGCGCCGAAGTCGAGGAAGACCTTGTCGAGCCCCTCGGCCTCGGCCTGGAGGCGGACGCGGGCCGAGCCGGGTACGACGAGCACGCGGACGTCGTCGTGCTTCTTGCGGCCCTTGATGACGTCGACCACGGCGCGCAGGTCCTCGATGCGGCCGTTGGTGCACGAGCCGATGAACACGGTGTCCACCGGGATGTCGCGCAGCGGGGTCCCGGGCTCCAGGCCCATGTACTCCAGGGCGCGCTCGGCGGCGACCCGCTCGGACTCCTCGGCCATGTCGGCCGGGTTGGGAACCTGGGCGGACAGCGGCAGGCCCTGGCCGGGGTTGGTGCCCCAGGTGACGAAGGGCTCGAGGTCGCTCGCGTTGAGGGTGACCTCGGCGTCGAACACGGCGTCGTCGTCGGTGCGCAGGGTCTTCCAGTACTCGACGGCGGCGTCCCAGTCGGCCCCCTCCGGCGCGTGCGGGCGGCCCTTGAGGTACTCGAAGGTGGTCTCGTCCGGGGCGATCATCCCGGCGCGGGCGCCCGCTTCGATGGACATGTTGCAGATGGTCATCCGCGCCTCCATCGACAGCGAGCGGATGGCCTCGCCGCGATACTCCAGCACGTATCCCTGGCCGCCGCCGGTGCCGATCTTGGCGATGATCGCCAGGATGATGTCCTTGGCGGTAGCACCCTCGGGCAGCTGACCGTCGACGTTGATCGCCATCGTCTTGAACGGCTGGAGCGGAAGCGTCTGGGTGGCGAGCACGTGCTCGACCTCGCTGGTGCCGATGCCGAAGGCCAGCGCACCGAAGGCGCCGTGGGTCGAGGTGTGGGAGTCCCCGCACACCACCGTGAGCCCCGGCATGGTCAAGCCCAGCTGGGGACCGACGACGTGCACGATGCCCTGGTCTGCGTCACCCAGGGAGTGCAGCCGGATGCCGAACTCCTCGGCGTTCTTGCGCAGCGTCTCGATCTGCGTGCGGCTGGTCTTGTCCGCGATCGGCAGGTCGATGTTGAGCGTGGGTGTGTTGTGGTCCTCGGTGGCAATGGTGAGGTCGGGGCGGCGCACCGGCCGCCCGGCCAGCCGGAGGCCTTCGAAGGCCTGGGGGCTGGTGACCTCGTGCACGAGGTGCAGGTCGATGTAGAGCAGGTCGGGGGCTCCATCGCTCCCTTCGCGCACGACGTGCGCGTTCCAGACCTTCTCAGCCAGCGTGCCGCTCATGTTCCACCCTCTCGAAGTGCGGCTGGTAGCCGCATGTTTCTGACCCGAATCGCCGTGTGAGGCTTGCATCTCACGTGGTGAGATGCCAATATCGGTACATGGACAACTCTAGCGGAGTCGGCGTCCTTGACAAGGCCGCCACGGTTCTCGGCGCTCTGGAAGCGGGTCCGGCCACCCTCGCCCAGCTGGTGGCAGCCACCCATCTGGCGCGCCCCACAGCCCACCGGTTGGCCGTCGCGCTCGAGCATCACCGCTTCGTCGCGCGCGACATGCAGGGCAGGTTCATCCTCGGCCCGCGCCTGGCGGAGCTGGCCTCCGCGGCCGGTGAGGACCGGCTGCTGGCCGCCGCCGGCCCGGTGCTCACCGCGGTGCGCGACCACACCGGTGAGTCGGTCCAGCTCTACCGGCGCCAGGGCGACCAGCGCATCTGCGTGGCTGCCGCCGAGCGGCAGATGGGCCTGCGCGACTCGATCCCGGTTGGCGCGACGCTCACCATGCTCGCCGGCTCCGCCGCACAGATCCTGCTGGCCTGGGAGGAGCCGGACCGCCTGCACCGTGGCCTGCACGGGGCGAGCTTCACCGCCACCGTGCTCTCCGGCGTGCGCCGCCGTGGCTGGGCGCAGTCGGTCGGTGAGCGTGAGCCGGGCGTGGCCTCGGTCTCGGCGCCCGTACGCGGTCCGTCCGGTCGGGTGCTTGCCGCCGTCTCTGTGTCCGGCCCGATCGAGCGGATGGGGCGTCAGCCCGGTCGTCTGCACGCCGGCGCGGTGGTCTCGGCCGCCAACCGGCTCACCGAGGTGCTGCGCCGGACCGAGGACACCCACGAGGGCTGACCTGCGGGGCACGTGGGCCTGACGACTCAGAAGCGTTTGCCCAGGACGACGACATCGGATTCCTCATAGCCCAGCTGCTCATAGAGCCCCAGCACCGCATCGTTGTCGCGGCGCACCATGAGCTGGATCTTGGGAATGCCCCTGGCCTGCACCCAGCTCTCGCAGGCGCGTAGGAGCTGACCCGCGATCCCGCGGCGCCGGTGCTCGGGTGCCACGGCCAGGTAGTAGACCCACCCGCGGTGCCCGTCGTGTCCGACCATGACGGTCGCGATGATCGCGCCGTTGTCGTCGGTCCCGCCGAGCACGGCAGATTCCGGTCCCGTGACTGCCCGGCGAAAGTCTGTGTCGGGGTCGTTCCACGGCCGGGTGAGGCCCGTTGCGTGCCACAGGGCAACCGCTGCTGCGGCGTCGGTCGCGGTGAGCGGTCGGATCTGCACCTGCCTCAGCCTACGGACCGTTGCCGTTTCGCCGCCGCGGCTGGCTATCCTTCGCTCAGACAACAGCAGTCGACGACGGGGGCAGGCGGGCGGGTGACGGAACAGGACCAGTGGGCGCCGCGCCAACCGGCCTCCGGGACAGGCGTCGTCGTCACCGGCTACTCCGGGCTCACCGAGGTGGCCCGCGGCGGGGACAGCGTCGTCTACCGCGCCCGGCAGGACAGCCTGGGCCGGGACGTGGCGATCAAGGTCATCGACGTCACCGAGCCGACGGCGCAGGCC
>Ga0209487_1001390_pt1 | contig 20465 bp, 18 predicted proteins | sample Poulit2012_FD_187524 | JGI IMG/M metagenome (GOLD analysis project Ga0209487, IMG submission 187524) | Agricultural soil microbial communities from Georgia to study Nitrogen management - Poultry litter 2012 (SPAdes) (version 2) | ecosystem: Environmental > Terrestrial > Soil > Agricultural land...
CTGCTCACAATGGACCCCAAATTAAGGTTGGGATTAAGAAGCGCAATATCAAAAACTTACTTGTTGCTACATATATCATTGAAACAGAAGAAGAGACCTATTATTTGAAAGATAAGTCAGTTAATAGCCTCCTCTATTTTTGTGTTGTAGGAAATATCGATGGACAAGACATACGTATTGAAGAAAATTGGAGTGGTGAGATAGAAGTGAAAACAGACCAAATTCATATCGCTACAATCAAAGCAAATGAGTTCACTTTTAAAACAACTATACGTACTGAAGATAATATTTGCGAATCATCTTTACTTTTCGCTGTTGTTGTTTTGATGTACTTTATGTATAAAATTTATAAGAATGAATCCGAATTTATTGAAAATATATTGTTTGATGAATAGGAACGTCAGATGTAGCTTTAAAGTTTTAATATAAAGGAGTATCCACTTGGAATCAATCAAGTTTAGAATGAGTCGATTGTTTTTGTATTTTACATTAATATCGGTATTTCTCTTTATATCGGGTAATGTCGGGCGATATTTAATAGAGGCCCAAGATATGAATCGAAAAGTAGCCATGCTTCTACAAGGAGGGATTTTTACTGGATTAACGCTCATTGTACTATATATTCTGAAAAGGAAAAGTCCCGGATCCCTTAAAAGTATCGGTTTAAAAGGTGTAAATTCACCAACAAAGATGGCGATTGGAATTGCCCTGCCTTTTATATTACTTGGACTAGGTATTTTAACGGCCTATTTATTAGATGGGATTGAAAATCTCAGTATGAACTTGACAACAAGTGTTGTTATTTCTGTTTTAATCAATACAATAACAGCATTTATGTATGAAGCCTTTCCGGAAGAAGTCTTCTTACGTGGTTTAATATTTGAAGAGTTGCAAAGAAAGTTTCGCTTTTTTACTTCGTTATTGTTGCAATCGTTAATCTTTATTTGTGTACCGATAACAGTGATGACGATGGAATCAATATTCTTTGACAAATCGCTTGCATTAACTATAGATTATTTTATACTGCTCTTTGCTTTTGGAATTGCCCTACAGCTTTATAGAACATATACCGGTTCACTATGGATGAATATAATATTTCATATCGTTTATCTTGAAGTTGCTCGATATATTTCCCTAGGAGGCACATATGAATCAGGTGTTGCGTTATTAGAGTTTGATGAGACGTTTGAAGGCTTCTTGTCGCTATATTTATCATTTTTGTTTATTGTCATATTTAGTATTGTGGTGTTATCGGTTTTAATATTAAATGATAGAAGAAAATGAGATTTAATCGTTCTTTATGATTATCGTTTCATAAGCTTTAGAACTACAAATATACAATCGAGCTATTTAACTATTTTAGCCAGATTCTATTAATCTTAATTCCTCTTTTACGGTATAGCGTTAATAATTTGACATCACTGTCATACGCCCCAAACCGTTATACCATCAGGTGTTATTGGATTTTGGAACAGTTTCTTATTGTTTTCTCCCCCCTGTTAGAAACGGGGGTAAGGCCGGCCATCGCCACGCAGGCTTAGCCTAGCACAGCGGCTTTCGCTTCGCACGCCGCTGTACTGGGCAACCTTTATTGGGCTGTTTGGACAATTGCGTTTAAAATCATGTCCTTTGGAGGAAATTGGTGTGTTGAAACCAAAAATTCCACCATTGTTTTTATCTCCAGTAACTCGTTCTTTGATTTATTGTAAGAAGTCAATTTTGAATATTTTCAAATATCATGCTTTAAAATGAATGAAAAAGCTGAAATGATCTTTCATTCCAGTTTTCCTATTTATTAAAATCCGTGGCACACTTTATATCAATTTATATGTTTTTATTGTTTTTGATATTTCATGAAGTCCTTTCATATCAACGATATTGCACCATATTGTATTGGCGAAATACTGAGTGGGAGTAGTAAACACGTACCCTGAAACCTTTCATAACACAGGGTTTTAGGTTTTTTTTGTCGTGATACATTTTTGAAGAGAATAACGGTATCTTGACTCCTGAAATTGCAACAGGTATTCAAGATTCGACCCTTAGAAAAACGGTTGAAAGAATAGATATTCAAAAATGAATTATTGGATGGACATTAGCTATTGCTTAAGGCATAGATAGGCTAACTTAGTTATTAGATGTTACAATTTCCTTTTTATGGTGGATTAAAGAGTGATTTATTTTGTGGTTATGACTTAATGCCCGCTGCCTTGGAAGAAGGCCCTTGGGTTAATTTCACAATTATTAAGAATAGGTATGCTTATGGAAAAAGAAAATAGTGAAAAAAGGCTGTAAGTGTGTGTATAATTAAAACTTTCGTGGTATAATAACTATAGAGAGTCATAAAATATTTAAAACCGCTCATGCATGGAACGGTCGAATAGACCGAATCCCGACAAGAGGGGCTAGGCACTGTTCAGGAAAGTAATCCCTCAAAGGCCTGTTAAACCACATGAGGGATTATTTTTTATGGTTATTATCAGAAACAATAAATGCCACTAACATCTCAGGAAGATATCATAAGCGTTAAGGCACTAACAACGTCCTTCAGCATCACCTCTCTTCTTGAAAACAGTTAAAACATTTCCAAAAAGATCTACAGTGCTACCTAACCCCTCATGCGAAGCCAGTCTATTGTAAGTATCATACATTGTTAGCATACAGGAGATAACCTGAAATAAGTTTCTTTAAATAGAAAGAAAAAAGAATACTGGTTTGAATCATGTGATCTTGTTCGCAAGGTTTTAAATCATGTGTGCATTTCTTGAACTTTGATGATACCGTATAATCTTCGGGAATACCGCACATCATCATTCAGAAACCTTACTAATAATTCAAATGTTTTTCAAAATAATAGAAAACAGCCATTGACAATGATGAACAAATCATTGTATGTTTAAAGTAACATTTACCAAGAGAGGGTGACCCAACTACATGAAGTACTAATCCTATTTTACGAAAATAAACAATAAAGGTTTTTAATGTTGAGCAGATAGTGTCTGCTTTTTGTGATGCCTTTTATTGTCGTTTTCAGAATAGGATTGGTATTATATAGTTGGACTAAAGAGAGTAATATTCTTTGGTGTATACCTATATTTATTTATGCCTCCTATTCTGTATGAAGATGGGAGGATTTTTGTCTTCCCTAAATCTGATACAGGGAGATGTAATTATGCTTTTATTCGAAGCGAATCGTGTGAAACATTATATTCAGGATCGTTTATTGTTGAATATCAATCAATTAAAAATAGGGAAAAGAGACCGTATTGGATTAGTTGGTCGAAATGGAAGTGGTAAAACATCTTTATTAGAAATAATTGCTGGCAAGCTTGTTCCTGAAGAGGGGGATATTAGTCAGCATGCTCATGTTGAACTTTTACCACAGCTCAAACGGACGAATACAACAAAAAGTGGTGGTGAGATCACACAAGAATATATTCAACAAGCGCTAAATAGTAATGCTGCACTTTTGCTTGTAGATGAACCGACTACAAACCTTGATACAAATCATATTGAATGGGTTGAAAAGAGGCTGCAAGAATGGCAAGGCGCTCTTGTTATTGTTTCGCATGATCGTGCCTTTTTAGATGCTCTTTGTTCCACGATTTGGGAGATTAATGAGGGGCAATTAACAGAATACAAGGGAAATTATAGCGATTATGTAGAAGAAAAAGAAGTTGAACATAAACAAGCACAGCTAGCTTTTGAAAAATATGAAAAAGAGAAAAAGCAGTTGGAAGAAGCGATCAGAAAAAAAGAAGAACAAGCACAGCGAGCAACAAAGAAACCTAAAAACTTGAGTTCTTCAGAAGCGAGACTTAAAGGAGCGAAGCCTTATTTTGCTAATAAACAAAAGAAACTTCGCAAAACGGTATCAGCTTTTGAAACGAGATTGGAAAGCTTAGAAAAAGTAAACAAACCTAGGGAAGGGGTCCCTATTCAAATGGATTTACCAAATGTTGAATCATCCAAAAATCAAGTGATTCTGCGTGTTGAAGGGGTATCCGGAATGGTTGAGGACCGTGTTCTTTGGAATACAACTAATTTTTATATGCGGGGTGGAGATAAACTAGCAGTGATTGGTGCAAATGGTAGCGGGAAAACAACGTTAATTAAAAAAATACTTAATAGAGAATCTGATATTACTATTTCCCCGTCGATAAAAATTGGTTATTTTGCTCAAAATTTGAATATATTGAACAACGAAAAGACTATCTTGGAAAATGTGGGGTCCTCCTCAAATCAGTCTGAAACACTCATTCGAACAGTACTAGCAAGAATGCACTTCTTTAATGAGGATGTCCATAAGCCAGTAAATGTCCTTAGTGGTGGAGAACGCGTAAAAGTTGCTCTATCAAAAGTGTTTTTAAGTGATGTCAACATGCTCGTGTTAGATGAGCCGACAAACTACCTGGATGTGGAATCTTTGGAAGCCTTAGAAACGCTTTTGAAAATATATGAAGGGAGTATTCTTTTCGTTTCTCACGATCGACAATTTGTAGAAAATATTGCAACGCGAATCCTGGAAATCCAAGATAAAAAAATCTCATTATTTGAAGGGAATTATAAACAGTATAAAAGTCATCAATCTGAAAACAGAGATCCAGCACAAGATGAATCTTTATTATTGGAAACGAAAATATCAGAAGTACTTAGTCGGTTGAGTGTTGAACCATCGAAAGAGTTAGAAGAGGAATTTCAGAGATTGCTAAAAGAAAAGCGGAAGATAGAAGAACAGTAATATTCGTAGACTTCTTGATGATAAAGAGTAACTCGAGGATGGGGCGAATTTATTCATCATACGCTTATCCATAAAGTTTATCTTCATCCAGTGCAGTAGATGGCAAAACAAAATTAAAATGTGTATATTCATATTGATTGTGGTATAATAAAGATGGAAGGTTCATAAAATAGTAAAGACCGCCCATGCTGATACATGGAACGGTCTCCATAGACCGAACCCCATCAAGAGGGGCTAGGCAGCTAAAGAAAAAATAATCCCTCACAGCTACCTAAACAAGCGCATATGAGGGGTTATTTTTTATGGTTTTTGTCAGACATAATGAATGCCACTAACATCCCAAAGGATATCATCAGCGTTAACGAACTAACAATGTCCATAGGTAAGCACCTCCCTCCCCGGGAAGTCTCCCAATGAAGACTAACGGCAGATCAACAGTGCCACCCAACCCCTCATGCGAAGCCAGTCTATTGTATGTATTGTATCACAAATTTTTAATATTTACAGATAACTTATTATAAATGACTAATTCAGTAAAAGGCTACTGTACTTTTGGAAACTATTACACTGTAGAGCACTGTCACTCGAGTGAAATTATATGATTTAGCCAAGAAATGAACGAGAGGAGCACTCTCTCGATTAAAACAGCATGATTTCTGTAAATAATGAACGAGAAGGACGTTCTCTTGATTATATATGCGTAACTTATTATTGCGTCGTGTCTAGCCCGTGTAACATTTAAAAATCTTTCACCTCTCAATTATTCTTCAAATTAGAATTAAATGATTATTCCACAAGCATTGACTCAAGCTTTTTAAACTAGTAATATATGAATATGCTTTTGAGAGAACTAAATAATTTAAGCGTATAATTCAGGGAATATGGCCCAAAGTTTCTACCAGACTACCGTAAATGGTCTGACTACGCTAGAAATAGTAATAAGATAAATCATCCTTGGCTCGATTAAATCTGTAGTCAAAGTGTATTTATTTTTGATTGCTTTTTCTTGCTTAGTTAACGGTAGCACTCCTGGGATTTCCTCTGGGAGTGCTTTTGTCTTGCCACATATAAGGAGGAAGCAACTATGAAAAAATACTTTCAGTTTGACGAGCTAGGAACCAATTATCGTACAGAGTTTATGGCCGGGTTGACAACATTTTTAGCCATGGCCTATATATTATTTGTTAACCCAGCGACATTATCGCTTGTTGGCGTTGAGGATTTGCCTGAAGGTGTTACTCGGATGGATCAGGGGGCTGTCTTTACCGCAACTGCTATTTCAGCGGCGATTGGTTCACTGTTAATGGGATTAATTGCGAAATATCCAATCGGGCTTGCTCCAGGTATTGGACTCACTGCCTTTTTTGCTTATACCGTTGTGCTTGGCTATGGCATACCATGGGAAACAGCCTTAGCAGGTGTGCTGGTTTCTGGACTTATTTTCGTAGCGCTAACATTAACAGGACTTCGGGAAAAAATTATCAATGCGATTCCAGCAGATTTGAAAATGGCTGTCGGCGCAGGGATTGGCTTATTTATCGCCTTTTTAGGTTTTCAAAATGCAGGAATTATTGTCGGTGATGAAGAAACATTAGTATCTCTCGGAAATTTAACGTCGCCAACCGTGTTACTCGCAATTTTTGGGGTGGCTGTGTCAGTTATTTTAATGAGCCTTAATATAAAAGGCGGGATTTTTTACGGAATGATTTTAACGTCAATTGCCGGAATGGTAACAGGTTTAATTCAGCCTCCAACTGGAATGAGTGACGTTGTTGGTAGTGTGCCGAGTGTCGCGCCAACTTTCGGACAAGCTTTCCTTCACTTCGGAGATATTTTTACTATGGACATGCTCGTTGTCATTCTGACCTTTTTATTCGTTGACTTCTTTGATACAGCAGGAACCTTGGTAGCTGTTGCTTCTCAAGCAGGATTGATGAAAGATAATAAATTGCCACGAGCTGGAAGAGCATTATTTGCGGATTCATCTGCAACGGTGGTTGGCGCTGTTGTTGGTACGTCAACGACAACAGCCTATGTTGAATCGACAGCAGGGGTAGCGGCTGGAGGACGGACTGGTTTTACATCTGTGGTCACGGCAGGATTTTTTCTATTAGCTTTATTTTTCTCACCGTTATTAAGTGTTATTACGGCTGAAGTCACAGCACCGGCTTTAATAATTGTCGGTATTTTGATGTCTTCTTCACTTAAGCAAGTGAACTGGGATCAATTTGAAATTGCTGTGCCAGCTTTCTTAACGATAATTATGATGCCTTTGTCTTACAGTATTGCAACAGGAATTGCCATCGGATTTATTTTCTATCCGATTACGATGATCCTTAAAGGACGCGCCAAGGAAATTCATCCTATTATGTATGTATTATTCGTTATCTTTATATTGTATTTTATCTTCTTAACTTAAAACTAAATTGACTAAGATGAACAGTGACCAGAACGTTAAGTCATTTAAATTTAAGAATACTAACGATTAACGAGTACGGTGACGGCTTGGAAAATAATAAATAACACATCAATCAGGGGTGCAAATCGCATCCCTGATTTTTTATAGTTAAACTATAACATTAAAACTGCTGTGATAAATTTATACTGAAATTGGCCACGTCCAGCGCAAGTGCTCAGCCCGCCTGAGGTCTTACGTAGTAAATCTACGTGTCAAAAATCGCCACTACGTTTTCCTTCTTAAGCTGTGCCTGAGGCTAATCGAGCGCTTACACTTTTGTTCTTATATTTGTTTCGTTATGTCACTAACAAATTTATATTAAAAATGTTAAGAAAACTACTGTTTATGTTAAAATCATTGTATGAAATGTTGATTTGCCCGTGTTCAATAACTGGGCCAGATTATTTAATGAAGGATATGTTATTTGACTAAAAAGTTTGGTTACTCCTTTCAAAATTCTTTATTTAGTAATATTTAAAGGAGAAAGAAAAAGAAGGGATGAGTTGTTATGAAAGCTGTTATTTTTGATTTTGATGGAACTTTAGCGAACACCTTACCAATTTGTTATTATGCTTTTCAGAATGTTTTCAAGGAATTTGATAATAAAGACCTTTCATCGGAGGAAATTAAAGCAATGTTTGGACCTTCAGAAACAGGAATTATTAAAGAAAACCTTACACACTTAAACAAAGAGAAAGCCATTGAATTGTATTATGAGAAGTATTTAGAGAACCACTCTAACTTAGTCAAACGTAATGCGGAAATTGATGAAATGATAAAACATTTACGAGATAATGGTATTAAACTAGGAATAGTTACTGGAAAAGCCAGAAGGAGTTTAGATATTTCATTAAAGGCCCTTCAAATGGATAATTGCTTTGATGTCATAATAACAGGCGACGATGTTATTAACCCTAAACCTCATCCTGAAGGTGTAAACAAGGCATTATCATTATTAGGTGTGGAAAATAAAGACGCTATATTTATTGGAGATAGTGATGCAGATATTCAAGCAGGAAAAAAAGCAAAAGTACATACAGTAGGGGTTCAGTGGTTACCAGATTACCAAGCTGTAGAATTTGAAATAGAACCCGATTCTTTTTTTAACAGCGTTAATCAGTTTGTTGATTATATAAATACGGTGTTTTGCTGAAAAAGGGTTTATATAAAATTTGTTTGTATTTAAATTAATAGACTGAACCCCGATAAGAGGGGGAGGCAGCGAAGAAAAATAATCCCCTTAAAACAAACAGAAGATAGTCCGTTCTTTAAACCATACCGATTACAATAATAAGAACTGGTGGTGGAAGATATAGACGAAAGATGGATAGCTTTTGGGATTAAACAAGATTAAAAGAATTGCAATTGATGAAATATGTTTATTCATCAATCGGATTGATTAAGCACCTTCAGGAGGGGTAAGAAGATGACTGTCAAATTAGAAAAAATGAACACAATTGAATTCCAGCAATACTTAAGTTATGCCATTAAAAACTTTGCAGAAGAGCAAATTAAGTCGGGTAATTGGGAGCAACAAGATGCAATTAGTAAGGCAACAGAGGAACATAAAAAGTTATTACCTGATGGGGAAGAGACTGAAAATAACTATTTATTTACAATTCGTGATGGGGAGCAAGAGATTGGTATGATTTGGCTTGCACATAGAACAAATGAAAAAGGGTTTATTTATGATATAAACATTTGGGAGGGCAACCAAGGTATGGGATATGGAAAACAAGCGATGAAGGAAGTTGAACGCGTAGCTAAAAAGATAGGATTAAAAAAGGTAGGGCTTCACGTCTTTGGTCACAATAAAGTGGCAAGAGGACTATATGAAAAATTAGGGTATATGGAAACAAATATAAAAATGGAAAAAACGTTATAAGTTATAATTCTTATTTCAGAAAATGGGGATTTAGCAGAATGAAGTTGATATAAAAGGGAGCAAACATCTCATACGTTGTTCCCGAATTTATAAGGTTTGTAAATCTTAATATATCCTAAAGCGTGCTTTTTAATAGTTATGCGCATTTACTGAACGATTAAAGGGCCAATTAAAGGAGGAGTAGGGTTGTTTAAATATGTAATTTTTGATGTCGATGGAACTATTTTAGATACTGAAAAATCTATCTTAAAGTCTCTCCAAAAAGTTTTGGAAGATGAAGGAGAAACTAATTCTCCTAATGAATTAAGATTTGCTCTTGGAATACCTGGTAAAGACGCATTAAAGAAATTAAATATTGATAATCTTGATCGTGTACAATCGAAATGGTCGCAAACCGTATTGGAATTTTCTAGTGAAGTACAAGTGTTTCACGGGATAAAAGAAATTATTGAGACGTTATCCCAACAGCCGATCAAATTAGGTATTGTAACATCTAAAACAAAACAAGAAATAATTGATGAGTTTGATCCATTTGGATTAAGTCATTTTTTTGATTGTATTATATCTGCAAGTGATACTGAAAATCACAAACCACATCCTGACCCATTATTATTTTGTTTAAAAGAATTGGGAGCAGATAAAAATGAAACAGTATATATAGGTGATTCCATATACGATATGCAATCTGCAAAAAGCGCAGGAATAAAATTTGCGCTTGCTTTATGGGGTTCTAAAACAATTAAAGGTTTTGAAACAGCAGATTATATATTAAATAAGCCCAGAGATATTTTAACCCTAAATTAATATGGTATCCCATTAACGGACCCGGTTGTCTAGCAATTTCATTCGATCATCGGACCATTTATGAGAAAAGGGGGAGAGATTAAATGATTAAAGGAATATATGATTTTATAAGTGAAACACAGTTAAAAAAGTATGCAGAACTTGCTGTACGAGTTGGTGTAAATCTGCAAAAGAATCAATTATTGATTATTCATAGTGATATACAAAATGCTACGTTTGCACGTCTAATTCAAACGGCAGCCTACGAGGTAGGAGCTTCAAATGTATTTATAGATTGGACAGATGAACAGTCTACCAAAGAATTTTATTTAAATGCAGCAGATGATGCCATCGATCATTTTCCCGACTGGCAGGATGCGCGCTTTAAGGAATGGGACGATGCAGGTGCTGCTTATATCTATATTATATCTGAAAACTTAAATGCCTTTAAAAATGTTTCCACAGAACGGATGAGTCGTTTTCAAAAGGCATCTCGCACCAAGCTGAAGGCTCATCATGCAAAAATTAGATCTCATGAGATACACTGGTGTCTTATAACGGTGCCGTCCGTTGAATGGGCATCCAAAGTGTTCCCCAATCTAAGTAAAGAAGAAGCTATGCAATTATTATGGGAATTAATCTTAAAAGGAGCCCGGGCAGATGGGGAAAATCCTATAAAAGATTGGAAAAGTCACAATAGAGCTTTTGAGTCTCAAAAAAGAATCCTAAATGAGAGCCAATTTAAAGCTCTGCATTTTACAAATAGCCGTGGAACTGATTTATTAGTTGGTCTACCTGAGAACCATCTCTATATCGGTGGAGGTGTGATAGATAAAAATGGTATACCTTTTTTTCCGAACATTCCTACAGAAGAAATATTTACCGCTCCACATAAACATAAGGTGAATGGCAAAATGGTAGGTACTAAACCTCTTATTTATGGGGGAAGTGTTATCGATGAATTTTATCTAATTTTTAAAGATGGAAGGATTACCGACTATTATGCCGCAAAGGGACAAGAAGTGTTACAAAATCTCATCGAAACAGACGAAGGTTCACATTATCTAGGTGAAATCGCCTTAGTCTCTAATAAATCTCCTCTTGGTCAGGCAAATACTCTTTTTTACAATACTTTATTTGATGAAAATACGGCCTGTCATATTGGAATCGGAAATGCATCTCCTTCCAATATTCAAAATGGCATTGACCAATCTGATGAAGAATTGAAGAAAGCGGGTCTGAATACGTCACTTTTGTTAGTCAATGTGACCTTTGGTACCGAAGATATGAAAGTAGTGGGCATTAAAGAAGGTGGAACTGAAGTCATGCTAATGAAGGATGGGGAATTCCAATTCTAAATCGTCTACTATTTAAAAACAGAGAAAACTGATTTCTGGTGGATTGTTATAGTGAAAACAAATCGGGCAGCATTCGTAAAACAAAGGAATTGAATGAGTTTGGAGATAATGATCTTGTTTGGCTTATTAAGTACAAGCTGAATAATGTCATTGTTCACCAATTCTGCACGGCTGCAACATAGTAGTGTTCAAGAATCGGGCTAGTTTTTGTTTGAGTCATGCTTTAAAAAAGATTGTATTCTAACCTAGAATATTATAACATGGAATTCAAAGGAAGGAGGTCTGTTGACAATGAAGAAGTGTGTATTAAGCATTATGTTACTGATGTTGATTTCTTTCTCACTATTCATAGGCCCATCAGAAGAAACGGCACAGTATTCATTTAATCCTACAGATGAACCAACTATCACTACAGTTGATACAATTGCTAGTTCTGATGTAATCACTGAATCAGTCCAAACGCTAATCCCAAAGTGGCAGACTGAATTTCTATTCCCTTCGAATGACGATACACATATATTGAGTAGTAAACTTACCCCTATTAAGTTTATGAACCATCTGTTTTTCTCTGGAAAAATTGCTGGTTTTATTTGTGTTGTGCAACACCAATCGAATTACCTCTCCTAAAATAATAAAAATCCCAATTATCAGTTTATATTATTTGGAAAATTTTATATCCGTAATGTAATTTTTCTTATTTAGAAAATAAGAAGTGTTTTTCTGATGTCTTTTTTAAGCATTGGGTTACAAACACACTATATTAAAAAAAAGTCCATCATGTGAAATTGGAAAATAAAAGACTAAATTCAAATTACCTAAACTCCGCTGAATGTGGTGTCGTTTTTTGTGACTACGAGTTCAATTATTACAACATCCGAATTTATTGTAAATGGATTCCAAGGCTGATGGACGAATTAATAGATTAAATGAAAATAAAATCATAACTCAAGGAATGATGATATATGTTAGGTAATATTGGTTTACCTAGTTTCATTTTAATTTTTGTAACTGCCTTAATTGTATTCGGGCCATCCAAGTTACCCGAAATAGGAAAATCAGCAGGCGAAGCTTTAAAAGAATTTAAAAAAGCTACAAAAGATATTGTGAATAATGATAAGGATAAAAATAATTAAAAAAGGAAAGATTATATGACTAAAAACAAAAATGAATTTGACAAAAACAATGATGAATTTAATAAAAAGGATTTTATTATAGCAAACACGTTTGTAATTGTGTTGGCAATAGCGTTAGCAGTTGCTTGTATAGTAATGTTGAAAATGACATAACTAGTCAGTTGATTTAGGTTTTATATATTTTTAAGTACCTTTGTTTACTCAAGGGTGCTTTTTTTATGTCATTAAGTCAATAAAGTAGTTTGATGTAGTAGTAGGACTATTGATTTTTTAATGGGGTTTTTCTTGACTGGCGGTTACACTTTACTACCAGTGAACGTTGCGGATGAATTGTTTGTACTTATATGGTTGGTACTGTGTGTAGGGGATGCAATCACTGCTATCGTTGAATTCAAAAACAACAAGTTTTTTTCTATTCCCGTTGGGGGCTTAACAATAATTAGCTTTTTATTCAGTGTTCTTGCCTATGGCATAGGAGAAATGTGACTATCATTTATTTCGTATAAATAACAATTGGACTTAGTCATTGAAGAAGCCCCTGCGCCTGAATCAGGCAAAATTACTCAAGATAGGGGAGAAGTTATGAGGATAGTAAATATAGGTTTAATATTACAGCTTCTCTACGTATCATTTTATCTATTTTAAATTAGAACAATTGTCTTGCAAAGGTTTGGTATATATGCGGTTGCATACATTGAGCTGGCCTTAACTATTGGTAGTTTACTTTTAGGTATAACAGCTTTAATACTTAGGATTTGGTCAAAACGGACAATATCAGCGAAGACCTTGTAGGAAAAAAATCGCATGGTATTTTTAATGCAAATCTGGTTTTAAGCAAACGGGTGTTACTTTGAGAACGATATCTAGAACAAAATCTTCCCGTTTCGAAAGTATGTGTACATTCTAAGCATTCGTGGTCTAATATAAGTAGAAAGTTCATAAAATAATCCCTCAGCGCCAGTCAAACGCATTCGAGGGATTATTTTTTATGGTTATCAGAAACAATGAACGCCAAGCGCTAACAACGTCCATAGGAAAACACCTCCATCCCAGGAAGTCTCATAAAAGACTAATGGCAGATTGACAGTGCTACCTAACCCCTCATGCGAAGCCAATCTATTGTAGTTATTGTATCATAAACTAGCAGGGTGGGGTGAATACATGCAAACGGATACATCCCTGCAGGACACAGTTGTTGAAGAGGCATTGTGCCCATTTCGTATACAAATCGCCTTATTTTTTCATGCCTATCCTGATAACATTCGATTGTTGGATAAAGTGGTTTCGGAGTGTTTTTATTAAAATCGAACTACTGAATTCCCATGGTATGGAGCGTGAAAATTTGTTGTTATCAGAAACATGGGTGGAATATTAATCTGACAAAAGTAAGGGAGACAGTCATTTGTTATTATAAAAAAATTATTCAAATCGATGAAGTAAGATCGTTGCTTTCATTTCACAATAGTGTTTATGTTGCTGTGAAATGAGTGAATAAAGGAATGCAATACTTTTTATATATATAATCAAACTTCTTTCAAATTATCCTTTAAGGCCTCTGAATAAACTACCTAGTAAAATGAATACTTAATTGCCGAGCTCAACAATAACTTTTTAAGGAAGTATTAGAATGACGTTATATTTAATGGCAATTAATTAAAAAAAGTGCAGAATGTGCCCCCCTGAAGTTAGACTAAATCTAACTTCAGGGGGCTTTTATTATTCCACCTGTCGCACTCTCTCATCCTTCCCATATGGAAGTACATGATACGCGGTTAGTAAAATGGTACCGATGAGCGCAGAGCATCCTAGCCAGAAGTAGAGTGTGCTTCCGCCATAGGAATCAATCAGTGCACCACCAACAAGGGATCCGATGATTCCTGATACGCCAAAGAATGTGGCGAAAAAGACGAGATGTCCAGTCGATTGCAATATTCTAGGAATAATCCGAGATACATAATCAAACGCGGCTGTATAAAAGATACCAAAAGATAAACCGTGAAATACTTGTAAAATGATAACCTGATAGGACTGATCGGCTGCAGCATAAAGGAACCACCTTATGGCATAGATGGCACCAGCTAGAATGACAAAAACAAGTGGACGGTACTTTCTGAACCACCAACCCGCTGTGGCGAAAATTACCGCTTCACTCATGACGCCAACAAACCAACCCACTCCTACTAAACTCTCAGTACCTCCGAGTTGGGCAATGTACAAGCCTATAAAACTATCACTTGCCCGATGAGTGACCGTTATAAATAACATTAGAATTAAAAATATAAAATATGGTTTTGTCGTCAATAACTCCTTAATGTCTGAAAACTGCAGAGGCTCTGAATCTACTTTCACGTCGGGTACTTTAAACGTGACAATAAAGGCAATGAGACCAAATAATAAGTAAGGCCAGATCATATATTGAATCCCAACTCTAGTAAGTATAGCTCCAATAATCAGAGAAGAAAATGCGAATCCAATAGACCCCCATGTTCTAATGCTACCAAATGGGACGCCTTTAACTTCAGCACTTCGTTGTGCCAAGCTGTCTCCAAGTGCTCCAATGGGTGAAGTGAAAAAGTAAAAAACAGCTCCCATCAACAAGATAGCAATCAACGTATTCATTTGGAAAAATAAAACACTTGTAACAAGCAGACCAACGACACAAATTTGAATCATGAGTTTGACGGTTTTATGTTTATCACTTAAATAACCCCAAAATGGTTGGGAAAAGATAGATGCCAAGGGCCCAACAGCCAGCACCCAGCCAATTTCGGTACCATTTAATCCTTTGTATCTTAAATACAGTGGTAAATAGCTGAGAATAATTGTATTTGTAGCATGGAAGCTAAATAAAAGCATTTTCAAAGGTGTTAATGATTGGTCTTTTGACACATGGTTCCGCTCCTAACATTAATAAAATCTATTAAACAATAGAAAAACTCCCGCTAGATGCCGGAAGTTTTTGACTTATTTCCAAGTGCTTTTGATAAATTCATCTCTGCCAGATTTTTCTCGATCCGTTTTATAATGTTCTTCGTTCTTTTTATAATAATCTTGATGATATTCTTCAGCAGGGTAAAACGTTTCAGCAGGCAATATTTCAGTGACAATTGGCTTGCTGAAAATCTCACTTTTTTGCAGATCAGTTTTTGTTTTTTCGGCTAGTTCTTTCTGTGTTTCATTATGATAAAAAATCGCTGTTCGGTAAGAATCACCACGGTCATGGAATTGGCCACCGTCATCAGTCGGATCGATTTGCTTCCAGTAAATATCCAAGATGTCTTGGTAAGAAATGATATCAGGATTAAAGGTAATTTCAACTGCTTCATAGTGGCCTGTGGAACCTTTTTTCACGTCTTCATAAGTAGGATTCTCTAGATTCCCGCCAGTATAACCTGAGATTACAGAATGAACTCCATCCCACTGATCAAATGGTTTAACCATGCACCAGAAACAACCGCCTGCAAACGTTGCTTTGTTTAATTTTGTCGTCATATGTACGCCTCCTGGGTCTACACGCGTCTATTATTAATAACATTTAAATGTTTTCTTTAGTAGTACTTTCAAGTAAAATGATAATTAATTGTACGGTAAGTATATCATAATAGGAAGTAGGTGACATCATGGAGGAACCTTTTGTTCATAAAGTATTTACGGGTAAAGTCAAAACAATGGGCGACCCTAATGCAAAAGATCCAATGGATAGGGAATGGGAAAGTGGCATTTTTAAAAAAGAGAAGTCAGAGCAGTTATGGCTTACGAAAACTGGTCTTGAGGGCGACGAAATTGCCGACAAAAAAGTTCACGGCGGTCCTGAAAAAGCACTCTTCGCCTATCCGATTAAACACTATACCTATTGGAAAAAGGACTTAGAGAATGAAGACATTGATATGGGAGCTTTTGGGGAGAATTTGGCAGTACTTGAAATGGATGAGTTTTCCGTTTGTATAGGAGATACATACAAATTCGGTGATACGCTGATTCAAGTGTCCCAACCACGTCGCCCGTGCTGGAAGCCTGCTCGTCGTTTTCGAGTGAAGGATTTTGCGCTGCGGATTCAGAATAGCGGACGAACTGGCTGGTATTTCAGAGTACTTGAAGAAGGGCATATTATCTCAGGGATTGACATAGAATTGATAGACAGACCACATCCTGAGTGGACAATTGCTGCCTGTAATGAAGTGATGTATATCAATAAAGAAGATTTAAGGATGGCAGAGCAATTAGCGTCTGTGGAATTACTCGCCCCAAATTGGAAAAGATCATTGAACAAACGTTTAAAGGGTCGTTCTTCAAGCGATACTAAAAGAGTATTCGGACCTAATATTGATTCTTAATTTACAATGAATAAGCCGAGATTGCTCGATGCCTTTTGAGTTTAAAGGAGGAACTATGTTTGCTTAGCAATGCGTATGTAATGGTAGCTATTATTCTTGTCATTAATGTTGTTTATGTTTCTTTCTCTACGATTAGAATGATATTAACATTAAAAGGACGGCGCTATATCGCTGCCTTAGTCAGCATGTTTGAAGTGGTAATGTATGTTATAGGTTTAGGCTTGGTGTTAGATAACCTAAACGAGGTTCAAAATATTATTGCATACGCGGTCGGCTTCGGAATTGGTGTTGTCGTCGGTTCAATGATCGAGCAAAAATTAGCACTAGGCTATATCACGGTTAATGTTATCTCATCAAATCCGGATATTGAATTTACAAGAAAACTTCGAGATAAAGGTTACGGGGTAACGAGTTGGTTTGCATATGGTATGGAAGGTGACCGCCTATCCATGCAAATTCTGACACCAAGAAAATATGAACTGCTACTTTATGAAACCATTAAAAAGTTAGATCCGAAAGCTTTTATCATTTCTTATGAACCAACCCATATTCATGGAGGTTTCTGGGTGAAACAAGTACGGAAAGGTCGACTATTAAATCCCCAGCGCAAAGAAGAGGAAGCAAAAAAGGCCATGGAAAACGTTGTAAAAGAGAGTGCTGAAGGTGTGGCAACAGAGAATATAGAAGACAATGTGACACAAGAAGATGTGATAAGAAAAGAAGAATAAAAAATACTTTCCTAATCAAAATGTTAAAGTGTAACGCGGTGGAACAGTCCACCGCGTTTTGTTGTTGTTCATTAAAATGTCTGTGGATAATTTAATATTAAGGTTGGCCACACCCAGCTTCAGCTTTTGTTGTGTGCACTTTTGCCTATTTTAAAGAATATATTAGATTAGTCTTTGAATGAGGAGGAAGGAAAAATGCAATACTTTTATGAAAATGAACGCCAATTGCCTCAAGTCCCCAAAAACATTCCACCGCAACATCAGGACCAACAACCAGGGATTGAATCTTTGATGATTCCTAGACCTGTCATTGAAAATCCATACTATAAAGGTTCGGATAAGTTAAGGGATAAAGTGGCAATCATCACTGGAGGTGACAGTGGTATAGGCGCTGCGACCGCAATAGCTTTTGCAAAAGAAGGAGCCGATGTTGTCATTCCTTATTATTATTCTTATGAAGATGACGATGCCTATCGAACCAAACGAAGAATTGAGCAACTCGGTCAAAAATGTTTATTGATTGTTGGCGATTTACGTGACCCAGCTCATTGTCGAAAAGTTGTTAAAGAAACACTTCAGCATTTTGGGACTTTAAATATTCTTGTGAATCATCATGGTGTCCAGTTCCCGCAAGATAGTTTACTCGATATATCTGATGAGCAGTTGCTAGCGACTTTTCAGACAAACATATTTGCCTTCTTTTATTTAACAAAAGCTGCGCTACCTCATTTAGATAAGGGCGACGTGATCATTAACACAACGTCAGTTACGGCGTATGAAGGAAATGAAAAATTGATAGATTATAGTGCGACAAATGGAGCTATTGTGAGTTTCACGCGTTCTTTATCCAAAAACTTAGCCGATAAAAACATTCGCGTAAACGCGGTCGCTCCTGGGCCAATATGGACGCCACTTATCCCTGCAAGTTTTTCTGCTGAATATATTGGTGAAGAGTGGGGTAAAGACGTACCCATGAAACGACCAGGCCAACCATTTGAACTTGCTCCTGCTTACGTTTACCTTGCCTCACCAGATGCTTCATATGTTACAGGGCAAGTCATTCATGTGAATGGAGGAGAAATGGTAACTTCTTAATGAAATTATAGGGTGGAAGGATGGTTATAGAGTAAAACACGAACATTAAATTAATCAGGTAAAAAAATGTACGTATTTTATTGACAGTATCAAAATTAATTTGTTATGATAAAAGCAACAATTCAATACGGTACCTCATATAATTTTGAAAATAAGGTTCAAAAGTCTCTACCCAGCACCGCAAACGCTGGACTATGAGGGAAGATGAGTCATTTAACCAAAGGGAAAATCATTAGATTGTAGCTTTTAACGATACAATTAGATTGTCTTGAAAAAAAGTAAAGCAACACGCTAGACTGATATGGCTTTCAATTATTCTATGTCTATTCATCTTCTCTCATAATAGAGGGAGACGAATAGACTTTTTTGATTATATATAATAATTACTTAGAGTTAAATAATTCAACAAATTGTAAACATCAAATAATAAAATACTTTTGGTGTTCCTATTGGTCGAATTGCTGAGTGCTTTATCATCGCTCCGGCAGAATACTTCGCTTTCCATGGGCACGGCTTCAGCCTCCTCAGAAGCAAAGAACGCTTCTTCCGGGGTCTTCAGACTCGTGCTTGTTCCATAGGAGTCTTCGTATTCTGCCTACGCTAGCACAGACTTTCTGATTGAATTTAGAAAAATCCCAAAAAGTTAGTAATGGTGAAGCCCTTTTCATTCAAAGAGCAAGGTATTCAAAGCGAAGGAAAAACACGGAGACTCCTGTGGGAGCTGAGACCTAGATGAGACCCCGCAGTGCGTAGCACGAGGAGGCTCATCAGCCGCCCACGGAAAGCGGAGTGTTTTTCCGCAGCGATAGGATAGACACTTACATTAAGCAGAATGAAAGGAATTCCAACTAGGGGTTACGTTGTAGTTTTCTTGTAGACGATAAGAATCAGACTTTACCAAATTTCTATATAATCTTTACATAAATAATAAGAACTGAAAGGAATGATGTTGGATGGCGCAAGTTGGTGTGATTATGGGAAGTATTTCTGATTGGGAAACGATGGAGCATACGTGTGATACGTTAGACGAATTGAATATACCTTATGAAAAAGAAGTGATATCGGCGCACCGGACACCTGATGATATGTTCAACTATGCCAAATCAGCCCGTGATCGTGGCTTAAAAGTAATTATTGCCGGAGCAGGAGGCGCTGCTCATTTACCAGGAATGGTAGCTTCTCAAACAACCTTACCCGTCATCGGCGTGCCTGTTCAAAGTAAAGCATTAAACGGTTTAGACTCACTCCTGTCAATTGTGCAAATGCCAGGTGGTGTACCGACAGCAACCGTCGCCATCGGGAAAGCCGGCGCAAAAAATGCTGCCATCTTAGCCACACAAATTCTTGGCGCATTTGATGAGTCAATCATGAAAGAACTCATAAACTACCGAGAGAAAATGCAAGAAAATGTTGCAGAAATGAGGGAAGATCTTGCGAAAAAATAACCACCCGATTTTACCACCAAAGACAATCGGCATTATTGGCGGAGGACAGCTCGGACGGATGATGGCCATTGCTGCACGTTATATGGGCTACCAGATTGCCGTACTTGATCCGACACCAAATTGTCCAACAGCCCAAGTCGCAGATAAACAAATTGTTGCTGCTTATGACGACATGGACGCGGTGAAAGAGTTGACTGAATTAAGCGATGTGGTCACGTACGAATTTGAAAATGTTGATCTCACAGCAGCAACCTATATTGAAAAAGAGGGCAAGTTACCTCAAGGTGCCTATGCTCTTGAAGTGACGCAAAATAGAGAAAAAGAAAAGGAATTAATGAAATCAGTCGGCTTGCCAGTTCCTGAATTTAAAATCGTACAAACTGAATCAGATATTAAAGAAGCATTTGAAACTATTGCCTTTCCAGCTGTCATTAAAACATGCCGTGGGGGATATGACGGAAAAGGGCAGCTTAAAATCGATGCTGATTCTGAGATTGAACAAGCC
>Ga0209487_1001391_pt1 | contig 20460 bp, 19 predicted proteins | sample Poulit2012_FD_187524 | JGI IMG/M metagenome (GOLD analysis project Ga0209487, IMG submission 187524) | Agricultural soil microbial communities from Georgia to study Nitrogen management - Poultry litter 2012 (SPAdes) (version 2) | ecosystem: Environmental > Terrestrial > Soil > Agricultural land...
GGCGATTTCATGGTGTGTGTGGGCGATTTGGATGCTACTATGGGCGATTCCATGATGAGTGTGGGCGATTTGGATGCTACTATGGGCGATTCCATGATGAGTGTGGGCGATTTGGATGCTACTATGCGAAGGCTGCGCGATTCATTTCATATGCTTCCTTAAATTCACACACATAAAAAAATCCCTGCATGACATCATGCAGGAATTTTTCCGTTTATTAAAAATCGTCTGTTATTGCACCTTTAGATGAGCAAGATACGTTATGTGCATATTTTCCTAGAACACCACGTTTTTCCAATGGTGGTGCGACCCAGTCTTTACGACGTTTTTCGAATTCCTCTTCAGAAACATCAACTGATATTTCTTCTCTTTCTGCACAAACTGTTATCTCATCGCCCTCCTGAATCAAGGCAATTGGTCCACCTACTTGTGCTTCTGGAGCAATGTGTCCGACAACAAGTCCATGTGTACCTCCAGAAAAACGACCATCTGTTAATAGTGCGACTTTTTCGCCAAGACCTTTCCCTACTAAAGTAGCTGAGATTGAAAGCATCTCTGGCATACCCGGTCCGCCCTTAGGTCCAACATAGCGAATCACGACAACATCGCCTTCTTTGACACGATCATGTGTTATGGCGTCAGCAGCATCTTTTTCCGTATCAAATACCCGAGCTGGGCCTGTATGTACTTTGACCGAGACGCCCGACACTTTTGCAACTGCACCACTTGGCGCAAGGTTTCCTTTCAAGATAACCAATGGACCATCTTTACGTAGTGGTTGATCAATTGGTGTAATAATCTCCTGACCCTCTTTCAAATCAGGTGACATGCCTAGGTTTTCACGAATTGTTTTCCCTGTAACTGTTAAGCAATCACCGTGGAGATAACCGTTATCTAGAAGTAACTTCATTACAGCTTGAACGCCACCAATGTCATGCAAGTCTTCCATGACATATTGACCACTTGGTTTAAGATCTGCAAGATGTGGTGTTTTCTTCTGAATACGTGTGAAATCATCTATTGTTAAATCAACACCAACCGCACGTGCAATAGGTAATAAATGGAGCACCGCATTTGTAGAGCCTCCAAGTGCCATAATAACTGTAATTGCATTTTCAAAAGCTTCTTTTGTCATAATGTCTTTTGGATAAATACCTTTTTCCATTAGGTTATATAGAGCACGCCCAGCTTCTTCACAATCCGCTTCTTTTTCTTTAGATGTTGCTGGGTTGGATGAACTACCTGGTAAACTCATACCAATTGCTTCCATTGCTGAAGACATTGTGTTGGCAGTGTACATACCGCCACATGAACCCGGTCCAGGGCAAGCCGCACACTCAATACGTGTTAATTCCTCTTCATCGATTTGACCACTGTTAAGCTGTCCAACACCTTCAAAGACAGACACAAGGTCAAGCTTTTTACCGTCTAAATTTCCTGGTGAAATCGTTCCACCGTATACAAAAACAGCTGGTACTTCTGAACGTCCAATGGCAATCAAACAACCCGGGATATTTTTATCACACCCACCGATCGCGACTAAACCATCCAAACTTTCAGCACCCACAACTGTTTCAATAGAATCAGCAATCAAGTCACGACTCGGCAATGAATACCGCATACCGTCCGTTCCCATTGAAATACCGTCTGATACAGTAATTGTATTAAATATAAATGGTACAGCTCCAGCTTCTCTAGCACCCTTCTTCGACGCTTCAGCTAAATCATCTATATGGATATTACAAGGCGTTACTTCACTACCGGTACTTGCAATCCCAACCATTGGCTTTTTAAAATCGTCATCTTCTAATCCAACAGCTCTCAACATCGCGCGATTTGGCGCTTTCGCTGGTCCTTCACTAAAAACTTTACTGTTAATTCTCAAATCTTTCGTCACGACTTATCCACCTCTTTCTTGGTTTATTATACTACAGTTTTTCTATTTTTCAATAGAGTGAATACTTCCATAATGAAAATTCTTTTACATATTTTACTAGATATGTTGGAGAGGCACGGCTCTTTAAAACAATGGTGACGATGTGATAATGAGGTGCGGGCGACTTTGTGATGGTTATGGGCGATTTTGAGCCGTGTGCGGGCGATTATGTGATGACCATGGGCGATTTTATTATGCTCATGGGCGATTTCGAGTCGAGTGTGGGCGACTCTATTATGCTCATGGGCGATTCCGAGTCGAGTGCGGGCGATTATATGATGACCATGGGCTGCAATGACTTAAGAATTTCAAATTCAATTATCAACATGGACGAACATATATATCCATATTAAAAAATAAAGTGTAGATCAGTTACCATGCGCCTACTTTGATTCACTCTACTTTCTTACTACCTATTAATTTGTCATAAATGTTACAATTTAATGTAACGCTTCCTTTCCGTTTGTCTGTTTTTCTTTTTTAATTTATAATAAGGTTAACTAGTGAATTGAATTGAGGTTGACGATAATGGTTAAACAATTAGGTGTTAATAACATTAAATCGATGCGGATGGAAATGTCAAAATTTATCATGCCATACAAATTCGCTGTAGATGAAATTAATACAAAAATTAATATTTTGAAAGAGGAATTCACACATCTTCACGAATATAATCCGATTGAACATATTAGTTCTCGTGTTAAAACAGTAGAAAGCATTATAAAAAAAGTCTATCGCAGAAAAATTGACCTTTCTTTTGAAGCGATTAAAAAGGAAATACATGATATTGCTGGTGTAAGAGTAACGTGTTCTTTTACATCCGACATATATAAAATAAAAGAGATGATTGAAAGTCAACAAGACATCAATGTCCTTCTTGTTAAAGATTATTTTAAAAACCCGAAGCCAAATGGTTATCGTAGTCTGCATATTATTGTGGAGATTCCGATATTTTTATCAGACCGCACGGAACATATACCTGTTGAGATTCAAATACGTACGATAGCGATGGACTTTTGGGCAAGTCTTGAACATAAAATATTTTATAAATACAATAAAAACATTCCTCAAACATTGACAGACGAATTAAAAAATGCCGCCACGGCTGCCGCTGAATTAGATACAAAAATGGAGCATTTAAATGAGGAAATTAGCAGGTACAAAGAGACTGATATTATAGAGGAAACAGCAATAACGAAAGATATTTCTGACTATTTATTAGAGGATGAAAAATTCCCGACCGATTTCATTAAATCCTTGGTCGCAAACTCTGATGAATCTAAAGAAAATGTACAATAAAAAATGAGCACCCCTTAGTCGGTGCTCGTTTTTTATGTTATTTTAACTTATTTATTAAGTCAGTTGTATATGTTTCAACATGCAAGTCTGCTTCAATATCAGGGTTTTGGAAAGAACACGTTTTCATTCCCACTGACTTGGCAGGCATTAAATCTAAAGCTCGATCCCCTATTGCCCAGTCCAATACATATTTATCATGCACGTACTGGTAGGCTTGTGGATCAGGTTTCCGTGGAAAACCATCATCTTCAGGGCTAACAACTTCTTGGAAATAGTCACTGATTCCCCATTTATCAAGTAATTCTATCGTCGCAACTTTTTCACGGTGTGTAACGATAACATTAATTTCTGCAGCGGCTAATATATCTTTAACCCCTTCAAACAAGGGACTACCCGCTTCTGATTTTTTATTATGTAAAATTTTAAAACGTTTGGTATACGCGGACATCTCGTAATGATTCAGCGCATCCTTTGACGTCTTTTTTAACCACCGTAATGCCTCACCCTTATCAGTCCCCTCACCATGAACCTCCCTGTGCAAATCGATAAAACTATCAACAATCGCTGGATATGTATCGAAAATCGTACCATCTAAATCCCATAATAATCTCATAAGCTCTACCATCCTTATCATCATATTATCATTTTTTATTAAAACACTAGATATATAACCCCATTTATCATTACAAAAATACAATCTAATTACAAATTTAATTTTTTCCTATACACCTACTCACGAACGAAAATTGCTTATCTAAAGTGAACATTGTATGATTACTCATAAGATAAAATTTCAAGAAAATGGTGATATGATGCGTGTGGCAATTTTTGACTTTGATGGGACATTATACAAAAATGAAACTTTTCAATTAATGATGGATCACTTTAAACATCATCCAATTTATAAAGACCGTTATAGTGCATTTTTTCGTAAACTACTCCCACGTTATCTAGGTTATAAATTAAAGCTATATCCTGAGACACGAATGAAAGAAAGATCCATGCAATTGTATATCGCCGGACTTGGGGCCCTAACACCGGAAGACATGCAAACATATTTCCAAGAGATTGCAAACAAAGCCCGTCCCGACTTTAATAAACAAGTTGTCGAAAAGTTCCACCAACATCATGCAGATGGGGTCTATACGTTGCTCGTTTCAGGTGCCTACACACCTTTACTGGAACGAGCCACTGAACATTTACCTTTTGACGCGATTATTGGAACAGATATTCCATTTAAAGATAATATTGTTGATTATAATCGAAAGATTCATCACATCCAAGGTGAGCGGAAAAATAAACACATACAAGCCGTTTTAGAAAATAAACATATCGACTGGGAAAATAGTTTTGCTTATGGGGATAGCTTTTCTGACTTACCTGTGCTTGAGCTTGTCGGAAATCCAGTTGCCGTATGTCCAGATGAGCAATTAGCTACCATTGCCAAAGACCGGAAGTGGACGATACTTCAATAACAATCTGTTCGCTATTGTGTGGCAACCGTTCAATACGTTTATCAATTAACGAAGGGTCATCATATGATTGATGGTACACATGTAGACGCTCTTCTTAATCATTTGTTACTGTATAGCATAATGTTTCATCAATTCTTTTAATTGAGAATTATTATCATTTATAGTATGTTGTATAGTAACAATAAATATTATGAGATAAGGAGCGTATATAATGAAAATACACTGGATTAAAATTAATAAGATTATTGACGAAACGCCGGAGATTAAAACATACATTTTAGATTGTCCAAAAGACTTTATATGGGAAGAAGGTGCACACACTCACCTCGCACTAGAAGGGTTTAATGCTGGCGATAAACCAAATCGGGATCTAATTCGACATATGTCAATAAGTACTTTACCGCATGAAAATTCAATCGGTATCACAACACGCATTAAAGAGGATTGTTCTAAATTTAAAAAAGTTTTAAGAAAGCATGAGGTCGGAGATGAAGTTGCATTATTTAAAACGCATTCGAATGTCCCACTTAAAAGGGAAGACAAAAGTGTTTATCTGCTGTCATCAGGTGTCGGCCTAGCAACCTTTAGACCACTTGTACTAGATTATTTCAAACGTGCGGATAACATTAATCATATTCATTCTCTGAACATTGATTCATCACGTGACTTCTTATTTCCAGATCTTTTTGAATCCGCACCTGATAAAAAGTTTACATCACAATTCGTTGATAACCGTCAGGACTATTATAAAGAAGTGAAAAACCTTGCAGCTGATAAGGATGCCCTCTTCTATGTTGTGGGCAGTGACGAATTCCTCGTTCAGAACATTGAGTTACTTCGTCAACAAGGCATCAAATCAAAACAGATTATGCTTGATAAGCGTGAACGACAACTGTCTGAGTTCTTAACATTGGATGCCATTTAAGAGCAAGTGAATTTTTGGGTATATGCCCATCAACTTACATGATAGCCTCAGTTAAATAACCCCTCCCACAGGGGTTATTTTTATGCCTATACATTAAAGTATACAGGTCTGCCCCTTCGTATGAGTAAAATGTTTACAGGAAGGGCTGCAGTGGTTTGAATATTCTGATAGGTAGGCCAATCGAGATAAGGGGTTATTGTTCGTGATTTAGGAATAGGGACAAGTTGATAGGAACGAAAGATGGCGACTCCAGCGGGAAAGCAACAAGCGAAGATCCCGCAGGAAGTGGGTTTTAAGGATGGAAGGCTAAAACCGTGACGTCCTGTCGCAACGCCTTCATGACCAACATCCTGTTGGCCCGAAGCTGAGACGTTGCCCGCGGAAAGCGTCCATCTGTAGTGGATATCAACTGTTGCATATGCACATACAACGGATTTTAAATTGTGAAATTGACTCTTTTGATAAATTTTTATTATTTTCAAAGATATTTCATTACTTTTTTCGAAGGTGAGAATAAGTCCCGTAAATACTTGACAGACTTTGCCCCTTCTACAGCTATTTACATAAACTGACAAAGACTATATACTGATACTAATTTTGATGATACATATGGAGAGGAAGATCAAGATGGAAAAAGGCTTTTTCGGTGAATTCGGGGGCAGTTTTATTCCGCCCGAATTACAAAAGGTTATGGATCACCTTGCAGAACAATTTGAACACTACAAAGATGATTCCGAATTTATGGAAGAGTTTCGATATTATTTAAAAGAGTATGTTGGTCGAGAAAGTCCTTTGACGTTTGCAAAAAACTTAACTAAAAAAGTGGGTGGTGCAAAGATTTACCTTAAACGTGAAGACTTAAACCATACGGGGGCACATAAAATTAATAATACCATTGGTCAAATATTACTTGCTAAACGCATGGGTGTGAAGCGAATCATTGCTGAAACTGGTGCTGGGCAGCATGGGGTTGCAACTGCTACAGCGTGTGCACTGTTTGAAATGGAATGTGTCATTTATATGGGTGAAGAAGATATGAGAAGACAAGCATTAAATGTTTTCCGTATAGAGTTACTCGGTGCTGAAGTTGTACCCGTAACGGCTGGTCAAGGGCGTCTTAAAGATGCTGTTGATGCCGCATTAAATGATTTAATTGAAAACTATGACCATACATTTTATCTCATTGGATCTGCCGTTGGACCACATCCTTATCCATCAATGGTCAAACATTTTCAATCGATCATTAGTGAGGAATCCAAGCGACAAATCATGGACATTGAAGGCAAGCTTCCAAAAGCGATTATTGCTTGTGTTGGTGGCGGGAGTAATGCCATTGGCGCCTTTGCTCATTATATTGATGAACCAAGTGTCGATCTGATTGGTGTTGAACCGACCGAAGCGCCAACTTTAACGAAAGGTGTACCAGCTGTGCTCCACGGCTTCAAATGTCATACATTATTAAATGAGGCCGGAGAACCAGATGCCACATACTCCATTGCCGCTGGTTTGGACTATCCGGGAATAGGTCCTGAACATAGTTTTCTTAAAGATACTGAACGTGCGACATATGCATCGATCACTGGCGAAGAAGCATTAGAAGCATTCCAAGTTTTATCACGAACCGAAGGCATCACACCAGCACTTGAAAGCGCCCATGCTATTGCCTATGTCATGACATATGCGGCAACGTTAAATGAGAATGACGCAATTATCGTAAACTTATCCGGACGCGGTGACAAAGATGTGGAACACGTTTATGACTTGTTGAAAAAATAATCATAAACACATAACACCAACTGAAGCGAATTTGTAATAACCATTCAACTTCATTTGGTGTTATGTTTTCATTTTACGATCAAATATTATAGGCACTCTTTAACTTCAGATGGCGCCTTAAAGATCCGTGTCTACTAAGGGTTTTCCCTCTTGATCAACCATAACAGTCATCCCAGCACCATAACCTTCTTGATGCAACAGGTACAAGACACCCGTTTCATTATCACGCAAAATCTTCGTAACTTTGAGTTTGCCTTGCGTATAAACCTCTTCAAATCGTTTGTCCGCCATTTTGTCGAATCCCTCCCTACACCATTTCAAATTTAGAAGTGACTCATGAAAATTTTTCTAATGAAAGCATATATCCTACTACAAATAAATTCAATCGTTATCTTTCAACATTTCTTCATATACTTTCATAAATTTATGGTGTTCTTCTTGCAAATATGCCTCACTTGGAATTTCCTCTAGAATATTCGCTTGTGTGTACATATGGCCACCTTTAATGACATAATCAATGTCCTGCGTATGCCGTATATCCTCCAAAGGATTGTTATTCAAAATTACCATGTCGGCAACATTACCTGCTCGAATCGCCCCAACATCTGTCATCTTAATGGATTCAGCGGCTTTGATTGTTGCAGCTTGAAGTGCCTCTACTTCTGTAAATCCGATTTCAACCAACAGTTCCAGCTCACGGTGAAGTCCCATTCCCGGCAGTGTCCAAACGCCACCTGGTGTGTCTGTACCAGCAACAACAGTGCCACCGAGGTCTGCATATGTTTTGGCTATCAATTTAATAAATGCTGTTTGAATACCTAATTGTGTTTTCAGCGCCTCCGTGTGCTCTTTAGCCAGTGTCAACCATTGATCTTTGAGTTCTCCCTTATTTTCAATGGCTTCAGCAACTTTATTTGCTGGGTGCCAATAATTAGGCAGTTGAGAAATCTGATCAAATATGATTAAAGTTGGACATAGTTTCACGTTATACTTGAGCATTTCCATACATAATGCTTGAATCTTTTCTTCATCTGGATGATCCCAATTCACTTTTTCCCATGCCTTTTGTTCCGCTAATGGATACCAATCTGGATAGATGGACTGAATAAAACCCGATGCATGCTCAAACCATGTCACACCCGCCTCAGCTGCATCCAGTGCAGTTACTTTTGAAGCATGAATAAGATCACAACTTACTTCAAGATCATATGTGTTCGCTTCCGATACAACAGCTTCCATCACCGCTTTGGAAATCCACCCATAAATTTTTATGAATTGAGCACCAGCTTCTTTTTGCCTTCTTACTTCCTTCCTTGCTAACGCAGGATCGTCCGTAACAAAATTTGCAATCCCCGTTTCCCCCCATAACCCAGGTGGTCCATCAATCATGCGATCAGCAGAATAGACCCTTGGTGTAGGTGCATCCATGGGTGCTTCAATTAAGTTTTTAATTTGCATCACATTACCTGCTGTATTACGAACGGTTGTCACGCCTGATGCAACAAAATGTGGTGCGAAATCTTCCTTAATATGACAATGCATATCAATTAAACCAGGCATCATATATTTTCCTTCCATATCAATTGTTTCTATCGATGTTGGGACGTCATCCTCTTCTGAAAATACATTATGAATATACCCATGATCAATTTCTATTGCCCCCTGAAACAAAGTGCCTTCCTCAACGTCAACGATCATTATGTTTTTTAATAAAAAATGTTTTGATAAGCCCATATTCCATTCCTCCTCGTTTTTCCAATACGCCTATAGTTTAATAGATAAATTGACAAATAAAATATTTTTCTCATATAGTGGAATTACATTGCTAAATTGCCGTCAACGCGTATGATTAGGTTAAGATCATAGATAGGAAGAGGTTAACATGAAGAAATATGGGGAAACATTAAGGCAGATTAGAGAGCAAAAGGGTTATACGATGCAGCAATTGGCTTCGGGCATCTTATCAGTATCATTTTTATCAAAATTCGAACGTGGCGAATCAGACATCTCCCTTCAATACATCACAAGACTCCTGGAAAAACTATCGCTTACTTTTGAGGAGTTCTTTTATTGGCATAACAATCATGATACTGGTCAATTGGAATCTTTTTTTGACCAGGCGGACGAGGCATATGCCAATCGCAACCTAGATCAATTAAAACAGTTACGAGAAAGGGCACTTCATAAGTGGGAAAAGCATGGGTTGGATGCATTTCGCTGTAATACATGCATGCTGGATGTTTACGAGCGTATCATAGTTGGTGAAGAGACGACTACGCGTGACACTGCGCTTGACTTTTTATATGCGTATCTTTTTGATGTTGAAATTTGGGGATATTATGAATTAAGGCTATACAATTCTACGATGCTTCTTATGCCTCCCGACATGGTCACAACACTGTCTAAAACGGCCTTTGAAAAGAGCCCACGTTTTGGAAAAATGAAACAAATCGATAAAATGATTCTCCCCATTCTCATGAATACACTTATTTTTTTGCTAGGTCAATCGACATTTGATGAAGAGCAATATAACATTTTCTTCAGTTATTTGGAACGTTTAGATATTCCAGAAGATGACCTATATATGAGAAACGCACGCTTACAAATCAAAGGCATCTATGAAATTAAGATGGGGCATCGTGAACAAGGTATTGAAATGGTTAAAAGAGCCATCTTTATTTTTAAAGAATTGGGTTCAAAGGGGCTTGCGACGACTTCAAAAAATTATTTGGATGTCGTATTGGATAAAGAGAAAGAATGATCAAATATTTACAGCTTATAATATGTCACTTACCATACTTGATAACGATATATCAAGACTGAATAAGCATAGAGGTAGCACCGACTCGTATACTGTATTTAATTTTCAGAACTCATTCTAAATGAACATGTGGATGAAGGTAAATTATAAAAACCTCATCCGCTTTTAAAGAGCAATGAGGCTATGATTAGAAGTTGCTAACATAACGAATCTTATGTTTTATTTTTTAAAGGCAACCAGTGCAATACGTTTTGGATATGTTCATCCCAATACGCCCAATTATGGTCGCCCGGGCCGAATTTTGTCGCCAATGGATAATCATGCTTCGCGCAAACGTCTTTGAACGTTATGTTTTGTTCGTATAAAAAATCTTCTGTCCCACAACACTGGTACAACTCAGGTTTGTTCTGATTGTGTTGCTGTTGTTTAATGAGCCACAATAAATCATCTTCTGTGTCTGTAATATCACGATCACCAAAAATCAAATGAAACAACGCTTCCCGATCTTTACCATCCTTCAGATGATTGGCCATATCTGTTGCCCCAGACAAACTGGCAGCTGCAGCAAAACGATCTGGATACCGTAGAGCCCATTTCAAGGCGCCATAACCACCCATTGACAGTCCTGCAACAAAATTATCTTCTCGCTTATCTGATAATGGAAACATGGACCGGACAACTTGGGGTAATTCCTCTGTTAAAAACGTCCAGTAGTTATTACCGTAGGCCATATCTGTATAAAAACTTCGATCCACTTGGGGCATAATAACCGCTAACCCTAAGGATGCAACATATCTTTCTATTGATGTTCGCCGTGACCAAATTGTGTGATCATCACTTAAGCCATGCAATAAAAATAATGTTTGATGCTTACCTGTAAATTGCTTATTCTCCATACCAATTTGTCCTGATGTTTGTTCGGGTAAAATCACATTCATAGATGTACTAAGTCCAAGTGTTTCTGAGAAAAAATCACATTGAATAAAAGCCATTTTTAATAAACCTCCTATATAATAATAGCCCCTTGGCATTCGCCGAGTCAGCCGGATCTTGGCTTTCTCAAGTTCGCCAATTTAATACAGTCTTCTGTTGTAAGTTTCTTTGTGATTAAAAGTGTTAACTAATTCTTCAAGTCTTTTGAATTAATAGGTGTAATCCATTTACTAAATGAATTTTTTCGTATATTCTTTTCCATATTCGGGTCTTTTATATTGGATTGGGACAGGAAACCACTTGACCTCTCCATTATAAAGGATTTTTTATTTTGTTAACAGTAAAACTATGAATATTCTGAAGACCTCGTATTATTAGATTTAATTAATGCAACGCTCGTGTACTATTATATTAAAAAAATTTAAGAACTAATATGAAGGTGCATCGAAAGATATATCCACCTTTGATATTGTGGGAATAACAGGAGAAGGTTTTTATAAATATCCAAATCCTAGTTTCATAGAACCAGAGTTTATAGAAGGTTAATACATAAAGACATTGGATTTTCACAACACTGAGAACTACCAATGTCTTTTTGGTTTTTCAAATATTGGTCTTTCACCTTCGAAAACGAGTATAATATAAAATAGATAACATGCATACATTGGGTTAATGGAGGTGTTGCTTTGAATGCATCAAACATTGTTGCAAAGTTAAAAAACCATCAACCATCTATTCTCGGTGAAGAAAATTTCAAAAAATACGCTGTACTCCTTCCTCTCATTGATATGGAGGAGGAAACCCATATTCTATTTGAAGTCAGGTCAATGGATTTGCGTAGTCAACCTGGGGATATTTGTTTTCCAGGTGGGAAAGTAGATACAGATGATAAAACCACAACTCACACTGCCATACGGGAGACATCGGAAGAATTAGGAATTTTTGAAACAGATGTATATGATGTATTTCCACTCGATTATATGGTGTCTGATTTTGGAAGAATGATATATCCCTATGTTGGTAGATTAAAAGGGGATATTAAAAAGATTACCCCAAATAAAGATGAAGTGGAAGAGGTTTTCACTGTCCCGCTATCCTATTTCCTCAAGACAGAACCGAAAAAATATAAAGTTCATTATGAAGTGATGCCTGAAGATAATTTTCCTTATGACTTAATTATGGGTGGGGAAAATTATGATTGGCGGACACGGCAATTGGATGAGCTGTTTTATAAATACAATGGAAAAGTAATTTGGGGATTGACTGCCAAAATATTAACGCATTTTGTAGAACTTCTTCAAAAGAATGCTTCCTCACAGATGAAATAAAAATAATGCAAAACTTCAGTCCGCGGAGATTTATCGCTAATTAAAAGGGGATAAATAACCCTGAAAGTGAAAAATTAAATACCACTATTAGGAATCGGGATCTAAACTACAAACTTCATCAGGGGGGTTTTTACAGACTTTCCGAACGAGAAAGCCCATGCAGGACGGAGCCCGTCTTTAGACATGGGATGAAAGTGAGGTCTCCACAAAGCTACCAAAGCCATTTCCACTGGCAAAAATAATAATATTTAAAAAGTAATTGCCTTCCCACCTTTAATAGGCTATAATTAGAACAAATGTTCCTGACGAAGGATTTTCAAATGGTTAAAAGACATTCCCTGAGTTTTGTTCTGTCCGTGGAAGCTTTATCCAGAAAGTTGGAAACAGAAACACCTGATCAGGAAACTCAGCAAATTCTCAATGAACAAAAAATGATTTTCAATTCGGGAATCACGGTTTAACACTAAAATACAATGGATTATCCATGTAGGCGGTGTGATGCCACCGAGCTTGTGAAAGCCAAAGATGCGGTCGTTAATGGCAACAAAGGTTGCTTTGGCTAGCGAACGTTCTAAGAGACATTTGTCCAGTGCCCTGAACCGCCCTAAATGCCGAGCGTAAGTACATACGAACTGTGGCTACCGGCCGGGAGAAGGCAAATGGACTTTAGAACCCCACTGCTTTAGCTGTGAGAGTATCAGCACATCGCATTATAGAGGAGAGAAATAAGAATGAATGGTACAGCACATACAGCTATTGGTGCAGCGGGAGGATTCATGGTAGCAAACACCCTTCAGGCTGAACCGACAATAACTGTTTTCCTCGTTGGACTTGGCAGTGTTTCCGCGCTCATACCAGATCTTGATATCGATGGAAAACTTCGAGGAAAAATCACTTTATCACATAAAATCATTCGTCTTGCCGCAACGTTCATTGGAATTATGATGGTTCTTTACAGTTTTTACGCAGGAAGTGACATGGACCAATGGATAGGAATAGGGATTGGAATACTCATCATTAGTATCGCTTCATCCATTAAACAGAAACACATGTTAACCATAACCGGAATAGGGGTTCTTATAGGCGGATTTTCACTTGACGAAACATGGCTTACTTGGATGGGAATTTATATTATTATTGCCTCTGTTGTCTCTCACAGAAGTTACACCCATGCCATTATTGGTGTTATTTTTTTCGGGACCATTGCCTCGAAATTAGAAGCATCCCTCGGGATCAGTGGGATTTACTACACGTGCATGATTGGGTATGTTAGTCATTTAATTGCTGATAGTAAGTTATTTCCGTTTAACAAGCGTGGAATCAAGTTGTTCCTACCAATTTCATCGAGAGAATTTTAATCTAATGAACCAATCCATACACTCTCTTTGCAAAGTGCGACGACGTTTACAACATAGTAACCATCTGGAAAATCCCCTCGTTCCTAAAAATCCTGTAAGTAGTTAACGTAGTTTTCGGAGTCCTGGTCAGAATAATGGTCACCACACTTTTCATACTCACTCGATATGGCATGCTTTTATTAAGTGTGCTTTCCATACCATTCTTGTACAAAGTCCGGAATTGGGTATCCTCGAACCTTTTCTTCAAATGTAAATAACAGCCGATGACGCGTGGTTAATCGGCACTTCAACCTGGTCACCTATATTCTATTCCCCCATAGAAGTTCACTTTTTTTCCTTGCTTGGTATTCTTCCTTTTCACGCTCCAGCTGAAATACAAAATCACCTTGTGTCGTTTCATCACTGTTCATAACACATCATAATGAGCTCATTCGTTGCTATCCACTTTATCTAGGGATTTACAACCTGTTATAAAAATAGAGTGTGCCATCGTAATTACGGTTAAATACTTGCTCACTTCGCACCCCCTTAATAATTTTAGTTTACATTTTAATCAACCACCCAAAAATAATTACTTGTTGCTTCAATTATGACACAAGAGACAAACAATTGAATTTTGACTCTTTTCCTTTATAAAATTGTTCATACTGTGTTAACACTATGTTCATAGTGAATTCATTTATGCGAGATATACTGATAGAGTCAAATAAATTGGAGGTAACTACTATGAAAATGGCATGGAAAGAAATTATAAAAAACAAGTCACGATTCATCATATTAGGATCCATTGTTTTTCTTGTTAGTCTTTTAACACTCATCATTTCTGGATTAAGCAATGGTTTATCACAGGATAACGCTGCATTAATCAAAGATATGCCTGAGGGCACTTTTTATATGAATGAAGATGCAGATGAAACGTATAATCTATCAAAAATAGATCAAGACACTGAAGATAAAATCATCAAGGAGAATGATGATGCAACAGCTTTATCGATTCAAATGGGATTTGTGGATGATTCAAACGATAAGCAACTAAGTGTTGCCTTTGTCACAACTATAAACCCCGGTCTTTTCCCAGATGTTGCAGATGGAGAGATATTGCTAGACGAATCACTAAAGGATAAAGGCCTTGAAGTCGGAGATAAGTTGACAAGCAATCAACTCAGCGAGGATTTTACTGTAAAAGGCTTTGTTGAACAACAAAAGTTCAGTCACTCACCTGTTGCTTTTATTAGTCCTAGTAATTACAAAGAAATGTATCACACAGATAAGATGCAGATGGTGTTTGTACCAGGAAAAGACAAGCCAGCATCAATTAATGGACTACAGACTTTTTCCAACAAAGAATTTCTAAATACCATTCCAAGTTACAGCGCTGAACAACTTTCATTAAATATGATTGTCTGGTTCTTAGTTGTCATTAGTGGTATGCTATTTGGTATTTTCTTTTACATGATGAATGTCCAAAAAATTGGTCTTTACGGTATTTTGAAAGCTATCGGTGTAAAAACGAGCAAATTGTTCCAAATGATGTGGACACAAATGGTAGTCATCACAGCGGTCGCTCTTGCATTATCTGTGGGTTTGAGCCAATTATTTGCAGCCGTTGCACCTGAAGGGATGCCATTTCACTTACCACTAGCAACCACAGGACAATTAGCAGTTGTGTTTATCGTCATTGGTTTTATCGGTGCAACCCTATCTGGCATTCAAATTAAAAAAATACAGCCTCTACAAGCAATTCAACAAGGAGAGATGTAATATGAATTTATTTAAAATCGATAACCTCACTAAAAGCTTCCAAAACGGTGAAGTCAAAGAACAAGTATTAAGAGGCATTGATTTAACATTAAATGAAGGTGAAGTCACAGCATTAGTTGGTGCCTCCGGATCAGGGAAAAGTACGTTATTGACTATCGCTGCAGGCCTACAACCAGCCTCAAATGGAGAAGTCATTTTCAAAGGAAAAAACCTTACAGAAATGAAACAAGATCAAGTGCGGAAAATCCGCGCCGAACAGTTCGGCTTTATTTTCCAAGCATCACATCTTGTTCCCTTCTTAAATGTTGAGGAGCAACTCATGTTAATGCTTGACGTAGCAGGTTCAAAAGTGAAAAAACAAGAGAAAAAGCAGGAAGTTGACCATATTTTAAAACTTGTTGGTATGGACCATCGGAAATACGCCTATCCATCCTCTTTATCAGGCGGAGAAAAACAACGTATTGCTATTTCTCGAGCGATCATTCATAAACCAACCATTGTTTTCGCGGACGAGCCAACAGCTAGTCTCGATTCAAAACGATCAATCGAAGTTATGCAACTTATTCAAGACTTAACGAGATCATTAAATATTACAACGTTACTCGTAACACACGAAGAAGAAATGCTTCAATATGTAGATAAGATTATCACTATGAAGGACGGTCTTATTCAAAAAGGTGCGTAACTAGAAAGCCAGGCAATCAGATTTTATTGATTGTCTGGTTTTTTATTATTCTAAAATCAATATAAGATAACACCTTACGCCTATCGAAAAGATTGCTGGTATCATTATATCTATTATATAAGTTGATTAGCGTCTAATAAATTTAGACTTTAGACAAATACAACAAGCTATCCTTACAGCAATTAAATCTGTTTTAAGGTTCATTTTGTCCTCATCTTCAGGATGCCCACCACTTCACCTTTACGTTCAGGTAGGTCATTCTCATTTGCAAGTTCATATAATACGCTTACAAATGATGTTCAATCATAAATCATGAATACAACTTCCAATTATAGTATGATAAAAGCAACAGCTATAAAAGGAGTTGGATATAATCATGGCAACAATCAAACTTTTTAATTATTCACGAACATCAACACTGATCCTACTTAATAATATTGCGGAAGCGGACTGGGATATTCAACCAAACGGCTTCCCGAACACAATCCGGTGGAATGCTGGCCATGTGTATGTTACAGCTGAAGACTTTCTAACAGATGCTGATTCTGAGTATAAAATAACACATCCGGAATGGAATGACTATTTTCTTGATGGCACACGTCCGTCAGAATGGCCAGATCATGTGCCTTCAACAAAAGAAATCATTGCCGCGCTCGAAGATCAAAAAGAACGTATCGCTACCCATTTTGCTCATAAACTGAATGATGCTGCCTCTAACGTTCGCGATGTAAATGGTACAAAACTCGATACGATGGATGCTGCCATGCAATTTGTGACGTGGCACGAAGGGATTCATCTCGGCGTCACGAAATCTTTAAAAACTGCCGTGCAAAATTCATAAGCATAATTTTAATATCACCCAGCTGTTCAAACGCACATTGCCTAAAAACTACGCGCCTTGGGGTCACTATTCACTTCAAGGCGCGCATTTTTATCTTGAAATGCAAATTTTTATAGCTGATGATCTTTTAAGCAATCATCCGATTATGTGCGTCAAATTGTACCAGACTATTGCAACGATCTCATCTAACATAAACACACTTACAGCAATCACCCAAGCGCTTCTTTTAGAAAATCCAGCGACAGCAGAAAGCCCAATGGCTGTTAAAGCTGTTACCCAGATGGCAAAGAAATCAATTTTTTCAAGTACAACATGCATCATACCTTCACTTTGTATCAGGCTAGCTATACTTGTGTGTATCTGCTGAACGTTATCTATATCCATACCGATGAAAGCTGTTATGATGCCGTTGATGATCACACCAATCCCAGCAATAATCCATATGTGTGTATTCATGGCCACAAGGTGTTGAAATGATACCTGGGTCCTCATCACTTTTCCACATACATAGTAAATAGCCGCTAACAAAACTGTGATTAAAACAGGCTTTATAAAAGCGAACAAAAAGGTGAACGCCGTCGTTAACGTGATCACTGTCTTTGAAGATATCCCTTCCATTTGCTCTATCCCCTGAAAATTGACCCCTAACATCGCAAACCAAGTACCCATTAAGTAAAAAATACATAACGTCACCAGCGGGAGAGCAAACACAGGATATTGTTTCATTTTTTTAAATTGAGCGTGTGGGCTCATAACCATCTGCCATAGTGCAGGTTGATCTTGAGTGGGTTCTTCCATCCAATCAGCCCCTTATGAAACCTGTTTGATGATTACTCGTGTTCCTAATATAACATATGCTCACGTTGATAAGTGTATTTTTCCCACAGTGCATGCGGCGATCAACCTGGTTTTTTTTGTGGCGAAAATTTAATATACTTTAATAAATATTGTATAGCCATGCCAGAAAACAACGCATTAATCAATGTGCCAATCCCAATGGCCCCACCAAACAAGAACGCTGCTATCACAAGGATAATATTAATGAGCGCACGTGCATACGTAATGCCCCAACCCGTAAGCTGATCGATGACGAGCATTGTTCGATCTAATGGGTTAGGCGCAATTTCAGATTGTAAGTAAATCGCCACACCAAGCGCCGTAAAGAATATACCGATCATCAGGCAAATAAACTTTCCAATCCATGTCCCAGGAATGAGCCAACCGTCTATAACGAAGAGCCATGAATCAATGCCAATCCCTGTAACGAGCGACGTTACAAACGCTAAAAACTCTGGTCGACGTCTTTCGAGTATCGCATTCGCAACAATTAACGTCCCACCAACAACAATCTCCCAACTACCAATCGTTAGACCAAACGTACGATATAAACCAACAAGCAGAGCATCAAAGGGAGATGTTCCAAGCGCCGACTGAATCGTGAGTGCAATGCCTAAAGTTAAAACAATAACCCCAAGCAAATAAATATGAAACCCTGACCATAAACGACGCAAAATAGTCACTTCCTTAAAAATATTCCCTTATATACTCTATCATAGTTTCACCTATTTATTGACTTGGCATCTTAGTTTCATAGTTTTAATCACAAAACACCTCTGACGATATGTACATACACGTATCGTCAGAGGTGCATTCAATAGCCTTCGCATATTCTATAATCCGAGTGTTTCTAAATGTCGACCGATATGATGGATGAGTGCTGCATCATATTCTGCCTCATGGTCATGTAATGTCTTATAAAATTCATCTTTAAACACATAATTGCCTTCCGCATCTGCCTCCGTTAAAATCAACCCATATGTGACATGGAACAATTGTCTTGCTGCATCATCATTCATATATTCAGGTAGTTTGTCATCAGATACGCTATCTAAGGCATCGATACTTTCTAAATCAGGTGTCACATGATAATACTTGAGCGTTTTTTCAAAATTGTCTAGAGCAAATACATGCATCCTTCTATATAAATCAGGATTGACGTTTGCGATCACTCTAATCGCTTCTAACCAGTTAGTACCGGCTGTTTTAATGTGTAAAACGCCCTTCGTATATTTAGCAATGATAGGAAATACGGCAAACTTATCACTGCCTGAATGGATACTCAATTTATAGCCAAGATGTTCAGCTATTAAGGCATGTTCACGTAATTCAACTTCAAATTGGTCAATATCTCCAATATAATCAATGCCTTTTTGGAATTCTCCACAGAATCTAGGTGCGAGACTAATAACCTCTACATCTTTTGTTATTAACTCATTCCCAACGAAAAAGTGTGCCAGTGGTGATGTAATCGTTTCTGTTTCATCAATAGAAATTTCAAAATCAATTGGTCTGTCTAATGGACGAATGTATTTATCAAAGACAAGTGCCGTAAACTCAATCGCCTCATCATATAATAAAACATTTTTCATTACAGCTTCCTTGTCAAACGTCAGCGACAAGCCATTCACTTCAAATGTTTGATCTAAATATTTATCATTATAGTAATCTATTGTTTCTTGTGGGAGTTTATTAAATGCCGTTTCTAGCTGATCGACAGGTGCTTCTTCAACCGTTTTATCAATTTGATCTGAACAATCAAGGGTAATCATTGACACGCCGAGTTCAAGGGCATGTTGAATGTCTGATTCCTTTTTAATATGATCACCATCTGCACCATAGCCACCTGTATAGCCTTCCTGGAAAACAGCAAAAGCTGCGGAATCGAGAATATCAGTCATTGATCGATTTGTTAAATCAAGTTCTCTAATACTTTGCTGTGCAAGAACAGGCTTCACTTTCTTACCCTGCACCGTTTGGATGTGCCCAGGTGATGCAAGTCCCAATCTATCCCCTAAACCAATTGTTGCAATTTCAGTTCCAAACGCACGCGGCACAGTATAATCGAAATACTTATTTAAAACAAGTCGATTATCATGGGTTAATGCACATACTTTACCATTTTCTGCAACTGCCTCACCATCAAGTTCATCAAATAACGGGCCACTTCCAGCAGCTAAAAGAAACTTTTCAGTACCATCCTTCACCATCAACAAATGAACATTGTCATGTGCCTTTAAAGATTTCTCATAAATCTTAATGTCGCCTGAATCCTTGACAATCTTACCACTTGACAAAGACTCGATTATTGGTACCATTTTCTCCATATTTTTCATCCCCTTTTTAGAATCCCAATGTTGATAAAAAAGTTAAAAATGTACTTTTTTTGGCCAACATCAGCTTATAAATAGAACGCATATGTAATGTTTTAAAAGCGCTCTCATTTTGATTTTAAAAATAATAACAACGTTGTTATTATAATAAATGATTTATGCTAAATTCGCAAGGGATTCATGCTTTTTATTTACATGTTGTAAAATGTATC